>Ga0209517_10005975_pt1 | contig 15264 bp, 12 predicted proteins | sample PeaSoiMetSII2010_FD_187695 | JGI IMG/M metagenome (GOLD analysis project Ga0209517, IMG submission 187695) | Peat soil microbial communities from Weissenstadt, Germany - SII-2010 (SPAdes) (version 2) | ecosystem: Environmental > Terrestrial > Soil > Wetlands > Peat | place: Germany... | reverse complement strand
TGGGGACTTTGACTTCCTGTACCGGAAATCCTGGCAACAAAGAAACAACACCCCGGCTCGCTCTCGAGTCCAACCCCCAGCCTCGCGCATCGAAACCCCAAGGAGATAACTTTATGTACGTTGTACTCGGAGCAAGCGGTCATACCGGACATGTAGTGGCAACCAACCTTCTCTCCCGCGGGCAGAAAGTTCGCGTCGTCGGCAGAAACGCAGCCCATTTACAACCTCTCGTGGCCCAAGGCGCGGAGACGTTCATCGCCGACGTAACCGACGCCAGCGCTCTCACCCAAGCCTTCCAGCAGGCAGACTCCGCCTACGTCATGATTCCACCCAATCCCGCCAGCACTGACCCGCTCGGCTATTCGAATCGGGTAAGCGATGCAATCGCGTCCGCCGCGAAAAATGCGGGCACCAAGAACGTAGTTACACTCAGCAGCATCGGAGCCGATAAAGCCAGCGGAAACGGCCCCGTACTCGGCCTTTACCATCTCGAACAAAAGCTCAACCAGATCAACGCCGCGAATGTGCTGCACCTGCGCGCCGGCTACTTCATGGAAAACACGCTCCCGCAGGCGAACGCGATCCGCCAGATGGGGTCCGTCGCCACGCCTCTGCGCGCAGATCTGAAACTTCCCATGATCGCCACTCGTGACATCGGAGCCGCAGCCACCGACGCCCTCTTGCACCCATCCGTCCGCGGCAACCAAACTCGCGAACTGCTTGGACAACGCGATCTCACCTACACCGAAGTCGCCACCATCATTGGTCAGGCCATCGCCAAGCCCGGCCTCAAATACATGCAAGCCCCCGACGATCAGTTCCGCGCGGTCCTGGTGCAAATGGGAATGTCCGACCAATTCGCCCGCCTGCTGCTGGAGATGATCGGCTCCCTCAACTCCGGACACATGCGGGCCCTGGAACCACGCACCCCGCAGAACACCACACCAACCAGTTACGAAACTTTCGTAGCCGATTCTTTCGTCCCCGCGTATCAACAACAAACCGCCGCGTAATCGGTGGAAGTTAACCCAACCGGGTGCCCCACCCTTCTCGCGTTTTCTGCGAGAGGGTGGGGATTTTGACTTTCTGACTGCGGTTCGAGAGGGTACCCCCCTCCCCCTCGGTCTATTGGAATCAAACGTTTAAAGAAATTCGGCACTTTGATCCTTGGGCTGCAGTAAGTTAGGGGCAAAATCTTGAACCCCAAGGACTTACCGCCGCACGAAGGTATTCTTGCTGAAGTTATGGGGCGAGTATGTGGTTTGCGGATTTCTCAGTCAAGGTTGGATGAACACTCGGAGGGTGTGGAAAAGTGCGGGAAAATCAAAATTCCGCAGGCTTGAGAGTTGCGTTTCCCACCCTTTGCAAAGAACTGTCTCGTCCCAAGACAGTATGCGAAAGGCGGTGATTTTGCGACCAACAGCCCATAGTTTCCTGTTTGCGGACGACTCTCACACTAAGAATCATACTGTACAGCGGGGTGGCCCCTTTTCGTGATGTAAAGACTCCTGAAGATGGCGGCCTCGATGGCTGCTTAGAATCACGATTCACTTGCGGATTGCCGCACACGCGATTGGCGAATGTCCCGCTGCGGTTGCGCGCGAGATCGTCGAGATAGAGGTACCAGAATTTCAGCAGGCCCACTGCCGACACGACCGCCGCGGAAATCAGCGAGACGCGGAGAATGCTCGGCTGACGGTGCGCGGAGGTGTGCACGGGATTAGAGCAGCGCAGATCATGAGCGGATTCACGCTCGGGTTGGGATGAACGGTCCTGCGGTGGGGATGAGCGGGACCGGCGAGCGATTGGCGAAGAATACACGTGGCGCTGTCGCGCAGACGGGACCGGCGCGCATTTCAGAGGCAGGTTGTGCTCACAACTCCATGTGACTTGGATCACAGACGACGGTATGGTGGTTGGACCATAACAGGTATCACGTTTGTGAGTGCTGCTCGGCACGGGAACCTGGGCAGCAAATTCGAACGAACGTTCGACGGATGTCTAAGAGGTCGGTCGTGGATGTTTCCCTCACCGCCGCTTGGAAAGACACTCCCCTTCTGGGCTGCCATCCCGCTGACTGTTCCGTCCAGCACAACCTGAAGGCCCGCTCGGGCAGCAATTCTACCAACCTTATCTTGGAGGATTTCGGATCGGAGCCGGTGTCTTTGCGGCTGGAGGCAAAGTCTCGCTCTTTGCCGCTGTGGCCACAGAGATCGCGCCAGCACACCAGGACGCCGTGTCAAACGCAGTTCTAACGGATCGTCGGAGACAAGAACGAAGCAGCACTAATTCAAGTTCGGTGGAGGTACAGCATGGCAGCTCGACTTGCCGCAGAATGGTTCGCCATTTGTGGAGGTTGCGAGGTGACGATCCTCGACATCGGCGAACCCCTGATCGATGTACTCAAACAAGTAGAAATCGTGCACATGCCCGTCCTGATGGATCACAAGCTTTACGGTCAGACGGGCGAAGGTGCGGAGATGGAAATCCCCGCAGCGGATGTCGGGCTGATATCGGGAGGAATCCGCAGCGAAGAACACAAGAAACTGGCACAGGAGATGCGCAAGAAATGCAAGATCCTGATCTCTCTGGGTTCTTGCGCATGCTTTGGCGGTGTGCCGGCGCTGGCAAACCAGTTCAGTCGAGAAGAGTTGTTGGAAAAGGTTTACCGCGACAGCGTGACCACCGAGAAAAACGGCTTACCCCACGAGCAGATTCCGGCTCTGACCGACCGGGTCTACGCCGTCCACGAAGTTGTGAAGGTGGATGCTTATCTGCCCGGATGTCCAACCACGCCAGAGATGGTAGCGGGAGCGCTGGTTGCTCTGCTTGAAGGCAAGCCACTGCCCACGCTGGCGTCGAAGAGCGTTTGCGACGAGTGCCCCACCAAGCGTGAAAAGAAGGCAGTCACCACGCTGAAGCGCCGACTGGATGCGCCGGAATTCACCCCAGGAGCGCCGCTGAGCGAAATGCGCTGCCTGATGGAGCAGGGCATCCTGTGCCTGGGGCCGGCGACGCGGGCCGGCTGTGGCGGCAGCGACGGCAACCCGCGCTGCATCCGGGCCTACATGCCCTGCGAGGGCTGCTTTGGCCCCCTGTCGGACAAAGCCAATCCCATGGTGGACATGATGGGCGCGCTTTCGTCCATCGGACTTGATCCCAAGCAGATTCCGGATCGAGCCGCGACTTTCAACCGTTTTGCTGGCGCGGGCCGTCTGCGGCCGACGCCTCGGAGGTGATGCATGGCAACGACACTCGTCATTCAACCGGTCACCCGCATCGAGGGCCACGCCAAGGTGACTATTCAACTCAACGATGCCGGCAACGTGGATACCGCCCGAGTGAACGTGATTGAACTGCGCGGCTTCGAAAAATTCTGCCTGGGGCGCCCAGTGGAAGACCTCCCGCGCATCACACCGCGCATTTGCGGCGTGTGTCCGTGGTCGCATCACCTGGCCTCCGCCAAGGCTTGCGACGCGGTCTTTGGCGTCGAGCCTCCCCCCGCCGGCAAGAAACTGCGCGAACTGTGCAACAGCATCGCCTACATGGAAGAGCACATCCTGCACTTCTATATCCTGGCTGGACCCGATTTCCTGCTTGGACCCGATGCTGACTACTCCATCCGCAATGTCATCGGCGTGCTGCGGGCAGCGCCGGACATTGCCAGAAAAGTGGTGAAGGTGAGGCACCTCTGCGCCAAGATGCTGGAAACCCTGGCGGGCAAGTCGATTCACCCTCAGGCCGCTGTCCCTGGGGGATTCAGCAAGCCGCTGGCCGCTGCCGACCGCGACCTGTTGCGCAAGCAGGCCGATGACACGCTCGAACTCGCCAAGTTCTCTATTGCGTTCGCCAAGGAAAACATTTTCCCCAAGTACCTTGACCTGGTGAAGTCGCTGGGCGTGATCAACACCGGCTTCATCGGCACCGTCAAAGAGAACGGCGCCCTCAACCTCTACGATGGAAAACTTCGCCTGATGGCGCCGAATGGTTCCTATCAGGACTTTCCGACTGATCGTTACACGGATTTCATCTCCGAGCACATTGAATCGTGGAGCTACTTGAAGTTCCCCTACGCCAAACAATGGGGCGAAGGTTTCTCCATGGATGTCGATCATCCCAAGGGCATCTATCGTGCGAATACTCTGGCGCGCATCAACGTGTGCGACTTCATCGACACCCCGCTGGCGCAGGCTGAACTCGAGGAGTTTCGCGCGAAGTTCGGGCGGCCCGCACAGCTCACGCTGCTCTACCACTGGGCGCGGCTGATCGAACTGCTCTATAACGCCGAAAACACCATCCGATTGCTGGACGATCCCGACATTACCAGCACCGAAACGCGGGTGAAGTGTACGCCACGAGCAGCGCGAGGCGTAGGCGTGACCGAAGCGCCGCGCGGCACGCTGATCCACGACTACACCACCGATGCCGACGGCCTGATCACGAACGTTAACCTGATCGTGGGTACCACGCACAACAACGCTCCCATCAACATGTCGGTCACACAGGCCGCAAAAAGTTTGATCCATGACGGCAAGTACGACCAGGGAGTGCTGAACAAAGTGGAGATGTCGATCCGGGCCTACGATCCGTGCTTGTCTTGCGCGACCCATCGGCTGGACGGGAAACTCTCCGTCAAGCTGGATATTTTCGACGCGGAGGGCAAGCTGCTCGGTTCGCTTGCCAACTGAACGGCAGATGAACGAGGAGGAAGTGTGCGGGAGATCGATCAATTCGGGATCGGACAATCCCAGTTCGAGCAATCCGAGTTCGAGCAATCCGATCTGCCCGACTTCTGTCGGAAGCCGACCGTAGTGCTGGGCGTTGGGAACATTCTGTTTGGAGATGACGGTTTCGGGTGCGCGGTAGTGGACTATGTCGAGGCACACTATCGCGTACCCGAGGCTGTCTGTTTGCTGGACGCCGGCACGGGTGTGCGCAAGCTGTTATTCACGCTCTGCCTGAGTTCCGCGCGTCCGCAGCGCTTGCTGATAGTAGACGCGATCGATGCCGGACGCAGTGTCGGTGAAATATTCGAGATTGATCCCGCCGAGATTCCACCGGTGAAGCTCGACGATTTCTCGCTGCACCAGTTGCCCACGTCCAACCTGTTGCGCGAGTTGCAGGAATGCTGCGGGGTTGAGGTGCGGGTGCTGGCCTGCCAAACCGGGCCACTGCCGGAAGAAATCTCCCAGGGTTTGTCGGAAGGAATCAGCAGCGCGATACCGCGAGCGGCGGAATGGCTGGTGCAGGAATATTTTCCCCGTGTCACAACGCTGCCGGCGAAAAATGTTTTCGCGGTATGTGAACAGGCTGGAGGCATGGTATGAGCCCGAATCTCGCAATGATCAGCGATGGCCAGAAGTTCATGTGGGATGGACAGCTCTACGACAACAAAGACCAAGCATCGCGCGCTGCGCTGTCATATGTGAACGAAAGCTTTCAGATACGCATCGCGGAAGAAGGTGGGAAGTTCCTGGTGTACACGCGGAGAACCGCCAACGAAGTCGCAGTCGCTACGCAGTAAAGAGCACTCCCGCAGAGGTGGCAAATGGCCGCAGGCACATTTCCGGTTCAAAGTGATCCGACGTTACTGGCCGAAATTCGCCGCTACGGAAAGTTCGATCCCACGGGCTGCTATCAGTGTGGAAGCTGCACGCTCTCGTGCGATCTGGTCGGCGATTCCGTGACTTTCCCGCGCCGGAGCATTCGCTACGCCCTGCTGGGACTGCGACAACCGCTTCTCGAAAACCTGGACCCGTGGGTCTGCCACGATTGCGGCGACTGCTCGATTGTCTGCCCGCGTCAATCGGAGCCCAGGATTTCGATGCAGACACTGCGGCGCTTTCTTTGCGTGCAGTACGACTGGACGGGCATCGCCGCGAAGTTGCTCCAGTCGAAGGCATGGTACCTCGGGTCTTTATTCTCCGTGGCGCTTGTCGTCCTGTTCCTGATTGTCGGGTACCACTTGTGGTACGTGGGGATGGCGGCCAAGGACTTCGGCACTACGGCGTTGGGGCTGGATCACATGTTCCCGCTCATGACCTACTACACGCTGACAGTGATGCTGCTTCCGCTGTTGCTGTTGTTCTCGCGTGTCTTCCGCATCTGGCGGCTCACGATGGGTGGCGAAAAGACGCGCGCTCCGCTCTCTCTGTACGTGCTCGAGGCCTGGGTCTACATCTACCAGTCAGTGACCGACTCGCTGATGAGGAAGTGTCCAGAAAAAGGCCGTTGGCTGGGGCATTGGATGCTGGCCACGGGCGTGGTCATGATGCTGACCATCAAGGTGTTCGCGCTGCGGTGGTTTCAAACCGACAATCTTTATCCCTTGTACCATCCCCAGCGCTGGCTCGGATATCTCGCGACGGGCCTTATCCTGTATGGCCTTGGAGATATTTTCGTAGGCCGTTTGCGGGCACAGAAGGAGATCTATAAAGAGTCGTCGTTTCAGGATCTCATCTTCCCCATCTTGCTCGTGTTGACCGTAGTGAGCGGCCTTGCGGCACACACGTTCCGCTATGCCGGCTTTGCACTCACCTGCCACTTCATTTATGCCCTGCACGTGATCATCGCGACGCCGATGCTGCTGGTAGAGATGTCGTTTGGAAAGTGGTCGCACATGGTCTATCGGCCGCTAGCTTTGTATTTCATCGCGGTCCGAGAAAAAGCCGCGCGGCTGGCGCCTGCGGCGGAGGTGGTTCCCCATGCCCTCTGAGAAATCCCAAACCGTACCGGTGGGCGCTGCGCTGGTTGTGGGAGGCGGTATCGGCGGCATGCAGGCCGCCCTCGATCTAGCGAACGGCGGCATCAAGGTGTATCTGGCCGAGCGCGGCCCTGCCATTGGCGGGGTCATGGCCCAGCTCGACAAGACTTTCCCCACCAACGATTGCGCGATGTGCACCATGGCGCCGCGCCTGGTCGAGATCGGCAGGCACAAGGACATCGACATTCTCACGTTGAGTGAGGTGGAGCGCGTGGTTGGGCAGCCGGGCAATTTCACGGTCAGTATCAAGCAGCAGCCGCGTTTTATCGACGCGTCGAAATGCACAGGTTGCGGCGCTTGTACGACAGACTGTCCAGTGACGTTGCCCTCCGAATTCGATCAGGGATTGGGACAGCGGAAGGCGATCTACCGGCCATTCCCGCAAGCCGTCCCCAACATCTTCACGATTACGCGCCGTGGAAGCTCTCCCTGCCAGGCCGGATGCCCCATCCATCAGAGCGCGCAGGGCTATGTGACGCTGATCGCGCAAGGACGTTTCGACGAGGCGCTGCAGGTCATTCTGCGCGACAACCCGCTTCCTTCGATCTGCGGCCGCATCTGCACCCACCCCTGCACCACCGCCTGCACGCGCACCCGGGTAGACGATCCGCTGAATGTGCCAGCATTGAAGCGTTTCGTTACCGACCGCTGCCCCGATTACAAGTTGCCGGAACCCACCGTGCCCGATCGTCCGGAGAAGATCGCCATCGTGGGGTCGGGGCCGGCTGGCCTCCTGTGTGCTTATCAGCTGCGGCAGAAAGGCTATGGCACGACCATCTTCGAGGCACTTCCAGTGGCGGGCGGGATGCTGGCCGTCGGCATTCCTTCCTTCCGCTTACCACGGCCCTTGCTGAACGCCGAGTTGGACAGGCTGCGCTCGATCGGGATCGAGATCCTGCTGGAGACGCCGGTGGGCCTCAGCATCACGTTCGAAGAATTACGCAAGAGCTACGCGGCGGTTTTCGTCGCCATCGGGGCTCACGTGGAACGGAAGCTCGGAGTTCCGGGGGAACATCTATCGGGCGTCACCGGTGGCGTGGAGTTCCTGCGGCGGGTGAATCTCGGAGTTCCGGCATCGCCGGGGCGTCGCGTGCTGGTGGTAGGAGGAGGCAATTCCGCTCTCGACGCGGCCCGTACTGCTCTTCGTTGCGGAGCGGACGAGGTGACGGTCGTTTACCGGCGAACGCGGGCAGAAATGCCTGCCGACCAGCGTGAGATCGAAGGCGCGGAGCACGAGGGCGCCAAGTTGATGTTCCTGGCAGCGCCCAAATCATTCCAGTCGGGCCCCGATGGGCGCGTGGTTGGCTTGGAGTGCGTGAAGATGAAGCTCGGCCGGCCCGATGCCAGCGGCCGGCCAACTCCAGTGCCGATTCCAGGCTCAGAGTTTGTCATTCCCTGCGACGCGGTCGTGGTCAGCATCGGCCAATTCCCCGATGTGAATGCACTGGGTGAACGGCTGGGCCTAGCCACAAAATCGGGGATACTTCGCGCCGATCCCCTGACGCTGGAGACAGACTTGCCCGGTGTGTTCGCCGGCGGGGATTGCGTGACCGGTCCCGACGTGGTGATCGCGGCAATGGCTGCGGGTAAGAAGGCCGCCAACTCGATCGATCGCTGGCTCAATGGACAGGAACTCCGTACGGGGCGCGAACTGGAAGGGCCATATCAGGCCCAGTACGTCGTGGACACGGCTGGCGTGCTCATGCAACGCCAGGTACCCGTGCAAGCCCTTGATCCCAAGACTCGTGGAAGAACGTTTGCCGAGGTCCACGTCGGCTACACGCCGGAAGAAGCGATTGCCGAGGCTAAGCGCTGCCTGGCGTGCGGCATCTGCTGCGATTGTCATCTTTGCGCATCCGCCTGCCAGGCCAATGCGATTGACTATACCCAGAAAGCGGCGACTCGGGAGTTAAAGGTAGGGGCCATTGTCCTCGCCCCCGGATTCGAAATCTTCGACGCCCGATTGAAGAAGGACCTGGGATATGGGCGCTTCCCGAATGTGCTCACGTCCCTCGAGTTCGAGCGGATTCTCTCCGCTTCCGGACCCTACGCCGGCCATGTGTGCCGACCCTTCGACCGGCAGCCGCCGAAGCGGATTGCCTTCCTGCAGTGCGTTGGTTCGCGAGATTTCGACCGCGACTACTGTTCGTCCGTCTGCTGTATGTATGCGACCAAGGAAGCCATCATCGCCAAGGAGCATCTCGGCGAGGGTCTGCAATGCGACGTCTTCTTCATGGACATGCGCGCCTTCAGCAAGGGCTTCGAGCAGTATTACCGCCGAGCGCAAGACCTCGGCGTACGCTATATCCGTTCTCGCGTGCCCAAGATCGAGGAAGTCGCTGGGACGCGAAATCTGATCGTCAACTATCTCGGCGAGAACGACAGCAAACTTTCCCAGGAATACGACTTAGTCGTGCTGTCGGTCGGCATGCAGCCACCAAAAGACGTCAAAGTGCTGGCCGAACGATTCGGCGTGGCGCTCAACAAGTTCAACTTCTGCGGGACCTCCACATTCCGCCCCGCGGAATCTTCACGGGAAGGAATTTTTGTGGCCGGGCCGTTTGCCGAGCCCAAGGATATTCCAGAAACTGTGATGCAGGCTTCGGCGTCCGCCTCGCAGGTGCTATCGCTCTTGAAGGATGCCCGGGGAACGCTGATTACGCCGAAAACATATCCCCCCGAAAAGGACGTGGTCGGAGAAGACCCGCGCATCGGAGTCTTTGTGTGCCACTGCGGCACGAACATCGCCGGTGTGGTCAATGTGCCGGACGTCGTCGAATATGCCAAGACCCTGCCCAACGTCGTCTACGCGGAGAACAATCTTTATACCTGCTCCAACGATAGTCAGGATCGGATCAAGCAGAAGATCGCAGAGCACAACTTGAATCGCGTGGTGGTAGCCTCCTGCACGCCGCGAACCCACGAACCACTGTTCCGGAATACCATGGCGGAGGCTGGCCTCAATCCCTACTTGTTTGAGATGGCCAATATCCGCGACCAGTGTTCGTGGGTACACATGCACGAGCCCGAGAAAGCCACGCAGAAATCCAAGGATCTGGTCCGCATGGCGCTGGCCAAGTCTCGGCTGTTGCAACCGCTCAGCCGGCAAACGGTCAAGATAGAAAAGGCCGCCCTAGTCGTAGGCGGAGGACTGTCAGGCATGACCGCCGCTCTCTCTTTGGCGCGCCAGGGCTTCGATGCCTATTTGGTGGAAAAAGAGAATGAGCTTGGCGGAAATCTGCGGCACACCTACTACCTACTCAACGGAGACAAACCACAGGACGAATTAGCGCGTCTGCGCAACGAGATCGCAGAGAACAGCAAAGTCCATCTGTTTACTGACGCTGCTATCGAGAAGATGGAAGGCACCATCGGCAACTTCAAGACGACGATCTTGGCCGGCGGCGAAACCACCGACATCACGCACGGGGTCGTAATCGTGGCCACAGGTGCGGAGCAGTACCAACCCAAGGAATATCTGCATGGGCAGGACGACCGTGTCATCACCCAGCGTGACCTGGAAGCACACCTTGCTAACGGGGACGGCTTCCGGAAGGACGGCAATCCGCGCGCGAAGACCGTTGTCATGATCCAGTGCGTGGGCTCCCGCGACGCCGACCACCCCTACTGTTCGCGCGTGTGCTGCGCCGACGCCATCAAGAATGCTCTAAAGATCAAGGCGCTCTCTCCTGAGACCAACGTGTACGTGCTCTACCGTGACATCCGGACCTACGGCTTCAAGGAGAGCTACTACACCAAGGCGCGCCAGCAGGGCGTTGTTTTTGTCCGCTACGCCGAGGACCGCAAGCCTGAAGTATCACGAAATGGCAAAGGACTCGAGGTCACGGTCTATGACCAAACGCTCGGGATGCCGCTGATGATCCCCGCCGGCATGGTGGTTCTATCCGCGGGAATTCATCCGCATGAAGACAACCGGAAAATCGCGCAGTTCCTCAAGGTTCCGCTCAACGCCGAGGGATTCTTCTTAGAAGCCCATATGAAACTACGCCCGGTAGACTTCATGACGGACGGCGTCTTTTTGTGCGGGCTGGCGCATTCTCCGAAAGGCATCGAGGAATCCATCCTACAGGCCCAGGCAGCCTCCGCGCGGGCCGCATCCATACTCGTTCAGGACAGCCTCGAACTAGGCGCGAATATCTCGCATGTAGTGGATGAGAGCTGCGACGGTTGCGCTTACTGCGTGGACACCTGCCCCTACAAAGCGATCACCCTGCTTGAGTACAAGTGGCAGGGGTCGATCAAAAAAGTCGTCGAGACCAACGACTCCACTTGTAAGGGATGTGGCTGCTGCCAGGCTACGTGTCCGAAGAAGGGCGTATTCATCCGCGGATTTACCCTCGATCAGATCGAGGCCCAGATCCATGCGGCTTTGGGAGTAGAGTGATGGACGACAACTTTCAGCCTTTGATCATCGCCTTGTGTTGCAACTGGTGTTCCTACGCCGGCGCCGACTTGGCGGGCGTCTCGCGGACCCAATACCCGCCCAGCATCCGCATTGTTCGCGTCATGTGCTCAGGAATGGTGCATCCCAACCTTGTGATTGACGCATTCACGAAGGGGGCGGATGGTGTTCTCATTTGTGGTTGCCATCATGGAGATTGTCACTATCAGGAAGGTAACTACAAAACCGAAAAACGTGCGGAGGCGATCCGCCTGATGCTCGCGGATTTCGGTATTGAAGAGGAGCGCTTCCGCCTGGAATGGGTCTCGGCGGCCGAAGGGCCGCGGTTCGCGCAGGTGGTGCGGGAATTCACAGAGCAAGTGCAGAAACTGGGGGTCAGCCCCTACAGGTCATAACGTGATCAGCCAGTGGATAGCGCCGATTATTGTTTGGCTGGCAGTGATTGCTGTTGCCCTGGCAGTCGTCGGGGCGTTGCTCGCCGAATGAACGAGGGCGGCTGGATCGCCTCTGTGAATCGCCTCCGAAAGCGAGGTGAGCGGTGGTCTTCGTCATTGCGGGAACACTAGAGTCAGACAGGAATAGGGTGAGCAGGCTCCTCGCAGAGACCTTGGCATGGGAATTTGTCGATGTGGAGAATCTTCGTGTACAAGGCAACGTTGATGTTGCTCAGGGCAGCACTTCGCGCACTCACCCGGATCGAACCTCGCGCACGGAAGCATTATCAGCCGCCATCAATCTCTGGATTTATGAATGGCGGGATGTCGTGGTTTCGTGTCCAGTGCTGACGGAGGGAGAGCGCAGGCAGCTGTCCACAATGTCCACGCTGGTTAAGGTCGTCTGTCTTGAGGAATTCCATGCCACCGGCCGCGCTCGCGCGTCTGACGGGTCAGCCGGCATTGCCATCTCCCAGTCGCCTTCCGGATCGCACGCCCCTCGCGACCCAGACAAGGACGGGTCCACTTCAGATGGGTCTCGGCCAATGGAGGAGATCATCGCGGAGTTGACGGCCGTGCTGATGACGTAGAAGTCGCCACGATTGCCCCGCAGCGAGGATTCACTTTCTTCGAGCAATCGCTAACACAAGCCGTTTCCCTTGTTCCGCAAGTCCACGGCTTCGATCATCACGCCTGTTCCGCCCCATCAATATTCACCGAATCCCGTGCACCTAACATGTGATAGCCGGTGAAACATCGGCGCAATGCGAAAGCGTGGGGGAAATCCGGACGGTATGCCCCGGAACGGAGGCCGATACTGGCCAGAAGTCGGCTTCGAGGTGATCGTCGTTGATCTCCTCCAAGCCCGTTTCTGGGGAGTTCGTAAATGTTTGGGGCACCTCCCTCAGTAGCAGGCGGATGAAAGCGATCAAAACCAGACGCCCAACCAGGCCGTCCTTTCTTGAGCAGGCGGTGGGTGTATGTGACAGAATGGCCACCTGGAAAGACGAAACAGAGGCATGTGCTTCTGCGGGTAAGGGAATTGCGCGAATGCTTCTCAGGAAGACGATTGGATTGCTTGGTTCTGGCGACCGAGCCATCCCATCTACCCGGTTTCTTGGCTTTTCCCGAGAATTCATCCACCTTTCATGAGAACAGTTTAGGCTTTGCAAGAGCGCCGCTTTGAATTCGGAGAGCATCCATGGCCAGCACAACTGAAGTCCCAACGCCGCTTTCACCCGAAGAACTGAGAAAGACCGACGCTTACTGGCGTGCCTGCAACTATCTTTCGGCGGGCATGATCTATCTTCGCGCGAACCCCCTTCTGCGCAAACCACTGAAGTCCGAGCACATCAAGAATCGGCTCCTTGGTCATTGGGGCTCAGATCCCGGCCAATCTTTAATTTGGGTGCACTTGAACCGTCTCATCCGGAAGTACGACTTAAATGTCATGTATATCTCCGGCCCCGGCCACGGTGCGCCCGCCACGCTCGCCAACTGCTATCTTGAAGGGCATTATTCTGAAATCTATCCGGACATGAGCTGTGACGAAGCGGGCATGCTCAAATTCTTCAAACAGTTTTCTTTTCCCGGAGGGATCGGCTCTCACTGCACACCGGAGACGCCAGGTTCGATTCATGAAGGTGGCGAGCTTGGGTACTCCATCTCACACGCCTACGGAGCAGCGTTCGACAATCCTGATCTCATGGTCGCCGTCGCGGTGGGAGACGGCGAGGCCGAGACCGGTCCGCTTGCGACCTCCTGGCATTCCAACAAATTCCTGAATCCGATTCGCGATGGGGCGGTTTTGCCGGTGCTGCACCTCAACGGTTACAAGATCGCAAATCCCACCATCCTCGCTCGCATCCCACATGATGAATTGGAAGCGCTGTTGACCGGATACGGTCACAAACCATATTTCGTCGAAGGCCACGACCCGTCCGCGATGCATCTCGCCATGGCTTCAACCCTGGAACAATGCATTCTTGAGATTCGTACCCTGCAACATCACGCTCGTTCGACAGGCGACACGGCGCGTCCGCGTTGGCCGATGATTGTGCTGCGTTCTCCCAAAGGTTGGACCGGACCAAAAGAAGTAGACGGCCACAAAGTGGAAGATTTTTGGCGGGCGCACCAGGTTCCCGTCCTCGACCCAGCAACGAATCAGCGCAGTCTACGAATCGTCGAAGACTGGATGCGCAGCTACAAACCCGAAGAACTCTTCGACGCCAATGGAACGCTCGTGCCAGAACTGCGGGAACTGGCTCCTTCGGGCACGCGCCGCATCTCGGCGAATCCGCATGCAAACGGTGGTGTGCTGCGCAAGGAGCTAGATTTGCCTGACTTTCGTGACTATGCCGTTCAGGTGAAGACTCCGGGCACTCTCTATGCGCCGCCCACCGACGTACTCGCGCACTTCCTTGCCGAAATCATGCGCCGCAACATGAACTCCTTCCGTGTTTTCGGGCCGGACGAGACGGCCTCCAACCGGCTGACCGCGATCTATGCTGCTTCCAAGAAAACATGGCTTGCCGAATTCAAGCCGGAAGATGCCGACGGCGGCGAACTCGATGTCTTCGGGCGCGTGATGGAGATGCTTAGCGAGCACACGCTCGAGGGCTGGTTCGAAGGCTATGTCCTCACCGGCCGTCACGGCTTTTTCTCAACCTACGAAGCTTTCGTCCACATAATCGATTCGATGTTCAACCAGCATGCGAAATGGCTGGAGAAGGCGAAGAAAGAACTCGACTGGCGCGCGCCGGTTCCTTCCATCAACATCCTGATTACCTCTCTTGTCTGGCGGCAGGATCACAACGGCTTCACACATCAGGATCCTGGGTTTCTTGACGTGGTCACCAACAAGAGCCCGGATGTGGTCCGCATCTATTTGCCGCCCGACGCGAACTGCCTGCTCAGCGTCGCAGACCATTGCCTGCGCTCACGCGACTACGTCAACGTCATTGTTGCGGACAAGCAGGACCACCTACAGTACCTCACCATGGAAGAAGCGGTAGAGCACTGTACAAAGGGCATCGGCATCTGGGACTGGGCTTCGACGGACGATGGCTCGGACCCCGATGTGGTACTGGCATGTGCAGGCGATATCGCGACCATGGAGTCAGTCGCTGCGGCCGCGATTTTGAAGGAACGCTTCCCCGATTTGAAGATCCGCTTCGTCAACGTCGTCGATCTCTTTCGTCTCCTGCCCGAGACCGAGCATCCGCACGGACTCTCCGACCGCGACTTCGATTCTCTTTTCACCACCGACAAGCCTGTCATCTTCAACTTCCATTCCTATGCGTCGCTCATCCACAAGCTCAGCTACCGCCGCAGGAATCATGACAACATTCATGTACGCGGATACAAAGAAAAGGGCAACATCAACACGCCGCTCGAACTGGCCATCATTAACCAGGTGGATCGCTTCGACCTGGCTATCGATGTCATTGATCGTGTTCCGCGTCTGCGGCCAACCGGCGCGCACGTCAAAGAATGGCTGAAGGATCAGATCATCGACAGTATCAGCTACGCCCACGCCGAAGGCATCGACAAACTAGAGATCCGCAACTGGAAATGGCCCGGATAGGCATCGTGGAAATATCGGTCCAAAAAGACGATCTCATCCTCGCACTCAACAGCGGCTC
>Ga0209517_10005974_pt1 | contig 15265 bp, 19 predicted proteins | sample PeaSoiMetSII2010_FD_187695 | JGI IMG/M metagenome (GOLD analysis project Ga0209517, IMG submission 187695) | Peat soil microbial communities from Weissenstadt, Germany - SII-2010 (SPAdes) (version 2) | ecosystem: Environmental > Terrestrial > Soil > Wetlands > Peat | place: Germany... | reverse complement strand
GCCTGCAACGATTTGGAGGAGTGAATCGCCCTGCGCAGACGAGAAAAGTGGCGGCGAATCAAGCATTTTTCGAGTATCAACCAGCACGACTCTACAAACCGAGTGGACCAGCGCTTGATCATTTTGATCCGCCAGCGGTAGTCGATACGCCAATTCAGCACTTTGACGAGAACGGTCTCGGTCAAGAACCCAACAATCTAACTGCAATACGCAGCCTGAGAGGATATCGGACACTCCGCTGGGGGCGAAACGTGGAACTGATCATTACAGATCAGCGCAGCTATCGATCCGAGGAGCCCACTTACCGAGCAGAGGCACAGGCGTTTATGAGCGACGACTTTCCTGGGTTCATGCCCCAGGAAGTCCTTGAGATACTTGATGCCGGAAGCGCCTACAACAATGGTCATGCCCCGGCAGTGATCAAGTACGGGAACACCGAGATTGCGAACTTTCGTAGGGATCAACCGCCAACTACCATCCTCGGAGCGGAACAGAAAGCATGGTTTCTTGATCGTTTGCGGAACTCGAAAGCCACGTGGAAAATCTGGGGCGATACCGTTGCCACGCTCGACATGCGCGCCGACCCACAGAACTTGCCACCGAGTTTGACCGCTGCCTGGCCAGGGGCGGGATATGCAGGGTTTGATGCAAGCACGGGCGCCGGCGATCACAGTACTGCCTATGTCGAGCGCGGTGAGATTTACGACTTCGTTCGAGATCATGGTATTACGGGCTTCGCGACGGTAGCGGGCGACCGCCATAGTTTCTGGGCCGGACTCGCCGCCAAATCTCTTCCGCCCAAACCCTTCGAACCCGTTGGAATTGCTTTTGTAACGGGCTCGATTTCCGCGCCCGGAGTCGTGGAGGCATTCGAGCATGGTCTCCCAAAAGAGCACCCATTACGATCCATCTTTGTCGGTCAGGGACCAAGAGATGCACGACCTCAGCCAACCATGAATCTATTGCTGAAACACGGTGTCCGGTCATCCCTGGAGTATGTAAGGAGCGGAGATCTGCAGAAAGCGCGCGCGTTGTCCAACCCCGATCTGTCGCCGCATGTTTCCTTTGTCGACATGGGTGGCCATGGTTATGCAGTCGTTCACGTTACGAGCGATAGCCTAGAAACAGAGTTTGTTTGTATCCCCCGTCCTGTCGAACGCAGCGAGAGGGCCGACGGAGGCCCTCTCCTGTATCGCACAAGACATCGAGCCAGCCTGTGGCGCAAAGGTGAGAGACCGAAGCTGGAGCTGCAGATCCTTGAGGGTGATCCTCGATTTTCGGTGTAAACGGTAGTGAGATCTCCCGCGACATCAACAGCCTCCGATGTTTGACGTGGAACCATTTGATGTGGAACGACAATGGACGTGGCTTTAATCCCGGTCCCATTCATGATGGGCGACGAGCGTCGTGGCAAGGGTCCACAGCGGCTGATGGAGGCCGGCGCGGCGAGGTTGGTGGCAGCCAAGGGTGTTGGTGTAAACGTGGAGCGGGTTGATCGTGACGGACCATTTCATGACAGCGGGAATGCATCCTTGTTGGTATGTAAGCGCCTAGCCTTGGTCGTTCGGCAGGCGATAGAAGCTGGGCGAGTTCCTTTGGTGCTGGCTGGGGGTTGTGATGCCAGCAAAGGCGTGCTTTCAGGGTTTGACCACACACGCTGCGGGGTGATTTGGTTCGATGCGCATGGTGACTTCAACACTCCGGAAACGACCCTTACGGGCTATCTTCCTGGCATGTCTCTGGCTGTGCTTGCTGGCCACTGCTATCGGAGCTACTGGGCACAACTAGGCGATAGTACCCCGATTCCAGAATCGGCAATCCTGATGCTGGGAGTGCGCGACTTAGACCTAGCCGAGAGTGAGCGCCTCGACCATTCTGCCATCGAAGTCGTGAAATGGCATGATGGCCAGCCACAGTCGGACGCGCAAACCGCACTCGATCGGCTGGCACAGCGCGTACCGGAGGTTTACTTGCATATCGACATGGACTCTCTAGACCCTGAGGTCGCACCGGGTGTCGTGGGCGCTCCGGTGCCTGGTGGGATTTCTTTGGAGCAGATCGAGGCTGCTATTCGTGGCGTCTTCGCACGTTTCCAAGTCAGGGCTGCCACCCTGGCGGTCTATGATCCGGAACATGACAAAGACGACAAGACGCTGCGAACTGCGCTGCGGCTCATCGAATTGTTGGCGGAAGGTGCAAAAGCGCAACAACATGAGAACAAGAACGTTGATCGGCCCGAGAATGCTTGTAAATGAAGCTACAACTCAATGTCGCGTCAGTCCAATCTACATGTGCAGTCCGTCCAGCTCAGCCGTACGATTGCGAAGCAATGGCGGATCTAGCGCTACAACTCGGCTACGAATGTACAGCGGAAGAAGTTCAAAAGCGGCTTAGGGATATGCAGGACGCGAACCAATACACCGTTCTTGTTGCTGAGTTCCCCGAAGGCCAGATCGCGGGTTGGATCGGAGCTTATCTGTTCCGAAGCATCGAAACAGGCAGTTGCGTGGAAATTAACGGCCTGGTTGTAGACGAAAGTATCCGCTCTCGCGGAATCGGAAGGATATTACTCGGTGCTGCCGAAGAATGGACGCGGAACATTGGCTTCGATGTCATTTCGGTACATTCGAACGTCACGCGGGGCCGTGCGCATCAATTCTATACAAACAACGGATATGCGAACGTTAAGACTCAGAAGGAATTCCGCAAAACTCTTTGAGCGAGCTTTGAGATCTCTTTTGCTGCAATTGCAGCGATCTAGCTAGGGTTTCCTGGGCGCTCTGCAGATCGTCAAGCGATCCCGGACGAGCCTTGTGGTTGAAAGCTTTCTTGGCCGCCCCGTCGGCGGTCACTGTGTCGATGGTGACGTCCGGAAAAGGCCCGCCGTTCAGGGTAACCGTCTGCCTCCAGCGTTCCTGTTCGATATTACGCAGCTGAACGATCAGATGGTCATACTCGACGACGTAGGGACCTTCTGGCCGTTCTGATTGCTCCACCATCTCGCGATGGCCGATCGCTTCGAAGCGCACGGTCTTCAGCCCTCGCAAGGCGGCTTCTCCTCCCATCTGTTTCACCGCATCGGCGACATACTCATGCGCCCGCACAGAATCCGGCTGTTCGGCAAAGCACACTCGCAATCCAAGGTTGGCATTTAGCCATAGAGTTAGCGACAGAACGAGCACTTTACGGTTCATCGAAAAAGCCCTTCCTTTTGGTGGTTGGATCGCGTCTGGATCACGCGTGCGTTAGAGGCCATAGGCTTGTCTCACCAGCCGGAACTGCTGTCAAGAAGTTAGTTTGCTGTATTGAGATGCCACGATCTGCCATCGCCATTGCCTGTGCACATAAACCCTCGTAAAGCGGTATGCCCCACTCAAGTCGTTTCCGTTGAAAATGGTTTCTGTCCAGGTGTTGATTCCTGTGACCAAGGCGACGTTCCCGTATTTGTGGGCAGTACAATGATCGACCGCCGCTGCCTTCATGGTGAGCTTCGGCGAGGCGAAGAAGTCTATCTCTCCTTGCTTGTCGACGGTGCCTCCGCGATAGTTGACATGCACGAACTCGTCCGCAAACAGGTTTGACAGGAATTGACGATCATGTGCGATGTATGCCTTGTTCGCGTCGTTCTCAAGTTTACAGAACTCGCTACTGACATCGTCAAAGCCAAAGATCGGCTTGGACAGTATTGAGCAATACACAAGGCAGATGTAGATCGCAAATTCTCTTTTCATGGGTAATCCTCAGTAATTATTTTGCCGGCGATGTTGAATGCGACGAAGACAAACCCGCAGCGCCATGCGGCACGACGATCATAGTCGCATAGCCTGCGTCGGGAACCGTTATGACTTCGTCGTCGCTGAGGTGCCCCACGACGGCTGCGTCACAAAAGTGGTACCACCATAAGGCATACTCCTGAAACGATACGTTGCGAGCGTAGGTAGACGCTTTGTATGCAGCCATGATTCTTGGACGATACGCATTCATCAGGTTCAACAGGTCAGAGGAAAAACTGCTTGTGATATCGGGCAACTTGGCATAATCGCTCTGAGAAACGACCGAGATCACAGGCTTGCCCGCACGCACAATCCAAAATGTTCGAAATCAAGTGTGGCAGCTGCTGTACCATGCACAAACGCCACATACGCTCCAAGTATTCCAGGAACAGCTGCGGTTTGTTCCTGGGTAAAGGGATCCAGAATCCTCGTGTGGCCGTATGTAACTAGGGTCATTTCTCCATATCGCTGTTCGGCGTGAGTGTATATGCCCAAGGAATCCGATTTTCCCGGGAACTTTCTCAAGAGCCGTGAGATAAACTGCAAGCCGTTGCGCGGCGGCGGATAGCCGAGCAGGAATTCCTTGCGGACATGCCCGGTCTGCCACCTGTCAAACAACACGTCGCCGAACAGCACGAGCGATAGCTGCGTGGCCTGTGCCTGATCCAAATGGAGATCGTCTCGAAACCGTGTCGTCAGCTCTTGTTTCCGGGACTCAATCGCCCGAACAGTGGCTTCGATCAGCGGCTTGTCGAGATCTGTGAAGTACGCTGCCTCGTCGCGGTGAATGATAGGAAAGGTTGGCGTGTAGGAACCATGACCATGTGGCCCAGGCAGAAGCAATTCGTCATGTGCCAGGGCATCAATGTGGGACTGGAGTTCCGAAGAGGACAGCCCGACCTTTTTCGCGACGTCCGTGGCAGAGTGGCCCTTACCGAACTCGTCGCAGACACGAGCGTTCAGCGAGTCCTGTTCATCCGTAGTTCCCGTGATTGCAGCGGGTTGGTCATTACTCGAGCCAACCGAAAGAATTCGAAAGCAATATTTGCTGTCTGGGCCGAAACAAGACTGGACATAATGCTGCAATCGAGACGAAAAGGACACAAAAGTTCAAGCAACAATATCGCGCCTTCATACACATCCTTAAATCGATCATGGCCTCTCAGTGCCGGCTTTGCCGGAGCCCAATCGGCAGCTTCGCGGCGCAGCGCCGGAACGAACTGGGCAGGCACTGGCCCGAAATCTCAGCTCGTTCCGTTCACGTGGGAAGGCACGAAAACCGCATTGTTCGACCTGCAAGGAGCATACCGGCGAGCTCGCCAGCGAAAAGCACAACAATGAGGTAATCCACGCGGCATAACATAGTATCTTCTTCCAGTTCTGTGTTATTCCGTCAAACGGAAGCATTGGTCGATCATGCTACCGGGTTTACCCAGGGAGAAACGCGCCCGTGCAGCCGATCCAGAATTCCGCGATCGATTTGAGATTTCTTGTAAGTGCGGGTGACTGTGTATTCCTTTCCGCCCTCGACTCGAAGGCAGTATTCTCCCGTCGAAAGCGGCCTGATTTCTTCTACAAACGAGGTGTTCACGAGCACAGATCGGTGGATGCGGATGAACCCATGGGTTGCGAGCCTTTCTGCCACCACCGAAATAGACTCACGTAGTAGATAGGAACTCCCGTTCCTTTGCAGCGACACGCATCGACCCCTAGCCTCAATGGAGACCACGTCGCCCAGATTGATAAAGAGAATCTTTCCTCTGACTTTGATGGCCACTCGGAGAGACAGTGGCTTCGCAATCGTCTGCAATCCCGGGAAAGTCTTCGTCGAGTTCGCTGTTTGTTCTTCCTTGTCGCGTGCCATGACCAAGGCTGCACACGAATGCTGCGCCACGCGCTCAACAAAAGCATCGCTAGCGCCTTCTCGACTCGAGACTGCCCGTCCGGCTGGACCCGTCTTCAGCGTGTTCATCGCGGTGTCCTACATTACCGGCGCAGCCGTTCCATCCGACCACCTGCAAGGGGGAACCATGAACACATCGATCGGCTCTGGAGCCCCATGGAACTGCGGATTGACATGACCGGAGAATTGGGCAGATCCGCACCCCCAGAGAGCGCCGCCGCCCATGAGCGAGGTATAAAACATCAGGTGGGCCATATTGTGGCCGTCGTCATCCGTGAAGCATGCTTCTTCCGACATCATGTAGCACATCCCTCCCGGCGTTAAGAGGGATAGATCAAAGCCTTCCTTCTTTCCGTCAGTCTTTCCGTTCGCTTTCCCTCGACATGCCTGCAAGTCGGACCGTGAACTCGCGCGTGGCATACGAACCGGTTGGTATCTAACAACGCCAAAACTGCTTCTTGAAAGCGATGCGATCAGCCCCGCTTCCGGTTGCCTGGCCAGCGCAGGGACCGCAGCCAGTCCATGATGTTTCTGATCCCCGCTCTCATCACTTTCGCATCCTGAGCATTCTTTGCCAGCGAGGCATAGCCTTCGACCATCGCGATCAGTAAGCCAGCGGCGTCAGCGGGTTCCACGTCGCGGCGAACTCTTCCGTGGGTCTGTCCCTCTCGTAAAACGAAGGCAATGGCCTCACGCCAGGCCTGGAAGACTATCGCCAGCCGCTTCCGGAATCCCGCGTCAAGAGGAGACATTTCCTGCGCCAAATTGTTCAGGGGACAGCCGCCCCGCACATCCCCGGGCCGAACTGATATACCTTGAACAATGCCAATCAAAGCGTCGATAGGGTTCTTGCCGGTCTGCAGAGGACGCAACCACACGCGGTCAACCATGGGGGCGATGACCTCTTCGACGACGGCGTATCCCAATGCTTCCTTGCTGCCGAAGTGGTAGTACAGTGCGCCTTTTGTGACCCCAGCCTCGGCCAGAATTGAGTCTAGGCTGGCACTCTGGAACCCCGATCTATAGATCTCGCAGGATGCCGCCTGCAGCAAGCGCTCCCGCGTGCGCTCAGGATCGCGCAGCCTGGGCGCTCTAAGTCTTAAATTCCTGCGTGCCGCTAACATACCAACCAGTATGTATGGTAACTCCGGCAGCGTCAAGCGAAACCTATCATGCGCTCAATTGCGCTACGGCATTATGTAGGCATTTATCGTCGGAACTATGTGGTTTGGTAGATTCCCTCGTCAACTCGGCCACAGCAACGCTTTGCACGAATTCGCTAATCGCGTACGTCTGTTGACAGTGCTTGTACGCTCATTCCCGATTTCACCATGCCCGTTGGTCGGTGCTCAAACCATTGAAACCTATGGTCATCCGAATGCTATTGCAGATGTCGTACGTGCGTGCTGATCCGTGTTCGACGTCGAAGTTGGCGAGCGGAAATTCTGACGAAGGAATAAACCTTATGAGATTTGCTACCTCTACCTTTGCGTTCCTATGCGTGCTGTCGCTTGTGGTGTTTCCCGCGGCCGCTCAGACGGTTGTAAGCGGCGACATCACGGGCACGATCACCGATCCGACCGGCGCCGTCATATCTGGGGCCACAGTGACGGCGACCAATCTGGCCGAGAACACTTCACAGACGACGACTACGACAGCCAGCGGACTTTACCGATTCACCTTCGTCAAGCCGAGCCAGTACAAGCTGACAGTCGCGGCCAAGGGGTTCAAGGGATCTATCGAGACCGTGGAAGTCTCGGTCGGACAGATTGCAACAGCGAACTTCAAGCTTGAGCTCGGTGCCGCCGCTGAGGTTGTCGAGGTGACTGGAGGATCGCAGCCGATCCAAACCGAAAACGCCGACGTGCAGACCGGCTACAATCAGCTCCAACTTGAGTCGCTCCCGGCCCCTGGCGGAGACATCACCTCGTATGCCAATACGGCTCCGGGCGTGGTGGTCAGCAACGGTATGGGTTACGGCAACTTTTCGTCGCTCGGCATGCCGAGCACTTCGAACCTGTTTACTGTCAACGGCAACGATGACATGGATCCGTTTCTCAACCTGAACAACTCGGGCGCCAGCAACCTGACCCTGGGAGCCAATGAGCTGCAGGAAATTTCGGTAGTCGAGAATGGATACACTGCGCAGTACGGCCGCATGGCTGGTGCGCAGGTGAACGCCGTGACCAAGTCTGGCAGCAATTCCTTTCATGGCAACGCTTTCTACGGCTACAACGGGACTAGCCTCAACGCAAACGACTGGTTCGCCAATGCGGCGGGCCAACCCCGTGCCCACGCGGTGAACAATATGTTCTATGCCTCGGTGGGCGGACCGATTGTGAAGAACAAACTATTCTTTTTTGCGGACTACGAGGGGCTGCGCATCGTTCTGCCCGGCGTTTCGGGAACCAACTATATTCCGAACCCCTCCTTTGCCACTTTTGTTGAAGGAAATGTACCCACGGCGGCGCAGGCCTTCTACCAGAATATTTTCAGTTTGTACGCCGGAGCGCCCGGATCGGGCGGCGCGACGCCGATACCGGCGAGCACCGACCCGAATTTGGGGTGCGGTGATTTCAGCGGAACGGCAGGATTTGGCGCCGGCGGTACGGCTTGCGCGCTACAGTTCAACAGCGGCCAGAGTAACCTGATCACGGAATGGATCCTAGCCACGCGTGTGGACTACAAAATCAGCGACCACGACACGATCTTCGGCCGGTATCACATGGATCGTGGCGTGCAAGCGACGGGTACTGACCCTATCAACCCTGTATTCAATGCCACCAGCATTCAGCCCGAGTATGACGGGCAGTTGACCGAGACCCACGTCTTCAACCCAACCACGATCAACAACTTCATCTTCTCGGCATCGTGGGCCAATATCCTTTTCGGTCCGCCCAGCTACAGCGCGGCAATTGCCAAATTCCCGACTACTATGGCATTCGGGGGCGGGGGTGGACTTTTCACTACACTCGGCGGAGCAGACAACGCCTATCCGCAGGGTCGCATTCCGACGCAGTATCAGATCATAGACGACTTCTCGAAGACCATAGGCGGCCACGAGATCAAGATCGGTCTGAACTTCCGGCGTAATCTGGTCAGCGACTATTCAGCACTGTCTGGAACCAGCGGTACACTGAACATTCTGTCGATGACGGAATTCGCCAACGGCGTGACTGCGGCGTCTCCGGCTTCGTTCTACAACGCCTTCTTCACCAACACCGGGGCGGTGCGGGTGAACTACTACAGCGTGGGCGCCTATGCCCAGGACCAGTGGAAATTGACTCCAAAACTGAACTTGACGCTGGCCCTGCGCGTGGACCGGAACTCCAATCCCGTATGCTCCACCGACTGCTTCGCCCGGATGCAGGGATCGTTCGAGTCAGTAAGCCATGATCCTGCGGTGCCTTACAATGCCACGATTCAGACCGGCTTGCACAGTGCGTTCACGAGCGTGGAAAAGGCGGCGTTGTCACCGCGCTTCGGATTTGCGTACAGCTTTGATTCGAAGACGGTATTGCGCGGCGGCTTAGGCATCTTTGATGACCTGTTCCCCGCGTTCTTGGTAGACCGCTTCATCACCAACGCTCCCAACGTCATCAATTTCTCCAGCGTCAGCGGCGGCGAGTTGCTGGCCCCGGGTGCTGGAGGCGTCTTTGCGGAGGCGGGAGCACTGAACGCGACATTCCATAGTCAGTACTCCTCCGGCCTGACAGTCGGCGGTCTAGGCGGACCTGGCTTCGGTCCGAACTACTACACCATGGCGAGCAAGCTGAACAACCCTAAGTTCGCGGAATGGAGCGTGGAGTTGCAGCGCCAGATCGGAAGCAAGTACAGCGCCCAATTGACCTACACGGGCAACCACGGGTATGACATCATCACCCTCAACCCCTGGCTGAACGCATTCTGCAAGACCGCTAGCTGCGCGGCTGGACAACCATTCGGCGGAGTCATCGGCTCAACGCCGACCGATCCACGATTCAACGAAATTGTGGACTTAAACAACGCCGGCTATTCCAACTACGACGGCATTACGGCGGTCTTCAAGGTGCGGCCGACGCACGGTTTCTCGGGAGCGATGAGCTACACATGGGGGCACGATCTGGACACCTGCTCCAACAATTGCCTGCTGCCGTTCGTCGCCAACACATTGGTCAGCCTGCGATATCAGACGTCTCCACTGCTGCCGGGCACTGCGTACGGAAACGCCGACTACGACGTGCGGCACAACTTCAACCTGAATTACATTTATCAGTCGCCGGCCAGCGGATCGAGCGCCCTGATGAAACATCTGATCGGGGGCTGGAGGCTGGCGGGGACGTTGTTCTTCCACACCGGCCTTCCCTGGAGTCCTGTGGACCTGGCCTCGCGCTCAGACTTGGGCAACGTAACCGGCCTTCGCAACGGAACTCCCCTGGCTACCTTCGCAGGGGCAGTGCCGAACGCTTCCTGCGGACGCAGCGCCGCGGAAGCGGGGGCGGGAATTGGCGGAGCGCCTTGCGTGACAGCGAGTGAGTTCGCTGTTGGTACGGACGGCTTTGGCAACCACTCCCGGAACTCCCTGCGCGGTCCTGGATTCTTCGACAGCGATATGTCGTTAACGAAGACCTTCAAGTTCGGCGAGCGGATGGGATTCGCCGTGGGCGCGACGGCGTTCAACGTCCTGAATCATCAGAACTTCGACTTGCCGGTGAACAGCGTCACCAGCGGTTTGCTGGGCAGCATCGTTGCGACGGCGGGATCGAATACGTCTCCGTATGGAGCATTCTTTGGAGTACCCCTGAATGGTCGCATCCTGCAGGTAACCGGAAAGTTCACGTTCTAGCTGTTTCAATTTAACCAACGCCTGAGGGCGGTTCCAACCGTATGGTAGAAAGGAGAATAGACCATGACAAGGATCGCGGTGTCGCGCCGGAATCTGCTCGAAGCGGGCGCCTGCGCGCTGGCTGGAACGGCGGGCTTCCCGGGAGTGGCAAGCGCGCACGCATGGATAGGGCTGGGTGCGACCAAAGAGGAGGTCATCCGTAAGTACTATGCGGCATGGGAGAAGAAGGACTGGGGCCCCTTCGACGTCCTGCTGGCCGACAATTTCACCTTTACGAGCGCGAACGAAGACGACCACATCAGTAAGAGCGTTTTCAAAGCGCGATGCTGGGAGACACAGATCGATTTTATCGAACGGTTTGAACTGGAGCGGGTGATCGGAAACGGCAGCGAGGCGTTTGTAAAGTATCTTTGCCGAACCAAGAACGGTAAATCGTTCCGGAACGTGGAATATTTCCGAGTCGCAGACGAAAAAGTGGAGGCCATCGAGTGTTATTTCGGTGCGCAATCCAGCTTTGCGTCTGCAGTAGGCGGTGGACAGAAGTGACACCCAATGTCTGAGATAGCTGCCTGCACGGCAAAACAGTTTCGGAAGGTTCGATTCGGGCCTTCTCTTTTTGCCGCAGGCACCCACTTGCCCCTATGTTTGAAAGACGCAACCGAGGTTACAGCCCAGTAACAAATGAGAGACAGCGTACGGTCAACAGGTGGCGTTTTGGCACACCCGTGTGGCGATGGCGAGTCCCAGATTGCGGCCGGACGTGAAGACATAGAACGTCTTTTGGGGCACATCGTATCAGAGTTGCGGGCTCTTCGGCAGCAACGACTCGCGATCGAAACCCGCATAGCAACGATTAAGCGAACTTGTAAGGGTTTGCAGCAACTTTTCGGCGTTGGCGTCAGCGACTTGATAGGACAGTTCGAACAAGGCATCAAGCCGCGAAACCGAGGCCTGACATCTTTGTGTCGCGCAATATTTACGGCGAGGAACGGATCGGGTCTAACCCTCTTCGACATTCTCGGTCATATTCAAGAGAGCCGGCCTGAACTACTCGGGAAGTATCGATCCCCAAAAAGTGTACTGACCATGGTTCTCGCTCGTTTGGAAACCTACGGTGAAGTGGAGCGGATCACCGAGGCGGGAGTCATAAAATGGAAGAGTGGAAGAACAAATAGAAGTCAAAGCATGTCAAGCATCTAGCTCATAGTCTTGGTCGAGTCTACGACCTGTCACAGAAAGGGGATCAATATACGGGTATTAGCTTTTGTGTTCTTTGCCCCCCAACGCACAATCGGTAAGGCCGCATAATGGATTAGAGGCGCATGTGGCAGTCAATCCGCGCCTCTGTCCTCGGCCGTCATGTTCATGAGGAGGCCTACGCAGCTCTCGTGCTTTCCGGCGGGTACGAAGAAGCGGGAGCTCGCGCCGAGCGTGCGATTAGGTTTTGCAGCTTGATTCCTCCGATGAGTCCCCAGATTGATTTTAGGGCGGCTGCTGCACGAGCAAACGCCGAAATAGTGGGGAGGCGATCAAGTTGCGAAACCCAAAGAATGGGAGTTCCTGTTGCAGGCGATTAGAATGAAGTCGAAAATCCCAGAGGCATTTCTTGGAGCGCCCGAACTGCAAGCGGCGGTGGGCCAATTTAGCGGAAAATGGAAGGTGCGAATCATATGCCTCCTCTTCGACGGGACGAAGCGGTTCGGTGAGCTTCGGCGGTCTTTGCCGGGGATTCACCGCGGAACACTTACCTACGAACTCCACAGGCTGGTGGTTGACGGAATTATTCGACGCACGCAATACGTGACCATTCCGCCAATGTCGAATACACTCTCACCGCCCGAGGAAGTGGTTTGTTCGTCGCCTTGACTCGATGGAACGAAGCGTTCGCAAGGGACACGCCACCTTCAGAATCCGAGAACAAGTAGTCTCACTGGATTTTCTCTATCTCAACGCAGTCAAAAGATCGGACCGCGGCGGGATCGAGAACGTGATTTGGTTCGATCTCTGTGTCCACGCTGGTCCAGTCGGGGTAGACGACTCCTCCTGGCAGCGAGGTCAATTTGAGCGCTCCATCGCAGTCAGTCGCCTGGCGCAAGACGTCCGCTACCAAAAGAGAGAGTTGCTGAGGCGTAAGGTTCTGTGTGTCTATGGCTAGATCGAAACTGATCTCGGCGCGAACGCCGACGCGAAGAAGCTCGCCGCTCAGAAACGGAGCGTTCCTCTACAGCCCTACGAACCACTTCCCGCACTGTCTCGATGCGCTTCTCCAATCGGTATACCTCTTTATGGATGTCGGCCAATTCATCGCCCGCTCGTTCGATGCTGCTCGAAACTGCTGTCATAGACTTGCTCTCCTGGAGGCTCTTTTGGGCTAATCTGAACATTACACACTGGTGAACAGCCAGTTGGCTGTTGACAGAGGCAGGCTTTAGACCGAACAGCGCTGTGAGATTCCTGGACCATGGAACAACTATCGCACCTGATGATCTTGCCTTCCACTGATGAAGAACTGCACGACTGGCTTCGCTGGGCTGAGGAGAACGGCCGCAGCTTTCTTAAGACGACTGCCGAAGCTGCGTTGATTGCCGACCTAAAGCATTACAATCTGCTGCGGCCTGTCCTCTTGGAACTGAAGGGAGTGGCCGAAACTGGCCTGACGGACTCTATGTGCGGACGCTATCGACTCTCGCGGCGAATCGCACGACACAAACCCGCCGTCTGGGATTCAAGATGCGAAGTCCGCTAGCAATGGAAACGCTTCGTCCATGCTCGAGACGCCGAACGCAGTGGTCCGGGAACATTCCGCGCCGCTGAAGGGACTGGCGCAGAGTGTCGTGACGCGGTGTTTGGCGAAGCAACCGGCTGAAGCGGAATGTCAGTGTTTTAGAGAACATTGGTGTGCAGTTGCTGGAGGACCGATATGGACTTCATTGAGCGTCTTCAGAGAGTCCTTCGACTGAGGCCAGCGTCCTTCGTCGTGTTTCACGCGGCATCGGTTCCTGCGGATGGGATTTGTGCCACTATCTGCTCACAAATCGGTAAAAAGACGAAGGTTGTGCGGCTGCGCAGCGACATCATTAGCGCTGATGAAGGCGCTTTCGTCCGAGATTCCCTACTCGAGGATCAGACTCTTGTCCTAATTGGCAATGAACACGACTTACTACCGGCGCAACTTTTGCATGCTTGGCAAGAGTTTCGCGATCATCATTCGTATGTAAGCGCACACCGGTTCATTTAGTTCGCGCCCGATGTGGCCCGATTCGAATCGGGAGATGCAAAGAGTTTATCCGGCACCTTGGTGGTCGTCCTGCCAAACAGCTACGACGTACCCCTGGACGAGGGATTACGTACTTGGATTACGTCGGTCGATGAGTTGGGCCCGCCTGCACCACAACTTTACGACATTCGTGATCTGGGCCGACCCGCGGTGGAAATTTCCATGAAGACGCTGTATTTCCTTCATCACCGCGACCCACCGGGCGCGGAGCACCATGAGTCCGTGGAGCAGATAATGGAAGGGGATCGACCCCTAGCTAGAGGAAGGATGACCACCTCCGATCATCCGATCAAGGAGAATGGTTAAAGCCGGGGTGAGTGTCATTCTAAAGGAGATCTCACGTCAGAAGCAGGAGACCCTGCCGGTTGCCCGCCCATCTTGCGGAAGGAGTTGAATCTCTTTGATGCTGTGGCTATTGTTCGTCGGGACCATAATTGGCTGGGGAATTTTCCTCATTCCCGGTCCCATTGCCGCCCAACTGAACTCCCTCGGCCCCGTCTTGCTCGTATGGGTCGTTGGAGGAATCCTCACGCTGTTCGGCGCCTTGTCGTTGGCCGAACTCGGCTCAATGTACCCTGGTGCCGGCGGCCTGTGTACTTACCTCCGGCACGCCTACGGCCCGCTGCCCGCCTTCCTGTACGCATGGGCGTTGCTTTTGATGATTCATTCGGGAAGCATTGCGGGGCTGGCTGTCGCCTTCGGATTGTACATCGGCCAAGTCCTGGCCCTGAACACGGTTGAGGAAAAGATGTTGAGCGCGATGTGCATTCTGGCGCTCACAACGATCAACTGCCTTGGAATTCGCAGCGGCAAGCTCGTGCAAAATCTCATCGCCGTTGCAAAAGTTAGCGGACTGGCTGGAATCATGCTTCTTCTATGTCTTAGAGGGTCGCGTCCACTCCACCTTTTCGAAGCATCTGCGAACGGAAGTGGCCGAATGTTTTCTATTGGGGAATTTGGTATCGCGTTGGTCGCGGTGCTGTGGGCCTATGAGGCCTGGCACATTATCTCGTTTGTCGCCGGAGAGATGAAGAGGCCCCAACCGGACCTGCCACGAAGTCTTTTCTACGGCACCGCGATCGTCATGCTGGTTTACGTCGTCACCAACCTCGGTTACCACCATGTACTGTCCGCAGCCGAGATTCGAGGAAGCAAAGCAGTCGCTGCCTTGGCAGTGGGAAGGCTCTTAGGTCCGATCGGTGCAACATTCATCTCACTTCTGATCCTGGTCTCGATATTGGGTTCCATGAACGGCATGATACTAACGGGTCCTTGCGTCTATTATGCAATGGCGCGCGATGGCGCATTTCCTCGTGCGTTTGGTCGAATCAGTGATCAGTACCAAACCCCAATGTTAGCACTGATTGTGCAAGGCGCCTGGGCAGCCGTGCTGGCTGCGTGCGGCACCTATCAACAGATTTTCACAGACGTCATTTTTACCGCTTGGATCTTCTACGGGCTGGCAGTTGCCGGTGTATTGGTGCTAA
>Ga0209517_10005973_pt1 | contig 15267 bp, 8 predicted proteins | sample PeaSoiMetSII2010_FD_187695 | JGI IMG/M metagenome (GOLD analysis project Ga0209517, IMG submission 187695) | Peat soil microbial communities from Weissenstadt, Germany - SII-2010 (SPAdes) (version 2) | ecosystem: Environmental > Terrestrial > Soil > Wetlands > Peat | place: Germany: Weissenstadt... | reverse complement strand
GGCGGGCCGCGGAGCGGGACGAGGAGAAGATCGCCAGGTGGCGGGAGGACACCTGGCCGGTCATAAAAGGACGGCGGCGGACCTGGGTGCCTGGCTCTGCTGGGAAGACGAGTCGGGCCAGGGCCTGAGGCCGCCGAGGGGACGCACCTGGGGACGCCGCGGCCATACTCCCGTCGTGACGGTGACCGGCGGTCCTGACACCCGGGTGTCGCTGGCCGCGCTGATCGCCGTCCGGCCTGGCGCCGGGCCCCGGCTGATCTTCCGCACGCACCGCGCCCGGCGGGGCGATAAGCGCAAGGGGTTCACCGAGACGGACTACGCCCGCTTCCTGGACGCCGCGCACCAGCAGCTCGGTGGCCCGCTCGTCCTGGTCTGGGACGGCCTGAACACTCACGCCAGCCGCGCGATGCGCGATCTGGCCGCCGCTCGCGCGTGGCTGACGGTCTTCCAGCTACCGGCGTATGCGCCGGAGCTGAACCCGGTCGAGCCGGTCTGGTCCAACCTCAAGCGATCGCTGGCCAACCTGGTCAAGCACGATATCAATCAACTGACCGCGCTAATCAAAACCCGGCTCCGGCAGATGCAGTACCGGCCCGGCCTCCTGGAGGGCTTTGTGGCCAAGCCCGGTCTTGACCTCACGCCTCTCCGGTAACCCTCACAATTGAAGATCGTTAGAGGAATCAACGTCCGCAGCCAGGTCAGATTCTGGTGAATCATCTTTCTACAGCAAATCGCAATGGGGACGCTGGCTGAATGGCCAGTCGCTGCCCCCGCGTAAAGCGATCAGGAAACTAGCGGAGAAGCTGGGAAAAGAGGATATCGAGGCGGAGCACTTGGTCGATTTGTGGGACAAAGCGTTCGCGCCCGCTTCGCATCCCCGGGAGAACGGCGAACCGACCCGGGCCGGTCTTCCCAGTGACACCTGCCCGCCTGGCAGCGGGCAGCCCCTCGTCGGCGTAGCAGCATCGGCTGACGTGCCGCAGCAACTGCCAGCAGCGACCCGCGGCTTTGCTGGCCGGAGCATCGAACTGCAGAAGCTGACCGCTTTGCTGGACGACATGGCATCGGCCGGCACCATGGTGATCTCTGCAGTTGACGGCATGCCCGGCATCGGGAAGACCGCTCTGGCCGTGCATTGGGCGCATCAGGTGGCGGACCGGTTCCCCGATGGTCAGCTGTATATCAATTTGCGCGGCTTTGATCCGAGTGGCTTGCCGGTGCCTGCCGTCGAAGCGATCCGCGGTTTCCTGGACGCGCTCGGGATACCCGCCAGCCAGATTCCCAGGAGCCTGGATGCTCAGGCTGGCCTATATCGCAGCCTGCTGGCCGGGCGCCGGGTGCTGGTGATACTGGATAACGCCCGTGATGCTGAGCAGGTACGCCCGCTTCTGCCAGGGAGTCCGGGCTGTCTAGTCCTGGCCACCAGCCGGAACCAGCTCACTGGTCTGATCGCCGAGGGGGCACACCCGCTCACTCTGGGTCTTCCCACCGGCGCGGAATCTCGTCAGCTGCTGGAACGCCGACTTGGCCCCGATCGGCTGAACGCCGAGCCGACATCGGCACGGCAGATGGCCGACCTGTGCGGCCGACTACCGCTGGCCCTCAGCATCGTGGCGGCCCGGGCTGTGACCCACCCGCATTTCTCGCTTACCGATCTGACCGCTGAGCTCCGCAATTCCCAGGAACGCCTGGATGCATTCGAAGGCGGGGATCCGGCCGCGAACCCGCGTGCCGTCTTCTCCTGGTCATATCAGCAGCTCAGCACCGCAGCCGCACGGATGTTCCGCACCTTTGGTATGTATCCAGGCCCTGACATCACCGTACCCGCCGCGGCCAGCATGGCCGGCGTTCCTACTGCCGCCGCCCGATCGGCTCTAGCTGAGCTCGCGTGGTCACATCTGATCACGGAGCACGTCCCGGGCAGATTCACTTTCCACGATCTACTGCGCGCATATGCCATCGAGCAAGCCGCCGGACAGGCGCGCGCCCATAACCATGACGATGAACATCGGGCGGCCATGCACCGGGTGCTGGACCATTGCCTGCACACCGCGATGGCGGCCTCGCACCGGTTCAGCCCGTTCCGGTCCCCGCTGCAGCTCGCCAGCCCGCAGCCAGGCGTACTGCCCGCCGACGTAGCGGACAAGGAGCAGGCGATGGCCTGGTTCGACGCCGAGGTTCCGGTCCTGCTCGCACTGATCGCCTTCGCCGACGCCGACGGCTTCGACACCCACGCCTGGCAGATCCCCTGGACCCTCAGCCCGTTCTTCAACCGGCGCAGCCGGTGGCAGGACTACATCGTGACCCAGCGGACCGCGCTGGCCGCGGCCAGCCGCCTAGGTGACACGTTCGCCCTGGCGCACGCGCACCACCTGCTCGGCCACGCGCAAGCCCAGGTGGGTGACTACACGGCTGCCGACCCGAACGTCAGGCAGGCCCGGGACCTGTTCCGTGAGCTCGGCGACCAAGCCAACGAGGCCGTGGTCCTCAACGGCCTGGCCAGCATGCTGGAGAAGCAGAAACGGTACCCCGAGGCGCTAGCCGTCGCGCTGGACGCGCTGCGGATGCTCAAGGCTGTCGGGCACTGGTGGACCCAGGCCACTGTGGAGAACGGGGTGGGCTGGCTGTACGCCCACCTGGGCCAGCACGACCAGGCGCTGACCCACTGCCAGCGGGCGCTGAGCCTGCACCGCGATTCCGGTCACCGCGGCGGCACCGCCGACACCCTGGACAGCCTCGGCTACATCTACGTGCACCTGGGCGACATCGCCCAGGCCAAGGCCCACTACACCCGGGCCATCGAGGCCTACCGCCAGATTGGCGCGCCGTTCGGCGAGGGCAACTCGCTGGCCGGGCTCGGCGATGCTCTCGCTGCCGAGGGCGACCCCGGTGCCGCCGAAGCGGCCTGGTGCCAAGCCATCGCCATCCTCGACCGGCTCCGGCACCCGCTCGCGGACGAGGTCCGGGCGAGGCTGTGTCACCTCGAGGCGGACCTGATCCATCAGCCCGGGGAAAGCGCCGGTGTGCTCATATCGACGCGCTCGGATGACGGGATTACCGACGAAAACGCGTAAACGCAGCTTCGTCATCGCCATACAAGAACCGTCTGTTCTGCCTCCTCCTCGAGCGCGACCGAGTGCGGGCCAGGGCTGTGATCAGATCGCCATGGTCAGACCGACTGATGACCTTGCACGGGGAGGCACCAAAGACGCGGCCGGCGGTGTCATAAGGTTCTTGATGCTGCTGGCGGGCCGTCCCAGACTGGTGGGATGGGTTTCTACGAGGAGCAGGTCCTTCCTCGTGTGACGGATCTTGCGTTGCGCAGCAACGAGGCGGCACGGTTGCGAGCCCGGGTCACCGCTGGGCTCAGTGGCGAGGTCCTTGAGGTCGGCTTCGGGTCGGGTCTGAACGTGCCGTACTACCCGCCCGCCGTGCAGCGCGTGCGAGCGGTCGATCCTTCGGCCGTGGCGCGCAAGCTGGCGGCGGAAAGGGTGGCGGCGAGCACGGTGCCGGTGGAGTACATCGGCGTGGACGCCCAGGCGCTGCCGCTTGCGGACGCCAGCGTCGACTACGTGGTGAGCGTCTTGACGCTGTGCACTATCCCCGCCGTGGACCGGGCGCTGGCTGAGATCCGCCGCGTCCTGCGTCCCGCGGGCGCTTTTCACTTCATGGAGCATGGCCGCTCCCCACAGCAGACGGTGGCCCGGTGGCAACACCGGCTCACCCCGCTCCAGCGCCGCGTCTTCGGAGGCTGCCACCTCAACCGGCCCATCGGCCGGCTGGTGGCGGACGCCGGGCTGGAGCTGACCCGGCTGGATAACTACTACCTGAAGGGCCCGCGCGCGTTCGGCTACATCTTCGACGGCGTCGCGACCAAACCAGGCGGGCAGTAGCGTGCTGCTGGCCAGTTGCGGCAGGCCGCCGCGGCGGCCTGCTGTTCAGGCTGCGGCGCCCCACAGGTAGTCGGAGGCGATCTTGGCGCCCTGAGCCTGGGACCGGAACTTCGCCCAGGTGACGCTGGGAACCACCACATCCATCCCGGCGATGGTCCCGAATCCGCAGTCAGTGCCGGCCATGACGTTGTCCCGGCCCACGACCTCGGCGTAACGGATCAGCCGGTCCGCGACCACCTCCGGGTGCTCGACCACGTTGGTGGTGGAATCCAGCACGCCCGGGATCACGTACTTGCCGTCCGGCAGCTTGACGTCGCCGAACACCTTCCACTCATGGGCATGCCGCCCGTTGGAGGCCATCAGCATCAGCCCGGCCGGCTTGGCCTTCAGCACAATGTCGATGATGTCCTTAAGCTCCACATCGGTGGTCCGCGGCATCTCGCCGTTGCCCCAGCAGATGTGGATGCGGGTGGCCTCGGCGGGAATATTGGCCAGCGCGTGATTCAGTGCCCTGACGTTGAGTTCCATCTGCCTGCGGAAGTTCTCCAGCGACCCGGCGCCGGGCGCGGTCATCGCCAGGTCGGGGCAATCCAGCTGCAGCACCAGGCCCGCGCGGTAGATCGCCTCGTACTCCTCCCGCATCGCCTCAGCCAGCGCGCCCAGGTACTCCTCCTGGCTGGCGTAGTACCGGTTCGGCGAGAACACCGCGATCACTCCGGGCGAGGCCGCGCTCATGAACACCCCCGCCGACCCGATGCCCTCGGCCGCCGCCCACAGGGTGTCGATGTCGGACTGCACGGCGGCCTGCCCGACATAGCTGACCGGCCCGTCGCAGGAAGTGAACCGGATCGTCGCGGCCGAGGCCATGGTCTGGGCCATCTTCTCGGCGAAATCAGGGAACTCCTCCAGCCCCATCACCGACGCGGCGACCTCCTCGATCGATCCCTCGCCGCCGAAGCCGGTCAGCCGGTCCTTGACATAGGTGGCGTAGCTGGGCTTGCTCATCTCCCCGTCGTTGAGCACGTCCACGCCGGCGTCGGCCTCCAGGCGCACGGTCTCCCGTACCGCTGCCCGCACCTCATCGGTGAACTGCGCCTCGTCCACCGGCTCGCCTGCCTCCCGCGCCAGCACCAGCGAGAGGAACCGCGAAGGGCGCGGCAGGCTGCCCGAGTGCGTCGTCAAGATCCGCCCTGTTCCCGGCTGCATAACAACCCCCTTCCGCCAGCCACGGTGGTACGCGTGCCGCGGCGATCGCCAACGCATGACTCACGGCCATGTCTGATGCGTACGAACGTAACACTGATGATGAGCCGTGCCCAGCAATGATCCGCACGGCATATGGCTCGCCGCACCGCAGCCTGATGCTGGGCACGTGCATGACGAGAAGCCGCAGGCCGGAGCCGTCTGCGCTGGGCCATCCGGCCGACCGCCACTCTGCCCGACGGGATGGTCCCTTAAGCCTGCCGATGTGAAGACTGATCACCAAGCGTGCCTCCCGAAACCGACAACGCCACGAGGCTACTCGCGCCTCGATGATGAACTCGTAGCTTCGCCATACCGCATCGGCTCCAAGAACCGGCATTTCTGCCCCGCTTATTAGAGTTGTTGTTCTGCCTGGTAGCTGCCCCTTCCCCGACCTTCCTGCATCACCCTTCGCAGGTCTCTGCCAGCGGTCTTGAGCTGTCCGCCCCGACCATGATTCAGAACCGCGCAGACCGTTGCATTCATCTGAATGATCATGGTCAGTCCCGCGGCCGCGTGAGGTGGAGGGAGGCAGCTGTTGGCCGTGGTCGTGACCGTCGCCAAGGGCTACGACCTGGACTACATCTGGAAGAACCAGGGCCGGGCCGGTGCCGAGCGGAGCACCGGCGGCTATTACATCAATGCTGCCCAGGCCGGGGAGGCTCCGGGCCGGTGGTGGGGCCCGGGAGCTCAAGCACTGGGCCTCTCGCCCGGGCAAATGGTGGAGCGTGCGTCGTATAAGGCGGTTTATCAGCAGCGCGACCCGCGGACCGGGGACAAGCTGGGGCGGCCGCGCGGCAGCTATGCCAAGTTCGCTGATCACCTGGCGCGGCTGCGGGCCGCTGAGCCGTATGCCACAGCGGAGCGGGTGGTCGAGCTGGAGCGGGAGGCGGCCAGGGCGGCCCGGCAGCCCGCCGTCTATACCGACGTGACCGTCTCGTTCTCCAAGTCGATCTCGGTGCTGCATGCCTCCCTCCGAGAAAACGTCCGCCGGGCGCAGCTGGCCGGGGACAAGCGGGCGGCAGCGTACTGGGCCGGACAGGAGACCAAGTTTCAGGACATCCTGCACCGGGGCAACCGGGCCGCGCTGGAGTACCTGCAGATGTGGGCGGGTGTCACCCGGAGCGGTTACCACGGGATCCGGGTCGACGGCCAGGAGCCGGGCCGGTTCGAGGAGGCCGGGCTTATCGTGACGTCGTGGCTGCAGGGCACCAGCCGGGACGGCGACCCGCAGGATCACATTCATAACCAGATCGCGCGTATTACCCGCACGATCAGCGACGGGAAGTGGCGCGCGCATGACACGGCGAGCCTGCGCGCGGTCCTGGGCGCGTTGCAGGCGGTGGCGGCCACGGCGGTGGAGTGCGAGCTGGCGGCCGAGTTCGGCGTGGCGTGGGTGCCGCGCGCGGACGGGTGCGGCAACGAGATCCGCGGGATCACGCAGGCGCAGATGGACGCATACTCCACGCGGACCGTGCAGGTGCACGAGAAGGAACGCGAGCTCGCGCGGGCATGGGAACGACGGAACGGACGCGCGCCGAACTCACGCGAGCTGTACTACATCGCGAACAAGGCGACTCTGCAGTCACGCAAAGGCAAGGACGCGAGCCAAATCGACTGGGACGCGCTAGCCGCGCGTTGGGACGCCACGATCGGCGGGGAACTGGCGCGCGTCGCCCCGGCAGTATCGAACGCACGCGGCCCGGCCGGGAGCACCACGGCGGCCCGGGGTGGCCGCGAACCCGGGAGCCCCGAGGAGAGCGGGCCGCCGTCGCGGGAGGAGCAGGCCAGGACAGTGGAGAAGGCGCTGGCGCTGGTGACGGCGAAGCAGTCGACCTGGACGAGGCATGACCTGCTGAAGCAGCTGGCCCTGGTGATGCCCGCGCACACCCGGAACATGAACCCGCAGGCCGCGCAGGAGTTGCTGTTCGGGCTGGCCGAGGAAGCCTTGTCCAGGCGGGCTAAGGACATCGTCTCCCTGGAAGCACCCGAGTGGCCGCCGCTGCCCCGGTCGCTGCGCCGCGACCTGGACGGGCGCAGCATCTACACGCGGCCAGGCATCGCGCGGTACGCCACGGCCGCGCAGCTCTCGGCCGAGGAGCAGCTGGCAGCCCACGCGCAGACGCAAGGCGCGCCGCGGCTTCCCGGTGAGCTGGCCGCACGCCGTCTGGGCGCCGACCGCGCGCTGCTCGAGGCGCAGCTGCGCGGGCGGCCGCAGGAAGCGGCGCGCGCGCAGAGCACGCCGCGCGGGCTGCGGCTGGATCAGGCCGCTGCCGTCTGGCACGTGCTCACCTCGGCCCGCACCGTCGAGGTGATCACCGGGCCGGCCGGGACCGGCAAGACCTGGGTCCTGGCCGCCACCGCCCGGGCCTGGGACGGGCCCGTGTTCGGCACCGCGACATCGCAGAACGCCACCAACGAGCTTCGCCAAGCGGGCGTCCAGGTGGCCGCGAACACCACCCGGCTGCTGGCCGACCTTGCACGCTGCCGGATCCCCGCGGGCTCGATGATTATGGCCGACGAAGGCTCGATGGTATCCATGACCCACCTGCACGCACTCGTCAATTACGCGGCGCGGAACGGCTGCAAGCTGGTGCTGGCCGGGGACCAGGAACAGCTGGCAGCGGTCGAGGGCGGCGGCGCGATGATGCTGCTCGCGGACCGGCTCGGCTACGTTCAGCTGGCTGAGCCGGTCCGGTTCACAGCCGCCTGGGAACGCGAGGCGTCGCTGCGGCTACGCCGCGGGGACGCCACCGCGCTGGATGAGTACAACCAGCACGGCCGGATCCGCGGCGCCCCGCCCGAGCAAGCGATGGACCAGGCCGCGAAGGCGTACGTGGCCAGCTACCTGGCGGGCCGGGACGTGCTGCTGATGGCGTCGGACTGGGCCCGGTGCCGGGAACTATCCGCCCGGATCCGCGAGGACCTGATTCACCTCGGCCTGGTCGATCCCGGCCCGGCCGTCCGGATCGCCGAGGGCGCCAGGGCGTCAGCAGGCGACCTGATCATCTGCCGCAGCAACGACCACGGCATCGAGGCGGGTGAGCGGGGCCGGAGCTTGGCCAACGGGGACATCCTCCGGATTGAGACCATCACCAGCGACGCCATCATGGTGCGCCGTCTCCTCGAGCCGGACCGCGTGACCGGGCAGCGGCGGTTCACCGACCAGGCCTTCCGCTACACCGACTACCAGTCGTGCGATCTCGCCTACGCGATCACCGGGCACTCCGCCCAGGGCGCCACCGTGCACACCGGGATCACGCTGGTCACCGGCGGGGAGGACCGCCAGTGGCTTTACCCGGCGATGACCCGCGGCACCGACGCCAACCTCGTGTTCGTGTTCACCACCCCGGCCCGGCCCGCCGACCCGCGGCCCGGCACCCGGCCCGCCCGCGAGCTGAACAGGTACGAACGCGTCCGGCACGAACGCCAGGGATTCCTCCCCGACCAGGCCAGTGCGCCCGAGCGGAGCCGCACCGACCCGCGGGAGCCGATCGCCGTGCTCGCCGACGTCCTGGACCGCGACGGAGCCACGCTGTCCGCCTCCGCGACACGGCATCGTAACCTGGCCAACGCCGACCACCTGGGCATCCTCCAGACAATCTGGATCGCCGAAACCACAGGCGCCCGCCATAACCGGTACCGCGATCTGGTCCTGGCCGCGCTCCCGCCTGGCTACCGGCAGGACCTGTCCCCCCAAGCCCGATGGCTGTTCCGCACCATGCGGGCAGCCGAGCTGGCCGGCCTGGACCCGGCCGAGGTCATCCGCACGGCCATCGCCTCCCGCGACCTGGCCGGGGCGCGGGACATCGCCAGCGTCCTGGACGCCCGGATCAGGCCGCAGGTCTCTCCGCTGCTCCCCCAGCAGTTGGGCCCCTGGTCCAGCCGCGTCCCCGACCTGCCGGACCCCGACCGCCAGGCCTACCTGGCCGAAATCGCGGCCATGATGGACGACCGTAAGGAACGCCTCGGCCAGCACGCCACCCAGACCGCGCCCGCGTGGGCGGTCAATACCCTTGGCCCGGTACCCGCCGATCCGGACGCCCGCTGCCAGTGGGAGACCAAGGCGTCCTCGATCGGCGCCTACCGCGAGACATACGGCTACGACCACCCCGAGGACCCGATCGGACCCGAACCCACCGGGGACGCTCCGGACCAGCGAGCCGCCTGGCACGAAGCGTTCGCCGCTCTCGGGCCCGTGGACGGACCTGACGTCCGTTCCATGCCCGACGGCCGCCTGTGGCTGATCCGTGATACCTACGCAGCCGAGACTGCCTGGGCTCCTCAACACGTCGGCAAGGAACTGCGGCTGGCCCGGCTTGGCGCGGCTGGGGCCGACCTGGACGCCACCCGCGCTGGGGCGGACGCCGAAGCCGCACGCAAGGTCGGCGACCACGACCGTGCCGCGCGGCACGATGTTCTAGCCGCCAGCTACCAGGCGATGAGCGACCACTACCGGCATCAAGAGAGCATCTTCGCCCAGACCATGGACGACCGGCTGGAGTGGGAGCACGCCACCGAGCATTCCCGCCACCTAGCCGTCGCCGCCCACGCCGAACTGCGCCGCCGTCACCCGGACCAGCGGATCGAGCCCCTACGGTCTGCCGAACCGGCCCCTGTCAGCGACACCAACCGCGACGAGTTGGCCTTGACTCCGGACAAGAAAATCGCCGAGATGGCCGCCTGGGTCCGCGATCTTGCCGCCGAGCGCCAGACCTTCCGCGAGAAGCTCGAAGAACTCCAAGGGCTCAAGGTCCCCAGCGAAGACCCCGACTGGGACGACCTGGGTCCGGCATTCCCCGACTGGAATCCGCCTGGCCGCGATGCGATCCTCCAGCCGCCGAAGCCGCAGATCACCCCATTGGCGAGGATCCTCCAGCTCGCCGCAGAACACGACACGTCTCCCGAGGCCGCTCACTAACCGCCCGCCATAGCGCATCATGATGGAGGCAAAGGAGGTGACCGTGACACCTTCGATCGACATCCCCGACTCGCTGCCGTCCGCGATTGTCGCGGCCCCGCTGTGGACCATACCTGAATTACCCAGGCCGATCAGACGGGTAGGCGCGGAACCGGTCATCGAGCGGGACCGAGGACGCGGGCAGCGTGGTAATGAGCAGCTCCTCGCGCTTCCCGCGGTGGGCACTAGTGGCGGATGCGCTGTACCGAAGGTCAACTAGGCGCTTGGTGATGTGCCACTGCCGCGCCTCCTGCCGGTCGGCGTCGGTCGCGGACGGGGCCGTCTGGGTCGCCGCATACAGGTTCTCGTCCTCGGCGAGGTCCGGGTGGTCGTCGTAGGAGAGGATCCACCGGACCTGTGCGTGATGGCACAGGTACCCGGCCAGCCGGTAGTGATCCAGACCACTGAGCCAGTTATGTTGCTCTAGCGGGCTCTTGCCGCGCTCGCTCGACATCGACGTGCCGCGTTCGGCGTAGCCACCGGCCGGGTCGAACGAGCGCGCGTAAAGCTTCGGGGACTTAGACCAGTAGGGCGGGTCCAGGTACGCGATGACGCGGTTAGGGATGAGCTGCGGGTACCACTCCGCGACATCACCCAGAGTGTCTGCCCAGTCCTTGCACCACACGTCCGCAAGCCGGTTGCACGCGTACAGGTCGCCGACAAAGCGCAGCCTAGCCGCCAGTGCCTCCTTATTGAACCGGCAGTCGATCGGGTAAGCGCTCTCCTGCTTCCGGCCGCCGATAGGGCCAGCCCGGCCGTGCAGAATGCCGGAAAACGTGGTCCTATTCAGGAACAGGCACTTGACCGCGATGTCCCGGTCCCGACGGTCCGACGGTTGCCACGCCTTCCAGCGGTCCCATCGTTCCAGAGTGACCGGCTCGTTCCACATCCGGTCGATAAGCCATTCCGTGTCCGCGGCCGCAACCTGCCAGAACCGCGCGACGAGCGGGTCGGCGTCGGCAAGCAAGACACGCCGCACGACGCCGGCTCCGGCGAGCCGCAGCGCGGTTGACGCTCCGCCGGCGAAGGGCTCCACGAACAGCTCGGGCGTGCCCAGCTCCGCAGCCGCGTTCGCGATCAAGTCAGCGATCACGGCCGCAAGACCGGACTTCGCGCCGGGATAGCGCAACGGCGACTGGTAGCGCATTGCGGCGGTCGACTTGTCCGCCAAGGGTCCGGGCTCGCCGAGCCGACGTGGATGAGGCGCTATGCCCGACAACCCACAGGCCGACATGGGAAGACTCGCCGTGCCGGGTGCCGCCGCGACCGGAACAGCCGCCCGTCCGGTCTCCGATGCCGTCATCGCCACCCACTCCCGTTAGTACTGAGGCCGGACATTCTAAAAGAAAGGCGTGAGCCGTACCTGGGTTCGTGCTGCGCCCAGCGCGTCCTGCGCCAGGTACGTCAGCACCTGGCTGCCGGTGCCGAGCGGCAGGGATGCGTAGTTGTGCGCGAAGGCGACCGGGATGACCGCGTTCCGGTACAGCATCGTGCCCACCTGGTCTAGCAGGCCGATCGCTGTGTCCAGGCTCGGGTAGTGCGCCAGGTCCACAGTCTCCGCGTCGTCTGTGGGGTCACCGGATGGCATCGGCGGCATGCTGAAGACCAGCGTTCTGCCGTCGCGCGCACGGTATATGAACCGCCGCCCGTAGTCGGTGTCGTACCCGTATGCACGGTTCCCTTCGCGGTGCTGGACGTGCTCCCGGATATACCGGTCGGGCAGGCAGAGCAGATATCCGGGCGGGATGTACTCACGGATGTGCTCGGCATGTTCGGCGAGCGCACCGCCCTTCTCGATGCCAATGACGACGGGCAGGCCTGCCCTCCTGGCGGCCAACTCCTGTGCGTGGATGGCCTGGAGGAACCGCAGGGCATGACGCTTGAGCCCAGCTGGCCGCCCGAACATGGCGAGGGGCCCGTCGAGCAGGAAGGCGCACCTCGGGAAGACGCGGCCAGGATCGACCATCGAGAAGATGCGGATCTGCCAGAGGAACGTCAGCAGCTCTAGTACAAGCATCAGCCTGCCGAGCGCGTTGTCGTTGGAGCCGAACTCGACCACCTCGTCGTGCGTGTTGGTCGCGTCGGTGAAGTAGAGGGCGGTGCCGCACTTCTCGCACGTCGCCCCGCCGAGTGGGACAACGAGCCCCCCGGCGTCGCAGTCCCTGTCGTGTCGTCCCGGGCAGCGTTCCAAGGTGACGCTTGCTACCGGTACCGTCGGCGTGCCGAACACGTGCGCGAGCACATCGGCGAGCCTGGTATTCGTGCCCGCCGGCCCCTCAAGCTCGCACGTCGTGAACAGCTCCCAGACCGCCTCGCGCCAGGCCTCGTGGATGGTCTGGCCGGACCGGATCGTCACGATGCTAGTGGGAACGACCCCCTTGACCAAGGCGGCCCTGGCGGCCTGCGCGATCGCGACGGGGTCGACAAACCCGCCGGGCGGGGCCGGCGCTAGCGCGTTCAGCTGGCTGAAGACCCCTGCGACCTGGGCAAACCCGACGCGGGCCGACGGGAACTCCGGCCGGACCTCGACTTCCTGCTTCGAACCGTCGATCGAGATCGCATAGGCAGGCTTCGGCAGGCCGCTGACCGGCAGCGTGGCTGCTTCGACGAGCAGGTCCGCGATCGGTGGCGGGCCGCTCACGGCAGGCGGCAGGAAGTACGACTCGAGCGCCTGGCGTACCGAGGGGTCCATCGCGGTGCGGACGTGGCCGAGCCTGCTGGCGCGCTCGGGCGCGCCCTCCGGATGAATATAGGGCACCGCCGGTCACCGCCCGCCCTGGGCCGGAATGGCGTCGAGCGGCGCCAGGCCCGCCTCGACGCGGGCGTCGTTGATCATGGTCCGGTCGAACTTGAGCACCTGGACCGGCACGATGTACTTGCCGGACCGGGTCTTGATGCGAACGAACCCGCGGTCCTCGGCGGACAGGATGTCCGACTCGAACGACTTGAAGTCATAGTACTTGGACAGCGTCCTGATCTCGTCGCTGTTGTTCAGGTGCGCAACGATCCAGTTGCTCGTGTTGGCCAGGACAGCGGGGGCGACCGCCGTCACCTCCTGGGTCGCGTAGATCAGGCCGATCTTTAGCTTCGCGGCCTCCTTGGCCAGCCGAACATACGGGTTGGGGCTGGCGGAGTCGTACGCCTTCCGGTCGAAGAGCCGGTGCGCTTCCTCGATGACGATCTGCATCCGCTGCAGCTGCGCGCCGCTGACGAACCGGTCGGTCGCCCTGGCCAGGAGATAATTGATGACCCGCTCAGACAGCAGTTGGAGCACCTGCTCGGTTCCTCGGGACAGGTCGACAATTACCAGCCGCCCGGCGACAAGGTCAGTGTAGATCCGGTCCGCGTAGTCTTCGCGCGCGCTCTGGCTGTGGAAGGGCGTTAGCCTGCGAAGCCACCGCCAGCCCAGACGCGTCCCGGTAGGTGCGTACAGGGCCAGGACCGCGTCAACGGATTGGTCGTTGAGCCAGTTCGTCGCTTCGACGTCATCGTTCTCCTTGGCCTCCATCAGCCAGTCGAGGACGGCTTGGAGTGCCTCGGTTCCCTCGACGTAGACTCGGCCGCCCCCGCCCGCCGAGGCGATGGTGAACCCGGTGCCGCTGCCGTTGAACGCTTGGACCAACTGCTGCCTCATCACGGTGGTGAACTGGTGAGCGTTACTTGCCTGGAATCCTGCCTTCGCCAGCAGCGCGTAGAAGCAGAAGCGCGCCCTTGCCGCGCGATTCGCGCGCGACCGGTTCATCTGGCCGTCCGGACCCAGCTGAGGCTCGGCCAGCTCGGCTCCGATGAAGTTGTTGATGTACTCGCCCGACGCCGACCCGGCGAGCACGTTGCCGATCACCTCCTGGGCCGCATCGATCTGCGCCGGGTCATAGAAGTTGATCTGCAGTGGCCGTACGCCGACTTCATCCGCCCTTGCCCCGAACCGGTAGATCACCACGTCACCGCCAAGCTGGGCGAGGGCCGTGTCGTCGTCCTGCGAGTTGGCGTTGGCGTACTCCCCCTGCGGGTCGAAGAGCAGCTGCCCGATCGGCTCCCCGATCCGCTTGGCGTGCCGGTAGGTGGCGACGGCCAGCGTTTTCATCGTGTTGGACTTACCCATCCGGGTCATGCCGAAGACGGCGGTCTTCATCTCGATGAAGTCGGCCACCCGCACCTGAACAGGAATGCGGTGCTCGTCGTGTTCCCTGGCGCGGCGACGGGTCGAGGAGTATCGGACCGTCCCGATCTCCAGCAGGTGCGGCAACGTGCCCGCGTGGAGTTCATCTTCGGTGATCTGCGGATAGGAGGCCACGACCGCGAGAGCGACCGGCGAGGGCTTGTAGACGCGGTACCTGCTTGCCGCGTAAAGGTTGTCGATGTCCGCGCCGAAGTCGAGGAACGACTGCCCGTCGGCCAGGTCCGTCTGGTAAAAGGTGCCGAGGATCCGGCACTTCAGCCCGGACCGCTGCATCTCCTGCTGGGTCAGCACGTCGATCGTGAGGTTGCCGTCCGTCAGCATCTGGCGCATGGCGAACTCACGGACCTCGACGAGCTCCGCCTGACGCGGCAGCTGGCAGGTGTCATCCACCCGGAGCAGGAGCACCTCCTCGTCCTCGCGGTCGGCGACCGCCCCTAGCGGCATGACGGTGGCAATCAGGAAGCTGTGCAGCGGGATACCGCCAGCGTCTGCCTTCCACTTGTCGTCGGTGGAGATCAGCGCGTGCTGGAAGTCCAGCTGATAGATTCCACCCACCTGCCGCGCTCCAGCGAGCAGCCGGGTGTGCAAGAGTGAGGAGTCCAGCCTCGCCATCTGCGTCAGATCGGTCATCATCGACCCCTAGGGCGAAAGTGCGGTCATTGAGGTGGCAGCCCGGGAATGGGTGCCACACGTTATTCTGGCACTACCCTCCGACATTCCAGGCCGCCTACCTGTGCAATTCCCTCACTTAGGGGAGTAACGTGCTATTTCACCACCAGTACCACGGGTCGTTGAACCCCGGAGTAACATCCGACCGTTACTGCGCATAGACCAAGAACAGAGACGAGGGGTGCCACCGGTGGCGGATCGGATTATCGATAACCCGATCATCAACTCCCCCTACCGCGTCCCTGAGCAGTACTTCAGGTTCGACGACGAGGGCATCACCAACGAGAAGGTGCCGGGGCGGCGGCCGAGCCAGTACTTTATCC
>Ga0209517_10005971_pt1 | contig 15270 bp, 20 predicted proteins | sample PeaSoiMetSII2010_FD_187695 | JGI IMG/M metagenome (GOLD analysis project Ga0209517, IMG submission 187695) | Peat soil microbial communities from Weissenstadt, Germany - SII-2010 (SPAdes) (version 2) | ecosystem: Environmental > Terrestrial > Soil > Wetlands > Peat | place: Germany... | reverse complement strand
GAAAGTAATCCTCTTGGACAGGAGACGCTAGCTCAAAACGCGAGACCTCAACCTCAAAGCTCCAGTTTCGGCGTCGTAAATCCCCTGTTTGCAATACGGGTCGCTATTTTTGTCCGTGTTTAGGACAGCAGTGTTATAACCATGCGGTACATCAACCTACCCACCGAATGGCAGACGGGCGCTGGCTCCGGATTCGACACGTTCATGTCCGAGGGATTCCAGTACGGCGGCATCAGCCACAAACTCGACCAAGCCGAACGCTGTGCGGCGTATCCCTTTGCTGAACTGTCTTGGGACCAGGCGCACTGCCGGTATCTGATGGGCTGGTATTACTCCGGGTGGCCCTGGCAGCGGGAGTATCTGGCCGCGCGTCGGCGAGGCAAGTCGATAATCAAGTTCTGGGCCTACGACCATCTGTGCCTATTTGGCTGGCCGTTGCCGTTGACAGTCGGAACCAGCGCTCCATCATTCGTGTGATCGCAGCGTATGCCGGCATCAACCTCCACCCTTGCCAGGCGAACCGCTGCGCGGAGTACCGGCGGAAGGACTCACCTGGGACCAGCCCGTTGCCGCTATCTGATGGGCCTCTACTACGGCACCTGGCCCTGGCTGCGGGAATTCGTGAACGTCAACCGCCTCGGGCTTCCGGCCGTCAAGCTCTGAGCCTAAGACCATCTGTGCCTATTCGGATGGCCGGTGCCGTTGCCCACAAGCGACGACCGCTCCTTTATCTACTGATCGCCTATGGGAAACCTCGAAACCCGCCTGAACGAGGTGGCACGGATCGCCGTGCGCCTCGAGCAAGAAGCCGGCTGCCCAGCCCAACTGATGATCGCCCAGTGGGCGGTCCAATCATCACAAGAGCGCTCAACACGCCGAAAAACAACGACATCGGGATTAACGGAAGAGAACGAGCGGCAGAAAATAAACGACCGGCAACACATTTTGACGGCTGCGGGAATCCCCCACGCCCGTGGTGTCACCCTGCACTCCATTGCGCAATTATGTCGGAAGTCGCGGAAAGCAGATAGTCCGTCAACGTGCCTGCATCTTCGTCGATGATTTCCAGATAGAAGGTTAATCCGGAAGGGCCAAATAGTCCTGGCGCCTTCCATTGGATCGCTTGTAGCGAGATTTCAGCGTCACCGTTTTCGTTGAACGCGTCCAGATCATCAGCCGTCTCGTCCTGGATGGCATTGCGCACAAACGCAGCGATTGCTGGTGCGACATCGTGCAGGAACCGCACGTCCGCTATTGAGTAGTTCTTAGGATCCAGTGCCGCACGAAAGTACAGGCCGAGAGCATCGTTCTGCGCGCTGGCATCGCCGCTGCTCATGTTCTCTCCTTTCTGAAAATCACGACATTCGTGACGAGACTTTAGTCGCTCCGAAGCGCTGGAGCGCAATCGGGAAGGGGGTAATCCGAACTCTGATTCTCGCCCTCGAACTTCGGCCCCTTAGTGAGGCGAGGGAATTGTAGATGTCCCCCCACCAGGCCAGGCAAAATTGAGCGTTACGTTCCAGTTCGAAATCGTAATTGTTCCGTTAGCCGCTACGTTTGCCGTGAACGTCCCCGCGAAGTATGTTCCGGGCGGGGCATTAGGAATCTGCACGTTCTGAACGGTCATCGGAAACGAGCCCGGAGTTATGGCCGGCGCGACCAAGTCGTCTGAGACGAATTCATCAGCGGATTCAAAGCCAGAGCCGTCATCATCAAACTCGTCGTCATGATCGTCGTGATCATCATGATCATCGTGATCGTCATGGGGATGGTCATCGTGATCATCATGGGGATGGTCATCGTGATCGTCATGGGGATGATCATCGTGATCGTCATGGGGATGATCATCGTGATCGTCGTGCGGTTGGTCGTCATGATCGTCGTGCGGTTGGTCGTCATGATCGTCGTGCGGCTGGTCGTCATGATCATCGTGCGCCGCCCCGTCGTCATGATCATCGTGCGGCTGATCGTCGTGATCGTCGTGCGTTTCGCCGTCGTCGTGATCATCGTGCGTGCCCGGGGGAAACGGAAAAGGAATCGGATCGGGCGGATTCAACTGCGTATTTGGCGGCGGGGGGGCAGGCAGATCCTTCGGCGGCTCCGATCCGAACTTTATACTTACTCCAAAGTTCGGGATCGACACATTTCCGTTCGGCTTAACATCGATTGTGAACGTGCCTCCAATTGACACGCCCGGAAGCCAGGGATTGGAATCGGAGGAACGGGAATTCGAAAAACGTCGGGCCGCGGTTTACTTGCCATATTCAAACCTCTCTCGATTTGTGCTGTAATGAGCCTGGTCGCGATACATTTTTGTCGTGCACGGCCCAACATCTGCCGCCTATCTGGGTGAGCGTCTTGCCGGTGATCGAATTTGCAATCATTCCAAGTCGGGAGACACACTTTGCGATGTCGCCCCGATAGCCGTTGTAGTAATAGATGGCGGCGATCGGCGCCAGGGAGATAACACGACGGCACGCGTTTAGCCGTTCTTCCGATTCGACGAGCGCCAACGTTCCAACGATCAAGGCGTATCGTTCCTCTAGCCACGGACCGTTCTCATCAAGATAATTTCCAGCGTAGAGCTTTGCGGCGGGTCCGAGCTTTGCTCTTGCACGTGCCAGTTTGCGTTCGTCCCGGTCGACGCCGTGCAGCGTGACGTTCTTCATTCCGCCTCCAAGGGACCTGAGAAGCTCGCCAGTTCCGCAGCCGAGATCGACGATTGATCCCTCTAAATGATCTACGATCGGGTCCAGCAGGTTGAGCAACTCAATGTGGGCGAAAGGCATCGCCGCGGCGTTTGGGAAACCGTTTTCAGCATGCTCCCCGTTCCCCCGGTCAATCCGGCCACTGGAATTCGGAGGCAAGCGAGACTCACCTTCAGTGTTTTCAGGATAAATCGTTCCGTGGAGTTGGATTAGGCTACTCCTGCCCTCTGCCGGCGCGTTGACGTCCAGGTACGGGAAGCGAAGCCCACGCTCCGCGTCTTCCGGATATTTAGTCCCGCGGAGTTGAACTCGGTAAGGTCGAGCGGTCGCGTCCGTATCGAATGCAATCTTAAAGACGGGAGTTCGAACTTCCGCGATTCCGTGCAGAGATGACCACTCCATCGGCCACGAGAGTATTTCCCATGCGGCTGCAACCCCGGCGCCCTGTCCTTCTCGATTTGCTACTTCGGTAAGCCGGCGAGCAAACCGAATCGATTCCCGGCAGTGAAATGAACACGGGAGGTGGGGAACTAAACGCATGCCGAGCCACCGCAGCAACACGTTTGTTTCAGGTTCCGTGTCAACAATAATAGAATTTCTCATGGCCGTAGACGAAGCCACGGCCATGGGCCATGTCGTGTCGATCATCTTCTGGCGATGCCAGATTTCAGCAAAGAAGGCGCGACAACAAGCGGGAATGCCGAGAAGCTCGCCAAGCGTTTCGTCGTCATGCGCCCGGCTTGCGTCCAGAAAGGATTTGCCATCGCCATTTCGGGCAATGACGCAACTGACATCAAAGGGCTCGTTTGCCTTTGCGTACTCTAACCTTGCACGGTAACCCGCACGATTCGGAACGACTTTATAATAGCGATCGGAGTAAGAGTCAGACCAAGCGGAGCGACCTCATTTGCCACCGCCTCCATTCGCTCGGGGGAAATGATCTTGCGGGCTGCGCGGCGAACCCCTTGGGCGACCGACGCCACCTCGAGGTTTTGGTATGCCTTTCGCGCCGCGGCGATTTGCGGCTGCCAACGCGTGCGCGATACCTCGCTGGCCCACTGTTGCCGGACAAACGGAGGCAAGCTGAAATTGAGGCGATCGACTAACACGGCATCCTTATGCATGTTGTACGCCCGCGGCACGGGCTCGCTCTGACATGGAAGCAACAAGGTCAGCGATATAGGGGTTCTCGCCGCGCCGCCACGAAGCGACCAGTTCCCGCTCCAAGGATGGCAGTACCCGACTCAGGGACAATGGTTTTTTGCCGCCGGCAACAATCCTCCTTTCAACTCGCTCAAAGAGGGCCTTCCACAGCCCGCAGTACTCGCTGCGATTTCGCCAGTCGCCGGAAATCGCAGTCCCAGGGCACTGCCCTTTGCAGAATGCAAAGTACCGACACCCGTTGCAGCCTCCGAATTCCTGTGGTGTGTGATAGAGAGCTACATAGCGCTCGAAACCGGGCGCTTCCGCCTTGATGAAGTCGATGCCTTCCTTGTTGACCCGGCCGCAATTCGTTTGCCTGCCATCGCCTTCGACGCCTTGCACTGCCGCGGTCGTGTAGCTGTCGCAAGCCCTCCAGGTACACGTGACTCCCTTGTCTTGACCAGTCAGAAGCCGCTCGATATCAAGGAGAGTTCGAAGCCGGATGCGCTTTCCCGCGGTCCACCACTCATCGAGAGCAATGAGGGCGCGAAGCTGGTCTTCCTCGCTCAACACATACTGCTCACGAATCTCCTCATACTCGACTTCAAGGACATGGGTACGAACCGATTGGACGCCAATCTCTTCCAAATGATCGAGCCATGCGAGTAACTGCGGCAGCCGTTCGCTCGTAGCATTCAGCCGATGCATGGTAAGAATGATACTCACAGGGATTCCGGCGGCGCGCAAAGCATTGATCGCATCTTCGGAGCGTTGCGTTGCCGCGCGCGTGCGCTCAAGCGAACCGGCCCATCGCAAATCGTTCAAGGCGCCTGGCCCGTCCATTGAGATGCCGACGGAAACGTTATACCGTTTGAAAAGCTCGATATGCGTTTCTGTGATCAGAGTCCCGTTAGTCTGAATTCCAGCACGTCCATACTTCTCATAGGATTGCGCGAACAATGTTTGCAAATCCTCGAGACGCGTGAGGAGCGGTTCTCCTCCAAACACCGTGAACGGTCGACCAATCTCAGCGAGTCGGGAGAGCATCCGTTCCAGGTCATATCCACGGCTATGGTTCTGACCGTCACGTTGGGGTTGCTGGTAACAATAAGCGCACTTCAAGTTGCAGCTCACGCCAAGTGGCCGTACTTCGACACTCATAATCTCTCGATTCCCATCTTGAGGTCACGGATTCATGGAATTATACATCAATTCGGTGCGGACTACATTTTCTTGATCGCACATTTTTTCTCGTTCGTGGCGCGGCACCGCTCAGCGGCTGTTGTGCGTTCGCTGAGGCGCCAACCCAACAAGAACATCGCGCTCGCCAGGCTGATTATGGTCACAGCCCACGCGCCGCCCCTCTTGCCGCCGAGGGAATCGGCCAATATCGGAGCGCCGCGCCCGATGTCGCCGATCGCGCCATCCAGATCTTCACCGCCGCCGCGCGGAGCGGAAGGTGGCGCTGAAATCCTCCCTTCCCCACCCGGACTTACTGATGCCCTTCGCCCACTCCTCGACGCCGGCTTCCCCCTCTTGGCCCTATTGCCCCTTGATTCCCAGATTTTGTAGGAAGCTGCTGACATTGTACGTCACGCCGATGAAGAACCCGCGCCGGAACCCTTGCACCAGGCCCGGCGTCGGCGCGCTGCCTACACCGCCGTATGTCGGTTGATTCGGCAGACTCGCCAGCCCGTTATTCGTCCTCTGGAATGCAACGCCGTAAAAGAGCTGGACGTTTCGTACAAAGATCTCATTGCTTCCGCCCAGATAGAACGTCCCAGTCGGATTCGAAAGTGAGCCGCCGAAGCTGAGCCCCGGGATCCAGTCTCGCCAGCTCCAGAGCCGCAGCGGCCGCTCCGCATCCACCGGCGGAAAGTAAAGCGTCAGCGCCAGAACGGGGTCCACCGACCTTGGTCCCAGGCCCACCTTGGCCGGACAATAATAAGAGAACGACGCATTGTTGCCCTTCGAGTCCACCTGATTCGGTCCGAGGGTACCGATCGAACACCCGCTCGCCGGATCGACCGCCAGGGGCACGGTCTTGCCGTCGGCAGGCACCGTAAATGGCTGATAGCCTGGAACAGAACTCTTGGTTGCCGGCACATATCCAAACACCGGATTCCGCGCGAAATTCATAATCACACCAGCCGCGACATTGAAGTAGGAAAGCGAATGCGTCTGCGGCAGCCCCAGATTGATCAGGCCGATCGTCTGGTCCGCCGGCTGCCCGCTTCCCACCGAAGCCGGCGCGGTCGTGCCCGAGTTCACCCAGGTCAGGGGCAACTCGCTGTCCGCATTCAAGAATGGAAAATTCGGACCGGCCTTTCCGTCTGTCAGCGCCGTGTAATATCGTCCATTGCCGATTCCCGCCACGTCAACCACATCGCCGCGATCATATTTCACGCCCGTCCGCCATCCCAATACTTCTCCCGGCGGCGTGCCGGCCGAACGCACCACTCCCGCATCTGCCCACTCGACGCCTCCGTCGCTCATCTTGGTCTTGTCTTTGGGTTCGGCCACCATGCTCAACTGTAGAATCGGAAAACTAGGCTGCGCCGGAACCGGCCCCGAAATCCCGCGGTTCATCGGTGTCCAAACCTCCGGGACCCCGGGCGGCTTCACATACTGGCCCGGACCGTATCCGGTATTGGGCTTCCATTCGGCATTTTTTTCGTGAGCTTTGTCCGCCTTCGCCCAGACAATGGTGCCATCGGCGATTCTTGTGGGAGCCGGATCCTGCTTCGGGAACGGACTCTCCGGCGCCGGGCCCGACAGCCCCGCGGTGAATCGAATGAGCTGGTAGTAACGATTGTTGGTTGCGCTCTTAATGACGTCGTTCAGCTTGTAGCTCCGGCTCTCCATCCACGTGCCGGCCGATCCTGTGTAGCGATCCCCGATGTCCATCCATAGCAGGTCGCCATCGGATATCGGCGTAGGCAGGCCGGAAGGATTCGGCAACAACGGTTCGCTCTTTCCGGAGCGACCACCCGCTACCGCCACTACGGCATAGACGGCATGGTTAGATCCCACAACCATCTGGCCCATGGAGTATTGGGCCCCGGACGTCCATTTCGTTACGGGCGTATCCGTAAGTTGCCTTTGTCCGGAATCCATCCATGTCAGATCGCCGTCGTTGATTCTGGTTCCCGCCGACGGCGCAACCCCGGTGAAAGGATCTGGCGGCGGTGGCGCTGGCGGCGGTGGCGCTGGCGGCGGAGAGCCTGACTTCCCTGAGACCGCCGTCGAAGCAATCACCTGATAGTAACTGCCGTTCGACGCAAGAAACCTGTCGTTCACGTTGTAGTGATGGTCCGGCGTCCAGGGGCCAACCCCCGGTAGATTGCTGCCCTCCGGATGCTGTGTATCGATCAGCCACAGCAGTTCGCCATCCCGGATCGTTGTCTGCGTGACTATCGCCGGAAACGGATCCCCACCGCCCCCGGTCGGCTTCTTGCCCGAGGTTCCGGTCATCGACTGCATCATCGTGTAATAGTGCCCGTTGTAAGGATCCAGAATCACATCCCCCAGCAGGTAGTGGCTCCTCGCCAGCCACTGCTGGGCCTTCCCCCCGCCCGATCCCCCCGATGACTGGTTGCCGCCGCCTCCGCCGCCGCCCCCACTCTGACTCGATCCCGAACTCGGCGCGCTCGTCCCCGCATCCAGCCAAACCAGATCTCCGTCCTGCACCGTCGGCGGTACGTCCGCCGGAAACAGCGGTTCCCGCGGCTCCCGATCCGAGAATCCACCTGTCAAGGCCGTGTAGTAGCGCCCGGTATTCGCTCCCGACGTCACCACGCTCCCCGCCGGATAAAAGGTGTTGCCCTGCCACGGCGCGCCCTGTATCGGCGGACTATAAATCAGGTTCACGGCAACCGTCGGAATCACATCTGGAGGCAGTTGATAAGGCCAAGGCAGATAAATGACTCGCGGAATATACTGGATCGACAGGGGGTCCTTCGGACGTGCACCCGATCGTCCGCTGGACATGGCCCTGTAGTAGTAGACTTCGGGTGTTCGCTGTCGAGCGTCCCGACAGCCTCCAAGGTCCTGCGCGGGAGCGATAGTCACCATGAGATGATGGATCACGTCGTCCTGGGGCCCGCCCCTGGTCACCTTGACTAGCGCACCCTGCTTATATTCCTGGCCGGGTTCCCATTGATTGGCCCCTTTGGGATCCGTCATGAACTCCTCTTGCCAGACCACCGTGCCGTCCAGGATTCGTTCCGCCAGTGGCCGCGTTGGGAACGGATCGGCAGGCACTGGCCCCGAAGTCAAATACTTCTCCCCGGCGCCTACATGCGCTCGAAAAAGGCGCCGGTGGCTGGCGTCCGTAACGAACTCTCCATCTTTATAGGAATGACAGGCTTGCCACGGGACCCCTCCGACTTCTGCCTCGCCGGAGAAGATCCATCCGCTTTCCGCAATCTCGGTGTCCTGAACCTGGCCGAAGGATCCCGCCGAATTCCCCCCACCGCCCCCCGACGAGCCCGGAAACGTCGGCCGCACCGGCGATGGATTGAGCGGAGAACTCGCCTGGTTCGTCACGTTGATGTTCAGAGCCTTCAACTGGTTAACGTTGACCCCAGACAATCCCAGATCCGAAACCTCCACTCCGATGACCAATTCTTGACCCATCAGTAACGGATGCTTCTCGTCCAGTACCGTGCAGGCACTCCAATGCTTGTTCTTCGAGCCATTGCAGACGCGCTTTCCCTCGCTGTCAAGTTCCCCTGCGCACGGCCTGGAGAACCCGGTCCCGGGGATATCGTCCGGCGTCATTCGCTCCAGCACAAATGGCTGTGTGCCGCTGTTGGCCTTTGCCAGCTTGAAGCAAAGCACGGTCCGCGCGTCGCGAAAAGTGGGCGCGGGATGTTTGACGTCAGGCAATCCGAGTTCACTCCATTCACTCGGCGAGAATGTCAGTCCCGGCAAGCCCTGCCCGCCGCCTCCTCCCGAACTCTGATTTCCGCCTTGCCCCCCTCCCTGGCCACCCTGTCCTCCCTGGCCCGACTGGCCGCCCCCACTTTGGCCTCCGCCTTTTTGCGCCGCCGACGGAGCCACTAACAGGAGTGCCAGAAGCGATGTTTGTAGCGCGTTGAGTCCTCGTCTCATCTTGGTCATCTGCTTACCTAAATGTTCTAGATTATGCACCAGCCCGCCCTTTTTCGCAACTGAACACTACGTTTCAAAACCATTTCTAAAATTATTCTTAGCGCTACCGCGAGGCGCGTTTCTTCGCCTTTCCCTCGTTTGGGTGTGGTTGGTCAGACTGTCGCCCCCTTCCTCCCAGCTTGCGGGCCCACTCGCAGCCATTATGCACTGGCACCGTGGCCCCACCTGGCGCTGCCATTTTGGCCCCTTCGCTCACTGCCGCCAACAGCATTGATTTTGTCCAGCAAGTCGATCCAGCCCTTTTGGTCGAACGCAGCGAAGTAGACCAGGATTTGTGCCTTGGCGCAGAATCCCGCGACGATCTCGACGTCCATCATGACCTCGGCCGTGGAGTCAAAGATTGGCCCCGCCAATTGTGGTTCTGCTGTGCCTGGGCTACGAGCCGCTGCTCCGTCAACGGCGCAAGATTCACGGAGACGATCTGGACCGGCGGGCCCGGCACGATCTGCGATTTGCAGAGGGCCGTCAGATCCGTGGGAATGTGCGCAGGCTTGAGGACGAAGCCCGCTTGCATGGGAGTTCCGACTCCGCCACTGCCATGACCCGTCCGCTTCCATCGCCGGGCGGAGAATTGTTAGTGTGCCTCGAAGTCGGCGATGGACAATCCGAACTCAGCGGGTCCCGCTGCCGCGGTGGAGTGGCGGCGAGCCACCTGACGCTGGTCCAAGCCGAAGACTCCGGTGAGTATGCCAGCAAGCTCGCTGGGAACCATGAGGGCGCCTTCGCGCCCGCGGTACTCGCCCTGGTCCGGATTTGTTGATAGGTGCCCAGGTGCGTCTGAAACGCGTCTTGCATGGCCGCGGCGGTCCCGCTGACGCGCCGGTTGGCTCCGCCGGAGGAGACCTCCTGCACGGTGAGCCCGTATCCTCTCAGAACCTTCTCGCCCTTCTGGACGTCCTCTGCGCGGCGCCGAAGCGCTTGGCCGCGTATTCGGTCATCATCGCCGGCCCAAGCACGTCTTCCGCCTTGGCTTTTTCACCGCTCCTCAACGTCACTGTAACCTCGACGTGGCTCTGTGGATCGATATCAGGCAAACGCCTCGCTCCTTCCCGCAGCGGCCGCCTGCTTCCCGGTATTTTCCGTTGTTTCTATCCACGCCGAAAGCCGCGAGCGATGCCCGCCGAGAATCATGAGCGGTGCCCGCTGAACAAAGGAACCGGAGATGTCTCGCCAAGGGTGCGCTGGTCAAGGAGCCACCAGGACTTTAGCGACAGCCCGAACGCTCAGCGGATAGCCGGAGTCTCGCACGGTCAACAGAATTTCGGCACCTCCGCCCGCATTCAGCCCGCATTCGCCACCTTGTCGCCTTTTTTTGTCAATGACTTGCGTTTTTGGAGAGGTTATTGGAAAACCGTCTTTTTGGGGAGCCAACGAGTTTGGCTTGCGAGTTCCCACCACGCGGTCTTGAGACAGATAAACGGTGTCCAGTTCGTACCGGAAGGCCGCGTCGCGCATTTACCGAACATTCTTAGAACCAACGGCTTACCCGCGTCTCTCGCGCGTTGAAGCTCCAGAATTTCTTTCCTGTAGCGCTTGGGGAGCCAACTCCTTTTCTCCCAACGTCTTTCCTGCATTTTGTTGACACCATCGCCGCGCCGGAAGTGCGCAACTGGCCGACGTTTCGCGTGTTCCCCGTCTCTCCGTTTCGTGCCCGTCGTTCTTGATCTGCCAGCCCCGCCCGTCTCCACCGTTTACCAGACGCCGTTTCTCCGCGTCTCCACTTCGGTCCGGGCTTTTGGTTAACTCGCGCGAAAAATTGTCCGATGCGAACCGGACACTTTTCCAACGTTCCGCGTATATAGTTAACGGAAGCCCACCAGACAGCGCTTCGACCGCAAAGCGGAGATCGTTGTGGGTGGTCTCGTTTAAGGAGACCGCTCATGCCCGATCACGATCCGGCGCTCGACAGCGCCATCCGCGAAATCGCCAATCTTCTCGCCACGGCCTACCTGCGCCTCCGGTTCCCGGACCGGGCCAGCCAAGTTGACTCTCCGGAGACGGAGAGCCCTCATGTGACTGAAGGTTAACGCCATGAGAGAAGAAGAGACGATCAACACCACTGCGCTGCCGGAGCAGATCGAAGGGCTGCGCCACATGACCGTGGGCCAGCTCAAGGACAGATATCGCGAGGTTTTCGGCGAAGACAGCCGGTCCAATCACAAGCAGTTTCTATTCCGGCGCATCGCCTGGCGCATCCAGGCGAACGTCGAGGGTGGACTCTCCGAACGCGCCCGGCGGCGCGCGCTGGAGATTGCCAACGATGCCGACCTCCGCATCCGGGCGCCGAAGAACTTTCTGAAGGAAGCGCTGGACGAAACACGCACTGTCGAGTCGCGCGTCTCGCCGACGGCCGACCCGCGGCTTCCCCTGCCCGGCACGCTCCTGGTTCGCCGTTTCCAGGGGAAGGATGTCGTCGTCCGCGTACGCGAGGACGGTTTCGAGTCCGATGGCAGGCTGTACCACTCTTTGAGCGCCGCCGTGCGCGCGGCAACCGGCACCCGGTGGAACGGTTTCGCCTTCTTCGGGTTGGGCGACAAGCCAGGGAGGCAACGTGGCGAGTACAAATAACGGAACTCCGAAACCGGTCCGTTGCGCGATTATACACGCGGAAGTCCACGGAGGAGGGTCTCAACCAGGATTTCAACTCCCTGGACGCCCAGCGTGACGCGGGAGAGGCATACATTCGCAGCCAGACGGGTGAAGGTTGGACCCCGCTGCCCGCGCAGTACGACGACGGCGGCTACACGGGCGCCAACATGGACCGGCCCGCATTGCGGCGGCTGCTCGCCGACTCCCAGGCCGGCAAGGTCGACCGCGTGGTCGTCGACAAGGTGGACCGGCTCAGCCGATCGATCCGGGACTTCGCCAAGATGATGGAGATCTTCGAGAAGCACGGTACGACCTTCGTCTCCGTCACCTAGCAGTTCAACACGACGACCTCCTTGGGGCGTCTGACGCTCAACATCCTCCTGTCGTTCGCGCAGTTCGAGCGGGAGATCATCTCGGAGCGCACGCGGGACAAGCAGTCGGCTGCCAGGAAGAGGGGCAAGTGGACCGGTGGCCACCTCATCCTCGGCTATGACCTCGACTCGCACAGCAGTCGGTTGGTGATCAACGGCGAAGAGGCGGAATGGGTGCGATCCATCTTCCGGTGGTACCTCTCGGGAGAATCGGTGTTCACCATCACAGCAAAGGCTGGCCAGTTGGGCTGGCACAACAAGGACTGGACTCCGCGGGACGGCAAGCCGTACGGCGGCAACCCGTTACACCGGGCGCACATCTAGGCCAACGTCCTGTACACGGGCCGGATTCCGGTCGACGGCGAACTTTATCCCGGCGAGCATGAGGCCATCATCGACCAGCATACCTTCGATCTCGTTCAAGCGCGTCTGAAACAGAATTCCACCGCCGGCGACAACCGTCACCGCACGAGGATGGAATCCCTCCTTCGCGGGCTGATCTACTGCGCCGGCTGCGGTTCGGCGATGTACCAGACGTACTCCTCCAGCAAAGAACGGCACGCTACCGCTACTACGTTTGCTCGCGGGCCCAACAACAGACGGAGAACTACTGCGTGACCCGGTCGGTTTCGGCGCCCGCCGTCGAGGACGCGGTGGTCGAGAGCATCAGCCGCGTCAGCGTTCATCCGCGAGTGCTGGAGGAGACCGCCCGCGTCATTCGTCACCGCCTGACCGAAGAGATCACACGGTTTCGGGAGGACCTCAATGGCGTTCAACTACGGGTGAAGAATCTGAAGTCGCAAGTCGCGCGCCTGCGGAAGCCAGGCGCCAGCCGCGAGGCCGAGTTGAAGGAACAGATCGGCGCCGGCGAGGCCCACGCGGCCGAACTGAAGCGCGAAATCCTGGCCCGCGAACGTGGGCGCGTGGACGGCGAGGAACTTCGCAAGACCATGGAGCCCTTTGAGGCGCTGTGGACGACGATGAACATTCAGGAGCAGAGCCGCCTCCTGCTCCAACTGGTCGAGAAAGTCGGTTACGACGGACGTACGGGCAAGGTGACCGTCAGCTTCAAGTCGGGCAGCGTCAAGGAACTCTGCCAGAAGTGAGGAATCGATGAGCACAGTAGATGTTGAGATCATGATTCAGCCGAAAGGCCGCGGGAAGCCGCGCCGGGACAATCGGGCCGCGCAGACCGCAGCCACCCCTCGCATTCCCCGTATCGCACGCCTGATGGCACTCGCTGTCAAGTTCCAAGACATGGTTGATCGTCGAGAGGTCCGCGACTACGCCGATCTCGCCCGCTTGGGGTATGTGACGCGCGCACGGATCACTCAGATCATGAACCTCCTGAACCTGGCGCCCGATATTCCGGAGGACATCCTGCTGGCGAGGTCGAACGGAAGGTGCGAGAGGGATGTTCGATGCATCGTGGGGCAGCCGCTTTGGGACGACCAACGGGAGCTCTGGGCTACGGAGAGAGCGATACCTGAAGGCGTAGAGTACACCTCTCTGTCCCACTCAGCGCGAACAATACAGTAACGCAGAACCGGGCAGCGCGTCCTCCGCCGCGCGAGATCATGCCTCATTGTCCTGCCCCCCGAAATGACTTATCCTGAGAAGACGGCGGTTTGCGGTGAAAGCCGTTGGACCGTTCCGACCAATTTTGATGCCGTTCCAGCGCCTTCGTCGCGTGCTTGAGACCACTTATAGAGTCAATATTTGCAGCAGCCCGGCTATGGTTGCCCGCGTGCAGACGACCGTCGAGAAGCGACTAGCACGTCTTCGGGCGCGAGCCCTACCCGAACCCGCAACGAAGCCACCTGCGATCGTGCCTTCTCTGCAAGGCACAGACTTCTTCCCGATTCGCGCAATCGATCTGCTGAGAAAGATCGGGGAGCTGACGACGCCTGCCTGGGTGAACATGGCGACCCTAAGCGCGAGTTGGGCGACCAGGCGCTATTTCTGGGCCATTGATGACAGCCCGATCGTACGTCGAAACTTCCGGCTCAGCCCCGATGTCACCGACCTCGATTTTCACCAGAAAACCCTCCTGTCAGACGAGGTCGGGATCGGGATGGCCGGCTTGGTTCTCGAACAGATCTTCGATGCTGGTTCGTCTGTTGACGTTTCAGCCGCATTGGAGGATGCCAATCTGTACCAGGACGTGCGCCAGAACGGGACGGCGCAGCCCGACTACCTGATGTGGAACCCCGCGCCGTCGATGCCGTACTACGTCGTTGAATGTAAGGGGTGTCAGACCTCGCTGGCAGCTACTACCAACCAGATTCGTCGTGGTCTGGAGCAGGTGCCATCGCTAGTGTGTGGGGCCGGAGACAGGCGTGTTAACACCTTGGTTGTGGCGACGCTGATGCGGAGATCAGGGACTACGACATATGTCATCGATCCGCCGAATGATGACGAGCCCGACCATGGCGAGACGGATCAAGAACCACCATCGGAGAGAATTGGCAAGAGGACTTGGAGAATCAACAATCCAGACGAGTTCGCTCGGCGGGCTTGGGATGTGAGGCGAGCGCAACTCCTTAATTGGGCCGGACAGTTTCGATCAGCGACTGAGATTCTACGTGAGCAAACGCCGCAGAACCTACGCCAAATGAGAACCATCGATGATCAACCGTTGACTGCGCACGTCATCGGAGACTTGACCTTCCGTTGGACGCAGCCTGCTTCTGTTTCCGGAGCTAGGACGGGCCGGGCTGAATGTTTTCATCGGCGTGCAGAACGACCTGCTCGGTGCGGCAAGGGAAGACCGCGTCTCCTCGCAGAGAATCGCAACTGAACTCGGAAGGCGCCGTCGAGATCTGGCAGCCGATGAACACGTTCCCCCGAACACCAGCATCTCTACAAACGGCACCTGCTTCGTGGTTCAGGGTATCGAATAAAGTTCAGCACTGCACTATTTAGTAGGTCCACATTTCGTGAGCCAGCGGTGCGGCGTTCAACTCTCCCCGGAGCACGCGCCATCGCGGCAGGTTCCGGTCCATGAGCGCGACGAAACGATCCGTGTGGTGCCTTTCGAGCAAATGGACAAGCTCATGGACTAGCTTAGCTAGTTTCTGGCGCAAAAATGGCTAACTAATGTGTTTGTTTTCAGTTAGCGCGAAGTGCCGTACTTGCCCGGCCGCAACTTTTCCGTTTAGCCGGCTCCCACGTTACGCGAAGTTAACCGAAGAGTTAACGTGGCGGTTTCCCGGCCAGATCACCCGGCGCTGCTCTCCGGCATCTCGCCGGGGTGCGCGCACCGTGGAACACGTCGCGTGCCC
>Ga0209517_10005968_pt1 | contig 15273 bp, 11 predicted proteins | sample PeaSoiMetSII2010_FD_187695 | JGI IMG/M metagenome (GOLD analysis project Ga0209517, IMG submission 187695) | Peat soil microbial communities from Weissenstadt, Germany - SII-2010 (SPAdes) (version 2) | ecosystem: Environmental > Terrestrial > Soil > Wetlands > Peat | place: Germany... | reverse complement strand
GCCAATGTGCAGGTATCTGATGCCGCCCCAAGTACAGCGTGGTGGGGGCCCACGCCAACTTCGCCAGCCGCATCGAATCCTTTGCCCTGGGGGGCCAGGTGCTCATCAGCGCCAGCACCTATGAGCGGGTAAAGGATCTGGTGGAGGTGGCGGACGTTCTGCTCGCGGAAATGAAGGGCATTCCGGGCAAAGCCACCCTTTACGAAGTGTGCGCCATCGGCGCCCCCTATAATATTCGGCTCCAGACCCGCCGCAGCGCCCTGGTCAAATTAGCCTCGCCTATCAATATCCACCTCCACCGTATCCGGGAAAAGGTGGTTATCGGCAGCAACCAGGAGGTGCAGCTCACCCATCTCAGCGAAACCGGGGCCCAGGTGGTATTAGCCGGAGACCTGGTGGAATGGGAGGACGTGCGCCTGCACCTGTTTGAGGCCGACGGGACGCCGGTCCCAGGGAAAGTCTACGGCAAGGTGACCCAGGTGCAGCCCCGGGCCGACGGCTCGCTTACCGCGACCATCCGGTTTACTTCGGTCTCCCCGGAGATCTCCCGGATTATCCAGCGTAAAGATGATAATAAATCTTCTTAGATATCCCCTGCGGAAAGCAAGTTATGGTAATCAAACGCCTTTGCTACAGAGCAGCGTGTCATTCAGGGGATGCTTTAGGAAAAAGTCCCAAATAGCTTCACTGGCATCCCAGGAAGGATTAGTTTCCCCAACGACTTTCTTCGGCAGATATTGATATCCCCCAGGCCAGGTGTGGCCTCCCCCCTCAACCCGATAAAGTATTACCCTGGCCGCCTTGGGACCCGGCCGATAGGATTCGCGGCTCACCCCCCCACCGATATCCGACACTTCCGGCTGGGCAGCGCACCCATCACGCGCCACCCAACCTGCGATCGTGGCAGCCACTGATTCCACGAATCCTCCCCCCTGGGTGAGCCCACCCTCCCAGGGGACGATGGGATCTGCGGTGCCATGGATTTGGAGCACGGCAACCGGCCGGTACGGGTGGCAGGTTCGCCCTATTGGGGGGGCCATAGTTCCTGCCACTGCGGCAATGGCGGCAATCTTCTCCGGGAGTTGGCACGCCAGGCGGTGGACAAATACCGCCCCATTGGAAAAACCTGTGGCATACACCCGCCGGGCATCGAGGTTGAGCGTCTGTCGGAGTGAATCAATCAGCCTCCCGGTGAATTTTACATCATTCACCCCCTGGGCCTCAGCCTTCCCGGTTCCGTGACCGGCGTTCCAGGAACGCCCGACCCCGTTGGGATACGCCACCAGAAAGCCCCGCTTATCGGCAAGGCCTGATAAGTTGGTGAGCTTCTCCATTTGCTTGCCGGTGCCCAGGCGGCCGTGGAAAGCTAACACCAGCGGGGTTGGTTGCCTGGAATCATATGAGCGGGGGATGTGCAGACGATAGGTTCGCCTCAGATTGTCCACCTTGAGCTCCCCCTGGTGATCCCCGGGTCCCATCAACTTGACTCACCAAAGATTATGGGCAAGGGGATGTTCCTGCCGCGGCGCCAGGGATATGGCCTCCATTTCACAGGCCGAGCGGCAAATTCCGCATCCGTAGCAGCGCAGGGGATCGACGAAGGTCTTCTGGTCCACCACTGAGAAGCCAATCGCCCCAAACTGGCACATGGAATGACATTCCCGGCAGCCCACGCAGGCATCGTTGCTCACCTCGGCCACGTACTCAGCGCGGAAGAAGGCGTGAAAATTATAGCGATAACTGAGCATGGCCAGACAGTCGGCTCGATCGCAGTTGCAGATGCCGCCGATGAAGGGGGTCTTGAAGGTCCAGATGGTGTGAATCAGCCCCTGTTTTTCGAAGCCGCGATGCAAATCAAGGGCCTCCGCCTTGGAGAGGCGGTCAACGTGGGCCTCTTCAGGACCATTCCGGAAGGTTTCCAGGAAGGCCTCCTGGAAGCCCATCATCTTCTCGGCGTCGAGCCCCAGGCCAAAGCAATACCCGGCGTCCGTCTTGCCTTTATTGATCTTGCGGCAGATGCAGGGAATGCGGACGATGGAGGCGGCCAGGTCCATCACCTGGGCGAGATCCTCCAGGGGAACCACCTGCCCGAAGTGATCCCGGCGCTGGCGCTTCTCCCGAAAATAGTAGATAAGCTTGCGCAGCCAGGCCGGAGATTGCATGGCCTTTTGGAACCCGGCTTCGATCTCGGCGCCCTGCACCTTGCCGAGGTTCGAAAAACTCTTTAGATAACGGCGGCGTTCCAGGTTATCCAGCAGTTCCTCGGAATAGTTCTCCGCCTGCAGATACCATTTCTTGCCGTCTCCGTGCTGATGGCAAAATTCGCACATATGGCTTTTCCTCCTTTTTTGGTCTGGGGCGATGGCGCTTCTTCAGGGGCCGGAATCTGGACCCCGCTCATTTTGCCTCATCACCGTCGAGGCTCTCTCGGGACATCACCCGGAGCTGAAACATCCGGTCAATAATATAAGGCCGCAGGGCCCGGGCCCCCCGGGTAAGCTGCAGGGTCAAGGTGGCATTGTCTTCCAGGGAGAGCCCCTTTACGAGCCGGTCTCTGATGGCCATTTCATGGTCCACGATGTCCCGGGCCAGGCGGGGGTAGAAGGAGCTTTCCTCCGGGGTGAGGCCCAACTGCAGGCATTCCTGGAGGATGCGGCCGATGGCCAGGTCCTCGGCGTCGAAGCGGTCCGGCTCCAGGGGGAGCAACAGTCCCGACTTCTGTAATTCCGCCACTTCTGGGGCGGTTAGCCCCGCGGCCCGGCAGAAGGCCTCTAAATCCAGCAGTTCCCGGTCATCCCGCCGGCCGTAGATGAAGGACCTTAACTCCAGGAACGGTTCAATCTCGGGCCCGACGCTGCCTTTCTGCAAGAACTGCTTGATTATGGCCAGGGACAAGCGGTATTTGCTTTGCATGACCTTGATGAAGGTGATCCGCTCCACGCAGGCCGGACTATAGTAAGCCATATTGCGGGAGGTCTTGACCGGTTCCGGCAGGAGCCCCTCGTTCAGATAATGGAGGATGGTGGATTTGGGGACGCCGGTGGCCTGCACCAGGTCCTGCATTTTGAAAGCCGCCGGACCTGAGGTCTTGCTGCGTCTGGGCTTCTCCAGCTTCCCTGCCATCTGAGCCATCCTCCATTTGTAGGGGCGGACGTGGGGTGTGCTTTTATGAAGATAGCCAGCCAACTGTATTGTGTCAAGTGTTTCTTTTCACTTTTTACACTGGCAGGGTGGTTTTTCTATCGCGGTGAGCGGATGGTCCGATATAGGACATTCCAATGACTTTACTTCGGCTTCCGGCTGGACCTGGTTGATTGAGGAAATCAGACCTATTAACGATTGCAGCTATCCCCTACACCGGTTCGTCCCCAAAGTCTAATATCCCCTGTTAAAACATCACCGCAAATGGTAAAAGAAAAAGGATAGCGAAGTCCATTTCTCGATTTACCCCTGAGGTTGGTGGCTTGAACCGATGAACCCCCTGGAAAAATACGTCAAGGAACTTTACGACATTCGCTCCACGGGGGCGGCCACCCAGGAAACTGCCTACTACCCTGCCCTGTCCAATCTTCTCAATGAAGTGGGCAAGACTCTCAGGCCCAAAGTCCGGTGCATCATCAGCCTTAAGAACCGGGGAGCCGGTCTCCCAGACGGCGGTCTCTTCACCCCTGACCAGTTCCAGAAGACCGCCAAGGAACCCCTGCCCGGTGCCATCCCGGCCCGCGGAGCCATTGAAGTGAAGCCCGCGATAGAGGACGCCTGGCTCACCGCCGAAGGGAAGCAGGTCTCCCGCTACTGGGGGAAATACGGCCAGGTTTTGGTCACTAATCTACGGGACTTCCTGTTGGTGGGGCAGGACGCCGAAGGCAACCAGGTGAGGCTGGAAGCCTACCGCCTAGCTGCCGGTGAGGTGGAGTTCTGGAGGGAAGCCGCCCACCCGCCTCGCATAGCGACGGCCCACGCTGAACGGTTCCTGGAATACCTTAAACGGGTGATGCTCCAGGCCGCACCTCTGGCCGCCCCAAAGGAGGTGGCCTGGTTTCTGGCCTCCTATGCCAGGGACGCCAAGGCCAGAATCGAGGGGGCCGCACTCCCGGCCTTGGACACCCTGAGGAATGCCCTGGAAGAAGCCCTGGGCCTGAAGTTCGGGGGTGATAAAGGCGACCACTTCTTCCGGTCCACTCTGGTCCAAACCATTTTTTATGGGGTCTTTTCCGCTTGGGTACTGTGGAGCAAGAAATATTCCCCCACTGACCGCCAAGCCCGGTTTCACTGGCGGGAGGCCGTTTGGTATCTGCACGTCCCCATGATCCGGGCCTTGTTTGAGCAGCTGGTGACGCCAGCCAAACTCGGTTCCCTGGGGCTGGTGGAGCTCCTGGACTGGACGGAGACCTCCCTCAATCGGGTTGACCGGGCCTCCTTTTTCGCCTCGTTTGAAGAAGGCCACGCCGTCCAATACTTCTATGAACCCTTCCTGGAAGCCTTTGACCCCGAGCTCCGCAAAGACCTGGGCGTCTGGTACACCCCGCCGGAAATCGTGCAATACATGGTCGCCAGGATTGACAAGGTTCTGCGGAAAGAATTGGGAATCGCTGATGGCCTGGCCGACCCCAGGGTCTATGTCCTGGACCCCTGCTGCGGCACCGGAGCCTACCTGGTGGAGGTCCTTAAAACCATCAACGCCACCTTGGAGGCCCAAGGGGGTGACGATTTATTGGCCCACAAAGTCAAGCTGGCCGCCCTGAGCCGGGTGTTCGGTTTTGAAATCCTCCCCGCCCCCTTTGTGGTGGCCCATTTGCAGTTGGGCCTCTACCTGCAGAACCTGGGTGCGCCCTTGGCCGAAGAGACCCCCGCCAAGAAAGGGGAGCGGGCTGGAGTCTATCTCACCAATGCCTTGACCGGCTGGGAGCCGCCTCAAGGCCCTAAGCAACATCTCATCTTCCTGGAGATGGAGCAAGAGAGGGACGCAGCCGAAGAAGTCAAGCGGCATAAACCTATCCTGGTCATCCTGGGCAATCCACCCTACAATGCCTTTGCCGGGGTAAGCGCCGAAGCTGAAAAGAGTCTGGTGGAGCCTTACAAGGTGGGACTGGTTGGCCTGTGGGGCATCAAGAAGTTCAATCTCGACGACCTTTATGTCCGGTTTTTCGGCTTGGCGGAACGCCGCATCGCCGGGATGACGCAGAAAGGCGTGGTCTGCTATATCTCCAATTATTCCTACCTGGGCGATCCCTCTTTTACGGTTATGCGCCATCGTTTTACTCACGTTTTCGATGCCTTGTGGTTCGACTGTCTGAATGGGGATAGCCGGGAAACCGGTAAGCTCACCCCGGACGGCAAGCCTGACCCCTCCGCCTTCTCCACAGAATACAACCGGGAAGGTATCCGGGTAGGCACGGCTATCTGCCTGATGGTGCGCCAGGAACAGCGCTCGGACACCCGCCCCATCCGCTTCCGGCATTTCTGGGGCGTGACCAAGCGGGCCGACCTGCTGGAGAGCCTAAAGTCTTCTGACTTCGATGACCAATACCAGAAGGCGCAGCCGAATTGGGACAACCGTTTTTCTTTTTGGCCAATGGCTGTTGCACCCCAATATCTGGAATGGCCGAAGCTGGTAGATTTGTGCGAAGATCCGCCCAATAATGGCCTTATGGAAAAGCGGGGCGGGGCCTTGATAGATATTGACCAGGCCGCCCTGGAACACCGAATGAGGCTCTACTATAACCCCAAAATTGAGTGGGGAGAGGTAAAGGCACAGGGAACCGGATTGACGAAAAATGCCGCCCGGTTCGATGCTGAAAAGGGCCGTGAAAAGGTCTTAAAGTCCGAATCCTTTAATCCAGACTATTTGCTGAGATACTCCTTACGCCCGTTCGATAACCGATGGTGCTATTACAGCCCAACCCGCCCATTGTGGAACGAACCTCGACCGGGACTCTGGCAGCAATGCTGGCCGGGGAACTTTTTTCTACTCAGCCGGGTAAAGGGGGTTAAGACCCCGGAGGGAGTGCCCTTCTTTTTTGTGAAGGGCCTCTCGGATGACCATCTCTTAGCTGATGACGCTTCTTGTTTCCCGATCCTTATAAAATCCAAACTCTCAAAAGAAAATGTAAAGAAGGCTAGAGAGCTCTTCAAGAGGGAACCCCCCACTATTGAAGCCAACCTTTCCCTCGCCGCCCGGAATTATCTCTCCCACTCCCTGGGCATTATTTACCCTGACGACGACCCAGAAATCACCGGGCTTATCTGGATGCACGCCCTGGCTGTGGGCTATGCCCCTGCATACCTGATGGAAAACGCCGACGGCATCCGCCAGGACTGGCCCCGGATGCCCCTGCCGGAATCAGGCGAGGTGCTGAAGAACTCCGCCCGCCTGGGCCGGAAGATTGCCGCCCTGCTGGACCCTGAAAACCAGGTGCCAGGGGTAACGACGGGAACTCCCAGGTCTGAAATGAAATTCCTGGCCATAATAACCAAGGTGGGCGGCGGTCCCTTGAACCCCGACGCCGGAGACCTGGCCCTTACCGCCGGGTGGGGCCATGCAGGTAAGGGCGGCATTACTATGCCGGGAAAGGGCAAGGGCATGAAGCGGGACTATACCCCGGATGAGCTTGCCGGCATCCGGGAAGGTGCCCAGGCCCAAGGTCTCACCCTGGAACAGGCCCTGGAACACCTCGGGGAAGCCACCTTTGACATCTACTTAAACGAGTTTGCCTACTGGCGCAACATCCCGGAGAAGGTCTGGGGCTATTACATTGGCGGATACCAGGTTATCAAGAAATGGCTCTCTTACCGGGAAAAGGCCCTCCTGGGCCGCTCCCTGAAGCCGGATGAGGTGCATGAAGTCACCAGCATAGCCCGCCGCCTGGCCGCTATTGTCTTAATGGAACCGGTCCTAAACGACAATTACCAGGCAATAAAAGAATTGTTATACCCCTGGCATAAGTGGCTTAAAGTTTGGACCAGATAGAGCAAAGGAATTTACATGAAAAATATTGGCATGGCTGAGATTAAGCTTACCGAAAAAGAAATTGAGGCGGCGGTCCGGGTCTTACGGTCCGGCGCCTTGCGTCAGGGGAAAGAATGCGACGCCTTTGAGCAAGAGTTTGCCGCCAAGGTAGGGGCCAAATTTGCCGTAACCAGCGCCAATGGCTCCGCGGCCCTGCACCTGGCTTATCTGGCTTTTTTGCAACCTGGGGATGAAGTCCTGGTCCCCTCCTTTACCTTCATGGCCACGGCCAGCATGGTGGCCATGAGCGGCGGCCACCCGATCTTTTGCGATGTGGACCCCCAGACCTTCCTGTTGGACCTGGAAGATGCGGCCAGGAAGGTGTCGCCCCGGACCCGGGCGATCTCGCCGGTGCATCTTTTCGGCAATGCCTGTGATATCGCCGCGGTGCAGGCCTTTGCCGGGAAGCACCACCTGGTCATCGTCTGGGATGCCGCCCAGGCTCACGGGGCGGCCTACCGCGGCCAAGACGTCGGCGCCTGTGGGGATTTCGCCGCTTACTCTTTTTATCCCTCGAAGAATATGTTTGTGGGGGAAGGGGGCATGACCTGCACCGACAATGGCGAGTATGCCTCCAAGTTGCGCTTTCTGCGCAGCCACGGGGAAACCGGCAAATACCTGCACACCATGCTGGGACTGAATTACCGGATGACCGATGTGGAAGCGGCTATCGGCCGGGAGCAACTTAAGCGGCTGGATGACATGCTGGCCATCAGGCGGCGCAACGGCCAAATGCTCCATGAAGGTCTGGCCGGCCTTCCTGGTCTTGGCCTCCAGAGGATTACCCCCAACTCCGAACCTGCCTGGCACCAGTACTGTGTAGTGGTGGAACCGGAAACTTTCGGCTGCGACCGGGATAACCTGGCGCAGCGTCTGGATAAAAAAGGCATTGCCACGGCGGTACACTATCCCCGCGGCTTGCATCAGCAGCCGATCTTTGAAAAGCTCTATGGGAAAAGCCGCCTGCCGCATACCGAAGACCTGGCCAGGAAGATTTTGGCGCTTCCCGTGCACCATGGCTTGGGCGAAGAGCAGGTAAAGTTCATCATCGCAGCGGTGCAGGCCAGCCGCCGGGGGTGAGGCCGCGATCTTGTCTGCCGCTGCTGCCACCCATGATGAAAATTGCTTATTTTCCTGGGGTGAGGACCTTGTTTAATACTTTACCCAGTTCGGCAACCTTATAAGGCTTGGCAATAACCCCCACAAACCCATATTTTTGAAAATCGGCCATTATTGGATCATCGAAATAACCGCTGGAGACCATGCCCTTTACCTGGGGATCGATCTTCAAAAGTCTTTCCAAAGCCTCTTTGCCCCCCATGCCGCCGGGAACGGTTAGATCAAGGATTACCGCGGCAAATGGCTCTGCCGATCCTTGCGCCTGGCTGAACATCTCGATTGCTTCAACCCCATCCTTGGCGAACTTCGCCTCATAGCCCAGGGTGAGCAACATCATCCCCAACACCTCCCGCACCATCGCCTCATCGTCCATTACCAGGATCTTCCCTTTTCCGGAAAGCAGCTCCGTGATCTCTTGGGGTTGCTCCATAATCTTCTGGTCGCTGGCCGGAAGATAAACATGGAAGGTGCTTCCTTCTTCTAACTTGGACTCCACTGAGATATGGCCGTGATGATTGTTAACAATGGAATAGGCGGTGGCCAGGCCCAGGCCGCTCCCCTGCTGCTTCGTGGTAAAATAGGGATCGAAGATCTTCTGGAGATATTTTTCCGGTATGCCGATCCCTTTATCCTTAATGGAAACTTCGACATAATTGCCCGTCTCCAGGGGGAGGCGGCCATGCTTGCCGGCCTTAATATTTTCCCCGGTAATCTCGATAGTGCCGCCCTGGGGCATGGCCTGGATGGCATTGATAATGAGATTCTGGAAGACCTGATTGATTTGTCCCGGGTCTCCTTCGATGGCCATTAAATCTTTGGCAAAGGCATATTCGCAGCGAACTTGGGAGCCCCGGCAGGCCAGAGAGGCAGCTTCGGCTACCAGGTTTTCCAGGGAAACCAGTTCCTTAAGCGGCGCGCCCCCCTTGGCGAAGGTAAGTAACTGCCGGGCCAGACTCTGGGCCTGCTGGCAGGCCTTTTCCGCGGCAGCCAGGCGTTGGCGGCCCTGGTCTCCCATGTTGGGGTCCAGCATGCCCAGGCCGATGTTGCCCAGTATGGCGGTGAGGATGTTGTTGAAGTCATGGGCAATGCCGCCGGCCAGAGTCCCGATGGCTTCCATCTTCTGGGCTTGTACCAACTGGGCCTCCAGTTTGGCCCTCTCGTCTTCGTCCCTTTTGCGATCGGAGATATCTCTGACCAGGGCGATAAATTTTATCCCCTCCGAGGTCCGGATGGCAGTGGCATTTATCTCCACCGGTATGGAGCGGCCATCTCCTGCGGTATAATCAAGCTCAAGATGCTTGACGACGCCGGTCTTTAGACCTTGCGCAATGGCTGTGGCGTTTTTCCCTCGATCCTGCTCCGCGGTCCACGCAATGACGCTGCGTCCTAATATTTCCTTTAATTCATTATGTCCGGTCAGTCGCACATACTCCGGATTGGCATCGAGAACTTTGCCTGCGGTATCCACGATTACATAACCTGTGTTGGTGGTCTCTAGCAAACGCCGATATTTCTCTTCACTTTCCCGCAGCGCCACCTCGACCCTTTTGCGCTCGGTAATGTCCAGGGAAAAAACGGCCAGCTTGGAAACTTTACCTGCGGCATTAATGATGGGACTGAATAAGCTGTAAAAGAACCTTCCATCCCGCATATCTTCAAAATAAACCGCCCTCCCGGTTCTTGTGGCTTCGTCAGTGTAAGCCTTTCTCCTTTTGACCACTTCGGCAGGAAGTAGCTCGGACATCTTGGATCCAATAAGTTCATTAAGACCTTTGCCTAATCTTTTTGCCGAGGTTTCATTGGCCGCAACGATGACCCCGCCCGTACCAATCAGGAAAATTGACTCCGGAATGGCATTTAGAAGCGCTCTCTGAGTTTCCTTGGTTTCGCGCAAGGCATCTTCCATCCTCTTGCGGTCAGTGATTTCATTCTCCAACCGTTCATTCAGCATCTGCAATTCGGCCATAGTCCTGTGGATATCGCTTCGATCCCGGGCTATACAGAGGCTGCCAGTGAGATTATGCTGCGTGTCATATAAAAGATTGATGGTCAGAGTAAACGGCGCAATACTACCGTCCTTTTTCTTCATGTTGATTACATACTTTCTCACAAAGCCATCCCGGCGCAGCCGGGTGAGCATTATCTCCAGCTCAGACGGATCTTCGTAGAGCTCCGAAAAATGCTTTTCTTGGAGATCTGCCGCACTGTAGCCAAAAATCTCCTCTGACGCCCAATTCCATCGGATGAATCGGCCTCTGGCGTCCACCACGCCAATGGAGTCGGCAGAGCTCTCCAATAGATTTTCCAAGACGTATTTCGCTTCCTGGGGATCATCATACTGCTTTATCTGCCTGGCGCGATCCGGGAATTTCACTACCAACCCTCCATGAAATAGAATACGCTGCCAATCTATGCAAGTTCCAGGCCGCAGTAGTTACCGCTGCCATGGATTCATCATCTTTCAAACAATTTTTTAGCTAGCCCGCCGCCGCGGCTGGAGAACCGGCAAGGCGCCATAGGCCCTCCTGGTGCACCTGGTAAAAAATGTTGGCTTGGGCTCAAGGATGGCCAAACGCTTGAGAAAAAATGGACCCGCAGGCCTCACGACTCCCCAGAGGTCCGGCGCTTTTCAAATCCGAGCCAGATTATATAGACAATCATGAAAACCGTGGAGACGGTGGCCGGGATCGCGGTCTTTTTGCTGAAGAGAGCTAAAGCCAGGCCTCCGGCAATCCCATAATTTTTTAGGGTCCCCAGGAGCACCAGGCTGGTTAACGTCGCTCGGTCAATCCGCCTCGATCTGCCTACCCTTTCGATCCCTGCGCCTAAAAGAAAGGTACTGATAACTGCGATGACGGCCACCGGCACCAGGGTTAAGGGCCGCTGGAGGAATAACTCCTGGTTCAGCCCCACGATAGTATAGGTGAGAACAAAAAAGCTCCAATTGGTTATGGCGCCTTTAATGGGTTCCAGGCGGGAGGCCAGGGAAGTCCACCGCAAAATCCGGGAGATGAGCAGGGGCAGGGCGATCAACTCCACGATCACCATGACCAGCGACCGTGGTTCAATATGACTCGTTCCCAAAAACGCCAGGGCAATTAAAGGGGTAATGATCAGGGCCCCCAAATAGCACGCCACCGTGGCCAGGAGAGAAAAAGTGGTATTGCCTCTCAAAAAGTCGGTGAAGGGGATGACCGCGATGGCCGGCGGCACCGCCACCAGCAGCACGAACCCGTCATGCATGGCAGGTTCGCGAATCAGCAGGAAGCTCAACCCCAGGAGCACCCCGCCTAACATCAGATAGTTTAAGAATAAGCCGGCCAGAGCCGGACGCCATAACTCCCGGGGGGAGCGCAGTATCTCGCTCCGAACCCCCATGGTGGAAAGGGTCATAACCACCGCCAGGGCCGGGAGGACCAGCGGTTGCGTCCAGCTTGACCATCTCCCCACTAATAGACCACACCCCACGGAAGAAACCAGGATAAAATCGCGGTTGCGCCACCATTGCTTCATTGGTTTATTCACCGATATTCGGAAAAAAATAAGATTGTACTTGGAGAAAGATAACAAGTTAAGGAATAAAAACCCAGGAGGCCTGGATGAATCCTGAAACTTGTGCTACGCTGGCGTTTACGGGAGGATTCGGCTTCCAGAATAGGAGCTTTGGGAGAACTGCTGTCCCCTGACGGGGTTCGCCAGGCATACCTTGCATACCTTGATCCCTTAAATGCCCAACTGGCATTAACTTGAGAGGAAACTGGCCTATGAAAGTTGACCTTCTCTACGGACGGGACGGTCTCACCGTAGATTTGCCTCGTGAGGCCCGCGTAACCGTGATCCGCAAACATCCCATGATCCCCCTGGGGGACCCATTGGCCGAGGTGAAGAAAGCCATCGAAACTCCGGTACAAAGTGATCCTCTGGCCAAGCTGGGCCGGGGTAAAAAAAATGTCTGCATTCTGATCTGCGATGTGACCAGACCGGTCCCCAATGAGACTATCCTGCCGCCTCTCCTGGACGCCCTCTGCGCCGCGGGTATTGCTAAGGATAATATCCTGATTCTCGTGGCTACGGGTTTGCACCGGCCCAACGAAGGGAAGGAACTGCAGGAAATCATCGGTTCGGATGAGATCTATAACTCCATGCGGGTGGAGAACCACTTTGCCCGGGATCCCAAGGCCCACGTTGAGCTGGGAAAGACTTCCAGTGGCATCCCCATCGCCCTGGATCGCCGCTTTGTCGAGGCAGACTTGAAGATTGTCACCGGTTTGGTGGAACCCCACTTCATGGCAGGTTATTCGGGGGGGCGGAAAGTTGTCGTACCGGGCGTAGCCTATCAAGATACCATTCTGAAGCTGCATACAGCTCATATCCTCGAGCATTGCAAGGCGGTCAACTGTGTCATCGAAGGGAACCCTTTGCACGATGAACAGATGGAAATTATCCGGAGGCTGGGGGGAATTTTAGCTCTGAACGTGGTCATTGATGACGAGAGACGCCTCGGTTTTGTCAACTTTGGTGAAATTGAGACCAGTCACCTGGAGGCGGTGGCCTTCATGAGGAAATATGCCGAAGTCAGGATTCCCAGGCGTTTTAAAACCATTGTCACTACCAGCGCCGGATATCCTCTGGATAAGACTTATTATCAAACCATCAAGGGCATGGTAGGTGTCCTGGAGGTGCTGGAGCCGGGCGGCAACATCATCATTGCCAGCGAGTGCTCCGAGGGGATGGGGAGCCGGGAATTCGTGGAGGCGCAGCGTCTGCTAGGCAAGATAGGTCCGGAGCAGTTCATGTCTGCCTTGGAAACCCGGGAAAAGGCGCGCATTGATGAATGGCAGACGGAGATGCTGGTGAAGGCCTTGAAAATGGGGCGGGTGCAGTTATACACCACGGGGCTCCAGGAAAAAGAACTGCAAGATGTCTGCGTTGAGCCGGTAGCCTCGGTGGCAGAGGCGGTGCTGGCAAGTATGCAGGCCCTGAATGATTTCGAAATTGCCGTGGTGCCTGAAGGACCGTATGTCATCCCTCTTTTTGATAACGTATTGACAAGTTAGGCGCTGCGGGCCGGCCATGAACGAACCTTTCTAAGGAGGCGGGATGCCCCGATTTGCCGCGAATCTGACGATGCTTTTTAATGACCTACCCTTTCTGGAGCGCTTTGCAGCAGCTCGCCTGGCAGGGTTCACTGCAGTGGAGTGCCTGTTTCCCTACGATTACCCGGCGGACCAAATAAAGGAGCAGCTTTCGACCCACGGGCTCCAGCAGGTGCTTTTCAATCTTCCTTGCGGCAACTGGGGAGCGGGGGAGCGAGGCCTGGCCGCATCTCCTGATAGGGTGGAGGAGTTTAGGGGAGGGGTGAGCCAGGCGCTGGCCTATGCCCGGGCGCTTGGCGTGCCCCAACTAAACTGCCTTGCCGGCAAAAGAGTTCCCGGCTATGGCGACGGGGAACACTGGAATACGCTGGTTGCCAACGTGCGCTTTGTAGCCGCGGCGTTACGGGAGGCGAAGCTGACGCTGACGGTGGAAGCCATCAATCACTTTGACATCCCCGGATTCTTCCTGAACCGGACGGAGCAGGTGGCGCAATTGATCGAAGAAGTCAATCTGCCGAATGTGTTTATCCAGTACGACGTCTATCATGCCCAGCGAGAGGAAGGCGACCTCGCGGCCACCCTCCGCAAAAACCGGAAGATGATCGGGCATATCCAGATAGCCGACAATCCCGGGCGGCATCAGCCGGGAACCGGCGAAATCAATTACCCCTTCCTGTTTAAAGAAATCGACCGGCTGGGCTACGGGGGGTTTATCGGACTGGAATATGTGCCCGAGCCAGACACCCTGACGTCGCTGGCCTGGGTCAAGGGTTACGGTTATCAACTATAACTTTCCATGGAGCGAAGGGGAAATCATGATGGCAAAAATCGGCTTCATCGGGCTTGGCATCATGGGCAAGCCCATGAGCAAGAATCTCATCAAGGCAGGCTACCAGCTGGTAGTTTTTAACAGAAGCAAGGCTGCCGTGGATGAGCTGGTTGCCGCAGGGGCAGAGGCCGCGGAAGGCCCTAAAGCCTTAGCAGAGCAGGTGGACCTGATTATCACCATGTTGCCCAATTCGCCCCAGGTAAAAGAAGTAGTCTTGGGAGAGGGGGGAGTGATTGAAGGCGCCAAAAAGGGGGCCGTAGTCATCGACATGAGCTCCATTGCCCCGCTGGTAAGCCGTGAAATAGCGGCTAAGTTGAATGAGAAAGGCATAGAGATGCTGGACGCCCCGGTCAGCGGGGGAGAGCCGAAAGCGATTGATGGGACGCTTTCCGTCATGGTCGGCGGGAAGAAAGAAGTCTTCGAGAAATGCTTCCCGGTCATGAAAGCCATGGCCGGCTCAGTGGTGTTGACCGGAGAAATCGGCGCCGGGAATGTAACCAAGCTGGCCAATCAGGTAATCGTCGCCTTGAACCTAGCCGCGATGTCCGAAGCACTGGTCCTGGCAACCAAAGCCGGCGTAAGTCCGGAGCTCGTCTATCAGGCCATCCGCGGCGGTCTGGCGGGGAGCGCCGTTCTGGATGCCAAGGCCCCGCTGGTGATGGACAGAAAGTTCAAACCCGGATTCAAAATCAATCTTCACATCAAGGATCTGCAGAACGTGCTGGACACCTCGCATGAACTGGGGGTCCCCTTGCCGCTTACGGCTGCGGTGATGGAAATCATGCAGGCGCTGAAGGTCGATGGCAAAGGAGATAATGACCATGGGGCGTTAATTCAATACTATGAAAAGGGGGCAAACATCGAAGTGAAGCGGTAAGGGCGTGAGGGGATCGGCTCTTTAGCAAGAAATTCCAAGGACCTATCCGGGAGCTCAGGTTTTGCAAGGTTCTTTGAGGCAGCCTCAGGCAACCAATGACAAAATTGTGGGGATTTTTGTGGAAAAACCACGCCTGATCTAGTAGGTTGGTTTGGTCAACTCACCTAATAATATTTAAGATTGCATGGGAACACAGCCTAGTTTTCACTGACACCTCAAATTGGGTGATCGGCGCCAGGAGGGGTTCCAGGCGCTGAGTGTGGTCAAACTTTCAATCCAATAGCGGCCGCGCTGAAGAGCCGCGGTTCCGCAAAGGGAGGAAAGAACATGAAAATGCGGCGGG
>Ga0209517_10005967_pt1 | contig 15277 bp, 11 predicted proteins | sample PeaSoiMetSII2010_FD_187695 | JGI IMG/M metagenome (GOLD analysis project Ga0209517, IMG submission 187695) | Peat soil microbial communities from Weissenstadt, Germany - SII-2010 (SPAdes) (version 2) | ecosystem: Environmental > Terrestrial > Soil > Wetlands > Peat | place: Germany... | reverse complement strand
CAGGCCACGGTGGCGCGCATCGCGTGCGCCGCCGGGTACACCACCGGAATGGTGGCGCATTACTACGACTCGAAACAGGACATCATCCTCGCCGCTTTGCGGCTGATTCTGCTGCGCATCGAACAACGCCTGACTCGTGAGCGCGACAGTGGCGACGCGGACCTGCTCAGTGTGCTGTCGGAGGCTCTCGCGGTTGATGCCCAACGGTTTACCGAGTGCGCGTTTTGGATGGCATTTTGGGGACAGGTTCCCGCCGACAAGAAGCTCAAGCGGCTGAATGCGTGGGTCCATCGCGAATACCTGCGCTTGTTCGCTCGATGCTTCGCCGAACATTGGCCGGAATGGTCCGGATGGTCGCAGAGCGCCCGCGACCAGGTGTTGCGCTCGGTGGTGACGTTCATCAACGGGTTGACTGCAAGTGCGGTGACGAGCCCGCGCGACTGGCCCGCAGCCGTGCAGGTCGCGCAACTCGAACTGCAACTGGCGCTGCTGCGCCGGTGGGCCAAAACGAAGCGCAGCAAAGCTTGCGCATCAAAAGGGGTGTAGCGATGGATTTTTCTCTCAGCGATGAACAGCAACTCATCATCAAGACGACCCGGGACTTCGTGCAAAAGGAGCTCTACCCGCATGAAAAGGAAGTCGAAGAGACCGGAGTGCTGCGGGCTGATTTGCACAAGACACTCAAAGCCAAAGCCATCGACGCCGGTCTGTACTCCGCGAATATGCCGGTGGATGTGGGCGGCGCCGGACTCGATACGGTGGCATGGGTGCTCTACGAGAAGGAGTTGGGTCGGACAAATTACGCGCTGCATTACTCGTGCGTGGGCAGACCATCGAATATTTTGCTGGCCTGCGAAGGCGAGCAGCGCGAGCGTTACCTTCTGCCGACGGTCCGCGGCGACCGGACCGAATGCCTTGCGATGACCGAACCGGGCGCCGGCTCCGACTTGCGCGGAATGAAAACCTCGGCGGTGGCTTCGGGCGATGAGTTCATCATCAACGGCACCAAGCACTTCATCAGCCATGCTGATCATTCGGACTACGTCATTTTGTTTGCGGCCAGCGGGGAAGAAGCCACTGCGCATGGCACGCGCAAAAAGATGACCGCCTTCTTGATCGACATGGGTCACCCCGGATTCGAAGTGCGCCCCGGCTACAAGAACGTATCGCACCGCGGTTACACGAACAGCATTCTCGAGTTCAATAATTGCCGGGTGCCGAAGTCGGCCATCCTGGGTGAGCTGCATCGCGGGTTCGACGTCGCCAACACGTGGCTGGGGGCGACACGCTTACAGGTGGCCGCAACCTGTCTGGGCCGCGCGGAGCGCGCGCTGGATCTGTCGAAGCAATGGGCCGTCGATCGCGTTCAGTTCGGCCAGCAAATCGGGAAATTTCAAGGAGTGAGCTTCAAGCTGGCCGACATGGCGGTGGAACTTCGCGCCGCCGAATTGTTGGTGCTGGAGGCGGCCTGGAAGCGCGATCAGAAAATCGATACCGACATGGATATGGCGATCGCAAAGGTCAAAGCCACCGAGATGCTCGCGATGGTCGCGGATGAGGCGCTGCAGATCCACGGCGGCATGGGATTGATGAGCGATTTGCCGTTGGAACGCATTTGGCGCGACGCGCGTATCGAGCGCATCTGGGATGGCACCAGCGAAGTTCAGCGGCACATCATTTCACGCAGTTTGCTTCGCCCGCTCGGCGGCTAGCCTGACCATCACGATGGAGGCAGTTCTCGTCTGAATTGTCCTACGTGGGTCACTCACATCGGCCTACTGTATTCGCGCAGCCTTAAGACCCATAATGCACGGCAGTCTGGCCCAAAAATCTTGAATGTAGTTAGGATGAACATGCGACTCAACGAAACTCCTGTACCCCCCAGCCCGGAGGAGCCACCACTGGCGCCCTACGATCCGCCGCAGCCCGCGCCGCAGGACATTGCACGGCACAGGGCTCTTTGAGATACGCACGCGCTGACAGACCCTCTTCAGCCGAATCATTGCTGTTGCGCTTGACCATTGTCCGCCGCGCGCTAAGAGCGCCTGACCTTAGGTGGCGGGACTGGTTCCATCGCATGCGTGGATATTGAAACGCTTTGCGGCTTTCCGGGCGGTCCCAAGGTTCGCCCTCGTCGCGCTCATACTATTGGCCTGTGCACCGCGGGTAGGCTTCTCACAGACGCCGTCTCCGCTGCAAGAATGGCAATATTCGGGCGGCATCACCTTGTACAAGCTATTCGAGCCGACCGTGCCGGAGTGGCGGATCGAAACCGGCGCCGCATTGGAGCCGAGTCCCCTCTACCAGGGCTCGAAAACGTATCGGGTATTGGCCGGCCCCGTGATCGACGTACGCTACCGCGACCTAGCCTTCGCCTCCGTGGGAGAGGGCATCGGGGCCAACCTCATACGCGGTGAGAATTATCGCGCCGGAGTTGCCGTGGGCTACGACCTTGGCCGGCTCGCCCGCGAGGATCTCACTCATCTTAAAGGCCTCGGCGACATCTCGGCGGCGCCGGTGGTCAAGCTGTTTGGATCGTATGTGATCTCAAAGGATTTACCGCTGGTGCTGCGCGCCGACGTGCGGCAATTCGTGGGCGGCGCGGATGGGCTGACCGGCGACTTGGAAGCCTATCTACCGCTACCCGGAAGTTCGGAAACGTTAGTGATGCTTGCCGGCCCATCGGTCACGTTCGCCGATCGCTTGTACATGCAGACCGTGTTCGGCGTCAGCCCCAACCAAGCGCTGGCATCCGGGTATCCGGACTACCTGGCCCACGGCGGTTTAAAAACCGCGGGTTTTGGCTTTAGCGCGACTCGCTTCATCGGGAAGCACTGGCTCATCAACGCCGAATTGGCGGTGAACCGGCTGCTGGGCAGCGGAAGCGAAAGTCCGATTGCCCAGACCAAAGTGCAGGGCGTTCTCGTGCTGGCGTCGGCGTACCAATGGTAGCCTTAGGTCAGCGTCCTTGCCACCTCGGCGGTCGGTAGGCGGTAGCATCGGGGTCAGCGCCCGGTCCACCTTGGCTTGCGGTAGGCGGGTGCGTTGGGGTCAGCGTCCTTGCCACCTTGGCTTGCGCTTCTCCGTGAATGCCCGCGTGCCTTCCTTGAGGTCCTCCGATCGAATGACGCGCTGTACCAAATCCAAGGAATCATGCAGTTCGAAAGCCTCATGTTCCGGGACCATTTCCGTGTGCCGCAACAGCTGCTTGATGGCAGGAAACAACAGCGGCGGGCCGTCGGCCAGCTGTCGCGCTATCTCGCGCGCTTTCTGCATGGACTGACCTCTCGGAACGATATGATTGGCGAGGCCCCAATGCTTTGCCTCGTTGGCGTCCATCCAACGTCCCGTCAGCAGGAACTCCACCGCAACGTGATAGGGAATTCGACGCCGCAGCTTGATCGTGCCGGCGTCTGCCAAAACCCCCACGTTGATTTCCGGCAGCGCAAATTTGGCGTGCTCCTCCATGACGATGATGTCCGTGCCCAGAACCACCTCGAAGCCGCCGCCGCAGGCGATGCCGTTGACCGCGGCAATGATGGGCTTGTTGAGGTTGCGCGGGTAATTCAGTCCGCCGAATCCGCCGACGCCCCAATCTTCATCGGAGTTCTCCCCGGCGGCGGCGGCTTTGAGATCCCAGCCCGGCGAGAAGAAGCGGTCGCCTGCGCCGGTGATGATGGCGATCTTCAGCGCCGCGTCGTCGCGAAACGACGTGAATACGTCGTTCAGGCGGCGGCTCGTCGCGAGATCGATGGCGTTCGCCTTGGGCCGATCGATGGTGACTTCCAAGATATCGCCGGCTTTGACGATTTTTACTCCGTCCGACATGAGTAAACCCCTTAAGGTTAGTTGGATTTGTAAAGACGAATCATCGTATCCACCGCAACCACTCCCTCACCGTCAGGGCGCACGATCACCGGGTTGACGTCGATTTCAATGAGAGTCGCGCTAGTGGCCGAGGCATAGCGCGCAATCTGCAGAATGCACTCCACCAACGCGCCGGTATCGCCCCGCGGCTTGCCGCGAAAACCCGTGAGCAATTTCGCTACCGTGAGCCGGCGTAGCGCCTCGCTGATCGATTCACGGGTCCATGGCGGCAGCAGGCTCACGCTATCCGACAACAGTTCCGTCAGCACGCCGCCCGCGCCGAGAACCAACACTTGGCCGAATTGCGTATCCACGATGACGCCGATCAGAATTTCTGCAACGCCGTCCGTGGTCATTTGTTCGACCAGTAGAGTGTCCGATAACGCCGCCAGCCGCGCGCCAGCCGCGGCGGCCTCGGCGGTGCTGCGCACGTTGAGAACGACGCCGCCCACTTCGCTCTTGTGTTCCAAGTGAGCGCCGACGGCCTTGATGACCACCGGAAACCCCAACGCCGCGGCAGTCTCGGGAACCTGCCCAACCGTCACCACTCGTCCGCGTGGGATGGGTATGCCGAAAGCTGCAAGCGCCTGTTTGCCCTCGGCTTCGCTCAAGCTGTAGGCTTGGCTTCCCGTGCCCCGCCTGGGCGGTACGTGAAGTTGCGCGCCCAAGGGCGAACGCCAGGCGGCGCCGATGCCGCCCGCCAAGGACAGCGCTTCCAGCGCTTCCCGCTGTCCCTGCAAGGGAACGACACCGCCGTCGAAGCATCGTTTGCGAATTCCTGCGCTGATCGTTTCCGGCAACGAGGCCATGAGCGCTGCGCGCGACGCAGCGCCCCCAGCCGCGGCGGCCTGCGCGGCGGCGATGAACTCATCGATAACCCGGTGATAGGAGGATGTGTCCGCCTTTTGCTCAGGCGGGCAATCGAGCATGAAGCCTACCGCGTCGTAGCCTGCATTCAGCACCGTCCTGAAGACGCTGCCCAGCGCCGGCGGGTCGAACCACAGATAGGTATGGATGTCGAACGGGTTCGCCACCGTCACGCGATCGGTCAACAGTTCACGCAACGCCACCGCGCTGTCGTCCGGGATGGCGGCAAAGTCGAGGTCGAGGGCTCGTGATACGTCGGCGGTCATCGCCATGTCGCCGCCGGATGCCCCCAGCACCAGGATTTTCTTGCCGGGCAGCGCGCCGCCGGCGTGCAGCAGCTTCAGCGTTTCGCACAGAGAACCCAACGTATCGCAGCGAGCGAGTCCCGCCTGTCTGCAGAATGCCTCGAACACGGAATCCTCGCCGGCCAGCGCTCCCGTATGGCTGTGCGCGGTGCGGGCGGCCGCGGCCGTTCGTCCGGATTTCACCACCGCAATCGGTTTGCCGGCGGCACGCGCTCGGTCGGCCGCACGTGCAAACGCGGCCGCGTCCTTGACCCCTTCGAGATACAACCCGAAGGCAGTGACCCGCGGGTCGTCGCAGAGAATTTCGATGAGATCTTCCACCGCCAGGCGGCTCTGGTTCCCGACGGTGAACAAGCAGCCGATCGGCAACGAGCGGTCGTTGAACATCAGCGTGAGCGCGATGGTGCCGCTTTGGCAAATCAACGCGACGCCGCGATCTCTGGTTTCGCCCACAACTTGATCGGGCAACATCGCCGCACGATCGAAGAAATTGACGAAGCCGTAGCAGTTCGGTCCAAAGAAGGGCAGGTCCCCGGCGCGGTTCAGCAAGTCCTGCGTCAAGCGGTGTCCCGACTCGCTGCCGGTCTCGGAAAACCCAGCCGTGAAGCAGACGAATCCACCGCAGCCGCGAGCCGCCAACGCGCCGGCCACGGCAGGCGCTTCGTTATTGGGAACGGCGAGGAAGGCCGCGTCCGGAGCCCCGGGCAAGTCCGCAACCGAGCGATAGTAGGTCGTCGTTGCCGTCGAGGGCCGGGTGGGATGCACCCGCCAAAGGGTTCCTTGGTAGCCTAAGGCGACATTGCCGGCGGCAACCGCATCGGTCCAGGCACCGGCACCGATCAGCGCGATGCTGCGCGGCGCGATGAGTCGCTGAATATCGGCAGTCATTTGATTGCGCGGCGCTTCAATTCGATCTTGCGTGACCCGGGGCCCCATGCGGCGCGCGCATCGCTCGACAGTTTGAGGGATTGGAGTTTGCGCTCGATATCGGGGGGGAACGGCGCACTCGCCGGCTTCTCCCCCTGATGCACGTGCAGCAGCATGACTTCTCCGGTCGCCACGGTGTTGCTCGAGGGAGCAGACACGAACCGGCAGCCCATGTGAATGCGCTTGCCGTCGGCGTCCAGAATCGATGTTTCCACGTTGAGCTGCTCCGTGCCCTTGACCTCGTGCAGGTAATGCATGTGCAGCTCCAGCGTATAGAGTGTGCACCGGGTACGCTCACGATAGGCGGCGTCCAGACCTAGATGGTCCATGACGTCGTCGATCGCATAGCTTAAGACGAGCCCGTAGTACGCATCGCGCAAATGGCCGTTGTAGTCGATCCACTCCGGTTGAATCCGTGCGCGGTAGAGGGGCAGGGTGTGCAACGGGGTGAGGCTCAACGCAGTTGCAGCTTTTCGCGCGCCTGTGCAGCGGTGAGCACCCGCGCCCCCATGGCCTCGATGATGGTGCGGGCCTTTTCGACGAGCTGCGCATTGCTGGCGTACACGCCCTTGCTCAAATACAGGTTGTCTTCGAGACCGACGCGGACGTTGCCGCCCATCAACACCGACTGTGCCACCCACGGCATCTGCATGCGGCTGATCGCGAACGTGCCCCAATTGCAGTTCTCCGGCAGCGAACCCACCATCGCCAGCAGATGACCGACGTCGGCAGGCACGCCCCACGGGATTCCCATGCACAGTTGGATGAGAGAGGGCGCCGTGAGCAGCCCCTCCTTGATCATTTGCTTCACGAACCACAGGTTGCCCGTGTCGAACACTTCCAATTCCGGCTTCACGCCCAGATCCTTGGCGATGGCGGCGCCCTGGCGCAGGTAGTTGGGCGTCGATACATAAGCGCGATTGCCGTCGCCGAAATTCAAGCTGCCGCAATCGAGCGTGGCGATGTCGGGCCGGTACAGGCCTTCGTGGCAGAGGTCGATGACGTGCCGCATGCGATCTTCCTGGGTCACGAAGTCGCTGCCCGGAGCCGGCGTGTCCTTGAGGCCCTGTTCGCCGACGACGATATAACCGCCCATGCCGCAGGTCAGATTGACGATGACGTCGACCTTGCTTTCGCGAATCCGCTTGACCACCTCGCGATAGTGCCGCGTTTCCATGCTGAAAGCGCCGGTCTCGGGATCGCGCACGTGGATGTGCACGATGGCGGCCCCCGCTTGGGCCGCCGCGATGGCGGTGTTCGCGATCTGTTCGGGCGTGACGGCGCAGTGCGGGCTCTTCGTTACCTTGGTGTCATCACCGGTAACCGCACACGAAATGATGACGTCATGGTTCATTTGAGTTCTCCCCCTCGAGCGTGGATCGTAAGTTTATATTATCTTCATAATAATATTTAAGGAGCCATGCGGCAACTTCATCCTCGCGCCCGCTTCGACGGCGGACGCGGCTCGAGGTCCCGGCCGCCGCCTTGAGGCGCCGGTCGTCGCCGTCAATGCCGGCTGCCGGCCAGCGCCCGAATGATCTCCGTTTCGCTGCACACGCCGATGATCTTGCCGCCGTCCGAGAGCAGCACGGGATGCCCGGTGGCCTGGCGCAATTGAATGATCGATTGCAGGGAGAACGAGGCGGGCGCCACCACGAGACCGGGTTCCACGCTCGAGAGCGCCGAGTCGTCGTGAACATGACGCAATGCATGCGCAACACCGTCGAAATGCAGGTCGAGCGGTTCATCCGAAGAACCGATGGCCAATCGGTATCGGCGTCGCTCATCCAGCCACAGCATATTGCCTTCCTGGGCCATGTTCGCCCGCTCGCACATAATCATGCTGCCGGTCAGCACGTCGAGCGGGTTCATGTGGCGCACGAATTCGGCGACATAATCGTCAGCCGGCGCCAATACGATGTCCTCGGCGGTCCCGGTCTGAATGATGCGGCCGTTCTGGAGAATGGAGATCCGGTCGCCCAGGCGCAGCGCCTCGTCCAGATCATGACTCACGAATAGGATGGTCTTCTTGACGCGTTCCTGCAGCTCCAGCAATTCACCCTGGAGTTTGCCGCGGATCAGCGGATCGAGCGCCGAGAACGGCTCGTCCATCAGCAGAATGTCGGCATCCGTGGCAAATGCCCGGGCGAGCCCCACGCGTTGCTGCATCCCGCCGGACAGCTCGCTGACATAGCGCTCCGCCCACTGGGACAAGCCCACCAGCTCCAGCTTATCATCGACCACGGTTTTTCTCGTGGCAGAACTCTCGCCGCGCAACTCCAGTCCGAGGCCGACGTTTTCCCGAACGGTGCGCCAGGGCAGCAGGCCGAACTGTTGAAATACCATTGCGACGCGCTCACGTCGCACGCGGCGCATTTGCGCGGTGTCGCACATGGCGACGTCGATGGCCGTGGACACGGCGTCCGTGTCCACGGCGGCCGAATCGCCGGCATGCACCAGCACATGGCCGCGCGTCACCGGATTCAAGCCGTTGGCCGCGCGCAGCAGGGTGGACTTGCCCGAACCGGACAATCCCATCAGCACCGATATCTCGCCGCGCGCTACGCGGAGCGAGGCGCCGGCCACGCCGACAATGACGCCAAATTGGTTCTGGATGTCGGAGCGCGTGCCGCCGGCGTCGAGCGCGGCGATCGCCTCCCTGATGGCCTTGCGGCCGTCGCGCCCGGCCCGTTGGGCGAAGAGGATGTCGACGTCCTGAAATTCCACTGCCGGCGTCATTGCGACACCCCGCGCTCTTTCGGTCTGCTCATCCGGTCCAAGATGATCGCCAGCAGCACGATGGTGAATCCGGCTTCGAATCCCATGCCGACTTGCACCGAGTTCAAGGCCCGCACCACCGGCACTCCCAGGCCGCCGGCGCCCACCAGCGCCGCGATGACCACCATCGAAAGGCTCAGCATGATGCATTGCGTGATGCCCGCAACGATGGTTGTCGCAGCGCTCGGCAATTCGATTTTCCACAGCAGCTGCATGGGCGTGGCCCCGAAGGATTGTCCGGCTTCGATGAGCGGCCGCGGCACCGACGAGATCCCCAGGTGCGTCAATCGAATGGGTGCGGGCAGCGCGAATATGACCGTCGAGATCAGTCCCGGCACCACGCCCAGACCGAACAGCACGAGCGTCGGTATGAGATAGACGAAGGTCGGCAGCGTTTGCATCAAATCGAGCACCGGCCGCAGCGCAGCGAACAATCGCGGGCGATGCGCCGCGGCTATGCCAAGCGGCACGCCGATAGCGGCCGATGCGAAGGTGGCCACCAGAACCAAGCTCAAGGTCTCGAGCGTGGCTATCCAATAGCCCTGATTGAGGATGAACAACAGCGCCAGCGCGACGAATGCCGTCAGAGTCCATGAGCGGCGCAGCACATACGCCAACGCCGCTATGCCTACGATCAAGGCCGGCGCCGGCAGCATGCGAAGTGCGGCCGTCACGCCGTCGACCATGCCGCGAATCACGATGGATATACCGTCGAACACGAAAGTGCCATGAGTTTTGATGGTGTCGATGGCAACCGCCATGGCATCGCCCACGGGTATCTTGTGGCTGATGATCCACTGCTCGAAGCCGCCCGGCGGTGGCGGCGCTGCAGAATGGGCGAGCGCCGCATACGCGGGTTTGCCGTCGAACGTGAGGACGCCGCCGAGCCAGGCCTTGACGGCGGTGGGATTGGCCTTCAACCATTCGGCCGCCGCGATATCTGGCTGTTCGTGGCGATCCAGTATGGCCGCCATCATCTCGCTCTCGCCGCGCAACGAGAATCTAAGATTGGCGAGCAAGTGCCCGATATTCGGGCACTCGGCGCTGTAGCCTCTGCGTGTCACGGTGTAGATGGTCGCGCCGCCGTAGTTGGGGCCGAAAACATCGTCGCCGCCATTCAAGTATTTGAGATCGAATCTCATGTTCATGGGATGCGGCTCCCATGCCAAAAAGACGATTGGCTGCTTGTTCCGATAGGCCCGTTCGACCTGCGCCAGCTCGCCCTGTTCGCTGGACTCGACCAGCTTGAAATCACTCAGCCCAAACTCACCCTCTTTGAGCATTTTCAGGACCAAGCGGTTGCCGTCGTTGCCGGGTTCGATGCCATAGATCGAATTGTTGAGTTCAGCCGCGAAGCGGTGAATATCCTTGAAGTCCTTGAGGCCGGCATCGTAGGCGTACGCCGGCACCGCCAAGGTGTATTTAGCCCCCTCCAAATTAGGACCTATCACGACCACCGAGCCGTCCGCCACGTACCGACTGCGGTCGGCTTCCTGCGCCGGCATCCAGTTGCCAAGGAACACATCGATGTCCTTGTTCTGCAAAGACGCAAATGTCACCGGAACGGACAGGACGGTGATGGACGGCGAATAGCCGATACTGCGCAGCAGTTGGCCGACCAGCGCCGTGGTCGCAGTGACATCGGTCCAACCCACGTCGGAAAAGCGCACGTTGCGGCAGCTGATCGGTTCGCCGCCGCCGCTCGGTTCGGCGGCGTGGCTGGCCGAAAATGCCATGAGGAACAAACCGAGTACGAACGCCGTGTAGCGCCCGACCGGCGCTTCACGGCGCTTGACCTGAGCGAAGCCGGGGCGGCATGATTGAACGTGAACTGCAGACTTTGAATGATCGTTTAACGAGATCTGGTTGGCGCTCACCCATGCTTCCCTAGTGATTGAAAATATAGGTATTAATCTTGTTGCCCCATCTTAGTCGGTACTCGGTCCGGGCGTCCACAAAAGCTCGACTCAAGCTGCAGAGGCTATAAAATTGAACACTCAATCAACGGTCCCGCCGGAGACGCCGCTCGAGCCGCCGGAAGAATTCCGGCGCCGCCAGCTGATCGAGGTGACGATCGATAGCCTAGCTGAACTTGGCTATGTCGGCACGACGCTCGCGCAGATCGCCGGCCGGGCCGGGGTCTCCCCGGGATTGGTGGCGCATTACTTCGGCGACAAGGACGGCTTGCTGGATGCAGCGTTTCGGTCCTTGGCGCGGCGTGTGGGCGATCACGTCCGTGCGCGGTTGCGGCAGATCAGCACTCCGCGCGCCCGTATTCAGGCCGTGATCGACGCGAATTTGTCGCAAGAGGAATTCGCACAAAGAACCGGCACCGCCTGGCTGGCATTCTGGGGCCAGGTTCTGCAAGTGCCGAGCTTGAAACGAGTTCAGTCCGTGTATCAACGGCGCACGTTGACCAATTTGCGCAGCTCGTTGAAGAATCTCGTACCGCCGGATGAAGCGCAAAGCTTGGCTACCATGATTGCCGCGATGATCGACGGCGTGTGGCTACGCGCGGCGCTGTCAGGGTGGCGCGAGGCGGACAGCGAAAGCGCACGCGCGTTGTTGACGGAGTTCGTCGACGGGCGCCTGAAGTCCGTCAGCAGTTCGGGGCCGGGCGCAGCGCCAAGCGCCGGCGCGTCAAGGCAGGGGCAGTGCGCTGCGCCGCCGGGGCCCGGCGAGCGCTTTGCATCCTTCAACCCGGCAACCGGCGAGGTGCTGGGTTACGTTACGGTGGCGGGCGCCGCCGAAGTCAACGCCGCCGTACGCGCTGCGCAGCGCGGCCAAGTGAAGTGGGCGGCCATGACCGGGGCCGAGCGTGCGCGGATTCTGCGCCGCACGGCCGAGATTCTGCGATCGCGCAATCGCGAGCTTGCCGAACTCGAGTCGCGCGACACCGGTAAGCCCATCCAAGAGACCCTCGTTGTCGATGTCATGTCGGGCGCCGATTGCCTCGAGTATTTTGCCGCGCTTGCGCAGAGCTTGAGCGGCGAGCACATCGACCTCGGCACCCAAGCGTTCGGCTATACGCGCCGTGAGCCGTTAGGGATTGTCGCCGGCATCGGCGCTTGGAATTATCCGCTGCAGATCGCGTGTTGGAAGGCCGCGCCGGCGCTTGCCTGTGGCAACGCCATGATCTTCAAGCCTGCAGAGCTGACGCCGTTCACGGCGGTGAAGCTCAAAGAGATTTTCCTCGAGGCCGGGCTACCACCGGGCGTCTTCCACGTGGTTCAAGGATTTGCGGATACGGGACGGCTGCTCACGCGCCATCCCGACATTCGCAAGGTGTCGCTCACGGGTGAGGTCGGTACCGGTAAGGCGGTCATGGCGGACGCAGCAAACACGCTCAAGAACGTCACGCTGGAACTTGGCGGCAAGTCGCCGTTGATCGTCTTCGAGGACGCAAAGTTGGACAACGCGGTGTCCGGCGCTCTACTCGCCAATTTTTACTCTTCGGGCCAGGTGTGCTCGAACGCCACGCGCGTATTCGCGCACTCATCGATCAAAGCCGCCTTTCTGGAACGCTTGGTGAAGCGAGTGAGCGCCATGCGCGTCGGCGACCCGATGGATCCCGCGACGCAAGTGGGCGCTCTAGTGTCGGAGCAGCACATGCAGAAAGTGCTCTCCTATATCGATCGCGGGCGCGCCGAGGGCGCGCGCCTATTGATCGGCGGTAATCGTGTTACCGCCGGCGGTTTGGATAAAGGCTATTTCGTCGCTCCGGCGGTGTTCGACAATTGTCGCGACGATATGGGAATCGTGCGCGAAGAGATTTTCGGTCCCGTCATGTCGGTCCTCACGTTCGACCACGAACGAGAAGTCATCGAGCGCGCCAATGCCACTGAATTCGGGCTGGCGGCCGGCGTATTCACCAACGACCTGACCCGCGGTCATCGCGTCATCGCGCAGTTGCAGGCCGGTACGTGCTGGATCAATCACTACAACGTGACGCCGATCGAATTGCCGTTCGGCGGCGTCAAAATGTCCGGTCTCGGCCGGGAAAACGGCCGAGCCGCCATTGAACACTACACGCAGCTGAAGAGCGTGTACGTGGCAATGAGCGACATCGACGCGCCTTATTGATGCGCTTCGCGCAACTTCTAACGGGGTCGAAACGACCCCGCCGGACAGGTGCTCGCTGCGCGAGCAGGGGACAAGAATCGCTGGGAGACTTTCAAATTGGCCAACGAGAATTTCGATTACGTGATCGTGGGCGCGGGTTCGGCCGGGTGCGTGCTTGCGGATCGCCTCACTGCGGATGGTTCTCGCCGGGTGTTGTTGTTGGAATACGGCGGCTCCGACCGGTCCATCTTCATTCAGATGCCGTCGGCCTTGTCGATTCCGATGAACATGCCGAAATACAACTGGTTCTATCACACGGAACCTGAACCGCATTTGAACGGGCGCCGCATGCATACTCCGCGCGGCAAGGTCTTGGGCGGATCGTCGTCGATCAACGGTTTGGTGTACATCCGCGGCAATCCTCAGGATTTCGAGCGCTGGGCCGGCGAAGGCGCAGCGGGTTGGTCGTACCGCGATGTGTTGCCGTATTTCAGGCGCGCCGAAACTCGCGAGGAAGGCGGCGATGAATACCGCGGCAGCGACGGCAAGCTGCAAACGAGTTACGGCAGCGTGAGCAATCCCTTGCATGCCGCCTGGCTGGCGGCGGCAGCCCAAGCCGGCTATCCGCAATCCGCGGACATCAACGGTTTCCAGCAAGAAGGCTTCGGCAGGATGGACATGACGGTGGGAAGCGGTCGGCGTTGCAGCGCCGCCAACGCGTACCTCCGCCCGGCGATGAAAAGACCTAATCTTAGGGTGCGGACGCATGCACTGGCGACGCGCATCGTGTTTGAGGGCCGGCGTGCGCGCGCACTCGAGTACACTCACGGCGGCGGCAGCCATCGGGTTCATGCCGACGCGGAGGTGATCCTCTGCGGCGGGCCGATCAATTCGCCGCAGTTGTTGAAACTATCGGGCGTTGGGTCCGCGGCCGAGCTGCGCGCTCTTGGCATCGATGTGGTGCACGATTTGCCGGGGGTGGGCGAGAATCTCCAGGATCACCTGGAGTTCTATTTCCAGGTCGCCTGCAAGGAGCCCATTACGCTCTATTCATCGATCAATCTGTGGAGTCGTGCCTTGATCGGCGCGCGTTGGCTGCTGCGCAAGGACGGTCTGGGCGCCACCAATCACTTCGAGACCTGCGGCTTCATTCGCAGCCGGCCGGGAATCGAGTATCCCGACATTCAATATCACTTTTTACCGATGGCGGTTGCGTACGACGGATCGACGTTGGCGCAGGAGCATGGCTTTCAGGCTCACGTGGGGCCGATGCGCTCGAGAAGCCGCGGCTGGGTACGCTTGGCATCGGCCGATCCATTCGACAAACCACGGATCTTGTTCAATTACTTGAGCCAGCCGGACGATTGGACCGAGATGCGCGCCTGCGTGCGGTTGACGCGCGAGATCTTCGCGCAAGCAGCCTTTGACCGCTACCGTGGCCGGGAAATTCAACCGGGCGCCGAGGTGCAATCGGACGAGCAGATCGACGCATTCATCCGCGCCAAGGTGGAGAGCGCGTACCACCCATCATGCTCCTGCAAGATGGGTGGTCCGCAGGACCCCATGGCGGTCGTCGATCCGCAAACGCGGGTGTACGGTCTCGAGGGGCTGCGCGTGGTCGATTCATCGATCATGCCGTCCGTCACCACGGGTAACTTGAACGCGCCCACCATCATGCTTGCCGAAAAGGCTGCGGACCACATCCTCGGGCGGGGCATGCTCGCGCCCGCGGCGGTACCGTTCTACCGGTCGGCGAACTGGCAGACGGCGCAGCGCTGATCGTTTCACTCGAACAGTTGAACAAGGGGACTTATGAAGTGCAGCGTGAAGGTGATTTCGGGAGCGCTGGCGGTGACCGGCGTGCTGTTGGCCGCGACTGCTCAGGCCCAAAGCTTTTGCGACCTGGTGCCGGCATCCGCCGTGGCCGCTACGCTCGGCATTCCTGCCAATTTCGCGGCAAAACCTAACGTGCAGGGTGGAAACGGCTGTGATTACAAAGGCGAGGCCGGCAAGCCGGACATTGCGGTCGCAGATGCCTCGGACGATTCCGGGATGATGAAGACCCTCAGCGATATGCGCTTCAAGTCGCTGGGTCCAAACGACGAGCGAGTCTCCGGAATCGGCGACGCAGCCATCTATTACGGCAAGACGGTCGCTTACCCGCGATTGGCGGAGCCACAGTATTTCCAACAAGGCATCGTCATTCGCGCGAAAGGCAAATACGTCAGCTTCGAGGTGACGCTCCCGGGAAACAAAGGCGTGCCGAAAGCGGCCATGCTGTCCTTGGGTCAATTGATCGTGTCGAAACCCATCGACACGTTGAAAGACCCGGCGCCGCATTGATCCGGCTTAACCAGCCTAACCGGGATAGAACTCCGCGGCGATCTCGCGGAGAACACCCGTGACGTAGCCGGCGAACGAGCGCCACACCTCGAGATGGAATGCCTGCTCTTGCGTACGCCATAGCAGGA
>Ga0209517_10005966_pt1 | contig 15278 bp, 13 predicted proteins | sample PeaSoiMetSII2010_FD_187695 | JGI IMG/M metagenome (GOLD analysis project Ga0209517, IMG submission 187695) | Peat soil microbial communities from Weissenstadt, Germany - SII-2010 (SPAdes) (version 2) | ecosystem: Environmental > Terrestrial > Soil > Wetlands > Peat | place: Germany... | reverse complement strand
AGGACTTAAATAGGCACAATTGAACTAGGCCTTCTAGTCATAGGATCGCCCGGCCCCACCCACAGAACCCCACAAGCCGTTACCCCAGACGGCGGGGGCCGGGCGCTTGAAGGCTTCATAAGGTGGATCCCTCCCCCACCTAATTTCTTTCGTTTTTCCCCGAACGCCTCTTCTATCTAAATCCCTTTCGTCGTGTGTGTGGACCGACACACCGTGGCCGTCTGCCCACTGAAATGGGCCATCGTCATCTTCGGAAGGTCTTTTTTTTTAAGCAGATAGCATTTGGTTCCCATCCTGCCCCTGTTCTCAGCGCAAGGCAAACGCAAGGGGGCGGCGATGCAGCGAACGCAGAAACAGCAGGGGAAGGCGACGAGGCGAGCGCAGCGATTTCTGCTAGCAGCACTCACGCTGGTGGCGACAGTGCCATCGCGGCAGTTGGCATTCGCGCAGACGGCGAATGGCGCCTCTGATGTGGCGAAGCGAGTCGTCCTGATCAGCGTTCCCGATCGCAAGCTGGCGGTGCTGGAAGATGGAATTGTTCTCGCCCAGTTTCCGGTCGCGGTGGGCGCGAGCGACAGCCCCAGTCCCACCGGTGAATTTCAAATCGTCAATCGCGTTTCCAATCCCACCTACTACCACGCCGGCAGCATAATTCCGACCGGCAAGGACAATCCGGTGGGCACGCGCTGGCTGGGACTCAGCCAGAAGGGTTACGGAATCCACGGAACGAACGTGCCGCGCTCGATCGGACACGCCGCGTCGCACGGTTGCATCCGCCTGCGCAATCGCGATATGGAGCGCCTGTTCGGCATGCTGCGGGTGGGAGATGTGGTCGAGATTCGCGGCGAACGCGATGAGCAGATTACGCAGGTCTTTGGACCTGCAGCTGGAACTGGCGACGGCGACACGATCTTAGCTTCGGCGCAAATACCGGCAGAGGACGGCCAGTGAGGAAAGGGCGAGCGTGATCGAGGCAAGAGAAATTCGACAGTGAAATCTCAGGAGGACGTTATGCAAATGGCAATCACATTCATGGCAGTGGTGGCGGGGTTGGTCTTCTCGCTGGCGGTGGCGCTGCTGGCGGAAGAGTTCATCTTCGGACAGGTGTTCCGCTTGTTTTTCGCATCAGGCAAGCTGGCTGAGCCCGTGGCCGTGAAATCAGATGCGAAGCGCTGAAGCAAGAAAAAGAACTGGCAAAGGAGAACGACGATGCTGGCGTTGAGGTACTTGCTGATTACCGGTGGTCTCGGGATGATTCTCGCGGCTGTGAGCATTCTGGGTTATGACCTTTATCGCGAACTCATGTATCGACGGGCGCTGGCGACGCCGGGGGAGGGTCCCCTGCCGCCGCTTCCGCAATGGCGCTGGCGCACTTCGCTGGCGCTGGCGTTGCTGGCCTGGGGACCGATTCTGTTGGCCTTCAGCATTGTGGTGGTTCCCAGCGGCACGGCCGGAGTTCGCGTGAGCCAGACCAGCGGGACGCTGCCGGGAACGCTTTACCCCGGCGTGCATTTTGTGACGCCGCTGATCGAGGATGTCGCGCTGTTCGACACGCGCGATCAGGTATTCACCACGGGCGTTGCGGAAGATGGAAAGACCGCGGCGGCCGGCGTTTCCGCCAAGTCTGAACTGCTCAACGTGCAGGCCAAGGAAGGCCTGACGCTGGGGCTGGCGATCACGGTGCGCTACCGGCTCGATGCCCGGCGGTTGGACTACATCCAAAGCAACTTGCCGCGTCCGGTAGAAAAAGAAATTGTTCCGCCGGTGGTGGCCAGCGTGTGGCGCGAGCTGATCCCGAACTATACGGTGCGCGACGTCTTCTCGGCCAAGCGCGAAGAGGTTCGGCAGCGGGCCGCGGGCATGATCACGCAGAAACTGGCGGCAGACGGAATTGTGGTGAAGGAAGTCATGCTGCGCGATATTCAACTGCCCGAGGAATATGCCAAGGGACTGGAGACGCTGCTGGTGAAAGAGCAGGAGAACGACCGCATGAGCGTCGAGACCGAGCTGAAGCAGAAACAGGTGAGGATCGCGGAACTGGAAGCGGAGGCCACGAAAGTTCAGCAGATCAAGCAGGCGGAGGGCGAAGCGCAGGTGCACGTCCTGCAAGCCAAGGGCGAATCCGATGCCATGCAGTACACGCTGCCGCTGAAAGAAAAGCAGATCCAGCAGAGCAAGCTGGAAGCGGAGGCGCGCAAGGAAGCCACGATTCAGAATGCAGAAGCGGCGGCGCAGGCTAAGGTGATCGACAGCAAGGCGGAGACCGAACGGCGGAAGCTGCTGGCCGAGGCGGAGGCGGATCGCATTCGTGTGACCGCGGCGGCGGATGCCGAGCGCATGCAAAGCGAAGCGGTGATTCTGAAACAGAATCCGTTGCTGATTAACAAGATTGTGGCCGAGCGGTTGTCGGACAAGCTGCAGATCATGATGGTGCCTGCCGACGGCAAGTTCTTCTTCGCCAACGACGTGCTGCGCAGCATGAACGTGGCGAACCAGTCGAGCCAGACCGAACCACAGGAAGAACAACCGAAATGAATTTCATCCCGCCGTTCCGGCGGCCTGCCTTCTTGTCCCGACCCCGGGAAGATCAGGCGGGCCGCCGCAGAGTTCGCAACCGGTGTCCAAACAGTACCGGGGCAAGAGTCGGTCCCATGCGCGGTGCGGTTTATAATTCGGCCATCCCAGAGGTCGCCCTGAATCCGGTGAATCGCGCTTCACGGTCTGCGCCTTGCCTTCGTGTTGTTCTGCAGTTGTTCATCGCAATGTTCTCGCTGGCGATCGTGGCCCGTGCGGCCGACTGGAGTGGGCCCGAACAGCAACTGGCGCGCAAGATTGTCGCTGTGACCGGGCCCGGAGCTGCGGCGCTCACCATCGAAAATCACTCGTCGCTGGGCAGGCGCGACAGCGAGATCATTCAAAACGGCTTGCGTAGCGAGCTGGAAGGGCTCGGCCTTCGCTTGGTGAAAGCCGAGCAGGCCGCTGCCACGGTGACCATCACTCTCTCGGAAAATGCTGCGTCTTACGTGTGGGTGGCGGAGATCCGCCAGGGCGCAGGGGAGACTGCCGTAGTGATGGTTTCGGCTCCGCGCTCCCCGGGCGCAGCCGCTGCGCGTGACTCAGTGCCGCTCAGCCTGCGCAAGATTCCGCTCTGGACGCAGGACTCGCCGATTCTCGACGTCGCCGTGCTCGAAGAGAACGTGACTCCCACGCACATTGCGGTGCTGGATTCGGAGAAAGTCGCGCTCTACCGCTGGCAGGGCGGGAAGTGGGAGCAGGAGCAAACGCTAGCCATCGTCCATGAGCGGCCGTGGCCGCGGGACTTGCGCGGGCGGCTGATCCCGGCCAGAGATCATTTGCTGGACGCCTATCTTCCTGGCGTGATCTGCATCAGCACCGCGGGAGTTCCGCTGGCCCTGAGCTGCCGCGAGAGCGATGATCCGTGGCCGCTGGTGGCGGGGACGCTGAACGGAGGCACGCTGTCAGTCTTTCCCAGCGCAGGACTAGCGAATGGCGCGGCTACCGTCGTGCCGCAGGTGAAAGCCTTTTTCGCTCCCACGCGCAACTTCTTCACCGGCGCGTTGACTCCCGGCGTGGGCAAGTTCACGACCGTGCCCAAGTTTTATTCCGCCGCATTGCTGCCGCGCGATAAGTACACGCTGTGGCTGTTTGCGGCGACCGATGGCCAGGTGCACCTGGTGGATGGCGTCAGCGATCAGACCGCGAGGCTCGGGTGGGGCAGCGAACTGGCCAGCGTGAGGACTCAATGCGGGGCCGGCTGGCAGGTGCTGGCGCCAAGCGCGGGAGAGCAAGCGGCAGATTCGGTGCGCGCGTACGAGTTCCCAGATCGCGATCCGGTCGCGGTCAGCGCGCCCATCGATCTTCCCGGAGCAATTACTGCGCTCTGGACCGAAGCCAGGGGCGACACTGCGGTTGTGGTGGTACGAGATCAAGAGGCAGGAAGCTATGCGTCGTTTCGATTGGCGGTGGCTTGCAGTCAGTAGTGGGTTCGTGATCAGGCTGATGGTGGCCGGGCTAACCCTGGCGGTACTGGCGGCGCAGGCCGAGACACGCCCGCAGTATGGCGGCACGTTGTATGTGACCATGCTGGTAGCGCCTGCCTCGCTCGATCCCGCCGACAACACGCAGCCCGACTCGTTCGCCCGGCGCGGCCTCACCCAGCTCATGTTTGAGCCGCTGGTGACGATGGACTCGAATGGTCGTCCCCATGCGGCGCTGGCGACGTCGTGGCAGGCAGCGTCGGGAAATCAGCGGTGGCAGTTTCGATTGCGCCGCGGAATAAAATTCCACGACGACATGCCATTGACGGCGGAGGTTGCGGCTGCATCCCTGCGCGCGGCCAATTTAACCTGGAATGTATTTGCCGATGCGGATTCGATCGTGATCGAATTGAACAGCGCCGACACCGGACTTCTGGCGGAACTGGCCCTGCCGCGGAATGCGATTGCGAAGCGGAACTCTGACAACAAGCCGATCGGCACCGGCCCGTTTCACATCGTCGATTGGGCGCCGGGAAAGAAATTGACTTTGGCAGCGGAGGAAAGCTATTGGGGTGGGCGTCCGTTTCTCGACTCGATCGAAATCGGGATGGGCACCAGCTATCGCGATCAGATGATGGCGCTGGAGCTGGGCAAGGCCGATCTGGTTGAGGTCGCGCCGGAGCAAGTCCATCGCGTCTCGCTGGAAGCGAACCGGCTGGCGAGTTCGGCGCCGCTGGAACTGCTGGCATTGTTGTTTGCGCGCGAGGTCACTTCCCCGGACGACAAGTTGCTGCGTGAGGCGCTGGCCATGAGCGTGGAACGCAGTTCCATCCGGAGCGTGCTTCTGCAGGGCGCGGGTCTGCCCGCAGCCGGCATTCTTCCCAACTGGATGAGCGGCTATGGATTCGTTTTTCCGACGGACGCAGACTTGCCGCAGGCGCGCCACGTACGCGAGCAGGTTCGTGGCATTCCCAAGTGGACCCTCCGCTACGATAACGGCGATCCGATCGCGCGATTGTTGGCGGAGCGCATTGCGCTCAATGGCAAAGACGCGGGGTTGTCACTGCAAACCACCTCCGCGGCGTCGGCCGATTTGCAACTGGTGCGAGTTCCGCTGCCCGCCGATCCGTGGATTGCGCTGGCGGACGTGGCGGCGCGGGCGGGATTGCCCGAGGCAAAGAGCCAAGGCGGCTCGGTGGAGGATCTCTACGCTCGAGAACATGCAGAGTTGGCGGAGCAGCGCATCATCCCGCTGTTTCATCTGCCGGCGTCCTACGCCTCGGCCCCCACCCTGAAGAACTGGACGCTGCGGCCCGATGGAAGCTGGAGCCTGGCCGACGCCTGGCTGGGGAGCGGCAAGCCATGATGTTCCGGCGCAAACTGCTGGCCGTTCTTGCGCTCACGGTCTGCGTGTCGGTGGGTGCGGTCACCGCGCTGGTGCTAGCGGTCACGCGGCGCGCCTTCGAAAAAACTGAAGAGGAGCGGATCGCGGCTCTGGTGGCCCAGTTTCAACGCGAATTCAACCGGCAAGGCGACGAAGCGGTGCGGCGCATTCAAGCCATCGCGGTATCGGAAGCGGTGACTCGAATGGCCACCGTGCTCGATCACTCCCCGGCTGACTCTGCCGGATACTTCGATCTTGCGCGTTCGATGGCCGATAACTATCAGGTCGACTTTCTGGAATTTGTGGACGCTCGCGGGACGATCATTTCTTCGGCGCAGTGGCCGGCCAAATTTGGATATCCAGAAAGCGGATTTGAGAATCTGCCGTCGGCAAGCGATCAAGGCGCATTCCTGATGCAGCAGGAATTGCAGGACTCGACCGCGCTTGGCCTGCTTGCGGTTCGCTCAACGCGGGTGGGGGAGCATCCGATTTACGTGATCGGAGGGCGGCGGCTGGACAGGAATTTTCTTACCGCGCTCGACCTGCCGCCTGACATGCGCACGCTTCTTTACCAGAATCGGGGAGATCGCTTTTCACCGGATTTGCTGATTGATCCGTCGGCGGCGACCGCCTCTGGCCTGGCCCGGCCGGCGGACAAGTTTGCGCCGCTGGTCGAGGCCGTCCGTCAGTACAACCAGGAAACCACGTGGAAGATCCAGTGGTCGTCCGACCAGGCAGACGACGAATTGTTCCACGCGATTCCACTGCGCGGCATAGGCAAGGATCGTCCGCTGCTGGGAATCCTGCTGATTGGAAACTTGCAGCGGTCCTACGTCGAGTTGAAGCGGCATATCGGCCTGCTCGCGTTGCTGGTGGGCGGAGGCGGGATTCTGCTGGCGATCCTGCTCAGCAGTTGGGCTGCCGCCAGAGTGACACGGCCGGTGGAGCAGTTGGTGCGGGCCGCGCAGAACGTCGCTGCGGGGAATTGGAATACTCGCGTGGAGGCGCCAGGGGCGGATGAGATTTCGCAACTGGCTGAGTCGTTCAACCGCATGACGGCGGAATTGCTGAGTCAAAGAGAACGACTGGTGCAGGCGGAGCGAGTCGCGGCGTGGCGGGAACTGGCGCGGCGCCTGGCCCATGAGTTGAAGAATCCGTTGTTTCCCTTGCAGCTGACGGTGGAGAATCTGGTACGGGCGCGGCAGCAGAGCCCGCAGCAATTCGAGGAAGTGTTCCGCGAAAGTTCGCGAACTCTTCTAGCGGAGATTTCGAATCTGAAGGCGATCATTAGCCGCTTCAGCGAGTTTTCGAAGATGCCCCATCCCGAGTTGCAGACGGTACCAGTAAACGACCTGCTGCGTGCTGTCGCGCAGCTTTTTCAGGCGCAATTACAGGCACCCGGACGCGAACCCATAACCTGCCGGCTTGATCTGGACGAGAGTCTGGCGCCAATCGCCGCCGATCCCGAACTGCTGCATCGGGCGCTGTCGAATCTCGTCCTCAATGCCATGGACGCCATGCCGAACGGAGGCACGCTCACGCTGCGGAGCCGGCGCGACGACGGCACGGTTACGATCGAGGTGGCCGACACTGGCTCCGGCCTGACGCGCGAGGAATGCGAACGCATCTTCACTCCTTATTACACCAGCAAACAACACGGCACTGGACTTGGTCTGGCCATCGTTCAGTCAGTGGTCAGCGATCACGGAGGGAGAATCAGCGTGCGGAGCGAGCCGGGGCAGGGGACAACCTTCGTGATCGAACTGCCGAGCCGGCGTGATGCCCTGCCGAATGCGCCTTCGGCACAGCCTGAGAACGCCGGTCATAGTTCGGGGTAACACCGCGAGGAGGACGATTGCCAATCAAAGCGCACCTTTTGATCGTGGATGATGAGGCCAACACCTTGGCGTCATTGTCGCGCGCGTTCCGCCTGGCCGGGCACGAGGCCACGGTGTGCGACAACGCCGCCAAAGCTCTCGAACTGGCCAAAATGCAGAACTTCGATTTGATTCTTTCCGATGTGGTAATGCCCGGCAAAGACGGACTCACGCTGCTCGAGGAACTGAAGCAGCAGGGCGTCGCCGCGCCGGTGGTGATGATGTCGGGGCAGGCCCACATCGAAATGGCAATTCGAGCCACGCGGCTGGGCGCGCTCGATTTTCTGGAAAAGCCGATCTCAAGCGACAAATTGCTTCTGACCGTGGAAAATGCGCTCAAGCTGCAGCGCCTGGAAAGCGAGAACCGGCAACTGCGCCAGCGGCTGGGCAAACACGAAATTGTGTGGAAGGGCGAGGCTATGCGGCGCGTGATGGCGCAACTGGAGCGGGTGGCGGCCAGCGAGTCGCGGGTTTGCATCCTGGGCGAAACCGGCACCGGCAAAGAACTGGTTGCGCGCACCATTCACGAACGAAGCCCTCGTGCGTCCGGGCCCTTTGTAACTTTGAACTGCGCGGCGGTGCCCGCCGAGTTGATCGAGTCGGAACTGTTTGGACACGAGAAAGGATCGTTTACCGGCGCCTCCGGCCGCCACATCGGCAAGTTCGAGCAGGCCGACCAGGGGACGATTTTTCTCGACGAAATTGGCGACATGCCCTTGAACATGCAGGCCAAACTGCTGCGAGTGCTCGAAGAGGGCGAAGTGGAGCGCATCGGCGGCGATAAGCCGGTCCGGGTGAATGTGCGCGTGGTGGTCGCAACGCACCGCGATCTGGAAGCACGCGCGCGGGAACAGAAATTCCGCCAGGACCTGTTTCACCGCATCTATGTGTTCCCGCTGCCGCTCCCGCCGTTGCGCGATCGGCGCGAGGACATTCCCGCATTAGTCGAGCACTTCTCGGCGCAAGTATGCGCGCAGAATGGCTGGAAACCGGTTCCCTTCACGGCCGAGGCAATGGATGCCCTGCAGTCATACACGTGGCCAGGGAATGTTCGTGAATTGCGCAACATGGTCGAGCGGCTCATGCTGCTCGCGACCGAGGGCCAGGTTGATCTGACAACGGTTCAGATGGCTTTGCCCAAATCCTCAACTGCCGGACCCATGCCCGATGTCGCCCTTGCTTCGGGACCGCTGGCTGACCGTGTCCAGTCATTCGAACGAGAAGTCATTCTGGCTGAGTTGAAGCGGAGTCACCACAACATGAGCGTGGCGGCAAAATCGCTGGGCCTGGAGCGCAGTCACCTGTATAAAAAGGCAGAGCAGCTAGGAATCGACCTGCGAGCCCTGCGCCGTGAGCAAGGGCAGCAAGAATGACCCGAGGTCAGATTAACTTTCAACTCACCGCTTTTCGTCTGTGACCCGATGCTCAGTCAGCGGCGGCAATCGCCAGAGTCGGGTTTCGCTTCAAATCGGCAGCCAGCAGACAGTGAAATAAGTGTTCCCCGGCTTCGCGCCTGACGGAGAGACGGCCGGCGCCATAGGCCCGCGATTTCAGCCCGCGCTGCACATCTTCGCAGATGCCGAGGTCTTCCTCCTGCACGCGATTGCCTACATTCACCGACTGCGCGTTGAACTCGCGCCGGGCTTCGCTCACCTCGCTGAAATAGAAATCGAAAATCACGGTGCAGTGGTCAGCGTCCACCGGGATGACATAGTTGGTGTCCATGTATCCCGCGTAGCAGTTGATCATCAGGTTGGGATATTGCCAGAAGTACCAGGCGCGATCCCCTTTGCGCGTGGCGCCGGTAGCGGCGTCTTCTTCGGAAGTCACCATGGGGCTTGACTGCAGGCAGTAACGGTCTTCGTTTTCGATGGTGTACTGCCTGTAATCGAGCACCGAACTCAACCCCTTGTGCAGGTGGGGCACGTGGTATCCGCCGTCCAGATAGTTATCGACGAAGACTTTCCAGTTGCAGCCGATCTCGTACCTTCTTCGGTCGAAGTAGCGCAGTTTGCTGATCTCCAGCGGAGCCACACGGCTGATCAGTCCGCCAAGAAATTCGCAAAGGGGAGGAGTCTGCGGATCGAGATTCACGAACACGAAGCACTCCCAGGTTTCGACCCGGATCGGTACCAAACCGTTGTCAGAACGCTCGAAGCCTTTCACACCATCGAACTCCGGCATGCCTTTGAGCGATCCGTCGAGGCCGTATTTCCAGCCGTGATAAGGGCATTGCAAAATGGACGAGTGGCCGCAGGCCTGGGTTACAACCGCGGCGGCGTGATGGCGGCAGACGTTGAAAAAAGCGCGCAAGACTCTGTCGTCTCCGCGCACGATGACTACGGGCTCTCCCGCAAGCCGCGCCGTGACAAAGTCTCCCGGTTGCCGCAGTTGATCGGTCCGGGCGACAAGTTGCCAGGTCCTGCTGAATACATTCAGGCGCTCCAGTTCCGCGATTCGCGCGTCCACATACCAGGATGCGGGGATCGTCGAAGCCTCCGCCAGAGGCGCGTGATCGTTGTAGCTGGAGAGGATCTGTTCGATGGACATTTGCATATTGATGCTCTTCCCTATGACTTCCCGGTTCGAAGCAAAGGCCACTGCAAGCCGCAGTGGCTTCTTGTCATTCTATCGGCGACGCTGATGCCGTGCCCTGCGCCCAGGACTGCCTGCAGCCGCCCCGATAGCCCGCTGCAGCACAGCCAGAAACTGCTGGATCCTGGCTTCTTTTTTCTCAGCCGTCTCACCCTGCCGGCGGAACAGGCCGGGGTCAAGCTCGGCAGTGAGCAGCGCATCCTGGAATCGCTCCATCATCCAGTCGACGATGGAGACGATCATTTCGGTGTCCATGTCCTTGCGCAGTTCGTGACGCTCCAGGCCGAAGCGGACAAAACTCACCGTGCCATACGGATCTTCCGCCATCAGAAATCGGTTGATTTCGCGTTTCAGGGCGAGATCGGTGCCGTAGTTCCCCAGCAGAGAAATACGGTAAGGAATCCAGTCGTCCTGGAGCAGATGCTCGGTACAAACCAGCCAGTAACGCAACACGCTGAAGAATCCCGCCGCTCGGACCTCTGCAGGAGCATCCAAATACTTAGGGAATGAACGCACAGCCTGCTTGTATACCTCGAAGAACAGCCCATCCTTGCTGCGGAAATGCTGAAAGATGGAGCCCTTGGCGATGCCTAGCACGGCGGCGATGTCGCCGATTCGCACCGCGTCATAGCCGTTCTTGGCAAATTGCTGTGTGGCCGCCTCGACAATGCAGGCGCGCTTGACCTCCGACCGCGGACGTGGCTGGGGATGGCGCTGGTATAGGGGTGGAGTAGCGCGGTTGCTGGCGATCCCAGGCATGGATTATGACTTCGGGTCACTAGAGACTACCGCAAGTCATCTCCGATTTCAAATCTATGCTTCAAATGCACAGTGCTTGCGTAAGGTTTCGCAGGCAGCACTGTGACCCCGAGTCAAGAACGCCTGCCTTTGCAACCGACACACGCCCCCAGATCATCCGGCAAGATCATCTCCAGAGCCCGCATATGAGTGCGGACCTCTTCCCCAGCGGCATCCGCACTCTTTGGTCAGTCTCGTCGAAGCTAGCCGGCTTTTCGCACCGAGGGCTCCGCAGCATGCACCAGCGGCACCTCAACGAGGTGTTCGGTCAGAAACCAGGACTGCAGTTCATTGGGGCGCAGAACATCGCTCACAACCATATCGTTCGTGCCGTCATCGCCAAGTGCGGATGCACGACGGGCTAACTGCCGGCAGTGCCGGATGACGACTTGATGGGCATCGATGAGACGCGAGATTTGGACTGGTGCCTCTTCCCTGCCCCGCGGAGCACGCGGAATGCGCGTGGTTTCGGCAACGTCGGCCGCCATGGCCAACGCGATTCCGCCCAGCGTCTGGATTCGCTCAGCGAGCTCGTCGACGATTTCCACCTGCTCCTCATAGTGCTTGTCGAATAGCAGATGCAGTTGATAGAAGGTCGGTCCCGCCACCTGCCAGTGCGACTTCTTGTAGAGGTCGCGCAGGGTCATGGTATCGGCCAGCAATAGGTTCAGTTGCTCGGTCATTTCCAGACGTACGGGCTCTTCCAGTTCCAGGGGCAACATGGGAGTTACTGTTCCGTACTGTTGAATTTCACTGGCGTGTTGATGAGTCCGCGGTTGGGCGCTGATGGTTGTGTGAGTTGTGGACACGTTCGTTCTTGGCATGGTCTAGGCCTCCTTACGGTCTTGCCGACAATCTTAGTCCTCCACGCGCCGGGGTGAAAACATCGGGCCTCGTCGGGTCGGGTGTGACGGTGGCGCTTATCGAATGGAAACCGTCGGGCGCCCCGCGTGGGAACCGGGGAAATCGGGGGCCCGCGCGGTTTGACGGTTTTCGGTACGGTTGTTATGATCACACTGCGGGGTGGAGCAGTCTGGTAGCTCGTTGGGCTCATAACCCAAAGGTCGGTGGTTCAAATCCACCCCCCGCAACCAAATATCTCGTTACACTTCATCGGCTTGGGAGCTTTCCTCTCCCGAGCCGTTTTTGTACTTGGGCAAATTAAGGCGAACTTGGGCAAAGAATCCCCCGAGTTGCTCTGCCACTTTCCTGTGGTCGTCCCCAATCACGTGCGTGTAGCCCATGGTTGTGCGTGGGTCGGCGTGCCCCAATCGATCCTGCCGCACCTTCATCGGCGCGGCCAGGTGATCGAGCAGACTTGCGTTCCCATGTCGGAACGCATGTGCCGCTCCATCCAAACCGAGCTTCTTCAAGATTGGTTTCAACTGCCTCTTGATGAAGTTGTCGGGATGCAGGCGACGACCTTCCCTACTCAGGAAAAGTGGCTCCTCGGGGTTCCTGTCCTCAACGTAGAACCGAAGACGTTCTGTAAGCTGCGGCGAGAGAGCGAAGAATCGCTTCTTGCCGTTCTTCGGCCGCTTCAGTTTGCTTTTCCACCTACTTCGCTGAACCGTGATCGCCTGCTCGTTCAAGTCGACATCTCCGACGTTCAGGCCGCAGATTTCTCCGCGCCTGATGCCGGTCTCCGCTACCAGCCAGAAGACGGTCTTGTATGGCTCGTTCGCGGCATCGATGATCTGTTTGACCTGTGCCACCGTGAAGCTCGGTTGCTCTTCGCGATTCCAGGTCGGAAGAACCAGATTGTCGCAGACGTCGTGAGTGACATAACCCCACGCTTTTGCCGAGGCCCACAGAAGGCGCAGCGTAGCGACCCGGTTACGGATCGTTTTCGCGCTACGTTTGTCCTTCCCAGGACTCGACCACAGCGTGATCACGTCTTGCACGACCTCCGTTGAGATGTCTCTTAACCGTATCGCCCCGAGGGCCGCAACCCAAGCCTTAATCTCGCTCTTATCGCTATCTTGAGTGCTTCCCTCGTGGTGAATCATGACTTTGCTTTTCCACTTCTCTGCAAAGTCCTCGAACCGCGCAGTTGGCTTTGCTCGGTAGATGGGGCTGTTGATCGCCGCCGGTAGCGATGGCCCGCCGGCTGGCGGGCCAGCCCGGAACAGGCGTTGGTGTGCAGTCGAACACCGAGTAAATCGATTGGGCAGCCCGCTCCCTGTAGAGGGAGTTCGAACTAGCAATCATGATTCGAATTTTGGACCGAAGAGATGCATGGGTCGGACTGAGTTCCTGACCTGACCTGAACTGGATTGCGAGCGAGCCAAAGGTTGGATACGGCAGGTCTGACCAAAGGGAACCTGTCTCAGCAAAACGCGTCCCGGACACCGAGCCGGAGCGGCGCGCCCAGTGCGCTGGAGCGGGTACGACAGCCGGAGTGGACGGAGAGACGTGGCAGCACTACGGCGAGGCACTAGAGGAGAACCTCCAGCATCTCTCCCATAGGCTGAAGCGAGGAGCGTATCGAGCGAAGCCGGTTCGGAGAGTGTTCATTCCCAAGACTGACGGGCGGCAAAGGCCGCTAGGAGTCCCGGCGCTGGAAGACAAGATCGTCCAGCGCGCGACGGTCGAGGTGCTGAACGCAATCTACGAGGCCGACTTTCTTGGATTCTCGTATGGATTCCGGCCGGGGCGCAGCCAGCATCAGGCGCTGGATGCGCTCTACACAGGACTGCTGACGAGGAAAGTGAGCTGGGTGCTTGACTTGGACATTCGCAGCTATTTCGACCAAATTTCGCACAAATGGCTGGTGAAGTTCGTCGAGCATCGAATCGCGGACCGACGCGTAGTGCGACTCATCCAGAAATGGCTGAAGGCCGGCGTGTTGGAGGATGGGAAACGGAGACAGGTGGAAGAGGGAACGCCCCAGGGCGGTAGTGCATCGCCGTTGCTGGCCAACGTCTATCTCCACTATGTGTTCGACCTGTGGGTCCAAGCGTGGCGTCGAAAACACGCGCACGGAGATGTCATCGTGGTGAGGTTTGCTGACGACATCGTAGCTGGATTCCAGGAAAAATCGGATGCCGAGCAGTGCTGGGAAGAGCTGACGGAACGAATGCGAAAGTTCGACCTCGAACTGCACCCTGAGAAAACGCGCTTACTGGAGTTCGGACCATTCGCGGTCAAGAACCGAAAGCAACGCGGAGAAGGGAGACCCGAAACGTTCAACTTCCTCGGCTTCACGCATATCTGCGGGAAGAAAAGAAGCAATGGACGGTTTACGGTGCTGCGGCAGACGATTCGCAAACGGCTGCAAGCGAAGCTGAACGATGTAAAAGTCGAACTCCGGCGACGCATGCACCATCCCATCCCAGAAGTGGGCCAGTGGCTGCGATCCGTAGTCGCTGGGCACAATCGCTATTATGGTGTGCCTATGAACGATCACGCGCTGCATCTGTTTCGAATCCAAGTAGGACGGCTCTGGCATCGCGCTCTTCTGCGGCGTAGCCAGACCAGCCGTATCCCTTGGGATCGGATGCATCGACTCATCGTCCGCTGGCTGCCTCCTGTTCGCATCTATCATCCTTATCCTCTCCGCCGCATGGGCGTTCTCACCTAAGGCAAGAGCCGGATGCGGGAAATCCGCTCGTCCGGATCCGTGGAGGGGGTCATGAGCAATCGTGATCCCTACTCCGACTCTCCCGAGCCTGTTGGTTGGCTTTAGCACCACCAACTTTACTCGGGCGTGGGAGCCGACATTGTCATGGAATCAATAGCACTCATCCTATGACAGAGGATGTCAAGAACAAACACTTCTCCGCTCCTCTCCGTGAGACCCCGATGTGGTGCTTGCATCCAGGCCCGTCTTCTTGGAGAGGATTTTGGTTTTCGCCCTTGCGATCGCCGTATAGCTTCGCGGCGATGCCCATCCTAGTGGATTGCCCTTACTTAATGGTTCCATCTAACGGTGGCGCCCGACGTCGATCGGTTGCGAAGCTAGGCAAGCCCAACGTTGGCTTTAGTGCCAACCATCATCCTATGGGAGGCTCGAGGCCTATGGCTTTTTTGGGTTGTGCGAGGGGGCATAGGATTGACCCGGAGACTGGGTGCTGCATGACAGCACACGGTGCCTAATGAGTGCATGGATACTCTCCCTCGAACCCGAGCGTCGCAGAACCGATGGGCCACCACCGAGGCATGAGAACCTGGCGGATCCCCTGAGTTGGTGCGGCGCTCAAGCTGCTTGCGGCTTCAGTTGTTCGGCGTCGAAACATTCCTCCTTCTTCCAAAGTGTCAGAGCAATGGCCGCGATCTTGCGTGCTAACGTCAGCCGCGCCATCTCGGGCTTCATTCCCTTGGCCAGCAAGGCCACATAGAAGTCGCGCAACGGTCCCACCCCACAGCTGGCTCGGGTCGCGGCTCCCTTGAAGATCTCTTTCATCTCATGATTGTGATTCTGATTCAGACCCCGAATCTGCTGCGGCTTCTTCGAGCGTTGCAGTTGTCCGTGCACCCAGCGGTATTGCGCACTGTCGCGGGTCTCAATGCCCAAGCCACTATAGGTCCAGAGTTGTCGCTTGCTGCGGAAGCGGTGTGGAGTCTGCATCAGCCCGATCAAACGGGCGGCTCGAATCGGACCGATGCAGGGAATCTGGCGCAGCA
>Ga0209517_10005965_pt1 | contig 15279 bp, 13 predicted proteins | sample PeaSoiMetSII2010_FD_187695 | JGI IMG/M metagenome (GOLD analysis project Ga0209517, IMG submission 187695) | Peat soil microbial communities from Weissenstadt, Germany - SII-2010 (SPAdes) (version 2) | ecosystem: Environmental > Terrestrial > Soil > Wetlands > Peat | place: Germany... | reverse complement strand
ATGGCGTTCGGAGTTCGAGCGTCCTATTTACTTTGTGGAAATGCGCGACGGATATACGTGTTGCTGGTGCTCGACCAAGCGTGACTCTATTGTCTTGCAACCGCATCCCCTGTCTCCCGTGCCCGTGCGAGTTCTTAAGCACCCGCAGGAGGCCGAGATTCTTGGGCAGGTTATCGGGGTTGCGATGCGCCTGGGAGATTGGCACTATCCCGGTTTTCAGACAACGCCAAAAGTGCGCTCAACACTGACCTCAGATGCGCCCGGGCAGATGGCGAAAGAGGCTTAGGTAGTGAGTTCGCCCGCGACAGCGCAGCCAGGAACTCCGCTTCCGTGAGATGCTCGTTCGAGCATGACGCCAGCACGTCTTTGAGCAGCGCAGCCAAAGGTTTCTTCAAGACATCGGAGAGCAGTACTCGATGAGACGCGCGGATTGCGCGTTGCGCGGCGTCGTCGCCATACACCCTCGCCAAACCCCAGTGCGCATACCTTCCATTGCCCGTTCCCTTGCCGTCCTGCAATCTGCCAACGTAGGAAAGTCTGCCCAACAACCCAGGGACAGCGCGTAGGGTATTCGCCTCAAAGTCCTCCACAGCGGATTTTAGCCTCATCGAATTTACGATTTCCGAAAAGACATCGGAAGTTAACTAAATACAAAAAACGCCTTTTCCGCCTGCAATGTATCACGGTGCGAATTCTTTCGCAAAGGAGAACTACCGTGAAACGACTTATGCTGGCTTTAGCTGCAATCGCTTTGTTCCTGACAACCGCAGCGCTCCCGAGTATGGCCGATGGCAATCCCGAGACCAAGCCGACCATTTGCAGCATCCTGGGCTGCACCAAGCCGCTTTAGCCCGCGGGAAGCCACAGTTGAAAAGGAGCAATGTCAGGGCTATAGTGCTCTGCAATGCTCCCCATGAACTGGCACAAGGCGCTGTCGCTTTTCCTGTGGATCACGCCGCATATTCTTCTCGGTGTGCTCGCGGTCGTTCTATGCAAGCGCCGCTTGTACCGCGAATTCCCGTGCCTTTTCGCCTATGTGCTTTACGAGATTGCCGAGTTCATTCTGATGTTCACTTTGTATTCCATGCCAAGTGTGACCGGGGAGCAGTATACGCATGCTTATTACGCCACGCTGACGCTCAGCATCGCTCTGCGTTTCGGCGTGATCGATGAAGTTTCTAAAGAGTTGTTTCGTGAATCTCAGTTTCTAAGGGTGTCAGCGAGGCGAGCGCTGCAAGGCGTGACCGGTTTGCTGCTTGTAATGGGCCTTCTGCTCGCTGTTTGTGCGCCCGGGGACAGTAGTGCCAGGTTTATTGCCGGCGCATCCGTCGTCAACCGGGGAGTGGCATTGGTTCAATGCGGCTTGCTTCTTTCCTTGTTGGTCTTTTCCCGCTTCTTAGGGCTGTCTTGGCGTCGCTCCGCATTCGGGATCGCGCTGGGTCTTGGAGTCCTGACCAGCGTCGATCTTGCTTATTCCGCTCTGCGCGCGGAATTCACCAGTGCGGCAGCGGCGGAATATCTGAATTTGCTGAGAACCGGCACGTACCTCGCTTGTGTTTCGATCTGGATCGGGTATTTGCTGGCACCCGAACCTGAATCTGCGTCCCCCACGGTAGTTGCCGACGATGAGGTGGAGACTTGGAACACGGAACTTCAGCGCTTGCTCCGCCAATGATCGCCGCGTGGACTCTGGTCGCCGTCGCGCTCATCGCCCTGGTGATCCTGGTGTATGTTGCCATCCGCAACCGCACGCGCCGGGTTGATTTGGAGGGAACTATCCAGGCGTTCCGGTCTCTCGACATTGAAGCCTTCAGAAACCTGGTCGACTCCGCCGAAGAAGCTTTCCTTCGCAATCATTTACCGCCCAGGAAGTTTCGCGAAATCAAGCGACAGCGTGCGTGGGCGGCATTCCTCTACGCCTGGGAAGCGGGAAGGGCCGCGACGGCGCTGGCCAAGGTTGGTCAAGCCGCGCAACGGAGCTTGGACCCAGAGATCGCGGCGTCCGGTGTTCAGGTTACCGAGAACGCTTTTCGGCTGCGATTGCAAACCGTGAGGGTTAGCCTCCGCCTGCTGACCGAAGTCCTATTGCCTGGCCGGTCGAGCCGATCGCTTCCGTCCTTGGATCAGTACGAGCCGGCGGCACAGACACTGTTTCGACTCGGCAGATTTCCATCTGGAGTGCAGAGGCTGGCGCGCTCCAAGAGCGCTTAATGCGGCGGAAATGGTTAGAGCAAGCGCGGTACGGTGTGGACTGAGATGGCACGCGGCTGGGAGAGTAAGTCGGTAGAACAACAACAAGAAGAAATGGCGGAGCAGCGGAAGTCCGCCCGAGAGCGGAGCGCCGGCGCCCTTATCTCGCCCACACCCCCTCCAAAAGAGCAGCAGCGCAACCGGAAACGCGAGGGCCTGCTGCTTTCCCGGGGACGCCTCACGCAACAACTACAGGCGGCCAGCCACCCTCGTCACCGCCAGATGCTGGAGCAGGCGATCGCGGAATTGGACCGTCAACTGTCGTCTTTTGAGCAGGTTGCGGACCCGAAGTCACGAAAGTGAGTGGCCTGGCCGCATACCTCCCATAACGAAAACCTCGGTCCAGTTCGCCGCCCCCTGACGTATAATCCAAAAGTTGATGAAAGCCTACGTTTACGTTTCTCTGAAGAAGAGCGTTCTGGATCCGCAGGGTAAGACTATCCACGGCGCACTTACGAAGATCGGTTACAAGAGCCTGCAGGAAGTACGGCAGGGAAAGTATTTCGAAATTACTCTCAACGGCGGCATTTCCAAGGACCAAGCGCAAGCGGAAGTGGAGCGGATCGCGCGCGAAGTTCTGACGAACCCGGTCATTGAAGAGTTTCGTTTCTCCCTCGAAGAGTAGCGAATTACTCGAAAACTAGAACTGGTCTCATAAACGGTTTTGGGAAGGGCACGGCTTCAGCCGTGCCGGTCAGAGCCATACGAAATGCGGGCTTTAGCCCCTGAGGGGGGAGATCATTGCCCCCCGGAATCATCTAAGAGGTTCTCGTAGGCTGCGGAAGAAACCAGTGCTTCGTATCAGGGCATCGTTTTAGCGATGCCGAAAGTTCTCCGAAATCAGACGCCCCTTTAGGGGCTGCCACCGGTCCCCCTACCGAACTATTCGCCAAGGAGCCAATTCGCCAATGTGCGGCATCGTGGGATATGTGGGCAAGAAGCAAGTCGTTCCGGTCATCATCGAGGGCCTCAGAAAGCTGGAGTATCGCGGCTACGACTCGGCGGGAATCGCGGTGGCCGGCAACGGCGAAGGCCTGCAGATTCGCCGTGCCCAGGGCAAGCTCCGCAACCTGGAAGAAGTCATCCGCCTTAAGCCGCTCGACGGCACCTACGGCATCGGACACACTCGCTGGGCCACGCATGGCCGCCCCACCGAAGAAAACGCTCATCCTCATCGCGATTGCACGGGCCGAATCGTGGTGGTGCACAACGGCATTGTCGAAAACTATCTCTCGCTCAAGAAAAAGTTGACCGTCGAGGGACACAAGTTCACGACCGAAACCGACACGGAAATCATCGCCCACCTGATTGAGAAGCACTACCTGCAAGCGGGAAATGGTCATCGCCCGGCTTTGTCTGTGAATCTGGAAGAAGCCGTGCGCCAAGCGGTCAAGGAACTGACCGGCGTGTTCGCGCTGGTGGTGATCGCGATTGACGAACCGAACAAGATCGTCGCGGCCCGCAACGGACCGCCGGTTGTAATCGGCCTCGGCAAGGACGAATATTTCGTCGCCTCCGACGTACCCGCGCTCCTCGATCACACCCGCGACCTTTTCTTTCTGGCCGATGGCGATCTGGCCGTGATCACCCAGGCCGGAGTACGCGTTACCGATTTCGACGGCAATCCGCTAGAGCGGAAAGCCCAGCGCATTACCTGGGATCCCATCATGGCGGAGAAGGGCGGCTTCAAGCATTTCATGCTCAAGGAAATTTACGAGCAGCCGCGCACCGTCCGCGACACCACCCTCGGCCGCGTCTCGCAGGACACCGGCGCAATCTTCCTCAACGAGATGCAGGTCGGCGAAGCCGAGTTCAAAGCGCTGAAGAAAATCAATATCGCCGCCTGCGGCACCAGTTGGCATGCCGGACTGGCCGGCAAGTTCATGATTGAAAACCTGGCCCGTGTTCCGGTCGAAGTCGATTACGCCAGCGAATGGCGGTATCGCGACCCGATCCTGGGGCCGGATACGATGACGCTGTTGATTTCGCAATCCGGCGAAACCGCCGATACCATCGCCGCCCAGCGTGAAGCGAAGGCCAAGGGATCGAAGACGCTCGCCATCTGCAACGTGGTCGGCTCCATGATCACACGCGAAGCCGCCGGAACCATCTACACCCACGCGGGCCCGGAAATTGGCGTAGCGTCGACCAAGGCATTCACTGGACAACTTACCGCTCTTTACTTATTCGCCTTGTATCTGGCGCAGGTCCGCGGCGCCATGACACCCGAGCAAGCCAAGGCCGCCGTGCAGGAACTTACCCGCATCCCCGGCAAGCTGGAACAGATTCTCACCCACGATGAAGCTTGCGACGACCTGGCGAAAACCTATATCCGCGTGCATGACTTCCTCTTTCTCGGACGCGGCATTCACTATCCCATCGCGTTAGAAGGCGCGCTCAAGCTCAAGGAAATTTCCTACATTCACGCCGAAGGTTATCCGGCGGGCGAGATGAAGCACGGCCCCAATGCGCTGATCGACGAAAATCTGCCCGTAGTGATCATCGCCACGCGCGACGTGAACAGTCCGCAATCGATGATCCGCTACGAAAAAACGATGTCGAACCTGAAAGAAGTAAAAGCTCGTTCCGGCATCGTCATCGCGCTTGCCACCGAAGGCGACAAAGAGATTAGCGAGGAGGCGGATCACGTGCTCTTCGTTCCGGCGGCGCCGGATGAACTCTCGGCGATTCTGGAAATCGTCCCGCTGCAACTGCTGGCCTATCACATCGCCGTGCGCCGCGGCTGCGACGTCGATCAGCCAAGGAATCTGGCGAAGTCGGTGACGGTGGAGTAAGAAGCTAAGAAGCCTGTGTGGTGGCGGGGCTTTGCCCCGCCAGGACGGGGCACAGCCCCGTCACCACACGGTTTCGAGATCCGCCGCGCATCACGCGGATCGGGTTAGCCGGACCCGCAAGATGCCGGCGCTACACTAATTCGCTAAGCGATCACGGTACTGGCGCGCAGTGTCTAGGTCGCATGTTTCTTCAGCAACGCGGCTTGGCTGCGGCGAATTGCGGGGCGATCCGTCACTTCGAGACCTGCCGCAGCGGCGTCCTCCAGTTCGGCTTCGAATACGTCTTTCTTCACATGGCCGGAGGGTTCCGCCAGCAAGAGCATCGCGCCGGGTTTCATGGCTTGCGCAACTTCGGCGAAGAAGCGGTTCGAGCTGGGCATTTCGTGCACCACCGCCATCGCAAGCGCAAAATCAACTTTGCCCTGCAAGTCCTGCAAGCCCAGAGAATCGGATGGAGCCAGGCGCGCATCGGTACGATCGAGCAGTCCGGCTTTTCCCAGTCGGCGCTTGAGTCCGGCAATCATCCGCGGCTGAATATCGACCGCGATCACTCGACCGCTTGCGCCCACCTGGCGGGCCATTTCCAGTGTGAAGAATCCCATGCCCGGACCAGGTTCGAGGACGGTCATGCCTTCGCGAACATAGGGTTTGACGACCGCGACCGGGTCTTGCAACAGACGACGCAACGGACTGGCCAGTACGTAGCCCAACCACCAGGGGCAAACGCGGTGTCCCATTTTTCCTCCTCGAAAGTCACCCCACTGTTGTCCCAGCGCCTCGTGCATCTACTCCTGTAGACGAACGAGTGACAGAAATATTTTAGCTTGGTTGTTTCCTCCACTCGGCGAGGCTTGGAACTCACTTGGAACCCCGGATTCAGGGGCGCCAAGCAACACGGGTGCCTGTGAATCGAAGCGTCCGGCGCCCGGCCAAGATCATCTAAATAAATAATGGCTCAGTTCAAGACGTTTGACGCGCGTCTGCTTCGTTCCGTGCCTCTTTCCGAGTTTACCAAGCATCTCGAACTCGAAGTGGACGGAGTAACCCGCTTCGGCTTCGTTCCCGGACAATGGCTCTCAGTGAAGGCCACCACTCCCGAGGGCGAGGAGATTACGCGCGCGTATTCGATTGCGTCGCCGCCCTCCGAAAACGGGCACTTCGCCTTCTGCCTGAATCGCGTGCAGGATGGATTCATGTCGAACTATCTCTGCGGTCTCGAAGAGGGCGCGAAGATCGAGTTTCAGGGACCATTCGGAGATTTCATTCTGCGCCCGCCCCTCGGTGACACCGTGTTCATAGCCACGGGAACCGGGATTGCGCCCTTCCGTTCCATGCTGCACTGGCTGCTGGCGGAGGGTGACCGTCACCAGGGACACGAGTTCTGGCTGCTGTTCGGCACGCGCCGCGAGCAGGACATCTACTATCGCGAGGAGTTCGAGCATCTCACCGCCAAGCACGCCAACTTTCATTTTCTGCCCACGTTGAGCCGCGGCACTCCAGAGTGGAAAGGCCTGCGCGGATATGTGCAGGAACATCTGGAGGAAATTGTGGCAACCCGTACCGGCATGCACGCCTACATCTGCGGCCTAGACAAGATGATCAAGGCCAACCGAGAGTTGCTGAAAAGTCTCGGTTGGGATCGAACCTCAATCCGTTACGAAAAATACGATTGACCTCGTAGAATAAGTTCCGGTCTTGCGTACGATTTTGGCGCAGCCCGTCATCGTCGGCGTCAGATGACACTTGTTCTTGGGTGGAGCAGCGCTTCAGCGCTGCAGTTAAGGCACCATTTTGAATGCGGCTTTTAGCCGCTGAGGGAGACCACTGTGTACGTCGCGGATGACAAGCGTTACGACTCCATGCACTATCGCCGCTCGGGACGCAGCGGCATTCAACTTCCCGCCGTGTCCCTCGGACTGTGGCACAATTTTGGCGGCGTCGATAACTTCGAGAATTCCCGCGCCATGCTGCGCCGCGCCTTCGATCTCGGCATCACGCATTTCGATCTCGCCAACAATTACGGCCCTCCCTACGGATCGGCGGAAGAAACTTTCGGACAGATTCTGAAGAAAGATTTCCAGCCCTACCGCGACGAGTTGATCATTTCGACCAAGGCGGGCTGGGATATGTGGCCCGGGCCCTATGGCGACCTGGGCTCGCGCAAATATTTGCTCGCCAGCCTCGATCAGAGCCTGAAGCGCATGGGGATCGAATATGTCGACATCTTTTACCATCACCGCCCCGATCCCGACACGCCGATGGAAGAATCGCTCGGCGCGCTCGACACCGCGGTCCGCTCGGGCCGCGCGCTCTACGCGGGCATTTCGGCGTACAACGCCGAGCAAACCGCCAAAGCGGTCAAGATTCTGCGCGATCTGGGAACGCCGTGCCTGATTCATCAGCCGAAGTATTCCATGTTCGTGCGCGATCCGGAACAGGGATTGCTGAACGTGTTGGAGAAGGAAGGAGTGGGAGCGATCGTCTTCAGCCCCCTGGCGCAAGGACTGCTGTCGGATCGCTATCTCAAGGGAATCCCCAGCGACTCGCGAGCCGCCCGCGATTTTTTTCTGAAGAAGACGGACGTGGAAAAAGACAAACTCGCGAAGGTACGTTCCCTGAATGAAATCGCCGCCGAGCGAGGGCAGACGCTGGCGGAGATGGCGGTGGCGTGGGTGTTGCGAGATCCGCGCGTCACCAGCGCGCTGGTGGGCACCAGCAAAGTGTCGCAGGTGAACGACAACGTCGCCGCACTGAAGAACCTGAAGTTCTCGACCGGGGAGTTAAGTAAGATCGACGGTATTCTCGCCGGAACCCACTCATCGCAAAGTGCGCGATGAGTGGGGCACCCAGTGCTTTCTTTCCCATGACAGCGAACAAGTCGAATCCGAATCGTTGCGGATGGGCGACGAACGATCTCTCCATTCAATATCACGACCGCGAATGGGGCGTGCCGCAGCACGACGACCGTGTGCTCTTCGAGTTCTTGATTCTGGAGGGCGCGCAAGCCGGGCTGAGTTGGGACACGATCCTCCGGAAGCGCGAAAACTATCGCGCCGCCTTCGACGGCTTCGACCCAAAGAAGATCGCGCGCTACGACCGGCGCAAGACGCAGCAGTTACTGCGCGATGAGGGCATCGTCCGCAACCGCCTGAAGATCGCGTCGGCAATCCAGAACGCCAAGGCTTTTCTGGCAGTGCAAAAGGAATTCGGCTCGTTCGATCGCTACATCTGGCAGTTTGTAGGGGGCAAACCGCGAGTGAACGCCTGGCGGCAAGGGAAGAAGGTTCCAGCGCGCACTCCTGAATCGGACGCGATGAGCAAAGACCTGAAGAAGCGCGGCTTCAATTTCGTCGGCTCGACCATTTGTTATGCCTTCATGCAGGCCACCGGGATGGTCAACGGCCACGCGGTCGAGTGTTTCCGCTATCCCCGCCCCTAAAGGGGCAACTGATTTCGGAAATGTCCGGCATCGCTAAAGCGATGCCCTGATACGAAACCCGATTTGTTTCGCAGCCTGTAAAGCGATGCCCTGCTTACGACGCTCGCGGACAAGAGTGTCCGCGCCACACGGGCGTCTGCGCTATCCTTAGAACATGCACGCGCATGGCGCAGGGGGACATTCGAGCGGGACGGGGCGGGTGCTGCGCATCTCGCTGGTCGTCACCATGCTTTACGTCGTCCTGCTGGTGGTGGCCGGCATCCGCGCGCACTCGCTGGCCTTGCTTTCCGAAGCGGGACATAACCTGGCCGACTTTCTCGCGCTGCTCCTGTCGCTGGTGGCGGTTTTTCTGGAAGGCCGCCCTCCGAGTGCCACCAAAACCTATGGATACCGGCGCGCGGGAGTGCTGGCGGCGCTGGTCAATGCGCTGTCGCTGGTGGCGGTGTCGTTCTTTATTTTCTACGAGGCGTTCCAGCGCTTACAGCATCCCCAGCATGTGCACGCCGGGCTGATGATCGGAGTGGCGGCCGCCGGCGTGGCGATGAACGGCGTGATCGCGCTGCTGTTGTGGCGGTCGCAGGGGGATGTAAACGTCCGCAGCGCGCTGCTGCACGAGGTGGGCGACACGCTCTCGACCGCAGCCGTGATTGCGGGAGGCTTCGCCATCCTGTGGACGGGACGATACTGGATCGACGCGGCGCTGTCGTGCGGAATCGGCGCCCTGATTTTGTGGTCGAGCTTCGGCATCGTGCGCGAGACCCTGAACATTCTGCTGGAAGGCACCCCGCGCGGCATCAGCCTCGAGGCCGTGGAATCGGCGATGCGGACAATTACAGGCGTGAGCGCGGTGCATGATCTGCATCTGTGGAGCATTGGTTCGGAAAACCACGCGCTCTCGGCGCACGTGAAAATCGCCGACATGGCGACTTCCCAGAGCGATACCATCCTGCGCGAGATCAACGAGAAACTCGGGCGGGGGTTTGGCATCCACCATACGACCATCCAGTTGGAACACGCCGTGTGCGAAACCGCGCATGGATGCGTGATCGCAGTGCCGGACGAAGGTGCCGGCGAGCACGATCATTCCGATCATGGCCCCACCCACTGAATGCTCGTGTGGTGACGGGGCTCCGCCCCGTCCAGCCCGCCAAAGCGCGATCCCGAAGGCGCCGCTTTAGCTGTATCCACTTGAAAGAAAGCATGTTATACGATTTTATCCCTGCCATTTGCAGGCTTTCCGTGATATCCTGGTAGTTGGAGTCTTTCCTCCCCGGGTACCATCCAATGGCTATGCGACTGACTATGAGACGATGGCGGCAATTCTTGCGTTTCTTGGCGGCCATCCAGTTGCTCCCGGCCTTGGAGAGCGGCGAGGAAACGCTCGTCGGCGGCCAGGCCGTGCTGGAAGGCGTAATGATGCGCTCGCCGCATGCCTGGGGCATAGCGGTGCGCAAGCCCTCGGGTGAGATCGTGACGCACAGCGAACCGCTGGAGCGCCCTTCCGAGCAGCACAAGTGGATGGGCTGGCCGATCGTGCGTGGAGTGATGACGCTGGGGCAAGCGATGACGCTCGGATTCCGCGCGCTCAGATTTTCCGCCAATGCCGCGCTGGACGAGATATCCGCCCACGATCCTGAGAGTAAAGATCCTGATGATAGGGACCAGGGCAAGAAGTTTGAAATCACCGGCTGGATGGCGGGAGTGAACATAGCCTTCTCCGTCGCCTTCTTCATCTTCATGTATAAGTACCTGCCGCTCGTAGCCACGACGGAACTGAAAAAGGTGAATCCGGTTTTCGGACAGCAGATCGTGTTTAACCTGGTCGACGGGCTCATCCGGATCGCGATGTTCCTGCTGTTTGTGTGGGGCGTTTCGCTGTGGAAAGACATCCGGCGGGTGTACGAGTACCACGGCGCCGAGCACAAGACAGTATTTGCGTTCGAGAACGGCGATCCGCTCGAAACCGCGAAGGTGCAGAAGTATTCGACCTATCACCCGCGATGCGGAACCAGCTTCCTGATGACGGTGATGATCATCTCGATGGTCGTGTATATGGCGATTCCGGTGCATACGTTCTGGGCGCGATTCGGAATTCGAATTGCGCTCCTGCCGCTGATCGCGGGCGTCTCTTACGAGATCATTCGCTTCGCCGCCAGGCATCGCGGCTCGCTGTTCGCGCTGATGACGGCGCCCGGCCTGTGGCTGCAGCGAATCACGACGCAGCCGCCGGACGACAGCGAAGTCGAGTGCGCCATCGTCGCCTTGGATGAAGCGATGAAGCTGGAAAAGCAGCGGGGCGGCGAGTTGGTGATTGCCTAGCGGCGCCCGCCGCGACTCTTGTTCCCTTCCGCTTTCCACCTAAAATCATTATTGTAGAGACGCGGCTTGCCGCGTCTCCCGCAGTTGGCTGAGACGAAGCAAGCCCCGTCTCTACGGAAGAATCCATGTTTGAACGACTCGATCAAATCGAAGCGCGCTACGAGGAACTGACGCGAGCGCTGTTGTCGCCGGACATCACGAACGACTCGGCGAAATACCAGAAGACCGCCAAGGCCCACGCTGAAATCGCGCCTATCGTCGAAAGATACCGTGAGTACAAAGATCTGAAGCGCGGCATCGCCGAGAGCAGGGCAATGCTCGTAGACGAAAAAGATCCCGAGATGCGAGCCTACGCCGAAGAAGAACTGGCGAAACTCGATGCGCGCATCGTGATCGTTGAGGAAGATCTCAAGGTTCTGCTGCTGCCGAAGGATCCCAACGACGAAAAAAACGTTGTCCTGGAAATTCGCGCCGGGACGGGCGGCGATGAAGCCACGCTCTTTGTAGCGGAAATCTTCCGCATGTACAACCGCTACGCCGAGACGCAGAAGTGGAAAGTGGAAGTGCTCTCCACATCGGAGTCGGGCGTAGGCGGGCTGAAGGAAGTGATTGCGCTGATCGAAGGCGACCGGGTTTATTCGCGCCTGAAGTACGAAAGCGGCGTCCATCGTGTGCAGCGCGTGCCCGCAACCGAGCAGCAAGGACGAGTGCATACCTCGGCGATCACCGTCGCAGTGCTGCCGGAAGCCGAAGAAGTGGACGTCAAGATCGAGGCCAAGGATCTGCGCATCGATACGTTCTGTTCGTCGGGGCCGGGAGGGCAGTCGGTGAATACGACCTATTCGGCGGTGCGGATCACGCATATTCCGACGAATACGGTGGTGAGCTGCCAGGACGAGAAGTCGCAGATCAAGAACCGCGAAAAAGGCATGCGCGTGCTGCGCTCGCGGCTCTACGAAGTCGAAATGCAGAAGCAGCAGGACGCGCTGGCCAAAGAACGCAAGCAGATGGTGGGATCGGGCGACCGCTCGGAGAAGATCCGCACCTACAATTTTCCGCAGAACCGGCTCACCGATCATCGCATCGGCTTCACCATCCACCAACTCGAGCAGGTGATGGACGGCAAGCTGCAGCCGATCATCGACGCGCTGACCACGCACTATCAGGCGGAGAAGCTGAAGGGCGATAACGAGGCGGGCGCGGCAGGCGGGGCGTGAGACAGTAGTTGGTCGCTGGTCGTTCGCGAAGCCGTGGCAGGGTTAGGAATCTTGCGACCCATCGATTGTTCTTCTCATTTGTTTTTCTCCGTGGCTCCGTGGCTCCGTGGTGAAATAGAAGGGTGCACCTTCGCCAGACTCTGAATTCAGCGGTCGAGCGGCTTACCATTGCCCGCGTCCCTTCCCCGCGCATGAACGCGGAACTGCTCATCATGTTCACGCTCGGCTGCGACCGGGCGTATCTCTATGCGCACCCTGAGCGAGTGCTGACCCCTGCCGAAACGCAGCGCTACGATGAGGCTCTCGCGCGTCGAGCCACCGGTGTGCCGGCGCAGTATATCACTGGACATCAGGAATTCTGGGGGCTGGATCTGATCGTGTCGCCGGCGGTGCTGATTCCTCGTCCGGAGACCGAGCATTTGGTGGAGGCGGTGCTGGAATTCGTCTTGGGCCCAGACTTAGAGCAAATTCAAAATCAAAAGCCGCGGACAGGAGTGTCCGCGCCACACGATCTATGCATCGTCGATGTGGGCACCGGCTCGGGAGCGATTGCGCTTGCTCTGGCCAAAGAGCTGCCGTCGGCCGAAATCCACGCCACCGACATTTCTCCCGAAGCGCTCGAAGTCGCCCGGGCCAATGCCGCACGGCACGGCCTTACTTCGAGAATCGAGTTTCATCTCGTGGATTTGCTCAGCGGATTCTCGCCGGCTTCGTTCGACTTCGTGGTCTCGAATCCTCCGTACGTCGGCGATTCGGAGGAAGAGTCGGTGCAACTGGAAGTCCGCAAGTTCGAGCCGCGAAATGCGGTGTTCGCGGGACCGACGGGCGTGGAAGTGATCGAGCGGCTCATTCCACAGGCGCAGACAGTCCTCAGACCGAGCGGTTGGCTGGTATTCGAGATCAGTGGGACAATTGCGGACCAAGTGCGAATCCTGTTGTCGAGTTGGAACGAAGTTGAGATCAGAAACGACTTGCAGGGGATCGCGCGGGTGGCGATTGCGAGACAAACAACGGGTGGTTAAGCTCGTCGAGTTGTCGAATCTCCTGTAGAGACGCGGCTTGCCGCGTCTCCGTCAGCAGTAAAACGAGGCAAGCCCCGACAGAAAATCCTTAGAACGTCACCCGCACACCGAGCTGTGCGGCAAACGGAATTCCAACCGTGGTGCCGGGACCGAAGAAATCTCCCAAAGCGCCCTCGGGTATCTCGAGCTGCTTCAGGCTGGTAATCGGCACGCAGTTCGGATTGCAAATCCCAATGACATTATTGGGGTTCATGGGATCGGTTTCCACGCCCGGAATCTGCGCAATATTCACGGCATAATTCGCGCCGGGATTATTGCGGTTGAAGATGTTGAAGAACTCGGCGAACGGGTTGATCTGCCAGCGCTCGCCGATCTTGAAGGGGCGGGTGACACGCAGGTCCGCCTGGATGTAGGGCGTTCCGCGGAATTCGTCGAGGCTGGTCGGCACTCCGTTCACATAAATGCGCCCGGTGTTATTCAGGTTGGTGATGGTGATCGGGCGGGCGCTCTCGCCCTGGGTGAGGGTGGTCAACTCGAAACCGCCTGGGATGTGCACCGTCCCTGCGAGAACAAAGCGGTGGCGTACATCTTCGCCAGACGGACCGTAGTCGCCGCGAGCGAACGCGTTGTTTGGATCGCAGACCGCGTTCACATAGTCGAAGAGTTCGCCGAGGATGCAGCCCCACGTCTGCGCTTTCGAGAGCGTGTAATTGCCGACCAGATCGAAGCGGCGCATGTTGCCCTGCAGGTGCAGCATCAGCGCGTTGTAACTGGAACGGTTATCGGACTTGTACAGATTGAATTCCGGAAAAGCGTAGGCGCGATACGCGTGGTTGCCCTCCTCGTGGGTGTAGTCGGCACTCATGGTCCAGTGGTCATTGAAGGCATGCTGCACGCCGGCGGTGGCGTGGATGTTGTAGGGCGTCTTGTAGCGCGGGTCGATGTAGGACGGAGGACTATTGTCGATTCCTCCGTTGACCGCTTGAAACGCAGTGGCCCAGCCGTTCTGTGCCAGGTCGTTGTAGAACATGCCGAAGCCGGCGCGAAGTACGGTCTTCTCGCTGCCGCCGGGCGAGTAAGCGATTCCCAGACGAGGCGCGAATTGCTTGCGGTAATCGTGAGGAATCGCGGCGGGGACTCCATTTAGCGGGAGCGTTAAGAAGACTGGATCCGCAGCCTGGGTCTTTCCCGAGGCGACAAAGAGTCCGAAGGTGGTTTGATAGCGCAATCCGTAGTTGACCGTGAGGTGGCGAGAGACGCGAAAGGAATCCTGGGCGTAGAGTCCGAGCCTCTGCACATTCTGCGAGAAGCTGCCGTCGCCGGACGGAGTGTAGGTGGTGTCTGGGCATGGCGGGTTGGGCGGTTGGTTCGCGGGCAGCGCTGGGTTGCATCCAACAATGGCGCCGAACGCCGCCATGTTGCTAGGACTCTGAATCCAGAACGTGGGGTCGTTGGGAAGCGTGTACAGCGCCTCGGCGTTTGACGACAGGGCGCCGCTGAGCACCGGCTCGTGAATAAAGTTCACGCCAAACTTGAGCGAATGGTCTCCCGTAGCGCGGCTGAGGTCGTAGCGGAGCTGGTATTTTTCCTGGTTGCGGAGTGTGGGAAAGGCGGTGATGGGCGTGGCGAACTGGTTGTCGCCGAACGTTTCGTGACCCGACACGGTCAGGGCAGTCAAACTGAAAGGAAATTGCAGTGCGAAACCGAGGGTCGAGTTGCGCGTCTGGGTGAGATGCAATTCGCTGGCATCGAAGACGAACGTGCCAAGCCATGTCGGGCTGAATGTGTACGTGTTGCCGATGACAGTGTTGAAATAGTTGTTGTGCGTGGTCAACCCGGTCGAGGGCAGCGTTGCCTGTTGCACCAAATTGTTGTGCGTAAGGTAACTGTCTTCGGATGTGCGCAGGAACCATTGCGATTTCGAAGACTGTGCCCAGTCCGAACGCAGCGAGCCGATATAGTCGCGGAAGGGGATGGGAACGTTTGCAGGAACGGTGATGGATGAGACGCCAGGAATCAGGTTATTCGGAGGAGAGGCCAACGTATTCAGCGCATCGAATTGCTCGGTGCTGGCTGGGCTGTAAGCGATACTAGCATTTTCATGCACGTGCTCGAACGAAGCAAAGACCCAAAATTTGTTCTTTGCCAGCGGCCCTCCAAGCGTACCCGCGTAGTTCTGGCGCGAGAAAGGCTGCTTGGGATTGGGCGCCGGATTCTCGATCGGGAAGCGGGCATTC
>Ga0209517_10005962_pt1 | contig 15286 bp, 21 predicted proteins | sample PeaSoiMetSII2010_FD_187695 | JGI IMG/M metagenome (GOLD analysis project Ga0209517, IMG submission 187695) | Peat soil microbial communities from Weissenstadt, Germany - SII-2010 (SPAdes) (version 2) | ecosystem: Environmental > Terrestrial > Soil > Wetlands > Peat | place: Germany... | reverse complement strand
TAACTTCTTCTGCACCAACAAATCCTGGAAGCGTGACCGTAATTGACTTTGGAGGTACCGAACAGTTACATGGGTGACCTGGCCAGCCTGCGCGCGGCGATTGTGATCGGGGATGCTGCAGCCGCGGTCGCCGAGACCCGCAAGACTCTTGCCGAGGGTACAGACGCTGTCCGCATTGTGAGCGAGGGCATCAGTCCAGCAATGGCTGAGGTCGGCCGCCTATTCGAAGACGGCGAGTACTTTGTGCCGGAACTGTTGGTAGCGGCGCGGGCTACCAAAGAGATTTTTAAGCTCCTTCGTCCCGTGCTTGCGGAGACCGGAGCCAAACCTAAGGCGCACGTCGTCCTGGGGACCGTCCAAGGCGATCTGCACGATATTGGCAAGAATCTCGTCGCCGCGATGCTTGAAGGCGGGGGCTTCGAGGTAACGGACCTCGGCGTGGACGTGCCGCCGCAGAAATTCGTTGATGCCGTGCGTGAGAAGCGAGCGGAGATCGTAGGTCTTTCGGCTCTACTTACAACTACCATGCCAGCCATGAAGACCGCAGTCGCTGCTTTTAGCAGCGCAGGCATTCGCGATCAGATCAAAGTGATGGTCGGCGGTTCGCCGGTAACCAAGAAATATGCGGAGTCCATTGGCGCTGATGGATATGCCGAAAATGCCGCCGCGTCGGTGCAACTTGCGCTGCGCTTGATCGGTGCTTAGTATCAGATATCGGCAGGTGACACAGCGCGATGACTGACCGGGAGTGGAAGACGATCATTTCTGCCGTCCGGGGCGAGGCGCTCCGCCCCGTTCCGGTAGCTTTCATCATCGACAGCCCTTGGCTTCCAAAGTGGGCGGGGCATACGATCCTCGACTATTTCAGCGATGAGCGTATCTTTCTTGCGGACAACCTCAAGGCAATCGACGCGTTCCCCGAGGCACTCATGCTGCCGGGGTTTTGGTCCGAATACGGGATGTGTACCGAGCCTTCGGCGTTTGGCGCGGTGTCCGTCTGGGAAGAAAACGAATTTCCCTTCGCCAACAAAGTGCTGCGCTCACTCGGAGAGATCGAATCGCTTGAAAAACCCAATCCCAGGAAGCACGGATTACTTCCGTTTGTGATCAAGCGGCTCAAGCACCTTCAGCCCGAGATCGAAGCCAAGGGCCACAAGATTCGCTTCGCAGTCGCGCGCGGCCCCCTCAACATCGCTTCTTTTCTGATGGGCACAACCGAGTTTCTGACAGCGCTCAAGACCGATCCTGAATTAATGCATAAACTGCTGGCGCTCATCAGCGACTTCCTGGTGGATTGGATCGAGTACCAACGCGAATGCTTCCCGTCCATTGACGGTGTTTTGCTCCTCGACGACATTGTCGGCTTCATCAGCCGCCGCGATTTTGAGACGTTTGGCCTGCCGTACTTGAAGAAGGCGTTCAGCGCGGATGTTACGATCAAGTTCTTCCACAACGATGCTCCCTGCAAAGCCTGCGCGCCCTTGTTGCCCGAAGCCGGAATCAATCTCCTGAACTTTGGCACGCAGCACACGCTCGGGGAAATGAAGCAGTGGACGGGAAACAGGATTGCGCTGTTGGGCAATATTCCTCCCCGAGACGTCCTCGCCGGCGGAACGCCGGATGATGTGGTGCACTCGGTCACCGAGATGCTCAACGCCCTCGAGGACCATTCACGACTCATCGTTTCCTGCGGTGGCGGCATGCCTCCGGGTGCGCCGACTGAAAACATAAGGGCATTGATCTCGACCGTCAGCGAATTGACCGGCCAAACGGCAACACCTTGAGCTTTCCAGAAGCCAAGTCGGTTCACAGAGGTCCAGAACTCGCGTCTGACTCGCCTCTGCCGACAGAGGTCTGCGCGGATTTGAACCTTGTTTTGCCTGACATGGCGGAGATCTATCGCTATCTCGGTTATCCTGGCGGCACTTCTCCTGGCTGGCAGATAGCGAAGCAAATAAAGCGGCTGGCAAAGGAGTCGCTGTCGTGCCTTGAGCCTCGTGGTACTTTCTCGGTTTACACGGTTACGGATCGAAAAACACGCTCACTGCGCGTGGGCCAAGTCACTCTCCATGGCAACATCGGAGAGTTCATGGAGCACGCCGATCGAGTTGCTGTGTTCGTAGTGACGGTCGGTGAAGCAATTTCCAGGCGGGCAGTCGGCACCCGGCAGGGCGGCGACGCTTTCGGCGCGTGCGTTGTAGATGCGTTTGGCTCCTGGGCAGCGGAGGCTAGCGCTGAAGCGCTGATGGAACACATCCAGCGTCATCTCCGCGACCAGGAAGCGCTTACGCTCCGCTACAGCCCCGGCTACTGCGGCATGACGATGTCTCAGCAACGGAAGTTGTTTCGCTTGGTTAACGCCGATTCAGTCGGCGTCAAGCTACTACCTTCGTTGCTGATGCAGCCACTGAAATCGATATCCGGCTTGGTCGGCTTAGGGCCTAAAGAAGCCGTCAGCAGTTATCGATCGCCTTGCGATCGCTGCCCGCAAGTTGGATGTCATATGCGGCGGTGACTGGCCGATCTGTGGGAAGTCGGACTGCAGGAGTGTAGCGTCCGGCACTCTGCTTACACGGCTTGCACAAGGGGACGTTCTCATCTCCGATGTGGCGCTGGGAACGATGCTTCAACAGCATGGCCTGAGATCGGATCACCGAGACGCAAGGCCGGATTACAAAAGACTCTGGCGGAGGGAGAGGGATTCGAACCCCCGGTACGGTTTCCCGTACAGCGGTTTTCAAGACCGCCACCTTAAACCACTCGGTCATCCCTCCGTCTATTGTTTACAATAACTTGCAGTGACGTTACCAAAGATTTAGTGCCCATTGGTGCCCAAAGAGGTACACTGACGCTGAGGTGAGCAAATATGGCGGCTCGAAACCAAGCTGGGCAGATCATTGAGCGCTCCGGTGTCTTCTACGTTAGATATTACACCGGCAGACTGACGGAACAAGAAAAACCTGAGCGCGTCACAGCGCGGCTTTGCGTGAAGGACGCGAAGCACAACAGCCGAACCTGCAAGGTGGTGAAGTTTATCCGTGATCAGTACATGGTCAAAATCAACGCTGAGGCGGGCGCGGCTCCGAGAATGAATCCGCGTGACATGACCGTCACCGAGTTTTGGGATGAAACGTACTTGCCCTGGGCGGAAGCCAACCTGCGAGCCTCAACGGTCCACGGTTATAAGAAGACCTGGAATCTGTATCTCAAGGACGGCCTGGGGAAACGCAATCTTCGTGAGTACAAAACCCACGAAGGCAGCCAATTGCTCACGGGCCATGTTTCTAGGTTGAGAGCCGTGACGTTGCAACACGTGCGATCCCTGGCCAGCGGCATCTTTACGCACGCCGTCAACCTGGGCCTCATTGATCGAAATCCGTGGTCCGAAGTAAAAGTGCTGGCAAAAGTCCGTGCGTCTAATCCCACGAAGCACTACACGCTTGAGGAAGCGGAGAACACAATCAGCGCATTGGTTTCACATGCGGATGCTCAGGCGATCTTCGCACTCGCTTTCTTCCTGGGCCTGCGGCCAAGTGAGATTGCTGGGCTGAAGTGGGAAGACATTGATGATGATTTCGTACATATTCGACGCGCAGCAGTGCGTGGTGTAGTTGGCGGAACGAAAACACCGGAGGCGCAGGCATCGTTGCCGTTGATCCAGCCGGTAAAAGGCTTGCTCTCGCTTTGGAGGGCTAGAAACGCCGCCGTTAGCGCGGGCTGGGTCTTTAGGAACGCGAAGGGCGGGCCGCTCAACGTCGAATCGTTCTGCCGCAACGTGATGATTCCGATCCTGGGCAAGGCCGGTGTGCCGTGGAAAAGTCTTTACGCTGCACGCCGTGGTTGCGCCACGATGCTCACCGGCTTGACCGGCAACGTGATCGCAGCGCGTGCTGTGTTGCGGCATAAGTCCATGCTCACCCTGTTGGGCCACTATGACAAGGCCAACGTTGAAGCCATGGCAACAGGATTGAAACTTGCCGAGAAATCAACATCATTCAGGGCACTAACCGGGCACCAGGCGGAATAGTCCTTTACGATCCAATACGATATAAATGTACGTTGGTTGTCACAACCGCCCGATTTCTTGATCGGGCGGCTTTTTTTATCCGGTCCATCCAGGCCGACCGGTCCGGCATGTATCACGAATCTCCACAAAGACCGGTTGGACCGGCAAAAGTCAACGGAGCCGTGGTTTTTCAAAGTCTCTCTCTCTCTCCGAGAAACATGCGTAGGATTTTACCGGTCCGACCGGTCCGACCGGTCCGAACGCGGCTCTGGGAGCGGTTTGTCGCTTGACACGTTCATTTAGAACGTATATCATCATTGATGTTGAGGAGAACGCTCTCAAGCGACATCCGGTTGACGGCCAGCGATTTCTGATCCGCCTCTCCAACCGGGAAGTACCCTCGAAGCAGTAAGAAGGTTCCGACAGGTTGAACTCCTAACGGCCTTCGCAAATTGGCGACCACCAATTTTCGGAGGCTTTCGTGTTTCCAGCCAAGTCAGTAACGCTAAGAAATTGCGAATGGTGCGGTGTGGAGTTCACACCGAAGCGTGATACTGCACGTTTTCACCACTCCGGTTGCCGTGTGCAGGCCCATCGCGCCAAGCACGCATTGACGGCAGGCCCACGCCTCTCCGAGCGCCAGAAGATTTCTCATCAAGCGCAGCCTTCAAAAGATATTTACGTCTTCAATCAACCTGCCACATCCGTTGGTAAGGTAATTCTCTACGCACAACCAAAACTGATTCGGCGTGGTGGTGAAGGTCCGCTTGGTAAATCACTCTTAGGTGAGCAGGTGGTTGGTTGCCCTGAGCGAGAAACGGATTGGGTGACCCCATGAGCACCTGGAAATCCCAACTCCGATATTTTGCCGCGCATCGCTTCGTAGATAGCTGCTGCACATGCGGCCACAAGAATTGTGACTCGCCAGGGAAACATCCGAAAGAAAAAGGATGGCAGCAGCGGGCAACGAACGATCCTGAGCGAGTGGCCCAGATTCAAAACGACGTGACATGCAATCCCGCGATTGCTTGCGGCAAAGGCTCCAATCTTTTCGTCTTGGACGTGGATGGAATAGACGGCCTCATTGCTCTCGCTGAACTGGAAAAAACGAACGGGCCTCTGCCCGATACGCACAAAGTTAGGACCGGCAGCGGGGGATTTCATTATTACTTTCAGTATCCGAGCACGCCACTTCCTAACCAGGTGAAATTTCTTCCAGGGCTTGATACTCGGAGCGAAGGCGGTCTTGTCATTGCGGCAGGCGGTCGCAACCATAAAGGGCCTTACATGGCGCAGAATGATCTGGAGCCTGCGGTCTTGCCGGAGTGGTTGGTTGCGGCGATTCTTGCAGCCAAGACGAAGGGTAATAAGAAATCCGCTCCGCGACTGACTAAAGGCAACCGCAACAATGCCATCTTCAAACTAGCGGCCAGCCTGCACCATGCCGGAACGTCTTACGAAGGCGCACAGGATGCGTGTTTGAAAGAGGCGGCTCGCGCCATACCTCCGCTTCCAGAATCCGAAGTTATTACGGCAGTCAAGTCCGCTTATGGTTATCCGACTGACGAAGCACAACCCGATACGACCGACCAGGGGCTGGCCCGCGCCTTCGTCGAAAGTCAACCGCCATTACGATACGTTTCCGACGATCAAAGCTGGGTCAGTTACAAAGAAGGAATTTGGATTGAAGATGACCCTGACGGCCAGCTTGCGGAATTTATCAAAAGTCTTGAACCGGCAAGTGTAGCCGACGAAAAAGCGGCAGCCGCAATCCATCGCCGTCTTAATTCACGCCGCGCAGTCAATGATTCTCTTTTCTTTGCCGAAGCATGGCCTTACCTAAGAATCACGGCGGGTGAGTTTGATCCTGATCCTTGGATCGTCGGACTCCCAAACGGTGAAGCCCTGGATTTACGGACGGGAGAACGCCGCGCTGCATGTCCGCACGATCTGATTACACGTGCTCTCCCCGTTGCACCGGAAGGAACGTGCCAGCGCTGGCTTGACTACTTGGAGCAGACGCATCCACGCGATCCTGAGCTTATCGCTTATTTGCAGCGCCTCGTAGGTTACTGGCTCACGTCTTCCACTCAAGAGGACATGATCGCATTCTTTATCGGAATTGGCGGCTCCGGCAAAGGAACTTTTGCGGAGCCGTTGCAGCGGATGCTAGGCCGGTACTGCGTTCCGATTCCAATTGGAATGTTGCTGGAGGATACCAACGAAGATCGCCGCCTGAACTATATAGCCGATCTGTGCGGAGCGCGGCTTGCAGTGTGCAACGAAGGCTCTAAGATGCGCCGCCTCGATTCGCGTGGAATAAAGATGCTCACGGGTGGGGGCAAAGCGGTAGGTCGCCGCATGGGACAGCAGCCGATCTCATTTCAGCAGACGCACAAGATTCTCATCCTGGCGAATGACAATCCCGTTCTTGAACTGGACTCCGCGATGAAACAGCGCGTGCATGTCATTCCTTTCAACGAAAAATTCAGGGGTGAAAAGCGCGAAGAAAAAGGCTTGCGTGATGTCTTTGCCCAGCCGGAGCAATTGCAAGGGATTCTCGCCTGGGGCGTAGAAGGTTGCCGCCTCTGGCAAAAAGAAGGATTAAAGCCTCCGGCATCCGTTACGGCAACCACGGAGCAGTATTTCTCCGACATGGATCTGTATCAAAAGTTCGTTGAGGAGAACTGCGAAATGCACCCTTCCTTCTTTGGCGAGTCCGGTTATTTATGGACCGCATGGATGCAATTTTGCAAGCGGGAGGGTCTGGATGATCGCGGGACGGTTGGTATTCAGAGAACACTATTGACTGCCCTCAAGGAACGCTATCCGCAATTGAAGCCTGGGCGATTCACAATCGGCGGGCACAAGGCATGGGGTTTGGAAGGAATCAGGCTACTTCAGCATGTCAAGGAGAACTTAGGAGCACTGTTATGACACCACAAGAAAACGAATTTATCGCCATGAAGGAAATGGCGGAATGGCGACTGCGTAAGTTAGTCACAAAGTACGGACCAATGCGGGAATCCGACTTATTCAATCGCTCTGCACGCGGTCTGCGCCGCTCCGATTGGGACGAAATAGTAAACAAACTGCTTGCGGAGGGTTTCTTGTCCCGCACCAGGAGCGAGGAAGACGGCAGAAGAGTCCCGATCCTTAGTCTCGCCATACAGCCGGAGTAGACCATGAGCGAAATTCTTACGATTGATCAGTTGGCCGAGTGGCTGAAAATCTCGAAACGAAGTGTGTACGAAATGACTTCGGCCAGAGGCCGCGCCCGTATGGAGCAAAATCCACTGCCGGTGTTGCATATCGGCGGGGCTATCCGTTTCGTGCGTGAAGACGTGCAGGCTTGGATTGACCGCGCTAGAAAAGAGGCCGCATGAGCCGCCCCAGGGGAAACAAAACCTCCAAGGCCGAACGTGCTGCACGTCAGGCGGAAGCCTTGGAGTTGATGAAAACTAACCCGGCTGCCACGCAACAATCCATTGCGGAAATTCTCGGCATCAGTCGCATGACCTTCTGGCGCGACTTGCAGGCTATCGAGGCTCGCTATGTCGCAGGCTCGGCGGAAGACGTGAAGCAATTCAAGCAGGCGCAATACGACGCCCTTATCAGGATTGAGTCGGCAACCGCCGAAGGCTCGATTGAGCCAGACGTTGCGAATGCTCTTGTGCGAATCCGCGATTCTGTGTCTCGGCTCCTGGGGTTGAATGCGCCCGACCGGAAAATCGTGGGTCATCAGAGTTTGAATCCGGTTGCTAAGGGTTGGTTTGGAAAGTTTAACCAGCATGGTGCTCGATTCCGCACTGAGGAAAGTTGGAACAAGATTTTCGCCTTCATGGACTTACTGCCGGATGACTACGATCCGCAGGAAGAGATAAAGAGACGCGGCTTGCGGACCATGGCCGAGATACAAGCCGATGAGCAGAAGCTCTTAGGCGAGAGTTCACACTCCGATGAGAACTTGGAGGAAAAATGAAGCAACCATCTTTCAGTGAGTTCAAGCGGGCCATGCGAAACCGCAATCATAAAGACTTTGCCCTGGATACGGAATTGTCCGACCCGGACTTTGAAGCGCTCGCGGCAGGCACTATTGAACGATTGGTTCAAACGCGGCCTTCGCAGCATACCAAAACCACCAATGCGGATATGTTCGCCGCTTATCTCATCGGCTTGAATCCGAATGTGCGGATCATCATTGCCAGTTATGCGGCTCGCGCCACACGCAAACACGCGCGGCAAATCAAGCGCTATCTCCTCAACCCGGAGTTTGAACGGCTCTTTGGTTGGAAGGTTGAATTTTGGAAAGATACTGAAGATGACATTTTAATCGCGTGGGAAAACCAAGAAGGGAACTGCACTCTGCTCATGCGCTCCGTGGAATCTCCCGCCCTGGGTGAATCCGCCGACTTCCTTCTCATTGACGATCCGCTCTCAGGCGGCTTGAAGGGAGCCAGCCCCACAAAAATCGAACGGGCCACGGATGCAATCGAAAATGTCTTAATGCAGCGCTTGGCTCCCGGTGCGCGAGTGCTGATCATCGGCACATTATGGACGGAAGCTGATCCGGCTTTGACTTTGTGGGGCAAGTGGAAGTTGTCGGGTGTGCCGTCAGTCTATTCCAACCTTGCGGCGCTCAACGAAGATGGACGAAATTCCTGGCGGTGGGACAACCGCGAGCCTGAACCGCGATACTTTCATGCCTATCCGGTCCTGTGGCCGGAACATCGGACTCTTGACTTCATTCTCCGCAAGACTCGGGAAATGGATACACCCGAATTTGAAACCCAGTATCAGGGCCGACCGACTGGCGGAACAGGATCGGTCAATGAAGAGGCTTGGAAGTGGTATGGCCGGGTGCCTGACAATCTCTTTTTTGGATTGATTGCCGTGGATACCGGCTCCGAGCGGGCCGAACATAATGACCCGACCACCATGCTCGGAGTGGGTTACGGTCCTGACGGGATGTACGTCTTGGACGCGGTGGAAGGCCGGTGGGACATAGACCAGATGAACGATCAGTTTCTGGCGCTCTATGCCCGCTGCGCAAAAATGCTTGGGGCGAAGAATGCCGGTGAATACATCTACAAAATACCGTTGTCAGTCATTGAGAAAGCCGCCCTGGGCCGTGGCCTTTACGATGAAGTATGCAAGAACCTTCCACCTTTGGCCATCAAACTCTGCTCGACTGAAGGTAAAGACAAGGAGATTCGCGCCCGCGAACAACTCCACCACATCGTAAACGGTCGCGTGTTCCTGCCGAAAAACATGCGCTTCTCGAAAGAGATTGTCAGGCAATGGTTCGTCTTTCCCCGTGGCGGATCACATGATGAGTTTGTGGATACCGTGGCCTATGCCCTGCGCCATGCCCAAAATTGCGCTCTCAACTATGACGTGGTGTGTCAGGTCTATCTTGGTGGGCATGGTCAACAGGGAAGCAACATCTCGGCAGTAATTGAAGAGGCTATGCGGGGCGGGGTAAGCCCCAAGGATTGCGCCGAAATCTTGCAGGAGTTGACCGGAGCGGGCGGCATTGCCGATTTCGAGTTTCAGGATGAACGGGAGCAACGACTGTTGACCACAATGCAAAGTTGGGGAGATGAGGAGGAAAAATGAACTGGTTACAGGACTTCATCAATAAACTACTGGGCCGCACGGGTGAAGAGGAAGAGTACGCCCCGGAGATGGAAGCCGAGTGGCAGATGTGGATTCTTGAAGCGGATAAGCTGGACTTACGCGATCAACAAAACCAGCTTACGATCCGCAAACAAAAGGAACTTCTCAGGCGAACGGCAGTCAAGATTCTCGAACTGCAAAAGCGTTTGAAATATTCCAAGCATGTCCCGGATCGGCGCATGTTGCAGGAAGAAATCGAAGATGAGTTGAAGTACCTGGCACAAGAGAAAAAACGTCTGGGGCAGTTTGAAAATATCGAGAAAGACATCACACTTCGCAAAAAGCGCTGGCCCCGGAAGCGCATCAACCATCTGCGGGAACTTCGGGAAAAAGAATACGGCCAACCCATTATAACTAATCGGGAGATAACCCAGTTGGTAGGCGACATAGATGACCTGCCGGGTGATTCTCCCTTGGCGGATTTCTTCAAGGGAGAGCCGCGATGAAGCATCCCGGCCCTGTGGCAAAGGTTCTCGATCCTGCGGTGCGCCGCGAAGGGCAGCGCCGGTTGGCGATCTATTTTCACCATGCCGAAGGCTGGAGTGCCATGCGGATCGCGCAGCACTACTCCGTACGGCTTGAATACGTGGAAGAGCTGATCGCTAACGGGTTTAAATTGAGTGAGTCCAAGCGAGATGTGTTTTAGCTAGATTCCATGCGGGTTTCCGCATCTAATTGAAGTGTGAGGAGAAACGATATGGCATACGAACCAGCTTGGGGAGCAGACGATCACCGGGCGCAAGCCGCGAAGCATGACCGCAAGGCGGACGGGTTAGTGTCGGGCGAAGCAAAAGATTCGCACATCACGGCAGCTAACGCGCACCGCAAGGCCGGGGATTTGATTGACAAAGCGAATCGTGCAAGCCGCAAGACTGAACTTTTTGAAAGCGCCGTTCGTGCAGGCCAGAGCGCACAGGAATTTGTGGAGAGCGCCAAGGCCGCTGGATTTTCCGTGAGCGAAATTCGCAGCTTGAGCGAGCCAGAAGGACGAATCGCGGAGTTACGGCGCAAGCAACTTCAGGCGCAGGGCTACTCGGAAACCGACATCGTAAAGATGCTGGCCGACAACAAGTTTTGGAACGACTAAGCTCCTTCTGCCGGACAGAGGAAAACCCTTCACGGTGTGGCGACTTGCACCGCAATGCCGTGAAGGGTCAATTTAAATGAAATGAGGCACACGTATGACGTTAACAACTGAAAACCGCAATTTTGCAAACCTAGTCTCGCAAAACGTAGACCCCAAACACATCACCATTGACTTCGCGGCCAATGCCAAGGACCTCGCAGAACATCGCAAGAAAATGGACGCGGCCAACCCGCCCAAACCTGAAGACCCCGGTACGGAACTCGCACGGCTTGAACAATGGGGAGACTCCATTGCCACGCGGCTGGCCGGTTCGGAAAGCACTCTCAACCGTGCTGCTGGCCGCGTCCATGGTTTCGAGAAAAAGCTTGCCGACATGAAGGCGTATGCCAAGACGCAGCCGCCGACTGCACAGAAGCCCTGGGCGGAAAAGATTGCCGACTGCGAAGCCGACCTGAAGGAAGCGATCCGATTCCTTGAGGCGCAGAAGCGAGTCAATCTGGCACTCGTAAAAGAAAAGAAGTCCTTTCCGGCAGGGCGCATCCCGGAGTTGCGAAAGATAGTCTCCGAGGCTGACAAATTGTACAAAGCTGCCAAGAAGAAAGTTGATCTTGGCTGGTAACAGGATTCAGTCGCGGGTCTTTAACCCACTTCCCCGTGACTGAAAGAGGCGGGCCAATGCAGCCTTCAATAAACGTGTTGCCGGTTCCGCGTTAGCCTCGAAAGACCGGCACTGGTGGCGCGGTTTACTTTGGCGAGTTGGCCGCACCACCTATAAAGTTTGGTGCCTGAAAAATTGTCTCAGGACATCTAATGGCACTAAGTGACGGGACGGGGCGTGCGCACGCCACAAGTTGAAACTGTCTCGCGGGGCGCGACCGATCACAAGGCGTGCCCTTCACAATTTCAGGAGGCGGCTGTGAGATGGTCTTGGATAAGACGCGCCAGTTTAGAAGGAACCGAGAACATTTGCCGCGATGCCTTTGACACGATACGACGGGCGCTGGCCGTTTGTGAATCGCAGGCAAAGCGAATTGAAACTCTCGAAGGCGATCTACGAGTGCAGACCATAAAGGCTCGCCACATTCAAGAGGACATTATGCGGGCCGATACCACATACCTGAAGGGTGCCGGAATCCTCAACGATTTTGGCGATGAGAACGGAGTGAGCAAATGAACTCTTTTGAGCAGGCATATCGGGAGGCGGCTAGAGATTTGAAAACACTCCAGCAGCGGCAAACATCACTGCAACAAGAATTAGGAAACTTAACAAAAGAAATCACGCAGGCTGAGGCCGTGTGCAACAAAGCCCGCGAAGCCCTGTTGCGGCATGTGGAAGATTCCCATGTTTAAGCCTGATCCGCAACTCGAAAAGCTGACCAGCGCCGTGCAAGAGCTTGTCATCGTGAACAAGGCGCTGTTGAAGAAACTGGAAGAGCAGCAAGTGTCACTCACGGCGCTCACGCGATTCGTCAAAGACAACAGCGCCAGCAAGCCGATTTGCGGGGTGATTTAAGCTTGGCGGTCATGGACGTGGCTGAGGAGTAGCTATGCGGCCACGTGGAGCACCTTGGCCGATCACGTCCATGAACTGCTGGCCGTGGGACAAGCCGGGGCCGTGGATCAAAATTCCGTGGCCCTGGTGCCCGGTCCTACCAATTACTACAGCGCGGCGATATACTCATCGGCATGAGTGACCCAAAGAAGATCGGTGCTTTGAAGAAACAGATCGGAAAATTGGAAGATGATCTCCGACTGGTAATTGAGGAATGCGCTCGCGTATCACATCACTCAGAATCCGAAATCAGGCAGGCACTTGAAGATCGCGGTTGGCTCACAAGCACACCTCCTTTGGTACTGCCGGAAGAGTGCGACCGAAAGCTTCGCCATCTTGATAATCAAATCACCAAGCTCAAGAAAGAACTGAAAAACGAAGAGGAAAAGAAATAGGACTAACAAAATGCCTACCGAGTACGATGCCAACATTTTGCAGGTTTACGCTGATGATCTTTACAAGCAGGCACAGAGCATCATCGCAACAACCGCCGTCAAATACGGTCTCATCACGTTCTTGATTTCTGCACCGCTTTCAGGTGTGGTCTTCGCCTATATCTCTCATGAAACCAAAACCGACTTAGGAAGCACGGTTATATTCACCATCATCATTCTCACTGCTCTCGGCATTGTGGCAGGGATCAGCGAAGGACGAAGGAAAGCCTTCCATTTGAAACTGGAAGCACAACAACTCCTGTGTCAGCGACAGATTGAACTCAACACGCGCAAGCAACTTTAATCAGAAGTCCTGACTTGGTCACGAACGAAGGTCAGGACATAACCAACGATGAGACCAAGAAGAAACGTAAATGTCGAGCCTTCGATTTTGCCTTTGTAGGTCAGTAGACCAGCTACGCCCACGATGATTACGACAACACTGAGGGCTACCCACGCCATGTGCTTCTGAAAACTAATCTCTCGCTCTTGGCCCTTCTGGTAGCTGGTTACTCCTGCTGTAAGCAACTTCACAACGGGGTCAGCCTTATCCGCGAGAACGTTGATGATGTCAATGAGGTTCACCTGTTGTGGTGGTCCAGAAGGCGGTTTCGGTGGTGATGTTGGCTCAATTGAATCGGTCATGGGCTTTCCTCTTTAGGGTCATTGTAGCAGTTTCGTCTTACATTCGCCCTTCATTTTTCTTTGGGCACTAGGTGCCCTGTTGGTGCCCAAAAGTGTCTTAGTGCCCGCATTTGTGCGTAAAATTCCGTGGTTCTCGCACCGTATCGTGTTGATTCTACATGCCCCGTAAGGACACCTGCCGCTTTCAAGACCGCCCGTTTCAACCACTCACGCATCCCTCCGCACTTTGTTTACAAGGACTTAGGCTGCTACCAATGAGGGCCCGCCCTTGAGCAACTCACGTCCAGGACTACACCACTGAGATTGTAACGGCGACCCCAAGCGGGTGCAACCTTCAGAGCGGCTCTGCACCAAGAACAACAAGCATCACCAGCACGACCTACAAGCCTGTCAGACTCTGGCGGCTGGGGAGTCGGAAAGTGAACATCGGAGAATCAATTTGTGGCCGGATATTGTATATGATATTAAGATTCCCAACTGTAGCTCTGTCACGTGACCCTTTGTCCTGGCGAAATTGGCAGACCACGAGGCGACATGAAGGAACGCACCGGCTGTTTAGCACTTAGTGGAATTCTGATTCTATGTGGGACCCTCCTATATCCCAACCTGTCACTCGCGCAGGAGGAGGAGACCGAACGGGGGCACTCTATCGGCAAGGTCTCGACACAAGGCGACCTCATTGTCATGGAATTGGATGACGGTGCTCTGGGCAGGGCTAACCTGTTCGACCTCGTCGGCCACACGCTGCGTTTCACCCCGGAGGGTTCCCGCTATCGCGTGCAGAGTGGGACCTTGAACTGGGATCCGGACTTCGGCCCGGAACTTAACGGTGCCGAGGTCACTCTTCATCAATTTGCCTTTCCTTTCTCTGGCCAGCGCTGGAACTCATTCCGCGTGGGCAGAACCGGATCGATGACCTTCGGCACACCAGAACGGGAAGCTGGCCCTGGCCCTCGTGTCCCTGGCGACGGAGGCGTATCGATTGGCCGGTTCGAGCCGCTGGCGGAGGCGGCCAGCAGGTTGATCGATAGCGCCCCGGCGATCTGCGTGTTTTTTAAGCCGCGGATGTCCGGACCTCATTATGTGAAGGAACTGGCGGATCGTGTGGTCATCACGTGGGATCTCACGGAGCCGTTCGGGAATATCCAGGATTTCACATGGTTCAAGACGATCAATCGGTTTCAGGCTGTACTGCATAGCGACGGGCCCATTGAGATGTCGTACAAGGAGCTCGCCGCGAAGGATGCCATCGTTGGCGTCTACCCCGTGCTCTCGGGCGCAGAAAAGCCTGTGGCGACGCTCAGCGCGGAGCCGCATCCAGCGGTGCCAGCGCACCTGGATGTCAGGAATCTCAAGCTCTCAGTGGTTGACGACAGCCTCCTGAAGGTCACATTCGAAACACGTGGGCCCGTGCTGCCGGAAGGCGATCCAGCGTTGGACGGCATCACCTACCGCGTCCTTTTCGATGCGCACGAACCCCTTCCGACACGCGCCGACGCTGCCCATCCCACGTTTGTCTGGACGGTGCGAGGAGTGGCGTGGCAGCGCCGGCCAACAAGCTACATTGCATTCGGCCCCGGCGTGTCGCGCAAAATGAACGCGAATGGCAACACGATTACAGTGCAGGGAGTACTCCCTGCGGCGCTCGGCAAAGCGGAGCAAATTGCCGTCTACGCTGAAGTCGCCGCGCCGGGAAACCGGGAACCGGTTGAGCGCCTGTCACCCCATGCCATTCGGTTGACGGGGATTCGCAATCCCGAGGTTCATCTCTCTCCCCTGACGCGCAAGGATGGCCCCTTTGGAATCGTGTATGAATCATTCCACTACCTGGCTTTGCCCAGATCTCAGGATTTGGCTTGCACGGTAATCCAAGGCCTTGGCGA
>Ga0209517_10005960_pt1 | contig 15293 bp, 15 predicted proteins | sample PeaSoiMetSII2010_FD_187695 | JGI IMG/M metagenome (GOLD analysis project Ga0209517, IMG submission 187695) | Peat soil microbial communities from Weissenstadt, Germany - SII-2010 (SPAdes) (version 2) | ecosystem: Environmental > Terrestrial > Soil > Wetlands > Peat | place: Germany... | reverse complement strand
GAATGCCGCCGTAGCCAGACATAAGATCGGAAGAACAGCCGCCCTGAGTTTCATCAGAAACAGTATAGGATGAATGTGATGCGAGTATTACCCGCTCTGTTACTGGCCTTAACGGGATCAACCTGGGCGCAGTCTCCGGTAATCGGCATGAATAACTTCATTCACGCCGCGAATAGCCTGGAGAAGACGGTAGCGTTCTATCGCGATGTATTCGGCTGGCCGGCGCCGCCTCCGCCAAGGCCGCCCAACCCCGCGGTTCCCGCGCTGGTGAATGCTCCGGGCGCACAGTTCCAGGTGGCCATCTTCCGGATTCCGGGCTCGACGTTCGGCTGGGAACTCACCACTTTCGGCCCGATCGATCGTAAGCCGGGGCAGGCTCGTCCGACAGACCCCGGCGCGGGGATTTTCATCGTGCGCGTGCGGAATATCGATCCGATGCTGGCAGCGATCAAGAAAGCGGGAGCGCCCATCGTGACCCGTTCCGGCGCGCCGGTGAAGATCGGCAACGCTCGAGCGGTGATGTTCCGCGATCCGGATGGATTCCCGGTCGAGGTGGATGAGGTCGAAGAGAACACCGGTGCGGTCATAGGAATCAGCGTGGGCGATATGGCGGCGACGCTCAAGTTTTATCGCGACCTGCTGGGATTCGAACTGACCGGCGAGATGAAGTTCGCCGGCGATAAAACCAAAATGGACCTGATCGGAGCGCCCCCGGACGCGCAGTATCGCCAAATGGCAGGAACCATACCGGGCACGAACGCCCACATCGAGTTCTCCGAGTTCAAAGGCGTGGAGCGCACGCCGTTCCATCTGCGCGTTCCCGATCCGGGCTGTCCGGCGCTGGCGTTGCGCGTGACCGACTTGGACGGGCTTTTGAAGCGACTGAAGGCCGCTCGGGTGAAAGTAGTTTCTGCCGGCGGCGAACCGGCTCAGTTCAGTCCCACCGTTCGCAATATCTTTGTCGAGGATCCGGACGGTTTCAAGGTCGAACTCTACCAATCCCAGTCACAATAGCCCGGTCGCGTCCGCGACCATGCACAATAGATAGTTCATGGTTGAAACCATCCAGTGGACCGACGCGGGCGTGGTGATGATCGATCAAACCCGCCTGCCACGCGAGCAGAAGTTCGTCACCTGCCGCACGTATCTTGACGTCGCCGACGCCATCAAGACGATGGTGATCCGCGGCGCGCCGGCCATCGGAGTCGCGGCCGCAATGGGCGTCGCGTTGGGCGTGCAGGAAGGGGCCGATTTTGAGACGGTCTGCAAAACGCTCGCGGCGACGCGGCCCACGGCGGTGAATTTGTTCTGGGCGATCGAACGTATGAAACGCCTCCGAGCTTCGCTCGACGGCTTACCAAGCCGCGAAATCGTTGAGCGAATGATCGAGGAAGCCAAACAAATCCGCCTGGAAGACATCGCCATCTGCCAGGCCATCGGCCGCAACGGCGAGCCGCTAGTTCCCGATGGCAAGACCGTGCTGACGCATTGCAACGCGGGCGCGCTCGCCACGGCGGGATACGGCACCGCGCTGGGCGTGATCCGTGCCGCCGTCAGCGCCGGGAAGAAGATCGACGTCTTCGCCGACGAGACGCGGCCGTTTCTGCAGGGTGCGCGCCTCACCGCCTGGGAGCTGCAGCAGGACGGGATCGCCACCACCGTCATCACCGACAACATGGCGGGGCACTTCCTGCGCTCCGGCAGGATCGGCTGCGTGGTGGTAGGCGCCGACCGGATCGCCGCCAATGGGGACGTAGCCAACAAGATCGGGACCTATTCCGTCGCGGTGCTGGCGAAGGAGAATGGGATTCCGTTCTATGTCGCCGCGCCGGTCTCTACGTTCGATCTGACGCTCGCCTCGGGGGATGCGATTCCCATCGAGCAGCGCTCGCCCGACGAGGTCACGCACTTCAGGGGAGTGCCCGTGGCCCCGGAAGCGATCGCCGCGGCGCACCCGGCGTTCGATGTGACCCCGTCGCGCTACGTGACCGCCATCGTGTGCGAGCGCGGCGTGGCCCGCGCGCCTTACGAAGAATCGCTGCGGAAGTTGGCGCAGCTATCGGAGCCATGTTAGGGTGAGGTTTATGTCCGTTTCCCGTCTCACGATTTTCCTGGCTGCCGTGTTGACCCTCTCCGCGCAGGGGCTTAGTAATCGCCGTGCGCCCAGCTTTTCGCTTCCGGACTCGGCGCTGCGGCAGCACGATATCCTCGACTATCGCGGAAGCTGGTTGCTGCTGGACTTCATGGAGGTCAACTGTCCGACTTGCAAGGATCTTTCCAAGAAGCTGGAATCTGTCAAGGCAAAGTACGGCCCCAAAGTAGCGGTTGTCTCAATCGTGCTCGCGCCGCCCGAGACCCAGGAGACCGTCGCGAAATATGTCGCCGAGACGAAAATCACCACGCCCGTTCTGTTCGATTCCAGCCAGGTGATCATTTCCTATTTCAAAGCCACCCCCCAGAATCCGACTTTCGACCGGCCGCACCTGTTTGCCGTTGATCCCAATGGGCTGATCGTGAAAGACTGGGAGCAACCGGCCATGGTTGTTCCGGGGTTTCTCGGTGAGCTGGATCGACTCATCGCAGGGCCACCTGCGAAAAAATAGGCATCGTGGAGCGGGCTTCAGCCTGCAACGGGTGCTTCAGCACCCGCGCCGAATCGGCGGCTAAAGCCACCGTTGCAGGCTGAAAAGCCTGCTCCACGCACCGACAGTACTAAAGGGAAGACCCTAGTCGGCCGATTAGACCTTGTGCAGACTGCACAGGTTTCGCCCGAGCTCGCTGACGCCGCTGATGTATTGAGCGACCAGCTTCGCTTCCATCTGCAAGGGTTGGCGCGATTCCTGGAGCCTCAGGCGGATAAGATCGACCGCCGCTTCCTGACGCGCCTGCGGGAAATGGGCTTCGAGCCGCAGCAGCGCACCGCGCTGGCCGCCATCACGCCGGGGGCGGCGTCGCGGGTACTGGCGCACGACCTACCGGCTCTCAAATTCATCGAGCAGGTCGAGTACAACGGCCGCCGTCTGGCGAAGCTGAATCTGCCTCCCAGCGCGATTCTGGAAGCCCTGCAGGAATACGATCGCCTGCTGGCGCCGGTTCTCGAAGCGCTGATCCCCGACGAGCACGCTAACTTTCAGTGGGTCCGCGATCAGCTCCATTTCTGCGTCATCCTGACGCTGAACAATGCGTACTACCAGGTCCGCGAGGCCGAAACACAGGCCTTCTACGAACTATTTCGCGTGGAGCTCGAGTCGCGCAATCTGGAGGAACTGCTGCGCCGTTTTCTGGAAACGCTGGTACACGTCTGCCGCGCCGACGCGGGCCGGCTGTACATGCTGAACGAAGATTCCAGCCAGTGGGTGCTGCGGGCAGGATGTCCCGATTCCGAGTTGCTCTCGGTTCCCAACCGGCCGGGACTGGTCAAGAAACTCTCGAAGCAGCGCTATTTGAATGGCGATCCCCGCGCCGCGGACGTTCTGCTGGAGGAAAGCTGGCACAGCCGGTTCCCCTCATGCTGGTCGATTCCGCTGGCCGCCGACGGCCGCACCGCGGGCGTGATGCAGTTCGGTTTTGCCAAGCCCTACGAATGGCTGCCGCGCGAGCAGGAGTTGCTGGCCGCCGCCGCCGAGCGCTGTCTGATGGCCGCGGAAAAGGCTCGCCTGGTGGAAGATCTGGCCCAGCGCGAGGAGCAGGTCCGGCGCCTGGCCGAGCACATGCTCCACGTGGAAGAAATGGAGCGTCGCCGCATCAGCCGCGAACTGCACGATGAAGCCGGCCAAAGCTTGCTGTGCATCCGGCTCCAGATGGAGTTGCTGGAGCAGGACCTCCCCGAGGGAGAAGGGGAGTGGAAGACCAAACTGCGTGACGCCCGGGAAATGACGGAGCGAACGATTCTCGAAATGCGCCGCCTGATCTCGGCTTTAAGCCCGGCGGTTCTGGAGCAACTGGGGCTGGGAGCGGCCCTCCGGCAACTGGTGAATCGCTTCCAGAGGCTCCAACCTACCTGCCAGATAAAGCTGCACCTGGCCAAGATGGGGGTCCTGCCGCAGCAAGTAGAGGTGATCTCCTATCGCCTGTTGCAGGAATGCTTTAACAACATCGGCAAACACTCCGGGGCGACCCATGTAAATATTTCCCTGGTGTCGGCCGATGGAAAACTGAAGCTGGTGGTAGAAGATAACGGCGTCGGATTCAACATTGAAGAGGCCTTAGCCAAACGTGAATCTTTCGGCCTATCCGGAATGCGGGAGCGCGTAGCCCTTCTGGGCGGTGAATTCCACGTAGAAAGTCGTACAGAGGGGGCTAAGAGGGGTACAAAGATTTCCATAGAACTGCCGATAGCCAAATAGCGGCTCTTGTAGGAAGGATTACGTAAGGCAAGGTCTAAAACTATGGCCAAGATTCGAATCATGCTGGCGGACGATCATACTTTGTTCCGCCAGGGTATCCGCACGCTAATTTCGGCGGAAGCGGACATGGAAGTGGTCGGAGAAGCGTCCAACGGCGGCGACGCCGTGGACAAAGCCAATGAAGCGCGGCCGGACGTGGTCCTGATGGACATCGGGATGCCCGGGCTGAGCAGCTTCGAAGCCACCCGCCAAATCAAAAAGAACCGGCCCGAGACTAAGGTCCTGTTCCTGACCATGTACGACGACGAGGATTACCTGGTCGAGGGCATGGAAGTCGGCGCCAGCGGCTACGTGCTGAAAGACAGTCCCAGTCAGCAACTGGTGGCGGCCGTTCGCGACATTTGCCGGGGCGGCAGCTATCTGAGCCCGCGCATGCTTTCCCAACTGGTGGACGATTTCCGCAGCCGCATCAAGTCGGCCAACCGTCTGCCGCGTTTCGCCACTCTAACCACCCGCGAGCGGGAAGTGCTCAAGATGCTGGCGGAGGGCAATTCGGTGAAAGAGATCGCCTGTGACCTGAATCTCAGCGTGAAGACGGTGGAGGCGCACAAGTTCAACCTGATGCGCAAGCTCGACATTCACAACAAGGCGCAGCTGGTGCAGTACGCCATCCAGAAAAAGATCATCAAGATTCCCAATCTCGTGTAACAAATCCTCCTAGAGAGTTGTAAAAACTGAGAGCCGCAGATATCTGCGGCTCTTTTTTTTGGCTGCTTGGCCGCGCATGAACGCGAATAAACGCAAATGGCTTCTGGGAGCTACACTGGATGCGTTGGCGTTCATGTGCGTTCATTTGCGGCTATTCCTATGAAAAACTTTCTCCTTGGATTCGTTATCGGGATTCTGGCCACCGGTTTGGTGATCGTGCTGGTGGCATTCGCGGTGGTGCGCCTGGCCGCCTCGTACGGCGGCGAGCGGCCGGTCGCGGTGGCCGACAATTCGGCGCTGATACTCAATCTCGAAGGTGCGGTTCCGGAACAGGCGCCAGTCGAGGTCACGATTCCTTACCTGCAGCAACAGCCGCCGCTCACCGTGCTCGATACCTGGAAGCTGCTGCACCGGGCGGCCGGCGATACGCGCGTGAAGGCGCTGGTGCTGGAGCCCAGGGGCATTGACGCGGGCTGGGCCAAGCTCGAAGAGCTGCGCGCGGAGATCCTGGCGTTCAAGCAATCCGGCAAACCTGTCTACGCATATCTGCGTAACGCCACCATGCGCGAGTATTACCTCGCCACCGCCGCCGACAAAATCTACATGGCGCCCGAGGACGAGCTCGACGTAAAGGGTCTGCGCGCCGAACTGATGTACTTCAAGGGAACGCTCGACAAGGTCGGCGTGACCATGGAATTCGAGCACGTCGGCAAGTATAAGGACGCGCCCGATCAGTTCACCAAAACGTCAGCGAGTCCGGAAACTCTGGAGGTCACCAACCAGATTCTGGATCAATATTACGGAAACATGGTGCAGGTGATTGCCGAAGGCCGCAAGCTGCCTCCGGGCGCGGTGCGCGGGGTGATCGATCAGGGACCTTTCATCGGCAAGAGCGCGCTCGACAGCGGACTGGTGGACGGGCTGATTTTCGAAGATGAGATGTTGTCGCAGATCAACACGCAGGTCAAGGCAGACCTGAAGAAAATCGGCGCGCACAGTTACTCCAAGGCTGCGGCGGCGGACCCGGCCGGCCGGACTCGCATCGCCTATGTCACCGGCGATGGGGAAATTACCCGCGGCAATCCGGGCGAGGACGTTTCGGACGGCGGCATTACCGCCTTCAGCATGGTGAAGCTTCTGCGCCAGGTGGCCGACGATTCGAGCATCAAGGGTGTGATTCTGCGCGTGGATTCGCCGGGCGGCGACGGCATCGCCTCCGACGACATCCTGCACGAGATGAAACTGTTGAGCAAGAAAAAACCCGTGCTGATTTCGATGTCCGACCTGGCGGCGTCCGGCGGATACTTCATCGCTATGACCGGCGATCCGGTGTTGGCGTACTCGAATACGCTGACCGGCTCCATCGGCGTGTTCTTCGGCAAGGTGAACTTGAGCGGATTGTACGAGAAGCTCGGCATCAAAGCGCAAATGTTGACGCGCGGACGGTTCGCCGACATCGATTCCGAGACCAAGCCTCTGACGCCGGAGGAAAAGGAGAAGGTTCAGCGTGAGATCCAGGTGTTTTACCGAGGGTTTGTCGAGCGCGTGTCCGAGGCGCGCAAGCGCCCTTACGACCAGGTGGAACCGCTCGCGCAGGGCCGTGTGTGGCTGGGCGCGCAGGCCAAGATGAACGGACTGGTGGACGAGATCGGCGGCCTGGACCGCGCGGTCGAGATGATTAAGCAGCGCACCAATATCCCCGCCTCCGAACAGGTCACGTTGGTGACCTATCCGCCGCGCCGCACGCTGTTGGAACTGCTGCTCAAGAACACTAACGATAATTCGGAGCTGGAATCGGCGATCAAGTCGGTCGCCGGAAATCTGCCCTGGAAGTCGCTAGCTCACGGCGGCGTGCAGAGGCTGATGCCGTACTCGCTTGTTGTAAAGTAAATTTGCGGAGAACGGGTGATGTGGAAAATCAGGTTGCTGCTCCCTGCGGCAGTGATGATCGGTGCGGCCCTGGCCGGCGCGCTGCAAGCTCCTCCGCAAACCGATCAGCAGTCTCTTCCCGCGCCGACGTTTCGCGCCAGAACCCGCTTGGTGCAAGTGGATGTGATCGTCCGGGACAAGAACGGTCCCGTAATGGGGCTGAATCAGGACGATTTCACTTTGCTCGACAACGGCAAGCCCCAGAAGATTTCCGTTTTCGCCGTCAAAGGAACCCCGAGCTCACGGAAGTCCGCTGTTCCGTTGCCACCGGGGACGGTATCGAACCGCCTGACCCGCAACGGCCAGGAGGCGGCCAGCTCGACGATTATACTCATCGACCGGCTCAACACTCCGCAAGACGACCAGCATTACGCGAATCAAAAGATCGTAAAGTTTCTGGAGACCCGCCGTAGTCAAGATCGGCTCGGTATCTACACCTTCGGGAACGGATTGCGGATAGTGCAGGATCTGACGGACGATCCGGAGCGGCTGAGCCGGGCGATCAACAGCCTCAAGCCACAGAACGCGAACCACAGAACCTTATATACTCCTGGACCTTTCGAGCGGAGCGAGCCCGAAATGTCAGGGCGGGCGCTCGAGGAATATGAATTGCTCACGGCCAATGAGAAAGTGCTCAGCGTGAAGCAGGCGTTGGAAGCGATCGCCCGCCACCTGGCGCCGGTTCCCGGCCGCAAGAGTCTGATCTGGGTTACTGGAAGTTTCCCTCTGCTTATCCAAACGGCCCACGAGACCAAGGACTTCTCTCAGGATATGCGGGAGGCCGCGCGCGCGCTCAACGACGCCAACGTAGCCCTTTACACCGTGGATGCACGCGGTCTGGTCGTCGGGAACTTCGCGAACCCCCGCAGACCCTGGGGCCTCACCATGCCTGGGATCGACACCATGAACAACCTCGCGGGGCTCACCGGCGGCAGAGCTTTCTATGCTGACAACGGCCTCGATAGTTTGATCGAAGAAGCCGTGGCAGACTCCGAACTTATTTATACGCTGGGCTTCTACCCCTCACAGGAATCGCAGGACGGAGACTGGCACACGCTGAAGGTCTCGGTCGACAAGCGCGGTGTCGCCGTGCGTTACCGCGAGGCGTACTTCGCGTCGAAAGCGCTGGCCGACGCGGATCAGCATCCCACGTTGGCGCAACTGCTTCACAACACTTTGGACGCGGCCGAAATCGGGCTGCGCGCCGAGACCACGCCGGATCAGGCTCGGCCGGGCTTTTATAAATTGCGGGTAACCGCGGACCTGCATGATGTGCATCTCGAGCATCAGGACGCGCGCTGGGTGGGAGGGGTGGAAGTTTCCTTGTACATGGAAGGTGCGCCGTCCGCTTATAAAATCACCCGGAAGATCGCGATACCGGATGACCAGCTTGCGGCTGCGCTGGAAATGGGAATCGTGGTCGACGTTTCCGTTGGACTAACAGAACCAACGGGGGAGCTCCACGTGGTGGTGCAGGACGATGCCACCGGCGCCGGCGGGTCGGTGCGGGTGCCCCTCGGAAGGAAATGACGGCGAGGATATACCAACTGGTCCATTTACGGACTTGATCGACTGTGGTAGCATGATAGTGCTTCTGGGACGTTCTCTGGAAGCAAACCCCCTCTCACGGAGATAAAGACAATTACGGAATGAGTTTTACCGTCTTCTTGGGCAATTTGCCCACCTGGGTCACCGCGGACGATATCAAGGGATGGCTGACAGCCGAAAACCTGGTCGCGGACGCAATTAAAGTTATCCGCAACCCCGAAACGCAGGAGTCCAAAGGCTTCGCGTTTATCGAAGCGCCCAACACCGAGGAGATGAATTCCATCATCCGCCGGTTTGATCGTGCTCCGCTGGAGGATCGCTTGCTTCGGGCCAACCCCGCGCAGCCGGCCCGTCCCAAGGGGCAAAGCCAAGGTGGCCGCCCAATGGGTGGTCCTGGCGGGCCTGGGCCGTCTCAAGGCGGTCCATCAGGGCACACCGCTGAGCGAAGTGCAGGCGTCGCACCGAGGGTAACCCATACCGAAGGGCATGGCGCCGCTCCTCAAAGCACCGAACACCGGCCGCCTCCGCCACCGCGACGCGCCAAGAAGACCTTCGCCAAGCGCAGCGAAAGCCGCGGCCCGCAGAGTTCCTTCGCCGAAGAGCTCGCCAAAGCCTTATAAGTCCTTTTCTGTTCGCCCGCCCTAGAGGCGAGTACGCCAAAAGTGGTATACTCGATCCCTAAGTAATCTTAATGTTGGGTCCCCGCCTAGGAGCGGGATTTTAAGCCCATGGGCGACTTACTGATCATCAGGCTTCTTTTCATCGCCGTCCTGGCGTTTGCCGCCTACTTTCTCCATCCTTTCAATCTTGAGGGCCCCGTGGCCGCCGCTGTGGGCGTAGTCGCCGGCATCGCCGTGGTGGTGTTTGAGATCCGCATCAAGCAAGTCAGCATGCGGCGCCTGATCGGGGCGGCTTTCGGCAGCGTACTGGGGATCCTGGGCGCGTATCTCATCTCCCTGGTGATGGAGAAGGCCATGCCGGATAGCGATAACACGGTGCCTTTTCTGGAAGTCCTTATTTTGGCGCTGATGACCTACTGCGGCCTGGTGGTGGGCGCCGCGAAGGGCGAGATGCTGAATCTGGCGGCTTTTGGCGGGCTGTTCGGGGGAGAAAAAGCCAGCAAGAATTCCTTCAAGATTCTGGATACCAGCGTCATCATCGATGGCCGGATCTCCGATATCGCCGAGACCGGGTTTATCGACGGCTCGCTGGTGATCCCGCAGTTCGTTCTGCGCGAGCTGCAGCAGGTGGCGGATTCCTCGGATGGGATGAAACGCAATCGCGGCCGCCGCGGGCTGGACGTGCTGCAGCACATTCAGAAGATGCCGCAACTGAACATCCAGATCCTGGAAGACGATTTTCCTAACGTCCGCGAAGTGGACATGAAGCTGATCGAGCTGGCCAAGTTGTACGCCTGCAAAATCGTCACCAACGATTTCAATTTGAACAAGGTCGCACAACTGCACGGCGTCGAGGTTCTGAACATCAACGATCTGGCCAATGCGCTCAAGCCGGTGGTGCTGCCCGGTGAAACCATCCGCGTGTTCATTCTCAAGGAAGGCAAGGAATATAACCAGGGCGTGGCCTACCTGGACGACGGCACCATGGTGGTGGTGGACAATGCGCGCAAGCTGATTTCGAAGACCATCGACGTCGCCGTAACCAGCGTCCTGCAGACCACCGCGGGCAAGATGATCTTCGGCCGCTTCGATGAGCGTTCGCACACGGTCTACGATAAAGAACGCGAGCGTCCCCAGCGGGAAGCGGCGAGCGGCGGCGCGTAGGGTTACTGTTCCAACTTCTCGACGTCTGCTGCGTCCTGTGTTCGCCCTGTCGCACGCTTGTTCTTGATCAGCGTCTCCTTGCTCAAGAAAGCGACCGGGACCCCGTCCAGATCGCCGGGTACGCGCCGATCCCAAGCCTCTTCGAATGTTACTCCCGTGAGCGATGTCAACAGGTCAATCCGGCTCGGTGCTATTCCGAGCTGCACCACGCATCCGGGTTGCAGAAAGTCGGCCGCGCTGAGTCCGAGGGACGCGAAGCTGAACGCGACCAGAACCTGCTCGACGCGCGCCGCATTTTCAGGGGTGGGGCGCAAGAGAATGTCCACGTCTCCGGTGTAGCGAGGAAACCCGTGAAAGGCGAGCGCGTGCGCCCCTACGATCAGGCATTCAACTCCGTGAGAGTTCAACGATTCGATAAACTCTCTCAAGTCTTTCGGAACAGCCATGCTCCTCCCGATAGAGGCGAACCAGGTCGAACAGGATTTCGAGCCGCTGTTGGGGCGTGAGACTCCGGTAGTAGGCGCGGTCCGCAGCATCGGCCTCGGCGTGGTTATCGAACCGGCGGATAATACGCTCCACCAAACCATTTTATCCCGTTCCCGAGCAGAGCGTCGCCGAATTCATTACAATCGGTAGTTCACTCGTAAAGAGTTCCTCATGAACGTATCCGTCATTCTTCCCGCCGCTGGTCTCGGTACCCGAATGGGGCGGGAAAAGGCCGGCACCAGCCGCAAGCAGTTCATGCTGCTGGAGGGCGCGCCGATCCTGATCCACACCATCCGCAAATTTCTGCGCAGTCCCTCGGTCACTGAAATCGTGGTGGCGTTGCGCGCCGAGGACATGGACTGGGCCCGCGGCCTGATTCATCAGGAGCATCCCTCCAAGCCGGTTCGCGTGGTCGAAGGCGGAGACAGCCGCCAGCAATCGGTCGAAAACGCGCTCGCCACCCTGGCCCCCGATACCGATCTGGTGGCGGTGCACGACGCGGTGCGCCCGTTCATCGATTCCGAACTGGTGGAACGCGTGATCGCCGAAGCGGGGAAGACGGGAGCCGCCATCGTCGGGATCGTCCCGGTGGACACCGTCAAGCAGGTGCACAAAAATAAGATCCGCGCGACGCTTTCGCGCGAGCATCTGGTGATGGCGCAGACCCCGCAAGTATTCCGCTTCGATCTCCTCCAGCGCGCGTTCGCCAAGGCCCGCAAGGACAGCTTTACCGGCACCGACGAATCCAGCCTGGTGGAGCGCCTGGAAGAGGTCGAGGTCCATGTGGTGCAGGGCAGCGATCGCAACATCAAGATCACCAAGCCCACCGACATGGAACTGGCGCGCTTGTTCCTCTCCGAAGAAGTCACGGACGAAACAGCATCGTGAGCAAGGTTTCGCCTGCGAAATCGTTAAACGAGACCAGGACCGGTCTCGGATGGGACGTTCATCGTCTCGCCACCGGACGGCCGCTCATTCTAGGGGGTGTAACGGTGCCCAGCGAGCTCGGACTGGAGGGCCACTCGGACGCCGATATCCTGGCTCACGCCATCACGGATGCTTTGCTGGGGGCGGCCGCGCTGGGCGATATCGGGATGCACTTCCCGGATACCGATCCGCGTTGGAAAGGCGCCGACAGCCTCCGTTTCCTGGCGAATGCCGCCGGCTTGGTGCGCGAGCGCGGATTCACGATCGTAAACGTGGATTCTACGGTGGTCCTGGAACGGCCCAAGCTCAAAGACTATAGGCAACCGATCCGCGAATCGCTGGCGAAGACGCTGGGGATCGAGATGGATCGTGTGTCGGTGAAGTTCAAGACGGCGGAACGCGTCGGGCCGGTTGGCGAAGGGCGCTCGGCCGAGGCACAGGCGATCGTCACGCTGGCGCGGTAACGGCGTCCGCCAAAGGCACTAAAGGGGACAGACGACATTTTGGGTCAGGCGGCCGTCACGAAGTGAGATGGCTCTCGCGAAAAATCGTCTGTCCCCTTTAGTGACTCTTAGCTCTTTAGCTACTACGGAACCTTCAACAGTAGCTTTCCGGTGGTCTTGCGCCCTTCCAAATCGGCATGCGCCTGAGCGGCCTCTGCCAGCGGATAGACCTTGTCGATGTTGATTTTGAGCTTGCCCTCGCCGATCCAGCGGAACATGTCGGACGAGCGCCACTCGAAATCTTCGCGGCTGGCCATGTAGGTGAACAGCGTCGGCCGCGTCACGTAGAGCGATCCCTTTTGGCTGAGCAGCAGCAGATCGACGGGGGCTGCGGGACCGCTCGAATTGCCGAAGGCGACCATCATGCCGCGCGGCTTCAGACAATCGAAACCCTTGAGAAGTGTCGCCTGGCCGACGCCGTCGTAAACCACATCCACGCCCTTGCCATCGGTCAGCCGTTTCACTTCCGCGACGAAATCCTGGGTGTTGTAGAGAATGGCATCGGAAGCGCCGTCTCCCAGCGTAAGCTTGGCCTTCGCCTCCGAACCGACCGTGGCAATCACGCGCGCGCCGATCATGGCGGCCATCTGCACGATCAGCCTGCCGGTGCCTCCGGCCGCGGCGTGAACCAGCGCGGTTTGCCCTTTTTTCAGCGGGAAAGTGGAATGCGTGAGATAGTGCGCAGTGCAGCCTTGCAGCATGGACGCGGCGGCGGTCGCGTCATCCACGCCATCGGGAATCTTCACCAGTTGCGCCGCGGGGACTGAATGAAACTCCGCGTAAGAACCTCGCGCCAGAGTGTATGCCACGCGCTCCCCGGGCTTGAATTGGGTGACTCCCTCGCCGAGCTTCTCCACGGTTCCGGAGCCCTCCGAACCGATCACCGCGGGCAGAGGCAGCTTGTACAAACCGCTGCGGTGATACGTATCGATAAAGTTCACGCCGGAGTAGGCGAGTTTGACCAGCACCTCGCTGGGTCCGGGCTGGGGAGTGGGCAAATCGCCGTAACGCATCGCGTCGATTCCGCCGGTTTGTTCGACATAGACAGCTTTCATGATTGTCGTAATTTCCTTCGCAGGTGTACCGTGCCAGCGTACAACAACAGATAGGCGAGCGTCAGCGGAAAAAACACCAGCCGCACCAGCGAGGGCACGGCTGCCGATCCGCTGATCCCCAGCCGGTGCGTGACAAACTTCCGTAACTGCCGGACGTGGGCGCGGTCCAGCCAGAAGTAGTCGGCGTTTTCGTTGATGATGAAAATCTTCGCGGGCACCTTGTAGGCCAGCCACCATTTCCACTTGGTCATGATGGGCACGGCCGCACAGACCAAGCCGGCCGCCGAGTAATTCCGCTGGACAAGATCAGCCCACAAGGCCTCGCGACCGGACGCGCCGCCGTAATCGTTCACATTGAAGACACGGCCCTTGAATCCGGCCGGCTCGCCTGCATAACAGGTGACCAGGTCCATCTCCACATCCGGGCCGAACAGGTCCCGCAGGTGGAGGATCACTTTCTCGATGACCAGGCGCGGTCCGCTTTCGATCAGCAGGATTCGCGAGCAGTCCGGGATGTGGGTACGGAGAAAATGCCGCAAACCGCTATTCTACGCGATTGCGCTATTTGGCCCACGGCGTTATTTGGCTCAGAATCAGCGAGCCGGATCGCGCGAATTCAGGTAGGCGACCAGATTAGAGACATCCGCGGGAGAAAGGTTCGGCCACGGAACTCCCTGGGTCAGCATCCGATGGTGCGCTTGACGCGCCGGACCCCAAGCGGCTGCGACGATGGAAAAGGACGTGATGCGTCCGCCCTTGAGGGGACCTTGGTGGCACTCGACGCATCCTTTTTCGACGAACGCTTTCTGGCCGAGCGCGCGGCTCCCGGGCGGGCCGTCGTATTGCAGTTGCCAGACGTACGCCAGGAGCTTCCGCATATCGTCGGGGCTCACCATGCTGATGGTCGGCATCTGCTGCGAGTGATTCCAGATGTCCGCGCCGATATCCATCCAGGTCTTATTGCGAAGGTTCATCGCCAGCGAGTTGTAGTCGCGGTGGCACAGGCCGCAATTCGAGTCGAACAACGGTTTGCCGCTCTCGGGGGCGGGCAGCGAGAATTCGCCGTTCGGAACCAGCGTCTGGACCTTTTGGACATACGCGGTGAGATCCACCAAGTCCCTGCCAGTCATCGTTTTCCACTCGATCTTATTGCGGGCGAAGGTTCTCTTCATCGACGAAGCGTGATTCCACATCTGATACAACAGCACCACGGGATCGTCCATGTGAGCCCAGTCCGGAACGGACGGACCGCGCGTCGTGGGAGCTTTCGTCAAAGAGTGGCAGTCGGTGCAGCGTTTGCTTTCTAGCACTTGTTTCCCGCGACCGACTTCGGCCGGGGGCTCAAAGAACTGCAAGGAGTAGAAGTACGCGAACAGATCCTGCCATTCCGATTCGGTAGCGGCGGGAGGAGGCATGCCGTTCGCGGAAAATTCGGCCCACATGGCCGGAGTGTGGTTCCATAGCGCACTGGCCAGCGCGTGAGGACCGTAGGTCGGCGCCAGCCGTTCGCCGAGGTCGCGGGCGACCTGGGGAGGTTCGTGTCCCAAGCCCTGCCCGCGAACCGGGTGGCACTGCTGGCAGCCCTGCTGTTCCAGCACCATTGCTCCATTTCGCGCATCGGCCGCCCAAATACTGGCCGCGGCGCTGAGGAATATCACCCATCGAAGGTTGTGAGTCGTCGCCATCGCTGTAGCAACATGCAATTGGGCGGCCACGGCGCCCGCAACTCTCACCTGATATACTTCCGCCATGGTTCGAAAGCTGAGCTGGACCTTCGGCGTCCTCGTTGGAGCCATGTTGACGGCAATGTCTGCGACCGGGAATCTGTTTGGCACGCCCATTTTCGCGCATCTCCGTGAGCTACATCCCGACTTTTTTGGGATGCGTTGGCCGATTTGGTTTACGGGGGGCGGGATTGCGTCGCTTGCGTTGGCGGGGTTTATGGCCAGCTTCCGAACGCGAAGTTTCATCGCGGCGCTCAAGGTTGGCGCGCTGAGCGGATTGATC
>Ga0209517_10005959_pt1 | contig 15294 bp, 8 predicted proteins | sample PeaSoiMetSII2010_FD_187695 | JGI IMG/M metagenome (GOLD analysis project Ga0209517, IMG submission 187695) | Peat soil microbial communities from Weissenstadt, Germany - SII-2010 (SPAdes) (version 2) | ecosystem: Environmental > Terrestrial > Soil > Wetlands > Peat | place: Germany: Weissenstadt... | reverse complement strand
ATTTCGCCTGAAGAGCGCACGGCCTTCCTGCAATTGGAAACGAACGAAGAGCGCGAGCAGTTCATCGAGCAGTTCTGGCTGCGCCGCAGCACCAATCCCGATTTGCCGGACAACGATTTCAAGGAAGAGCACTATCGGCGCATCGCCTATGCCAACGAGCATTACGCTTCCGGTGTTCCGGGATGGAGGACGGATCGCGGGCGAATCTACATCATGTGGGGTCCACCGGATGAAATCCAATCGCATCCCACGGGCGGCACCTGGGATCGCCCTCAGGACCAGGGTGGCGGTTCGACGACGACGTATCCTTGGGAAACTTGGCGGTACCGGTATCTGGAAGGGATTCAGGAAAACGTGGAGTTGGAATTCGTGGATCCCAGCGGGTCAGGCGAATATCACTTGACCATGGATCCTTCGGAAAAGGACGCGCTGCTGTATGTTCCCGGCGCAGGTTTGAGCGATCTGGAAGCCATGGGAATGGCCTCGAAGACAGATCGTTTCACGCGCTCTGATGGCACGCACATGCCGACGACGATGGGAGGAGAGCCCGCGAGCCTGAATGAGTTCACGCGGCTGGAACTTTACGCGAAGATTCAGAAGCCGCCGGAAGTGAAGTACAAGGACCTGGAAGCGCTGGTAACTTCGCGGATGGTGCGGGACCAGGTTCATTTTACATATCGAACGGATTTCATGAAGGTGACCAGCGACACGGTGCTGGTGCCGGTGACGGTGCAGATCCCCAACCACCAACTGCAGTTCAAATCGAAGGAGGGTGTGCATTCCGCGTCGATCAACATTTTTGGACGGGTAAGCACATTGACTGGACGAACGGTGCAGACATTTGAAGATTCGGTGAGCAAGGACTTTCCAGATTCGCTGTTCCAGCAGTCCGTGAAGCAATCCTCGATTTATCAGAAGGCGCTGCCGTTGCGACCGGGGCTGTACCGGCTGGACCTGGTGATCAAGGACGTGGAAAGCGGGAATGTTGGCGTGGTGAATACGCGGCTGGCGGTGCCACGCTACGAGGACGTTAAGCTGGACGCCAGCACTTTGATTCTGGCGGACCAGATTGAGCATGTTCCGGCCAAGCAGATTGGGACGGGCCAGTTTGTTCTGGGCTCCTCCAAGGTTCGTCCACGCATGGACGGTGATTTCACGACCAACGACAAGCTGGGAATCTATCTTCAGGTGTACAACTTGAAGCCGGACGACAAGACGCACAAGTCCAACGCGACATTTGTGTACACAGTGAAAAAGGGCGAGCAGCAGATAATGCAGTTCAAGGAAACCTCAGAGCAGATGAAGCAGACCGGGGAACAGGTGACCATCGAGCGGCTGCTGCCGCTGGCAACGCTGGCGCCGGGTAAGTATACTCTGGAGGTTAGCGCGACGGATACGCTTTCACAGAGCAGCATCTCGCGCACGGCAGATTTTTCGATCAAGAATCCAGTGGAACCCAAGACTGCGGCGAAGGCAACACCGGGGAGGTAAAGCGAATTGAAGCCCGGCCGGCTCCTATGCTTCGGAGTGTTGTTGGCGTCCGCTATGGGTGTGGGCTGGGGCGCTGCGCCGGCGAATGCGCAAACCACGTCGAAGCCTATTGTTGGGACACTTTCTGGAGTGGTGCGAGACTCCGCGGGAATTCCGCAGTTGGGCGCGACGGTGGAAGTTTTTTCAGAGACCCCCGGAGTGCTGGCGGTGCGCCAATTTCTCACGAACACCCAGGGGATTTTCAAGGGCGATAAGCTTGCGCCGGGTTTTTACACTGTTCGCGTAACGCTAGCCGGATTCCTGCCTGATCTTGAGAAACACATCCGCATTTCCTCGAATCTGACGACCGTTGTGCGCGTGCAGATGGAATCCATGTTCGCCTCGATCGAGCAACTCCGGCGGCCTCCCACGAGTGGAGCGGCGGAGCCCGACGATTGGAAATGGGTGTTGCGGTCGGCTTCGGGATTACGGCCTGTTTTGCAGTGGGGAGAGGACGACCCGGCGGTCGCTTCCGTGATCGTGCCGGATGGCAACGGTTACCACCCAAGGGCGCGCGTGGATATGACCAATGGCGCGCGACGTCCGGGTTCCGTGTCCAGTGTGGACGCAGCGCCGGGCACTGAATTTGCCTACGATCTCCCGATAGATCGTTTCAATCACGTGGTCATCGCGGGGCAGGTCAGTTACGACGAAGACTCTCCCGCGGGCGGAATTGCGGCCATCTGGCTGCCGAATGGTTCGTTTACGAACGGCGCGCAGAGTACGGTTGTGCTTCGCGAAGCAAAGATTGGCCCGGAAGGACCAACGTTCCGGGGGTTACGCCTGGATCAGGCTAGATCGGTGACGCTTGGCGATCGCTTCCTGCTGCGGGTTGGCGGCGAATACGTGCTCATGGGAATCGGTTCTTCCGCGTGGAGCGTGCGGCCGCGCATGAAATTGGAGACGCGGGTTGCGCCCAAGTGGTATGCGGACGTGATTTACGCGGCGCTGCCGAATAGCGCCCTGCCGAACGACACACTCGTCTCCGAGCTGAACGGTTCGTCACCTACCGACAATTTGGCGAACGCGCTCAATCAACTGGATACCTTTCCTTCGCTGCTATTCCGCCAGGGCCGTCCGGTGCTGGAAAATGGCCAGCACGCAGAAGTGGCCATGGAGCGCAAGATGGGCAGCCATGGCGTTCTGCAGGTTGCCGCTTTCCATGATGACAATCGTCACCTGGCGCTGTACGGCCGCGGCGACGACCTGCCTTCCTCCGAGTATATTCAGGACTTTTATTCGAAGGGATTTGCCTACGACGGGGGATCCTCTTCGAGTTGGGGTTCGCGCCTGGCGCTGCGGCAGAGAATCACGGACGATGTGGAGTTTACGGCAGTCTATGCGTTCGCCGGCGCCCTTGCTCCCACAGATGCCGTGGAGGGCGAATTGCGCGACGCGCTTCACACGGTGCCGAGACATTCGCTGGCCGCCAAGGTCACCGGAAAAGTTCCGCGCACAGGGACGACCATCAGCGCAGGCTACAAGTGGGTGAGCGGCGTCAGTGTTTCGCGAGTAGATCCCTACGGCGAAAACATTTATCAGGTCAATCCCTACGTGAACATCGCCATACGCCAGCCGCTGCCGAGGTTCGCGCTGGGGCGTTGGGAAGCCAACGCGGAGTGCGACAACCTGTTTGCGCAAGGCTATGTCTCCCTGGGCACGCCGGATGGGCCGCTGTTTCTGGTACCAGCCTTCCGCAGCTTCCGTGGAGGTCTGAGCGTGCAGTTTTAGCAGTTGCCGAGCTTCTGGAAAGTTGTATTTGCCCTACCAGAAAGTGGAAGTCGCTTCGACAGAGCCCGCCATGGATCCGGAAGTGCATGAATCGTAAGCACTTGACAGGAGAGCTACCTACCAAAGAATGGAAGGCGAGTTGCACGCTAAATCCAGATAGGGACGGGGTGTATTTACGGCTTAAGTCATGAAGGAGAATCTACGAGTCAGGGTAGGGGCGGTGGTTCTGGCGCTGGCAACGCTGGTGGCGGTGACCTTTGCCTGGCTCAATTTCTTACAGCGTTCGCAATTCGACCTCGTTGATGACGGTGTAGCCTGGTCCGACAGCGCCGCAGGGATTGAAGCGTGGCGTGTAGCTCCCGATTCCCCGGCAGCAGGCGCGGGTATCCGTCCCGGGGACATACTGCTGACCATCAATGACGCACAGGTTCCCAGCGCGGCCCAAGTGGCGCGGCGGCTGTTCCGTGCAGGCCTTTGGACGCAACTGCGCTACAAGCTGACGCGCAACGGAGAAGAGTTTGAAACACGGCTGATCACCACGCCCGCGCATAAACCCCTCACGGTCGAAAACTACTTGCGGGTTGTGGGCCTGCTGTACCTCTTCATCGGGGTGTTTATTTTCATTCGGCGGTGGAATGCGCCACGCGCGGTGCATTTCTATGTTTTCTGCCTGGTTTCGTTCTTTTTGTATTCGTTCCAATACAGCGGAAAGTTAGACACGTTTGATTTGGAAGTGTATTGGGCCAGCGTGGGCGCGCGGCTGCTGGCGCCGGCGCTGCTGTTGCATTTTGCGCTGGTGTTTCCAGAGCGCAGCGAATCGGCGCGTAAGTCGTTACTGAAATTCGCGGCTGTTTATGCACCGCCGCTGGGTCTCCTGCTGATTCACATTCTCGCCGCTGTCAATGCTCTGGGCTTTGTGCCCACCACGCGATCGCGCGTGCTGCTTGAAGACTGGGAACTGAGCTACCTGGGCCTTTATTTCCTGAGTGCAGGGCTGGTGTTCTATTTCAGCTACCGCCGCTCGCGTTCGGGCGTGCTTCGCCAGCAGATGAAATGGCTTACGGCGGGCACGCTGGCGGGAAGCCTTCCGTTCACGCTGCTGTACATCATTCCGTACGATGTCGACGCCGCCACGCTCCCGTGGGAGCAGTTTACCGCGCTGAGCCTGGTATTGATCCCACTGTGCTTTGGTTACGCCATCATCCGCTACCGGTTGATGGACGTGGACATCATCTTCAAGCGCGGGCTGGCTTACACGGCGGCGACGGCGGCGGTTGCGGCCATCTATTTCGCGCTAGTTGCGCTGATCGCCGAGATATTTCATGCGCAGACGAGCGGTCCCGTTGCGGGCATGATCGCCATCGTGATCGCTGCGTTCCTGTTTCAACCGTTCCGCGAAGGCATTCAGGCGCGGCTGGATCGCTTTTTCTACCGGGATCGTCTGGACTATCGGCGCACTCTGATTGAATTCGGGCGCACGCTGACGAATGAAGTCCGCCTGGAGCCGATGCTGGGTTCGGTGATGGACCGGGTATCGCAGACGCTGCTGGTCGACCGGCTGGCGATCTTCGTGGAAGATCCGCAACGTCCCGGCGAGATGCGGCTGGCGCGCTCGATGGGCGTGCGGCTGACCGAATCGTTGGACCTGAGCTTCATCGCGCCAGCGCGGGAAGAATTCCTGCGGGGTCCTATTTTCTATGAATCCTCGCGCAGCGCCCGGGAAGTGAGCGACAGCGTCCGCCGGACCCTGGAACAGCTCGATCTCAATTATTTCATCCCCTGTCGTATCCGCGAGCATGCAGTTGCTGTTCTTGGACTGGGCAAGACTGTGGATGGAGATTTTCTCTCGAGCGATGACGTCGAACTGGTGCAGACTATCGCCGGCTATGTAGCTATCGCGCTGGACAATTCGCAGCTCTATAGTTCGCTGGAACAGAAGGCCACCGAGATTGCCCGCTTGAAAGATTTCAGCGAAAACATCGTGGAATCGTTGAATGTCGGCGTGCTGGCCGTAGACCTGCAAGGAACCGTGGAAGCGTGGAACAGCAGGATGGAGCAGGTCTTTGGCGTGCCGAGAGATGCCGCGGTTGGCCAGCCGCTTAGCAGCCTGCTGCCGCCGGAGCTCGCTTCGGAAATCGCATCGCGCGACGACCTGGAACAGATCACCGGGATCTACAAGCACCGTCTGCAACGACAAGGGCTTTCGCTGGTGGTAAACGTTTCGATCACGCCACTTGTGGGCAAGTCTGGCGAGCGGATTGGGCGCCTGTTGCTGTTCGACGATGTGACGCAGCGCGAACGCATGGAAGAGCAGATGAGCCAGACGGAAAAGCTCACTTCGCTGGGATTGTTGGCCGCGGGAGTGGCGCACGAAGTGAACACGCCACTGGCGGTCATCTCCAACTACATCCAGATGCTGGCCAAGCAGATGCCGGAGGATGATCCACGGCACTCGATCATCGAGAAGATCGTGAAGCAGACGTTCCGGGCGAGTGAGATCGTCAACAACCTGCTGAATTTTTCGCGTACGGGAGCGGGTGAACTAGCGGACGTGGATTTGAATCGCGTGGTGGAAGAGACACTGTCGCTGGTGGCGCACCCGTTGAAGACATCGCAGATACGGGTCGTGAAGCAGCTAGGCGAGGGGTTACCGGCGGTGCGCGGCTCCGCGAACAAATTGCAACAGGTCTTTTTGAATCTTTTCCTGAATGCGCGGGACGCCATGCCCACGGGAGGAATGCTGGAAGTGCGCACTGCCGCGCACAACGGCAGCGTGGAAGTGGAAGTTGTAGACACGGGCAACGGAATTCCCCGCGAGCACATCAATAAGATTTTCGATCCTTTTTTCACCACCAAGGCGACCGGCCGAGGCACAGGGCTCGGCCTGTCCGTAACATACGGGATCATTAAAGAACACGCCGGCAGAATTGATGTGCGCTCGACGCCAGGCCGCGGAACCGCATTCCATGTCGAATTACCGGCTGTCAGGAAAGTAGTCCATGTCTAAAGGCTCGATTCTTGTTATTGACGATGAATCCGAAATCCGCGAAGGCCTTGAGTTGCTCCTAAAGACGGAAGGGTATCAGGTCTCCAGCGCGGGGACGGGCCAGATGGGTCTCACCTGTCTGGAGGAGCGCCCGTTCGACTTGCTGCTGCTTGATGTCAGTCTTCCCGATCGCAATGGCATTGACATGCTGAAAGAGATTCATCGCCAGGACCCGCATCTCCCCATCCTTCTGATTACGGCTTATGGCTCGATCGAAATGGCGCGAGCGGCATTTAAGAGCGGGGCGATGGACTACATCACGAAGCCGTGGTCCAACGATGAACTGCTGGCGCAAGTGGCCCAGGCGGTGGAAGCGCGGAGGCTTCGCGATGAAAACATTCACCTGAAGCGGGCTCTGAAGCAGCGTTTCAATTTCCCCAACATCATCGGAAAGAGCGACAAAATGTTGACGCTGTTTGACCTGGTTGCGCAGGTTGGGCCGTCACGCTCCACAATTCTGATCAGTGGCGAAAGCGGAACGGGCAAGGAGTTGATCGCCAAGGCGATTCACTCCGCTTCGCCGCGCGCAGACAAGGCTTTTGTCCCCGTGAACACGGGTTCGATCCCCGTCGACCTCCTGGAATCGCAACTGTTCGGGCACGTGAAAGGCGCGTTCACCAGCGCTGTGGCCTCCAAGAAGGGTCTTTTCGAGGTGGCGGATCAGGGCACGATCTTCTTCGATGAGATCGCCACCGTGAGCCCGGAAACCCAGGCCAAGCTTCTACGCGTGATTCAGGAGCGCGAATTCATGCGGCTTGGGGGCACGGAGCAGATCAAGGTAGACGTGCGCATCGTGGCGGCTTCCAACATCGACCTGCTTTCGCTCGTCAAGGAAGGGCGCTTCCGCGAAGACCTGTACCATCGTTTGAATGTGATCCATCTTCGCTTGCCCCCGCTGCGCGACCGGCGAGAAGACATTCCGCTCCTGTTGATTCATTTTATGGAGCACTTTTGTCTGGAAAATGCGAAGCCACTGCGGCAATTTACACCGGCGGCGATGAAGCTGCTGATGGATTACGACTGGCCAGGAAACGTGCGGGAACTGGAGAACGTGGTGGAGCGCGCCGTGGTTCTCTCGACGCAGGAGCGTGTGGACGTCGACCTGCTGCCGGATTCCATTCGCAGCAAGGAGATCGTCCGCGGTGTGCGCCTGCAGCTTTCGGAGTTTCTCCCGCCCTTGCCGGGGGAAGCGGGCGCGCGAACCGCGGCAGACAATCCCAATCCCTCGCTGTTCCAGATCATCGATGAGGTGGAACGGCGTATTATTGTGGATATGCTGGAGCGTACGGGGTGGAATCAGACGGAGGCAGCAGAGCGGTTCCTGATACCGTTGTCTACCCTGAATCAGAAGATCAAAAGGCTTGGCATTGATGTACGGCGGAGAGGCCGGGTGGATGAAGGGCAAGTGGCGTCGCTTGGGAAATAGGGCCCCGTTCCAAACTGGAACAGCGCCCCTCGTCATCGTTCTTCTTTTACTTTATTCTTGCATCTGCTTTTTCGACTAGGCACAGTAACCTTCAGATGATCCTTCGCCTTTCTGATTCCCTCTCGCGGGGTCTGTTGGTTTTAGCGGCCGTTGCGGTCGCCGTGATGGTGTCTTTTTTGGGGATTCGGATGGCGCTTGCGGCGCGCGCCGCCGAAGGCACAGCCGCCAAAGACTTCGAGACCGCCGCGCGCCTGGAGCCGCGTAATCCGGAATATTGGTACCGGCTGGGACACTATGAGCAGTACAGCCTCGAGGATCCGGATCCTGCCCTTGCTGAAGACTCCCTCCATCGCGCTCTTGCGCTTGATCCTCACTACACGGAGGCATGGCTGGATCTGGCAACGGCTTATGAATTGGAAGGGAAGGCGGAGGCCACGCGCGAAGCCTACCAACACGCCGAGCAGAGCTACCCTGTTTCGGCGGAAGTTGCCTGGCGCTATGGAAACTACTTGTTGCGGATGGGGGATTTGCCGCATGCGTTTGAGGAACTTCACCGGGCGCTGCTGGCCGACCCTGGCCGGGCTGCAGCGGCCTTCTCTCGCGTCTACCGGGCGGACCCGAACCTTGACGAGATTCTTGCCAAGGTGCTGCCAGCCCAAACGGGGGTGTACGTCGATGTCATCGCCGAGGCCACGAGTGCCAAGCAACTGGGCGTGGCCATGGAAGTCTGGGCACAGTTGCTGGTAATGCAACCGCATCTTCAGATACGGGATTTCGCCGGGCTGGTGAACGTACTTCTGGCATCGGGAGCGGACGCCGATGCAAGGCGCATCTGGGAACAGGGAATGGCCACGTTGGACATTCCACCCTTGCTGCAGCCACGCGGTTCCGTCCTTTGGGATCCAAGTTTTGAATCCGGCATCAGCAACGCAGCTTTTGCCTGGCAATTTCAGCCGATTGTGCAGGGAGTGCGCACGACATTGGATGGCACGCAAAAACTCTCGGGGGCGCAGTCGCTGCGGATTTCGTTCAACGGTAAGGAAAATCCGAATCTGGACGTGGCCTGCACCGTGGGGCTTGTGGAACCGGGCAAAGATTACCTGTTTTCCGGCTGGATCAAAACGCAAGAACTGACGACGAATCAGGGGCTATCGTTCCGTCTGCAAGGCTTTGGTAAAACGTACATTCCCCCGGTTGTGACGCGCGAGGTGCATGGCACGACTCCCTGGACTTCTATCGATCTCCCGTGGAAGGCCGGGCCAGATGTTCATCGGGTGGAGGTGTGTATACGCCGTGATCCCAGTGATGATCCGGATGTACGCATATCAGGGAACGCCTGGATCGATGACGTGACGCTGGTGCCGCAATCGGCGGAGAAGCAAAAGCCATGAGATTCTTCCGCCTGGTCATTTGTGCACTCGTGACCTTCAGCGTCCTTGCGTATGGTGGAGTGGAGGAATGGTCGCAGGCGGTCGTGGAGATCGGCTTGGCGTGGCTTGTGGTGCTCTGGGCTTTGCGCCAATACCAGCGGCAATCCGAACGAGTTCAGCTCTCACCTTTGTTTATGCCCCTGGCCAGCCTGACGCTGCTGGTGTTCATGCAGATGGTATTTCACACCACTGCGTCCCAGTATTACACGCGCGTGGAGCTGCAGCTTCTGATTGCCAATCTGTCTCTGTTATTGCTGTTGACGGAGGCGTTCTACCGCTCCAGCCACATGAGAGGGCTGGTGTGGTTTCTGATGAGCCTGGCTTTCTTCGTTTCGATCTTTGGGATCCTTCAGCACCTGACATTCAACGGCAAGCTCTATTGGTTTCGTGTCATGCGGTATGGTGGCCTGCCTTTTGGGCCCTACGTTAACCGGAACCACTTTGCAGGGTTTGCGGAACTTCTGATCCCGGTTGCCCTGGTGCCTTTGTTCCTGGGGAAAGTCCGTCGCGAGCGGCTGTTTCTTGTGGTGCTGTTCGCGATCGTCCCGATCGTGGCACTGCTGCTTTCGGCTTCGCGCGGAGGCATCGTCAGCTTGGCCGTAGAAATGATCATATTGTTTCTTTTGTTGCTGGTGCGGCGGGTGCGCGGCAGGCACATGCTGGTGGGGGGAATAGCTGTGTTGTGCGCCGTCCTAGCGGTTTCCTGGATTGGTGTGCACCAGGTGCTGCAGCGGTTCGTCAACTATCAATCCCTGGAGGTGACCGAGGGGAAGCGGGCGTCTATGCGCTTAGACACCTGGCATATCTTCCTCGATCACCCGGTGATGGGGACGGGGCTGGGGACCCTCCAAATGGTCTTTCCCCCGTACGACACGTTCTATGACGGCAAGATCGTGAATCACAGCCACAACGACTACTTGGAGGCGTTGGCGGAAACGGGAGTTCTGGGTGGGCTGTGCTGCGCCTGGTTCCTTGGAGTTCTATTACTTGAATCCTTGCGCGGGTTAGCGGAGCTCGGAAGCTCCTTCGGGGCCTCCTTGAATTTGTCCGGGCTTGTGGGTTGCAGTGGGCTACTGGTCCATAGTTTGGTAGACTTTAACCTGCACATACCAGCCAACGCGATGCTGTTCATGGTAGCCGCGTTCCTGGCGACGACCCGCCTTCAACCCTCCTCGCCCGGGCGAATCGCAGGGTATTCCACCGGTCAGTTTAGTGCGAAAACAAGGGGCAGTTCGCAGACTACAAACGGTATAATGCCGCAAGGGGGTCAGACATCCTGATGTTCGAAGTACGAGGTGCCAATCGGTCGGTGCTCGTGTGCTTAGTGCTTTTGGCAAGTGCGCTCCTGCTTGCTCCGCGGATTTTTGCGCAGGACGCCCCCGTCCTGGAAACGCCGCAACAGACCAACGAGCGCATCCGAAATCTTTCTACGGGAGCAAAGTCTGGTCTGCACGATTACGTGATTGGAAATGGCGACCTATTGGATATATCGGTGTTCGATGTGCCAGAACTGTCGCGCGAACTGCGGGTCAGCCAATCGGGCACCATCGGTATTCCCCTTGTCCCGGTTCGCCTGCAGGTTGTGGGGCTGACGGAACTGCAGGCGGAGCAGAAAATCGCGGAAGTTCTGGAAGCGAATGGCTTGGTGAGTCATCCAGTAGTAGGCGTGATGGTGAAAGAGCATCGCAGCCGGCCGATCACCATTGTTGGGGCGGTGCAGCACCCCATGGTGTTCGAGGCGGACCGCAGCGTGACGCTGCTCGAAGTGCTGGCAGAAGCCGGCGGCATAGCGGTCGATGCCGGCGATACCATCATCGTTTCTCGCCCGCATACCGCAACATTCATTGAAGTGAAGGATCCCGCGGCGATCAACAAGGAGGGCGCACCGGGCGCTGGCTCGGGCACGGGTTCGAGCTCGGGCGAGCCTCCGGAAATCAGTTTGACGACGGGCACGACGCCAGCCAGCGAAGCCGCGAAGAATCCTGCGCCGGCTGCTACCGGGTTTCCTTCCGCGGCGGAGATGCCACAGAACGCGGCAACAGTTCCAGCGGGTGGCATTCCGCTGCCGGAGCAACATTTGGCGGCCGCGAGCACGATTACGATTAACTTGAATGAACTGCTGGAAGCGGGCGACCTTCACAACAACATTCCCCTTCAGGGCGGAGATGTGGTGACGGTTCCGCACGCGGGGATTGTCTATGTTCTCGGTGCGGTCACCCATCCTGGTGGCTTCGTGGTATCAAACGATCGCACGCAGCTCACTACTCTCAAGGTGCTCTCTCTTGCCGGGGGCCTGACGAGTATTGCGAAGATGGATCACGCGGTCATCATTCGCAAGGACGATCAAGGCAAGCAGACGGAAACTGAAGTGGATCTAAAGAAGGTGATTCATCGTGAATCCGAAGACCTGCAGATGCGCCCCAGCGACATTCTTTACATTCCGGATAGCCGGACCAAACAAATCGTGCTCAGTGCGGTGGCATTGGGAGTTGGTGTTGGCAGCGCTGTAGCCATTTACCGGATCGCGAACCACTGAGATGCCTGAAATGAACGACGACACGAAAATAATGCCGCGGGACCCCGGGTCAACTGGGGGCGTGAATGTGTACAGTCCATCCGCGCGCTTCCACATCGACCTTTCGCCACGCGAACCGCATTTGTACGACTACCTGCTTATTTTGCGGAAGCATCAGTGGCTGATTCTTTCTTTTCTGCTCCTGGTGGTAACAATCGTGAGCATTGCCACGTTCCGCACGCGGCCGGTATATGTGGCCACCGCGAAAATAGAAATCGACCGCGAGAACCCAAATGTTCTCCCGTTCCAGGGCGCGGATTCCTACGACATGCTGATGGAGGATGAGAACTACATCGAGACGCAAGCGAAGATCCTCACGAGCGAGACACTGGCACTGCAGACGGTCCGCAATAGCGGTGTCGCGACGAATCCGGACTTTGCCAGCGAAAATGGCCCATCGGAAGCGATCGCCACCGGAAGCTTGGCTAACCAGAAACGTCCTCCGGAAATCAGCGCATTTCTCGGGAGCCTGGGCGTAAAACGCATCCCGAACAGCAACTTAATGGAAGTGAGTTTCGAATCGACCGACCCGCAACTGGCGGCGCGCATGGTGAATGCGCATCTGGAAAACTATATTGAGCAGAATTACCGGAGCAAATACGAAGCCACGACCCAGGCATCGCGGTGGCTGGCCGGGCAACTTGACGAACTGAAGGTCAAGGTCGAACGGTCTGAAAACGCGCGTATCGAGTACGAACGGCAGAATCAGATCTGGACGGTTGACGACAAGCAGACCATGACCACGCAGCGCCTCGGCGATTTGAACAAGGAACTGACCGACGCGCAAAGCGATCGCATCAAGAGGCAGGCGCTTTACGAATTTGCCAAGTCTGGAGAACTCGAAGCGGTTCCGCAGTTGCGCGATAACACCGTTCTGCAGGACTTGCAGAAAAGGCGCTCGGACCTATCCGTCCAATACACGGAAGCCGTGAACCAATATGGCCCGAGCTTTCCCAAGGTGCTGCGGATTCAGGCGGAGATCAAGGATGTGGACGAGCAGATTAACCGCCAGAGCAAAAGTGTTGTCGTGGAACTGGAGAACGACTACCGAGCCGCGCTGCAGCTCGAAGAGCTTCGCACCAAGGCCCTGGACCAGCAAAAAGCCGACACCAACTTGATGTCGGAAAAAATGGTGCAGTACAACATATTGCGGCGCGAGGCGGAAGCCAACAAAGCCCTCTATGAAGGGCTGCTGACCAAGCTCAAGGAAGCGGGCATCTCCGCGGGTTTGCGGTCTTCCAACATACACATTGTGGATCCGGCGATGATCCCTTCGTATCCCTCGCGTCCCGCCAAAGCGCGCAACATTGCGTTGGCGTTTCTGGTAGGGCTGATTGGGGGAATCGGGCTAGCGTTGCTCCGCGAGTATCTGGATAACACGGTGAAAACTCCCGATGACGTGGAAACGCTTGCGCGCCTGCCTTCTCTTGCGGTGGTGCCGGCTTTTGGAGACGGCGCAACGGCAAGCCGACGAAGCGGACTCTTGAGAGGGGCATCCACGAACGGCAATGAGAAGCGGATAGAGCTTGTGGCGCAGCACTTGCCGAAATCGCAAGTCTCAGAGGCATTTCGAGCATTGCGTACAGCTCTCCTCCTCTCGCAGCCGGATCGTCCGCCGCAAGTCATCCTGGTAACCAGTGCGCTGCCGCGCGAAGGAAAAACCACGGCTGCCGCGAACCTTGCGGTGACCCTGGCACAGTTGGGCGATAAGACCGTTATCGTAGATGCCGACCTGCGCAAGCCCGGCATCACTCGCTTGTTAAATTTGGGGACAGGCAAGTATGCGGGCTTGAGTTCTTACCTTGCCGGCGTGTCCACTTTGGATCTGGTCACAGTTCCGCATCCCGCGATCCCCAATCTGGCGGCAATTCCGACCGGACCGCTGCCTCCGAATCCGGCGGACTTGTTGTCGTCGCACCGGTTGACGGATGCCATCGCGGAATTGCGCACCAAATACAAGTTTATTGTGATTGACTCACCGCCCATCATGGCCGCCACGGATGCAGTGATTCTGTCTGTGCAAGTCGATGGCGTGCTCCTGGTGGTGCGCAGCGGTGAAACTCCCAAAGAAGCCTTTACGCGCACGCGCGACCTGCTTACGAGCGTGAAGAGCCATCTTTTGGGAGTGGTGCTGAACGCCGTGGATGCCAGCGCCCCGGATTATTACTACTCTTACCGCTACTATCCCTATTCGTATGGCTATGGTCCCCAGGAAACCCTGGATCCGCTCAGCGAAGGGTCCCCCTCCCGCGCTTCGGTTCATCCCGCGGACCTCGACGATTCTGACAAGCTCTGAGGAGGCTACGTGCGATATCTCATCACCGGGGGTGCTGGATTTATCGGCTCGCACCTGACGGAAAGGCTGCTGGAGCAAGGCGAACGCGTGGTGTTGCTGGACAATCTGTCTACGGGAAGCATGGAGAATATCCGGCACCTCAAAGGTTCGGAACGGCTGGAGTACCACCTGGACGGGATCGACAACCGCCAACTCCTTGCGGAACTAGTGGATGACGCGGACGTCATCATTCATCTTGCGGCCGCAGTGGGCGTGAAACTGATCGTGGAGAGTCCGGTGCGCACGATCGAAACCAATGTGAACGGCACGCAGCTCATCCTGGAAGCTGCCTGCAAGAAAAAAAAGCTCCTGCTGATTGCGTCCACTTCGGAGGTGTACGGCAAGAACACTCAGGTACCCTTTCACGAAGACGCCGATCTTGTTCTCGGCCCTACGACCAAGGGGCGCTGGAGCTATGCCGCTTCCAAAGCGCTGGACGAGTTTCTCGCGCTGTCGTACTGGAAGGAAAAGAAACAGCCGGTCATCGTGGCGCGATTTTTCAACACTGTCGGCCCGCGGCAGACTGGGCGCTACGGCATGGTGCTGCCGAACTTCGTGAAGCGTTCCCTGGAGCAAGCACCCATCGAAGTATACGGGGATGGGACGCAATCGCGGTGTTTCTGCGACGTGCGTGACACCGTTGAGGCGCTGCTACGCTTGATACCTCTGGAGCGGGCGCTGGGGGAAGTGGTGAACATCGGGAACACCGAAGAAGTTACCATCGAAAACCTGGCTAAAATCGTCAAGCAGCGAACGAACAGTTCCTCAGCGATCCAGTTCGTGCCGTACGACAGGGCCTACGAACCAGGCTTCGAAGACATGATGCGCCGGGTGCCGTGCATTGATAAGCTTGTTTCTCTCACGGGCTTCCGCCCGCAGACTTCTCTAGCGCAGATTATCGATCGCGTTGCCGCATATTTCCGCCAGAAAGAAGGGTTTCAGTCAACTCCGGCGACAGCAAAAAGCTCCATCGCGTGAGTTGATCCCTAACACTCGCGTCTCGGAAATTTTATGCAGCCAATTAGCGCTTGCGGTTTCTCCGTGGCATTTTCCCGCGGGCTCCCTACTGCTCGATCTGGGCCCCTGTTTTTGGCTGCGCCTGTCCGTCCGGGAGGGATACCGGGGCTGTCACGAAATGGAGTATTACGCTACAATATTGCAAGAAGTTCGCCGCGGAGAGGTGGCCGAGAGGCTGAAGGCGGCGGTTTGCTAATTCAATCT
>Ga0209517_10005958_pt1 | contig 15294 bp, 19 predicted proteins | sample PeaSoiMetSII2010_FD_187695 | JGI IMG/M metagenome (GOLD analysis project Ga0209517, IMG submission 187695) | Peat soil microbial communities from Weissenstadt, Germany - SII-2010 (SPAdes) (version 2) | ecosystem: Environmental > Terrestrial > Soil > Wetlands > Peat | place: Germany... | reverse complement strand
ATCACGGTGGCCATGAAAATCGGCACGTAGTCTTCCGTCTCAGAGGGAAGGGCGTGCAGCCGCCGCAGGTCCCAATAATCGGCGTAACCGGTCCTCTCAATGGCGGCCTGCACCGTCAACGGGCCGCTATCGTAGGCCGCCATGGCAAGCGACCAGTCCCCAAACTCCTGATAAAGCTCCTTGAGGTGGCGGGCGGCAGCTTGCGTGGACTTCACCGGATCCTGGCGCTCGTCCACCCAGCGGTCTTTCTTCAAGCCGTAGAGCATGCCGGTTCCAACCATGAACTGCCAGATGCCCTTCGCCCCTTCGTGCGACAAGGCGTAAGGATTGAACGCGCTTTCGAGGGCGGCGAGGTAGATCAGGTCCTGCGGAACCCCTTCCTTCTGGAGGGTTTGCGAGATCATCGCCTGGTATAGCCCCATGCGCTTCAGGGCCGTCGAAACATAGCCCCGGCCGTGGTTCTGAAGGTAGGTCAGCACGCCGTCAACGTAGTCGTTCGACACCAGCGGCAAGTCTGACCGCACGGATTTCAGTTCCTGCTGAGCTTGCTGCTTGACCCGCAGATCAACCGGGAAGGTCAGGCCGGAAAACGATTCGAGCGGCGGCGGAACATAATTGTGCGGGCTCAACGTGTCTCCGCGTTCCAAGGCTGCTGCCTCAGCGCCGTAGACGTCCTCCGTCAGTTTTTCAAACTCGTTGCTGAGGCGATCGTCAGCCTGAAGGTCGAGGTTCGATTCGAGGAGTTCTTCCACCGCCTGATCGAACTTTTCTTTGGATTCTTCCAGGTTTCCCGACCGGTAGTCGGCCACTCCTGCTTTGTAAAGGGTTTCAACCTGGGAAACGAGCGCCTCGGCGGGGTCAGGGGGCGGCGCAGGAGGAGTTGCCGGGGTCGCTACAGAAGGCTTGGGAGGCAACGCTTGAGCGACCGGGACCGGCACGGCCGCAGGGGCCTGGACGACTACTTTCTGTTGTTCCGTTACGCAACTCAGGGAGAGGGCCAGAGCGCCGAGGCTCCACAAGAGCTTGACCTTGCGCGAAATTGCGCTTCCCATCCTGAGTCTGATAGCTCTTCCGTCCTTTCCTGGCCACTCGACCGAATTCTAACGACTAGGCCCTTCCACGGTCAACCCTAAAGTCGATCATCCGAAAGCCGGTTACCACAATCCGTCGACAGATCAGGCCGGCGCCGATGGAAATCCCGAGTTTGTCTAGCCGACTACTTGTCACCGCCATGCCGTCACGCTGGGAGTCCGCAAGTCCTGACTTTGTTTTCGCAAAATGCGGCGTCATTTGCTCCCTTTGGAACGAGATTGCTGCTAAATTGCGCACAAAACACGCGAAATTCGCAACCTTCAAAAAGTTATGTCCCTTATTTTAAAGTACTTCTTGAGTTCGTTCCCACGATTTTCGTATTCCCTCGCAGTCCTCGGGATTCCCCCGGCCTGACGATATCGTCTGCGGTCGTCCTTCGTGGCCGAGGCTTCCGCCAAAACCTGTGAAGCGCCGGAAGACTCGAATTCTGCACGCAATTCGCACATTTCAGCACTCATTTGTGGCGCAATTTGAGTTCGTTTTAGTTCGTTTTGCAAATGCGTTCCTGCGTTTTCAATAACATACTGGCTTCGATCGTATTATTTTTTTGTTGTCTGCGAGCCCAACCTTCCCCCGCTTGCCCGGACACCCCGTTCTTCCTTTCCCTTCCGAGCATTCCAGCGCTCCCTCAGCGACAAAACGTCGAGAAGTAGACAACTACGATAGGCTATCATAAACCGGCCGGCCTGTCAAACGAAAAGCGCGCAAAAGCGAAAAGCGCGGACCGTAGTGTCTCAATTTGAATCCGTAGCGGCGAGTTTATCCGTCAACTGACGGACCAACTGGCGGCGTAATGCCGCCCCTGCGTCAAACTGGAACACTGCCGTCCAAACCAGGCGCCGATAGTTCCCGAGCAGGCTGCGCAAAGATCCTTCTAGTTGTCATTTTGTCATTCCGGGTTCTCGCCGGATTTCATGTTTCAGTTGAGCGGGGAAGAGACGGAGAGCTTGAGCTCGCAAGTCGCGACCTCAAGCGCAGGCTACGGTGGGAGGCGTAATCGCCCTTAACCGCCAAGTGGTAGCAAGTTGTGGAGGACAGCTTCCGAGTGAAACATCGCGGTTGGTTTGTTCCCCGCGTTTTCGATCTTCCGACTTGAAAATCGCCATCATTGCGAGGATAGTTGTCAGCTGTTGCAGAACTGTTGTCCCGACGTCCGACTGAGCATATCCACTTACCTGGAGCCGCGAGTGGTCGGACCGGTTCGCAGGGACGACAAGGAAAATGCATGCACGAGAACCGGGAGACCTCTCCGCCAGGGGGGCGGCCGGCGACGACCGTCCATACCTCGACCATTTTCCTTCCATCCAGTTGAGCAGGTGGGACTTCTCAGCATGCATGGGGATGAGTGGGGTGGGCGGTACGCGCGTACTATTTCCGATCATGCCGACTCCTCTTAGGCTGGTCAGGAAGTCAAGGCCTGCAAGGGCGCCGTGCAGCTTGTTAACGCCGTCCTCGAAACGGTACAGCGCTCAAGCGGCAAAGTCGTTCAGGCTGCTGCCGATAGTCAGATACAGGGCCTTTACCACTGCCGCGAGGCAACAAGCTCGCGGGAAAAGTGATTCCAGGTATCAGGGAGAAAGTTATGTGGTCGCTGGCTACCAAACTCGGGGTCGCCGTCGCCATGCTTCTCGCTGCGACGCCGTCGGGCTTCACGCAACAGCAGTGCAGTGCGAGATGTCCAGACGGTTCTATGAGCGAGCCCTTCAACTGCAACTCGGACTACGTGCCGAAGTGCTTGCGCCGCACTGCCCCGCCGCCTCCACAACCCCAACGAACTGCGCCGGCCCCACCACCCGGCCAAGCTGAGGCGCACCGCCTGAATCAAAAAGGCATCGACGCATACAACAGCGGCGATTACAAAAGTGCCGAGCGATATTTTCAAGAGGCGCTGGACAAGTTGCCGGACGATCGCGCGATTCAGCAGAATCTGCAAAAGGCCAAAGACCAGATCGCCGCCAAGGAAGAGAAAGCTAAAGCAGAGTTCAATCAGGACAAGCAGGAGGCGCTTGGCCAGCTCAAAGGGATTTCCAACACCGGTGATTTCGACTCCGGCTTGAAAGGTGTCAGTTCCACCGAATCGGGATTGAAAGGTGCTCCTGACTCTGCAGGGTGCGGCGGGTTGAAGGACGTAATTACCGATCCCATGGTGGTGGACGCGCGATGTGTGCCTACCGGGTTGCCGCCCTCGGTGGAAGCCGAGATTCCGCACACTCCCTCCGGCGACCGCGTGCGCAAAGGTTTCGAGGCGATCCTGGATCACGATTGGATCGACGCCCATGCTTGGTTCCAGGATGCGCTCAATCATGATCCCGGCAATGCGGGCATCCAACGCTTGATTGACCTGGCGGAATACACCACGGAACGCGCTAAACATCCGCGCGCCTTGGTTCCACCCGCGCCGGCCGCAGATACAAGCACATCGGTCAAGGCAGCACTGGCGGCGCTTGATAAGCGGATGGACCACCAAACGAACGCCGATCTGGCCAAGGCCCTCGACGATTTCAACCGGAATTATTTACCCAAGCATCCCGGCTTGCTGAAGCCGATCGAACCGTCCGCCTCGGCGCCAATCATTAAACCAGCCACGGGCGGCTCGACTCCGGAGGCACAAAGTGCGGACGACAGCGCGAACTGGAAGGCGTTTTTCGACGCAATTTTTGCTCCTCCCCCTTAACCTCCCGAACCCAGTTCGATGCCAGCCGTAACGGATTGAATTGATTCTTGAATGCGATACACCCGGCGAGATTGACTCCCATATGAGGAGGAACCGGTGTCATTTGCTGATTCGTTTTGGCGACGCGATGCCGGGTAGATGAAAGAGGTCGGCACAGCCGAAATATCCGTGGAGGTGAACGATGAAACACTGTCTGCTCGCAATTCTGGTTGGTTTCATCCTGGGGACACCGTTCCTTTTCGCCCAGACCAATGCGCCCGCCGCCAGCCCGCGCGACCAGCTCCAACAACTCACCACCCAATTGCAGAAATCACCGGACGACCGGGCGCTGCGTGAAAAGATCATCGCGCTGGCCAGAACGCTCGTTCCGGCGCCGGCGTTGCCGGATGAAGCAGAGCGCCGGATGGCGCGCGGGACAGAAGCTTTTAAAGAGGCAAAATCCCCCGATAATTATCGAGACGCAGTGAAAGAATTCCAGCAAGCCACGCTGGCCGCACCGTGGTCAGGTGATGCGTACTTCAATCTCGGTCTGGCGCAGGACAAGGCGGAAGACTTCGAAGGCTCGCTGGGCAGCTTGAAGCTCGCGCAATTGGCCTCACCCGACAGCAAGGACGTCAAGGACTTATATTACAAAGTCGAGTACCAAAGGGACAAAGCTGCCGAACAGGACAGCGCCGCAGCGAACAAGGCAGCACAATTGGCGGCGTTTTATCAGGGACTCGACGGCGGGATTTGGCGATTGGACAAGGAATATCTGAGCGTTAACAGCGCTCCTGAGAATCTCTATTTTGACCATTCGAACATGGGACAGAGGCCAATGGATACCTTTATGGAGATCCACGGCAATGAAATCAAGAAGTATCAGTTTTACGACAATCCCCGCGCTAAAGCGGTCTTCCGAATCCAGCCGGATCTTCTGAATACGCGACAGGAGTCCTGGACGACAACATTTGAAAGCCGCCAAGTTAGTGTAGATTTGGAACTTCTCAAGAAAGTGCATGGCGCAGGTCTGAAAAGTTACGCACTTACAATCAGTGAGGACGGGCAATCCATGACTGAGGAAACAACGATCTATTTCAATGGTGCTGGCGACTATCATTTTAGGGGGATTTACAAACGCATCCAATAAAATCTCTCGTCGCGCGTCAAGCATTTGGCATAGCTGTGAGACAGCTTGCAGCGGGTGCCACGGTCGGCGCTGTTGTGATTCCATCCTTCGCATGACGAATTGGAGCACCTGCACCTGAATTGAGCGCGCGAAGGACTGGTAAAGCGGCCAGAAGACTGCCGGTTCGGTGCCAACGCGCAGCTACGATGAGGCTGGCCCCTTCCGTCCGCACTGGAATTTGCCAACGCTGAAGACCCGGCTGGGCGATCGCATTCGGGGGCGGCCCGGTGCACGTTGTCAGTCGGGCCGGAGTCCACAATGGAAGCGCCTGTTGACTTTTATAGCCCATAGGAATATCAACCAGCGTACTCAAAATTAGAACCTGGAGGAGGTAGTCCATGAAATCATCTCGAAGGGCTTCAGCGCCGATCATCGCCGTTGCCGCGCTGCTGTTTCTCTGTGCTTTGCCCGTATGCTTGGCCGGGCAAGGTTCGACGACCGCAGGAGAAGTTGCTAAGCCCAATCCGACTCAATTCCGCGTCATGTATTATCACGGTGCGGTGGGGATCACCATTGGCTCGTTGACGATTGGAAATGGCATGGTCGAGTTCAGCGACCCAAAGGGAAAGCAGTCGTTCCAAATCCGCGTTTCCGATATCGAAGATTTGGAGGACAGGTCTGGCGGCTACAGGATCCGCCAAGTGCGAATCAAAGTGAAGGGCAACAGAAGTTACGATCTTGACAATATCACTCAATCAGGTGAGAAAAAGAATGACAGAGAACGGGCAGCGTCTTTGATCGATTGTATTAAGAAGCAACAAGGCGCTCAGGCATTGCCGGCGAACCCGCCTCCGAGCGAGTAGCGCCGACCTGCTTTTCAAGGTTTCTCCGCATGGGCCTTCGTCCCGCGAAAGCCGATGAAAATCACATTTTCGACCCTGCGGTTTTTCGCAGAGCATTGCACGCCGTGACGACAGCGGGTAAATAATTGCCATGTCCCGCCTACGCCTCGACCGGGTGCGCCTGGCCGCCGATGAGAACACGCACATCTGAGAACCGGAAGAGCCGTCGGACTTGAAGGGCAGGTCTGCGCTTTTCAAGAAAGGGATGAGCTGTGTCAGCACGCAGGTGCGATGGAAAAGGTGGCAGTGCCGGATTTGTTCAGAACAATCGGAATTTGACTTCGACGAGGACTCGGACCGGGACCGGCGTTCCGTCCCGGGTGGCAGGTTGGAACTGCCAGGTGCGGACGGTTCGAATTGCTTGTTCGGCCAACCCGAAGGACAGAGGCCTCACCACCTTGACGTCGCTCACGTCGCCGTGTGCGTCCACCACGAGCATGAGCGCAACCGTACCCGAATACTTGGCTATACGCGCCTTCTCCGTATAGGGAGGTTCAGGCTTGAACTGTGGGATAGGTGCAGTGACTTTTCCACCGACAGCGTACCTGTGCTGTTCAGGAACGGCAGCGTCGGCTGGTTCGCCAGCGTCGCCACCGGGCATCTTTCGCAACCCGTTATACTTGTGCTGGAGCCCAACGTCATCGGGTGAGAGCCGGCTGGCCTGATGGTATTCTTCCAGAGCGGATTGCGAGTCGCCTTGCTTTTCGAGCGCGTCGCCGAGGGCCTGATGCCAATACGGTTCATCCGGATCCCCAAGCAGGGCGGCGCGGTATTCGGCGATCGCGGCCTCAAGCTTGCCTTGGTGAAAAAGCACGCCGCCTTGTTCGTAGTGCTTCAAGGCCTCGTTCAACTTCTTCCGGGCCTTCTCGTGCTTATCGGACCATGCCCGGCCGGGAAACATCAGAACCAGGATTAGCGGGGCCAAGAGCAAGACCCCGAATCGCTGCAAAGTTCCCGGACCTTGCGGAGAGACCCTGGCGGCCATAATTGGGCAGTATATCACGGGCTGGCGCAGACCCCTGCCGTTTGGGGTCTGCGATGTCCCGGAGGGACAGGTTTCAGGAGTTCAGACCGAGATTCTTCGCTTCGCTCAGAACGACAGCGGAAGGGGCGTCGTCCATCTACAGTCGTTCTGAGCCGAGCGAGGAATCTCGCTTTGTCTTCTTGCTCCGGCGGTCAACAGACGCACGCAGTCCCGTTCTCCGTCTCCTGGCAACAATCGGCTTTACAGCATAGGAAGTTGCAACAGACCTCGTCGAGAGCGCAGCAGCCCCCCGGACAACACTGATCTTCGGAACAGCAGTCGCCGCCGCAGTTGATCTTTCCTTCCAGATCGCAACAATTGCAGTCCGCCCCTCCGCAGGGAGCGGAGGGCGCGCAGCCCTCCCTGGAACAGCACCCGTTGCCGCAGCATACTTGCGGGTCTGCACAGAAAAAGGATCCGCAGCAGGTATCCGACGAACTCGGCATACAACCGCCGGAGCCCTCACAGCACGTGCCTTTGGGGCAGCAGCCGCCGAGGCACTCCTCGAATCCCGGCTTGCAGACGCACTTCCCGTTTTGACATGCGCCCACGGATGAGTCGCAGCAAGCATTCCCGCAAGTCTGAAATCCCGGCTTGCAGACGCATTTTCCATTCTGACAAAACGTGGTACCAGGTGGGCAACTGGTGCCGCATCTTCCGCAATTCCGCGGGTCGCTGTTCACGTTGACGCAGGTGTTGCCGCACCGCGCGAAGCCGCTGTTGCAGGTAAATCCGCAAACTCCAGCCGAGCAGGTGGCGGTCGAGTTCGCGGGAGGCGGCGGACAGCATTGGATGCCACACTGCGTGAACCCGGGATTGCAGACGAATTCGCAAATGCTGTTTATACAGGCCGTCGTGGAATTGGCGGGACCCTGCCCGCAACCATAGCCACAAGCTCCGCAGTTCTGAACATTACTGGAGAGGTTCACGCACGCATTGCCACACCTGGTAAAGCCGGGATTACAGGTGAATCCGCAAACTCCGTTTGTGCATGTGGTCGTGGAGTTAGTTGGGCCGGGCGGGCACGCGCCGCCGCAAGCCCCGCAGTTTTGCAGGTCATTGTTCAAATTGGCGCAGGTGTTTCCACACTGCGTGAAACCGGAATTGCACGTGAATCCACAGAATGTCGAGAGCCCCAAGGTGGTGCAAGTCGGTGTCGAATTGGGTGGGCTCGGGCAAACGCGGCCACAATCCCCGCAATTCATCGGATCATTCCAAATATTCGCGCAATTTCCGTTGCAGCAGGTTTCATAGTGGCCGAGGTACCAGTTGCAGCACTTGCCTCCGCAGGAGCACATGCCGGTGCCGCAACATTGCCCTGGCGGGCAACAGCTTAAGGCGGCATAGGGCCAAACGCTACTGAAGCACGGCGAAGTCCCGGAGGGGCAGCAGACGCCCTGTATGCAGGATGTGCCGCTGGGACAGCATTTCCCATTGCAGCAAGTTTCTCCCGCAACACAGCAGTTCCGATAGGAGGTCGTGACGGTTCCGTTTGTGCAAGTCCTGGTGCACTGCTCGATGCAGTTGGCGTTACAAGCGCCGCAACTGGTCGAACAGGTCGTCCCGTCCCCGCCTCCGGGGCCGTCCCCGCCCCCGGAGCCGTTCCCCCCTTTAGGAATGGCCGGTTCGATTACACCTCCGCAGAAACCGTCGGCACTGCCGCAAGCGGCCGAACCCAGACCATAGGGGAACGTGGTAGCGTAAACCGAAGTTGACTTGAAAAGCGAATCTTGGGCGCTGAAACTCGGTAAGCGCATGCTGCGAATCCTTTCGCGGTACGGTTAGCAGGCAGTGTAATATGAGCGGCCGTTTCCAACCGCGCAGAGTTTTTGTCCTCTGTGCGTCCCGACCTTGATGCAGCTTCCGCAATGCACCACAGGGGATGCACCGCCGCCGATACCGCCACCCGTGCCGCCCCCGTCATCACCGGAACACTGCGATTTGCAGTAGGCGTTGTCGAGGCTGCCCCAATCGTACTGGGAGTCGCAGTCATCCATGCAGAAGCCGATGCTCTTGAGCTGCGGAACCACTCCTGGGGAAGACCCCCCATCGTCGGGCTTGCTCACCATGAAATAGCGCCTGGGCGCCCTGTCGAGTGAACTTTCTGCAAAGAAACCTGGCATTCTCATTTCAATAATCTCCTTTCGGAAGTTGAGGCCGCTCAAGGTCCCGCCGCAGTTCGCAGATCCCGGCGGCGGATACCCACAAGTTTTGAGGCATTGTTGATACTGCCCCGCGCATTGGCTCCGGCAGTCTTGCCCGGAACCCTGTTTGGAATGGCGCCGTGGACCGAAGTGTTCCGAACGGCTCCCCGATAGGTCCACCCACTCCTGTAGAGAGACGCTTCCGCGGCGTACTCTGGCATGCTCATCTTCGTAGCCCCCTTTCAATTCCGTTGCGAACTCATCGGTCATAGTACGGAGATAGCTTGGTCACTAGAAAGGGAAACTCTTCGGTCACGTCGCACCTGCAAAAGTACTTCTCCGTCACGTCAGTACTGCGGTTGGTATAAGTGAAGATCACGTCCACCACCTTGCGCGTCCCGCTCAAGGGCGAGGTCTGAACGTCCACGGAGGTGAGCGAGGCGTTGCGCCCGAAAGCATCGGCGGCATTGGCATAAATCGCCTGATAGCGAACCGCGCAGTAGTTCAGGGCCCGGTGCTCGTCGGTGGCTCCCGCGTTGTCGGCCATCTGCATGATGCGGTCAAAGACCTCCTCCGCAGTGGCCACGAAGTCCGTCGCCGCAATCTTTTCGGGTTTGGGAATCGACTTAACCAGCGCCTCGCGGTCGAAAGAATAAATCTGATCAAAAGCTACGACGGGGACCATCAGGCCGTTGCACAGATCGGGCGGAGCGATGGGTCCTCGTGTCCCGATGACACAGTCCAAGTCCATCGGGCTGGGCGTGGCACGCAACGCCTCAATCAGGAGATCCAGATCCATGGGGTCGCGGGGGACCAGGATGTAGGTCTCCAAGCCCTCAATCGTCATCACCCAACACAACTGCCGCGCCAGGTATCGATTCTGGCGTTGGGATAGGACTTTTTGCACGGCCTGGCGGTCTGTCAGACCCGCCGTGTCCGCTCTCCCCGTGGCTTGCGCGAATTCTTTTTCGACCGAGGGGCGCGGAAAGCGTGCTTCGATCCTTCCAATTGCGTAAATGTACGAGCCTGCAATCGTGCCATTGGCCGCAGGCGCCGCGCCGCATGTGGTGCAGCCCTGCGCGGCAACTACGCTTGCTCCCGATCGTTCCGCCGAAGTCGAGGCCGCAACCAAACCGGCCCTGCCTTCTGACTGTGTTCGTGTCTGTTCGGACACCTCAGTTTGTTCCATAAGTGTCAGCCTCCGTTTGGGTCAGGTGACCCTGAGAATGTGCTTATCGCGAAAAATGCATCCATCTATTGAGCGCGTCGGCGCGTCTTTCGCAGCCGTTACAGGGTTTGATCCCCATGGCATACGTCACTCGCTTCACCACTTCTCCCAGCCCGACGTCCTCCTCGATGAGAAACCCTGGCAGCCGGACTCGATGCGGCGGGGGCTCGGGCGCTTCTCGCTGATGGCTCGCGCTTTCCCTCTTCTTCATGCCATGCTCCTCCCGTGACGAACTGAATAGAGCGTCTGAAATGCAATCCAGGCGTTCAACAATGGCGGCACGAGTGCACTGCGTCCCGGCCGGCGATCGCCGATGACGGCGAGCTTAACCTCGCTGCCCGATGCGTCTGGAAACTGTGACCAAAGGAGAGCGAGGGCTCCGGTGACAAATGGCGCCGCCGCGCTGGTGCCTCCCAGAGTGCGTGGCTTCCCGGCCGTGCCAAGGCTGGTGATCTTGTCGCCGGGCGCGCTAAGCCCTCGCCGCCCGATCGAGCTGCCGAGGTTTGACTCACTCACCGGCCTGCCTTGAAAGTCACACGCCGCCACCGGAATCACCCAGCCATGCCGGCTGATCGGGGAACTACCGAGCGTCCCTTGGTTCCCGGCCGCCGCCACTACAATTACGCTACGCCGTGCAGCATAATCCAGTGCTTCGATGAGCTTGTCCTCTCCTTCCGGCGACAATGGGACCAGACCCAGGCTTAAATTGAGCACACGCGCTCCCGCGTTCACCGTGTCCACAATCGCCGCCGCCAATTGTCCGGGTGTCGCACTCGGTACGGTTCCGTCCGCGGTCGCGGCCTCACTGAATACCGGGCGGACGAGCAGCGTGCAGCCCGGACACAAAGCAGGGGCCATGGAACTGCGCCGCGCCGCCAGGATCCCGGCTACATATGTACCGTGCGAGCAGGCCGTGCTCGTCGCCACCGAGCAGGCGCTCGCCGCCGTGTCCGAAACCGGGCGAATGTTTTCTACCGCCAAGTCGGGATGCAGCATCCATACGGGGCCGTCGATCAGGCCAACGGCAATCCGGGGGAGACCCTCGCTTCGATCCATGAGCGCATTCAGCTTGACCAAGTCCAAAGGCCACGTTGGGCGAACGGCGGCTTCGGGCCCATACGGCCTCTCGAACCACTCTGACGAGTTGCGGGGCCAAGCAGAAGCGGCCAAATTCATCAGTGGATTGCGACCTCGCGCCCGGCTTCGGCTGACTCGGCAGCCTGATGTCGCGGGCTGTTCTGCCTCTTGCAATATGAGTCGGCGCCCAGGATCTACTTTTGAACGCAGTCTTCGACGCAGGGGCAATGCGGGGATGCTTTAGGTTCTTTGCAAGCAGATCAATCGAAGGAGGTCGGGAGAAGCTTCATCTGAAAATTGAACTCGCAAAGTCCGGAGAGGTCGGGCATTCTTCCAGTGCAGGGAGGAAACCAGAGGGCACAGGCTCGGGGCGGGTACGAGCGCTCGCCCCAGGCAAACGTCCAGGGTTTTTTCTTGAACGTACGAAACCACCTCGCCATCGTTGGAAACATCGTCGGCGAGAGACGCGCACTCCGGAATCTCCCGGCCCGCGACGCCGAGCATAAGGATCAGGACTGCGAAAAGCAGGATTCTCTTGTGCAAGCCTTTTTACCCCGAGTGGCACAACGATATCTGCGTTGGGACTATTTGTCAATACAATTCTACGAGCATAAGTGTTGAGAAACGGCGTCAACGAAGAAAACGGTTCAGATTGCGTTTTTGGAAGGCGGCTCTGGTGTGGTATTCCGCAGGGGGAGTTGTGTCGGCAAGGTGCGATGGAAAAGGTGGCCGTGCCGGATTTGTTCAGTGCAACAGAAATTTGACTTCGACGACGACTCGGACCGGGACCGGCGTTCCGTCCCGGGTGGCAGGTTGGAACTGCCAGGTGCGGACGGTTCGAATTGCTTGTTCGGCCAACCCGAAGGACAGAGGCCTCACCACCTTGACGTCGCTCACGTCGCCGTGTGCGTCCACCACGAGCATGAGCGCAACCGTACCCGAATACTTGGCTATACGCGCCTTCTCCGTATAGGGAGGTTCAGGCTTGAACTGTGGGATAGGTGCAGTGACTTTTCCACCGACAGCGTACCTGTGCTGTTCAGGAACGGCAGCGTCGGCTGGTTCGCCAGCGTCGCCACCGGGCATCTTTCGCAACCCGTTATACTTGTGCTGGAGCCCAACGTCATCGGGTGAGAGCCGGCTGGCCTGATGGTATTCTTCCAGAGCGGATTGCGAGTCGCCTTGCTTTTCGAGCGCGTCGCCGAGGGCCTGATGCCAATACGGTTCATCCGGATCCCCAAGCAGGGCGGCGCGGTATTCGGCGATCGCGGCCTCAAGCTTGCCTTGGTGAAAAAGCACGCCGCCTTGTTCGTAGTGCTTCAAGGCCTCGTTCAACTTCTTCCGAGCCTTCTCGTGCTTATCGGACCATGCCCGGCCGGGAAACATCAGAACCAGGATTAGCGGGGCCAAGAGCAAGACCCCGAATCGCTGCAAAGTTCCCGGACCTCGCGGAGAGACCCTGGCGGCCATAATTGGGCAGTATATCACGGGCCGGCGCAGGCCCCTGCGCTTTGGCGTCTGCGATGTCCCGGAGGGACAGATTAGAGTGGGCGGCGAAGGACAGGTTTCAGGTGTCAGGTTGCAGGCCGGACAGAGCGAGATTCTTCGCTCCGCTCAGAATGACAGGGGACGGGCCAGGATGGGATTCTTCGCTACGCTCAGAATGACAGCGGAAGGGCCCGGGCGAGATTCTTCGCTGCACTCTTTGGACCGCGGGCGCACACATTGTCTTGTATGCGCCACCCGCGATCAATGCTCATGAACCCCATCTATTTCTGATAATATTTAGCGTTACCCTCGGTGTACTCGTTCCATTTCTCCGGCAGGTCATCCAGCGGGAAGATGGCGGAAACAGGGCAAACCGGCACGCAGGCGCCGCAATCAATGCACTCCACCGGGTCGATGTAAAGCATAGGCACATCGGCGAAGTTGGCTTCATCCTTGCGCGGATGGATGCAATCCACCGGGCAAACGTCTACGCACGCGGTGTCCTTGGTGTTGACACAGGGTTCAGCAATTACATAAGCCATTGGAGATTCCTCCCGAGGGCATCTGAGTTTGAGTATCCTTTCGCCCCCACGTAGCCTCAGATTATCCGGGCGCCGGGAAAGGCGCGATGACTTAAGTCGTGCTCAGGGGTAGAGTGTCTGGTAAGCTGTTCTAGAGGGGTGGGCGCGGCGCTCGTCGGCCGCCATGTAGCGTGAGGGCGGCTACAAGGCAGGCTGCGGAAAAACTCTTTTGACTGTCACCCTGAGGAGCCGTAGGCGACGAAGGATCTCTGTAGTTGGTTGAAATAACAACTGCCGAGATTCTTCGCTGCGCTCAGAATGACAACCTCCAAGCGTTTTTCCGCAGCCTGTGTGAGTGCGCCCCCACAGCAACTCTTTCTCACCACGTAAGGCCTGGGAATTCATCGATGACGGTTCTCGATCCAGTTGAGACTTTGCGCCGGGTGGCGTTCTTCGCGGTGCTGCCCGTTGATGAGCTTAGAGCCCTGGCCTGCCACTGCGTTGCCCGGCGGCTAGGCAAGGCGGAGATGTTGGCCGCGGAGGGTGACGCGTGCGACGGCCTCTTCGTCATCCAGTCCGGAGCGATCAAGGTGTTCAAGATGGCCGAAAACGGCCGCGAGCAGGTGTTGGTGATCGAGCGCGCCGGATCGACGGTCGGCGAACTCTCGATTTTCGACGGCGGCACTTTTCCTGCCTCGGCGGCGGCTGTGGAAGACTCGACCTTGCTCTTCCTTCCCAAGAAGGAGTTTTTGGATTTGTGCCGCCGCAATTCAGAGGTGGCGCTGGCGGTTATCCGCACCCTGGCGTGGCGGTTCCGGTACCTTGCCGATCTGGTCGAGGAACTTTCCTTGAAAGAGGTGAGCCATCGCCTGGCACGGTTCCTGCGTGACCGCGCGCTGCGGTTGGGAGCGCGCACGCGACGCGGCGTGGAGTTTCCCTTGGATGAAACCAACCAGCAGATCGGCGCGGAGATCGGCACGGTGCGCGACCTGGTGTCGCGCAATCTCCGGCGTTTTGTGGATCGCGGCCTCATTCGCCTGGAGCGGCGCAAAGTCATCGTGCTCGACATGGCCGAGCTCGAAGCCCAGGCCGCCGGGGCAAAAAGAGCTTCGGGGTGAGTGGGCAGTCGGCAGTGGGCAGTCGGCAGTAGGCAGTGGGCTGTCGACTGCACGCGCTGGGGTTCCGCTTTAACTTGTGGGAAGGCTTCGGGGTTTTGAAAGAATCAAAACAGCTCAGGCAAAGCCACAAAGCCGCAAAGAACCGCACGGCCGGAGTAGTGAGCCTTCTTTGCGACCTTGGCGTGCCTTGCGGCTTTGCGTGAAACCGCTGCTGACGATTGACTATGCCTGCAGGCTATTCCAAGAAGTCGCTGGTTGAAAAACTTGGGATCAAAGATGGCTTCGCCATGGCGATCCTGGGCGCGCCAGAGAATTATGCTGCGACGCTGGGAAAGCTCCCTTCCGGCGTGAAACAGGCCAATAAGCTCAAAGGCCCTCTCGATTTCATCCAATCCTTCTCTTCAAGACGCGCTCATTTGAACGAGCAATTCCCGAGGTTGAAGACGGCGCTCTCACCCAACGGCATGCTCTGGGTTTCGTGGCCCAAGGCGTCATCGGGGGTGCCGACCGACCTGACCGAGAACGTGGTTCGTGAAATAGGCCTGGCGCATGGCTTGGTGGACGTTAAGGTCTGCGCAGTCGATGAGGTCTGGTCCGGCCTGAAGTTTGTGTACCGGATCAAAGACAGGCCATAGACCCGCTACTTGCGAGCGGACGCGAAAATGCCCCCGGGATCAAGGATGGGTTCGCCATAAGGCCGGCATGAATGGCCCGGAGTAGTATGAACGGCGCTAGGGCGCTGCGGGCTTGTCAAACTTCGCGTCGTCGATGGGCACGTTATGTTTCACCTCGCTCAGCTTGATGACGAAGGCGAACTCCCCCAGCGAAAAGTGCATGACGAAGGGTAGTTTGATGCCATCAACTTCGCGATAGTCGTCGAAGGTTACGTCCAATGTGACTTTGCCGTTGGGCCCTTCG
>Ga0209517_10005957_pt1 | contig 15295 bp, 11 predicted proteins | sample PeaSoiMetSII2010_FD_187695 | JGI IMG/M metagenome (GOLD analysis project Ga0209517, IMG submission 187695) | Peat soil microbial communities from Weissenstadt, Germany - SII-2010 (SPAdes) (version 2) | ecosystem: Environmental > Terrestrial > Soil > Wetlands > Peat | place: Germany... | reverse complement strand
GGGGGCAAAGCAGTAGCCAAAGTGGGCGGGTTTGTGGTTTTCATTGACCGGGCCGTTCCCGGGCAGACTGTGAAGGCCGTCATAACGAGGAAGAAGAAAAATTACGGCGAGGCAAGGGTAATCGAGACGCTGACCCAATCGCCCGACTACAGGCTGCCTGTTTGTCCGCATTTCGGGATTTGCGGAGGGTGCCACTGGCAGGATATCGCCTATGAGGCTCAGCTTTTCTGGAAAAGGGCCCACGTTGTAGAGTGTCTCCAGCATATTGCCGGGGCAGGCGAAACGGAAGTTGGGCCGATTATTGCCTCCCCCGAAGTGCTGCACTATAGAAATAAAATGGAATTTACCTTTTCGCAGAGGCGTTGGCTTCTTGCCGAAGAACTTGACCGGGAATTCGGACGGGAGGCCCTTTTCGCACTCGGCCTCCACATAAGGGGGCTTTTCGACAAGGTATTCAATATTGATACCTGCTTTCTCCAGTCACTTGAGGCCGCCGCCATCCTGCGGGAAGTCCGCCAATGGGCTGTGAAAAGTGGCCTTGAGGCCTACAGCATTCGCACTCACGAAGGCTTTTGGCGTTTTTTGGTCATAAGGGAGGCAAGGAGTACGGGTCAGGTCCTAATCCATCTCATCACTTCCGGAAACCCACGGGCAGACAACAGTGTGGACAGGCTTTCAGATCATCTCAGGTCGAGATTCCCACGAGTTACGACCCTTATCCATTCCATAAACGATAAAAACTCTCAGGTTGCTATCGGAGATTCGAGCCGCACACTGTTCGGTCCCGGGTTCATCGAAGAAAGGCTTGGCGAGCTTCGTTTCCAGGTATCCGCTCATTCCTTTTTTCAGACGAATACCTTGGGGGCGCAGAAGCTCTACGAGACGGTCGGCCGCCTTGCCGGCTTCGAGGGAACCGAGAACGTCTGGGATCTCTATTGCGGAACGGGCAGCATCGGACTATATATCGCCTCGCGTGTAAGAAGCGTTATCGGAATCGAACTGGTCGAAGATGCCGTACATGATGCGCACGAGAATTGCCGGATCAACGCTATCGGCAACTGTCGCTTTTTGGCGGGCGACTTGAAGGACATGATCGGCAAGGCTTCGCAGATGGGACATCCGGACGTTGTGATAGTGGATCCTCCCAGGGCGGGGATGCATCCGAAAGTGACTCAAGCCCTGCTTGAGATCCTGCCGGGCCGAATTATCGCCGTCTCATGCAATCCGGCAAGCCTGGCCAGGGATGCGGCCCTTCTTCTGGGGGCATACAACATAAAAGTGGTGCAGCCAATTGATCTTTTTCCTCATACGCCGCATGTGGAATGCATTGTCAGGTTCGATAGAAAACCGAGATTCTCCACGTGAATCTTTTTTTTAAGAAATCGAAGGCGCGCAGATACATCCTGTGGGGTCTTTCCCTATTCGTTGTTTTTTCCGCTTTGTTTGCTGCAAGCTTCTCATATTATCTTTATAACGAAATCAAGAACCGTTTTTCTTCGAGACGGTGGAGCGTGCCGGCGCGGGTTTTTTCCTCTAGTGTGCCCATCTATCGCGGGCAGGCGATTTCGCTTGCCCAGATGAGGCATATGCTCGAGGAGCGCCGCTATAAAGAGGCATCAAAAGAACCAGTGCTCGCCGGCGAGTTTAAATCTTCGGGCAACTGTTTGGTTGCGCACCTGAGGGATTTCCAGTTCCCCGGCCTATTTCTGCCGTCACAGCTCTTAGAATTCGATTTTGAGCAAAACAGGATCGTTGCTATACGCAGTCCGAAAGAAGAGATTTCGTTCCTTGAACTCGAGCCGCTGGAAATAGCGCGCCTACATGGGCCCGGAGGCGAAAGCAGGATGCTCATCGATATCCGGCAGGTCCCGCAGCATTTGATAGATGCTGTGGTGGCGATCGAGGACCACCGCTTTTACGAACACCGCGGGGTTGATTTTTTCGGAATACTTAGGGCGATGCTCGCCGATTTCAGAGCGGGCCGAGTCGTTCAGGGCGGCTCCACCATTACCCAGCAGCTCGTAAAAAACTATTTTTTGGAATCCGAACGCAATTTGCGTAGAAAACTTGTTGAATTTTCCATGTCTCTTATCCTGGAAGCCCTTTACAAAAAAAATGAGATAATGGAGATGTATCTGAATGAAATCTACATGGGACAGATAGGCAGTGTTGCTATCCACGGAATTGGCGAAGCTTCCGCATATTACCTCGGGCGCAACGTTGAGGACCTGACACTTTCAGAGGCCGCCACTCTTGCGGGGATGATAAGAGGGCCCAACAGCTATTCGCCGCTTGTAAACCGTCAGGCTGCCCTGGAGCGCAGAAACCTGGTATTGAAGCGGATGCTCGCGCTTCGCAAAATTTCGCTCTCCGAATATGACTCAGCCCTTCTGGAAGTCTTAAGGGTTGCGCCCGCATCCACTTGCGCCCGCATAGCCCCGTATTTTGTGGACTATGTGCGCATGCAGGCCCAGGAGCTTTACGCTCCGGAGATTCTCGCCTCGGAAGGCTTGGCTATCTATACGACCCTTCAGCCCGAAATGGCCGCTGCGGCCGAAACCGCGATTCGGGATGGCCTTGTTGAAATTGAGAATGAGAGCGGCAAGGGATCAGATTCCGATGAATCCAAACCCCCTCGGCGGCTCCAGGCGGTTTTGATCGCCATGCAGCCCAAAACGGGGGAACTCTATGCTTTGGTGGGGGGAAGAGACTATGCTGAGAACAGCTTCAACAGGGCTCTCAAGGGACGCTGTCAGCCAGGGTCCGCTCTTGAACCGTTCATTTATCTTGCTGCGCTCGATCGCTTTAAACTCAGCGACTGGCTTTTCGATCTGCCCGTGGCCTACGAACTTAATGGCGTCTCATGGACCCCAAGAAACTACGACGGCAGGTATCGTGGCAAAGTCTCTTTCCGCGAAGCTCTCGAGCAGTCGCTCAATGCCGCAACGATAAACCTTACCGTAGAGACCGGCCTGAATGAAATAATCGGGACACTCAGGAGTTTCGGTATCCAATCTCCGCCCGAAGATCTGGCATCGCTTGCGTTGGGTTCATTCGAGCTGACCCCAATGGAACTCGCCAGGGCATATGCGGTTCTGGGCAATGACGGGCAAAAGCCTTTTCTGCTCAGCCTCAAGGAGATCGTGGCAGAGCACGGAGACGTTCTTGAGCGGAGGCATATCGACTTTTCTTCTGTGACCTCTCCTGCAAAGGCTTTTCTCATAACGAGCCTTCTTGAGGGGGTGATAGAAAGAGGTACGGCCAAGGGGCTCAAACGATTGGGGATTGACTTCAGGTGTGCAGGTGAGACTGGCACTACAAGCGAGTTCCGGGATTCATGGTTCGTTGGATATACGACTGACATGCTGGCCCTTGTCTGGGTCGGATATGACGACAACAGCCCGACTGGTCTCACCGGGGCGCAGGGTGCGGGGATTATCTGGGCGAGGTTTATGAACCTGATGCGACCGTGGATTCAACCTCAAGAGTTCGATGTGCCACCCGGAATCGTTGAGGAGATGATTTGCCAGGATTCCGGTCAACTGGCGACCGCCCACTGCAAAGAACGCAAGCTGGAGGATTTTTTATCCGAGGTCAGGCCGAATGGTTATTGCACTATTCATAACAGATAATAGAATGGTGAAGAAGGAATTGGGGCAATATATCGTTGAAAAAGCGAACTTAATCTATGCGCAGTTACACAAAGACTTCAAGAACTGAGGCGCCGCCCGCAGCTCGGCGGCTGGGCCGCAGGTGGAGGCGTTGTTCTCAGGGCATGCTGGTTATCCTGTTAACGGTCGTTGCCTTTTGCGGGTGCGAGCGAAAACAGGTCCATATCCCCCCCGAATACAGTTGCCCTCCAGGGTCACTATCTTACTCAGCGCCGCCGCCCTCTGCGCCTATCGTTCAAGAGATCCCACCCGGAGAGCAGGCTCCTGAAGTTATGCGTCAAGAGACTCCGGCCTTACCTCCGCCTGCTCCGCCTCCGGCTCAAAAGAAGTCAGGGGCTCAACGGGCGCCAACGGCTGAAAATAAGCAGCATCCGGAGAAATTGAAAAAACAGGAAGCGTCAAGATCGCCTCAGCGCCAGGCCTCGATGCAACTAGTCAGTCAAGCCAGGGGGCAATTGGAGAGGGGAAAACCGGACGCCGCAATTCGGACAATCGAGAAGGCCGTCAGGATAGACGCCCGCAACGGCGAAGCTTTCATTGTGCTTGCCAGGGCATGGAAACAAAAGGGAGAAAAACGCAAGGCTCTAGAATTCGCAAAGAAGGCCGAACTACTCTATCAGAAACAACCTGCGAAACTGAAAGAAGTCTTCTTGCTCGAATCGGATTTGTATCGCGAACTGGGGGATAACGCCGGTGCGGTCCAAGCGAACCGGAAGGCATCAACAGGCCACCGCAGTAACTAATGTCCCTCCGGGACATGAGATGCTGTTGTGAATGCGCATGGAGCCGATTCATATGGCGGATACTGACAAGGAACAACAAAGGGCCGGGCGAATAAAGGGCTACAGGGCATTTCTGCTCGTCGTGCTCGCTGTCTCTTTATACCTGGGATATCTAATTCTCTTGCCATTCATAGATACACTCATCCTGGCGATTATCCTGGCCTCCATTTTCAATCCTCTGCAAGTCTATCTCGATCGGCGCCTCAATGGGCGAAAAAACCTGGCAGCCTTGATAATCGCTCTAATAATAACCTTCGCGATAGCAATTCCAGTTTTTGTTTTTACTTCTACCCTGGTGGCGCAGGGACTTGATACGGTAAACAGGACCAACGACTGGGTCCGGGCCGGCAAATTACAGCAACTTGTCCAGGACCCCCGGATCAGCGAGTATCTGGCCAAACTACAGGAGCGGTTTCCCTTTATTGAGGCAAGCAAGGCGGATATCGCCAACGATCTGCTCTATCTGAGCAGGGACATAGGGCAGTTTCTGCTGGGGAAAGTCGCTTCCATACTGAGTAATGTGGCGAGTTTGGTTGTGCACTTTTTTGTGATGATTTTCATCGCCTTCTACCTGGTGCGGGACGGCGGGGAAATGGTGAGCAGCATCCGGTCCTACCTGCCTTTCAGGGCAGAGCAGGAAGACCGAATCATCAACGGCATCAGGGTGGTTGCCAAATCTGTACTCCTGGGCACATTTCTTACTGCGATCTGCCAGGGACTGGTGGGAGGAATCGCCTTTGGGATACTGCATTTCCCGGGACTTTTCTGGGGAACCATGACTGCTTTTGCGTCCCTTATTCCGCTTGTAGGTACTTATCTCATCTGGGTCCCCATCGCGTTTTATCTCGTTCTGCTGGGCCAGGTCAAATCAGCCGTTTTTCTAGCGGTCTGGTCGATAGCGCTGAGCGGAATCATCGAGAATTTCGTCCGTCCATTTCTTATGAAGGGCAAATCCAAGATGCCCCCCTTCTATATCTTCCTGGCCATACTTGGGGGAGTTCAGTATTTTGGGTTGAAAGGCGTCCTCTATGGACCGCTCATCCTCAGTTTCGCCATGATAATGCTGTTCATATACGGCGTGGAATACAGGAACGATCTGATCGAGTACAAACATCTCGGAGAAAACGGGTCAGTTGAAGAGGGCGAGTAGTCCGATTTTTAAGGATGATGTTTAGGAATAGTCCAATAACTTCGTCCTGCCGGTATGGTTCTTTAAGGCAGGATAAGCCTTTCGAAGCCTGCTACATACTCTGCCTACACGGCATTGACGTCTGATATGGCCTGCACTTTGCGATAAGCCTTCCCCTGAGTGGCATCACGTTCTTGTCCACACCGAAAGATGTCGATTTTGTTCGCCTAACGTAATGGACGCCGAGTGCCTGCTCATGTCCTCTTTATGGGTTGCACGGGTTGTCCGGGGCCGCGAGCGGCCGATCCGTTCTTTTTTGACAGGAACCCATTCCGTCATATTGTTGACGTGACAGCCAGAGGAATAGAGGGAACTGATGAAAAACCTTGTCATCCTCGGATCCGGGCGTAGCGGAACCAGTCTTATTGCGGGGTTGTTTGCCAATTCCGGCTATTTATACGGACCAGGACTTTGAACATGCATGTCCGGCCAATTACGTGGCTGTTGAACCCGGGCTAAACCCGTTTAAGCTCAAGATATGGGCAATGGCCCGGTCGCCCTACGAAAAAACGTTATTTCTCGATACGGACACCTGGATATTAAAGTCTGTCGAGCCCATTTTTGCTCTCCTGGATGAAGGCTATGAATGGTGCATCGCTCCTCGACCCGATTTCACGTTAGTGAATGGGGCTCTGACACTGCTCGCTTACCAACATGCAACAGATGACAATACCGGAGTAATTGCATTTAGAAAAAGCCCTGCTGTCAGCAGGCTCTTCGACCGTTGGCACTCAGCCATCTGCAATCAGGATGAAACGCAAATTTTGCCCGGCACCTACTGCGATCAGTGGTATTTTAACGCGAAGGTAAAGGGGAGTCCGGAATATAGTGCCCTCAGGAAGCTGACCTTGAACCCGAAAGAGTGGAATTTGAGGAGCTTCGCGCTGAGAAAGGCCATAGCAGATGGAGCGATTGCCGAGACGCGCATATTGCACACTCGACCATACGAAAGCCGGGCATATTGCCAGATTGAGCTGTTTAGCCTTCTTAATTCTCGTTTGGGCTTTACGGTCTGACCGGACTTAACTATAACCAGTAAAATTGAAGGGCCTTTGCACCATTGCCTGGCATCTGCTGCTGGGGGGGCTGTGTTTTGTGCAGACTGCGGGCAGGCACGCTGCATTGTGAGCCGGATGTCGCCGTATCGACCTTACCGGGACTGCGCCAACAGGCGGTCCTCCGGCTGATGCTCGGGCCTCAGCAGATCGAAGAGTGATTTGACAGGGTTGAAGGTGGCTTCAGGGACTTCTATGAATACGGTTATCCAGTGGGCCATGGTGCCGTTCCAGAGTCCGGGAAGCTCGAGGGCATGTATGTCTGTTCCCTCTATTGATTTCCTTGTAATTATGACCGTCCTGGGATCGACGAATTTTCTCAGATCGTAAGGATTTCCTTCAAAGTCCCGAACGCAGCAAACGATATCGACCGGGTTGAAATGGGTGGATAAATTCCATACGGCGCTCTGTTGAGCAGAATTTAAATCTACCTGAGCCTTTTCGACTATCTGAACGGACAGGTTTCCATTTTCATCCTCGACCCAGAAGGGCGCTCCTCCAGGTTCGCCTGCGTTTGGGACCACGCCGCAGACTCGAATGGGCCTGTTCAGAATATTGAGGAGAAAAGAGCGCTTCCTGTCTTCAGGCCATATTTCAAACCCTGCTGGAAAGCTTAAAAGAAGCTCGCGCTCTGCAAAACCGGCAGCCTCCCGGACCGCCTGGCTAGACTCCGGGCCGTGCATTCGGCGCAAGAGCGAATGAATTGAGTCCTGAATTGAGACCAGATAGCCGCCCAGCACCTTCTTCCAGAAGCAAACCGTCTCTTTGAGTCTGTCGGGAACGACATTGTCCACGTTTTTTATGTAGACAAGATCGGCCTTGAGCTCATTTAAATTCTCGATCAGAGCACCGTGTCCGGCCGGTCTGAAATGAAGCCAGCCGAGCCTGTCGCGGAAGGGAAATCCCTCCGTATCCGCGGCTATAGTATTTGTCGAGGATTTTTGGAAGGAAAAGGAAACATCAAAAGTGGCGCTGTTGCGATCCGCGTAACGGCTGCAAACGTCCTCCCTGTGGGCTTGAAAGCCTGGCTGGTGTTCCTCGGATATGGTGAAGTGCAGGCTGCACTTGCCGCTGTTGGCCCCAAGGTATGTTACCGACTCGGCAAGCTGCTCCTCGAAGGCGGTCCTGTGTCCTTCGGGGTAGGAGTGAAACGGGAGCAAGGCTTTGGGAAGATTGCCGTAGTTGAGTCCTTTTGCGGTTAGGAGATATTCGAGCAGAATTCTGAAATGGCCCTTGCGGACTATTTCATCGAGGAGATATTCCTCGCAGGCCAGGGCCTCATTCAAGCTGTGTACGAAAGGGAACCTGTCGAGGTTATCGACAAAACGCTTGAAGTCGCACGCGATCGAAACACCCTGGTCCATTCTCTTGTGCAGTTCATCGCTTTCCAGATATTGGGGAAGATAGAAAATCTGGAGCAGAGACTGGAACATCCGGGTGGCCGCCCCGGACGCAGGAACGAATTTCATGAACCGATTCCGCCCGGCAGCCAACGAGTGTAGATGGATATATTGCCCTAAATCGGCATCGTCGATTTTTCGAACGCCGTCACCAAGTGTACACGGTCTTTCGAGACGGACGAAAAAATCGGAGCGCCTGAATATGTCAATCTGCTCCAATACCCTGGCCGTACTGATGCCCAGGGTTTTCATCTGCTTACGGTCCGTGCTGGTAAACCTGATTGTCATTATTTTGCAGAGTTCTCTATATTGGTTTTGGATTTTAACGGCTCTGCATAGATCTCTATTTTGGCTTTGGATTTTAACGCTTCTACATATTGATGGTATTCCTGGGACATTTTTTCATTCTTCAGTTGTTGTTCGATCCGGGGCTTGACTTCATCAAAGGACATCGTTCCCGCTTCTTTCTTGTCTGTCAACTTTATTATGTGATAGCCGAACTCAGTTTCCACGATATCGCTGGTCTCCCCCGGTTTCAGCGAAAAAGCGGCCTTTTCGAATGGGAGCACCATCTGGCCCTTGTGGAAAAAGTTCAGGTCGCCGCCATCCTCCTTGCTCGGACAATCGGAGACCTCGTGAGCCACTTTGGCGAAATCCTCGCCACTCTGGATGCGTTTCTGAATGGCCTTTATCTTTTCCAGTGCCTTGGCTTTTTCTTCGCCAGAGGCTGCTTCATCCACTTTTACGAGGATGTGGCTGGCACGGACCATTTCGGGCGTTTTAAATATGTCGGGGTTGCCATCATAGAAAGCCTTCACTTCCTGAGGGGTCACCACTATCTTCGATCCCAACTCATTGTCCAGCAATTTCTTAATGGCGAGCCGAGAGGCGAAGAATTCCTTCAACTGTGGTTCGGTCATATTCATCTGCTTAAGCGAGTTAGCGAAATTTTCAGGTGTAGTGCCCTTCTTCACAGCATCCAGTTGAGTATTCACCTCGGCATCATCGACCTTGATTCCTTTCTTCAATGTTTCCTGCTTGAGGAGTGTGCGGGCGATGAGGTCATCAAGAATTCTTTGCTCTAATGCCTGCATTTCTTTTGCGTCAGGCTGCCGGCCGGTCATGGAGATCTGCCGGTGCAGCCGGTCGATGTCCGCCTGATAATCCGACATCGGGATGGCTTTCCCATTGACTATTGCGGCATTGTTTCCTGCATTCTGTTTAGTGGCGGCGGCATCATTTCCGGCGGCTTTCTCGGATGTCTTGTCGGCAGCGGAGGACAAGTAAAAGCCATAGGCGCCTAACAATACAAAAATTAACAGTGCTGAAGCTATTAACCCAGCTTTTTTCATTTCGTTCTCCTCATCAAAAAATTACCCACAGGGCGATCTGACATCAGTGGGTGAACAATGCGATACTTGGCGTCAGTGAAAGGTCCGACGGACAGACTTGGGCCGCTTAATATAATCGCCAGAGGCGACCGGAGTCAATAACCGCGATTCCAAAATTATGGTGGCCCCGGATGGACGGGCAGGTGACCTTACCGTATCTGTGCATTGTGCATTTCTAATGCATTCGATAAATGGGTCTGTCCAAAAAAGAATAGGGCACTCCCTTATTATGCAGTATAGTTGTCAGGGTGAAAACTCATGAGAAAGTACGGGAGAAATAAAGTGCTGGTAAGGGAAATCGGAGAGTTCGGGCTGCTCGGCCGTATATCGGGCATGCTTGCAGAGCACGCGGCCGGGGTGGTCAGAGGAATTGGGGACGATGTGGCCGTACTCGATGCCTCCGGGCCGGAATACCTGCTAGCGACCTGCGATATTCAGGTTGAGGGTGTGCATTTCACCCGCGATACCATTACCCCGTATCAGTTGGGGCGCAAAGCGGCGGCGATAAATGTGAGCGATATAGCCGCAATGGGCGGCGATCCCCGCTGGGCGCTCGTCTCGCTTGCGATTCCCGGGAGCACCGAAGTCGGATATGTCGAAGAGTTGTATCGCGGTATGCGAGAGCAGGCGGCACTGGCGGGCGCGTCTATTGCGGGTGGGAATTTGAGCCGCATGGAATCTCTCATCGTAGTGGATTTTACACTCCTTGGGTTGGTCGCACCTGAGCGGCTCACACTTAGGAGCACGGCCCGTGCCGGGGACGCTATATTGTTAACCGGCTCCCCCGGAGAGTCCAGGGCTGGTCTGGAACTGATCTTGCGGCCGGACCTCGCTGTGAGTCCTTCGAGCAGGCAGAAGCTACTGGAAAGACATCTGTGCCCTCAGCCGCGTCTGGCCGAGGGACAACTTCTCGCTCGTTCCGGCCAGGTTACATCCATGATAGACGTAAGTGACGGAGTTATTGGCGATCTTTGCCATATTTGCAAATCCAGCGGAAAGGGAGCTGAAATCGAGGCCGCAAGTCTGCCGGTTAGCCCTGCGATTTGCGAAGCGGCCCAAGGGGCTGGTGCGGATTGGATGGAATGGGTCCTGTCGGGGGGCGAAGACTATGAACTCATGTTCACCTCCAGCCCGGATGCTGTTCTGGGTCTAAAAAAGATGTTGCTGGATAAGACCGGGACGTCATGCGTGCAAATAGGGAGGATAACAGGCGAAACCGGTGAGGTATGGGTCCGGCTTGCCGATGGGAAGCGGATTGCCCCATCGGTCAAAGGGTGGGACCATTTTGGTTGAAACCATAGAGTTTCTTAAAGATGAAAATACCCAGAGCGCTCACTATAGCGGGATCTGATTCGGGCGGGGGCGCCGGCATTCAGGCCGACCTGAAGACATTTTCGGCCTTGGGTGTTTACGCCATGAGCGCCGTAACGGCCCTGACAGCTCAAAACACGCTTGGAGTTGACGGAATTATCGAAATAGACGCTGATTTCGTCTCATCTCAGATTCGCTCCGTTATTTTGGACATCGGAGCTGATGCCGTGAAAACGGGCATGCTTTCCAGCGCTGCGATCATATCGAGGGTCTGCTTCGATCTGAAGGACCTGGATCTCCAAAATGTGGTTGTCGATCCCGTTATGGTTGCAAAGAGCGGAGACAGGCTTTTGAAGGCAGATGCGATCGAGGTCCTGGTTTCCGAACTTTTCCCGATGGCATTGGTAATCACGCCGAATCTGCATGAGGCGGAGACCCTGACGGGCATGCGGGTCGTATGTGCTGAGGATATGAAGAGCGCTGCCGTGAAACTAAGGCAGTTGGGGCCTAAATATGTGGTCATTAAAGGAGGTCACCTGCAGGGAAACCCGGTTGACCTGCTCTACGACGGCCGAAATTTTCGTGAATACTTCGGACCCCGGTATCGTACACCCCATACTCATGGTACGGGTTGTACGTTTGCTTCGGCCATAGCGGCATTTCTAGCGAAGGGGTCATCGGTGGAGGATGCTGTCGGAGGGGCAAAAACCTACGTAGCCGGAGCCATTGCCGGGGGACTGCCCCTTGGCCGGGGACAAGGACCTGTACACCATTTTCATGAGTTCTATGGGTTTAAGTAGCGTGTTTTAATTGTCCTTATGCATAAACAGGGGCAGGTGGCTCCATCTGGGCCTGCACTCAGCTTTGATTAGGGCAGGCGAATTTATGCAGGGGCCTTGCGAGGGTTGTAATCCAGGAGCGATTCGTATATAAGAAGTGGGAAACTTTCGACGCAGGAGCCGGGATGACGGATCAGGTTCGTGTAATGCTGATCGATGATGACCAAGAGGATTTTCTCTTAATTTCAGATATGCTTGCCGAGGCGGAGAATTCTAAATTCAAGCTCGCCTGGGTCAATACATATGAGGCGGGGCTGGAGGCAATTTGCACGGGAGAGTACGAGGTATTTCTTCTTGATTATTTTATCGGCGCCCATACGGGTCTGGGTCTTTTGGAGAAAGCAGTTGAGGGAGGCTGCAAGGCGCCTATCATCTTCCTGACGGCGCACGGGAACTATGAGATCGATCTGAAGGCCATGGAAGCGGGTGCATCCGATTATCTGGCGAAGGGCGAATTTACGGTTTCGATTCTGGAACGTTCCATCCGTTACGCCATAATGAGCAAGCGTATCCAGGAAGAGCTAAAGCAGCACAAGAGCAACCTCGAGGAACTTGTCAGGCAAAGAACCATTCAGCACGCGGAAGCGCGGGCCGACGCCGAGAGGCGGGCGCGCGAGGCCGAAGGGCGCCAGGCGATCCTGGAAGCCCTGCTCGAACACATTCCGGTGGGCATTGTCCTTGTCGATTCCCCGGGTCTGCAGGTTCAGGCGCTAAGCAGGTATGCTGTTGACATGGTCGGCCTCGCCGGTGTGGAACAAAAACGCACCCAGCCGCTCACCGATCTGGATTTGTCCGTGGCGGACCTGTGGCCTGATAGCTCCGGTTTGCTTAAGCCGATAAGGGATGCCGCTCTGCTTGGAAAGGTCGTCTCAGACCAGGAGCACTCTGTTAAGGTGCGCTGTGAAGATAAGATTCCCGTACTGGTTAGCGCAGGTCCCATCAGGGATAGTGTAGGGAGTGTAACAGGCGCGGTGGCCGCCTGGAGAGATATAAGCGAGTTGAAACGTATCCAGGAAGAACTAAGGGTCGCCCGTGACAATCTGGAATTGCGCGTTAAGCAAAGGACCCAAGAGCTTGCACAAACCCTTATGGAGCTGAGAGAATCCAGGGAAGAGCTGAAAGTTCTTGCCTCACAGCTCCTTCGCGCCCAGGAAGACGAGCGAAAGAGAATCGCAAGGGAGATACACGACAGCATCGGCTCATCGCTAAGCGCCGTCAAGTTTTGCTTGGAGAACGCGGCGGCGCGGCTCACTGAGAATCCTGATGTACGGGAAAGTTTCATGACACTGTCAAGGGCAATGGCGCAGGCGATTGATGAGTCCAGGCGCATCATGACGGACCTTCGGCCCTCGTTGCTCGACGATTTTGGAATAGTAGCCACTATAGGTTGGTTTTGCAGAGGGTTTGAGTGCATTTATACCGATATCCCGGTTGAAAAAGATATCAAGCTTGAAGAGTCTCAAGTCCCGGAGAACCTGAAAATCATCATATTCCGAATCATCCAGGAGGCGATGAACAATTCGGCCAAGCATAGCGGGGCCAGGAAAATATCGCTGGGCCTTTCACTCGAAGATGGATGTATTGTATTGCGCGTCAGCGACGATGGGGTGGGGTTCGATCGGGCCGCAGCCGCCTCAAAGGGACAGGGCGCCAAATTCGGCCTTAGATCCATGCGTGAGCGAGCGGAGCTGTCCGGGGGAGAATTTGAGATTGAATCCATTCGGAAAATCGGAACAACAGTCAGTGTTTGCTGGAAAATATAGTCGTTTGCGTGAAGCGTGAAGCGGGCAGCCGGAATCGTGAAGCTTTAGCTCCCTGCTTCTTGCTCCTGGCTTCTTGCTACATGCTATTCTTTTTTGTCCCTTTGTGTCCTGCCTCGAAATACGAGCCGCAATGGTGTTTTATCCAGCCCGAAGCTTTCTCTGAACCTGTTTAGCAAGAATCGCTCGTAGGAAAAGTGGATGCTGTTGGGGTAGTTGCAAAACAGAACGAACATCGGGGGGCGGTACCCGGCCTGTGTTCCGTAGAAAAACTTGAGCCTTCGGCCGCGGACTATCGCAGGCTCATGTGCGCTGACAGCTTCCTGGAGAGCCCTGTTGAGGATGCCGGTTGTAATTCGGCTGTTGTATTGCTCGAAAACCTCGCGCACTGTCGGGAGCACTTTTTGCGTGCCTTTGCCGGTGAGAGCCGAAAAAGTCAGGACCGGGGCGAAGGGCATGAAGCGGAAACGCCACTTCAAATCTTCGAGAAAATTTTTACGGGTCTTGGGGTTTGCATCGAAGACGTCCCATTTATTCACTCCGACGATGCACGCCCTATAGCGTTCCTGGATATAGCCCGCGATGTGGAGGTCCTGATCGGCCACGCCTTCGGAGGCGTCGATCAAAAGTACGCAGATATGGCTTTTATCAATGGTTTGAAGCGCCTTGATTATGCTTAATTTCTCAAGCTTTTCCTTCGTTTTCCCCTTTTTCCTTATGCCCGCCGTATCTATTAACATGTATTTGCGTGCGTCGCGCTCAAAGAGCGTATCAACCGCGTCTCGCGTAGTTCCGGGAATTGGGCTGACGATGACGCGCGGGGTGCCGAGAATTCGATTCACCAGGGTCGATTTCCCTACGTTGGGTCGGCCGAGAATGGATATACGGATTTCCGAAACCTCATCTTCTTCACCGGCTTCCAGGCTGTCGGGTTCAGGTATAAGCTTGACCATATCGGAGACAAGCTCACCGACCCCAAAGCCGTGTGCCGCGCTGATTGGGTAGATGTGCTGGACCCCGAGGGCGTAAAAATCGGCCAAAGGACCCTGCTGCTCGTGGCCGTCTATTTTGTTTACCGAAAAGAAAATAGGCTTTGAGGTACGGCGCAGCAGGTTAAGAAGGGCGGAGTCCTCCGGATGCAGCCCCGTTTTGCCGTCTGCCACGAAAAGAAGCATGTCGGCTTCCTTCAGGGCGTGGAAAATTTGCTCGCGTGTGCTCCGGTCGAAAAGGCAATCGTCCTTGATGATGAACCCCCCCGTATCAACAAGGGTGAAGCTTTTTTCGTCCCACACTCCACGGGCATAATTCCTGTCCCTGGTGACTCCCGGCAAGTCATCGACCAGCGCCTTGCTGCTTTTGCTTATCCTGTTGAAAAGAGTGGATTTGCCGACGTTCGTTCTTCCAACGATTGCTATTATCGCCATCAATTGCCGCCTTTTTAATATTTGTGTATCGATCAAATACCTGTTTAAGGGTTTTTTGCTCCCGTGTAAATGAGTGTATTCACTTGATACCCTTGACAAAGGGCCGTCCATGTGAAATAAAGCTTTAAATAAGTCGGATCGGTTGTGCCTGCAACGGATGAGTAGACGCCGGGATTAATCCAGCATCGATACGGGCTCTGATTCATCCGCAGACCAAAGTTAGCATCCTTTATCAAAGGAGAATTAAATGTACGAGAGACCCGAGGAATATGCGAAATACTGGGTGGAACAGGCCATAGACTTTTACAGGTTGGTTGGCAAAGATGTTGCTTTGGCTGAGTTTTCGAATTCTAACGGGATGTTTGTTCAGGGCGATCTTTATGTTTTCGTTTTGAGCCCTGCCGGGATAATGCTCGCGCACGGGGTAAACGACAAATTCGTTGGACTGGATTTCCTTGGCGTTAAGGATTCCG
>Ga0209517_10005954_pt1 | contig 15298 bp, 12 predicted proteins | sample PeaSoiMetSII2010_FD_187695 | JGI IMG/M metagenome (GOLD analysis project Ga0209517, IMG submission 187695) | Peat soil microbial communities from Weissenstadt, Germany - SII-2010 (SPAdes) (version 2) | ecosystem: Environmental > Terrestrial > Soil > Wetlands > Peat | place: Germany... | reverse complement strand
CCTGCCGCTCCCAGCGTGATCACCATCCCCTCGCTCGCCGCAAACACGGAGTCGAATTCGCCGCGCGCATCGCGGAGGATCTCGTCAACGATGCGGTCCGTGGAATCCGGGTCGTGGTGAAACAGAACCAGCGTCTTGGCATTCACCTCGCGCGCCACGTTCACTCCCTCGCGCCACGATGAATGGCCCCATCCTTTACGCGTGCTGTCCAACTGCGTTGGAGTGAATTGCGCGTCGTTAATGAAGATGTCGGCATCCACGGCCAATTCGCGCAAGCTCTGGTCCAGCGCTTTGTCACCGGGCTCGTTGTCCGTGGCGTAGGCCACGATTCCCGCGGGAGTCTCTATGCGGAATCCCAGACAGCCCTGGGGATGGTTCAACCACCGCGCGGTGACTTTATTGTTGCCGACTTTAAAGCTCTCCCCACCGTCTACTTCGCGGAATCTCCTGCGCGCGCTCATGGCCGAAAAATCCACCGGAAAATATGGCAATGCCATTTGCGCTTCAAACACCTGTTTCAGGGAATCCCGGCCAAGGAACTTCGAGCGGAAACTGTAGAATTGGAATTGATTCTTCTCCACGTAAAGTGGCGCAAAAAAGGGTAACCCTTGGATGTGGTCCCAGTGGTAGTGCGTAACAAAAATGTGTGTTCCCGCAGAAGCCGCGTCTTTCCCTGCCGCCCAGCGGCTCCCCAGCATGCGCAACCCGGTCCCGCAATCCAGGATAAATTGCGTGCCATCAGGCGCAACCAATTCCAGGCACGGCGTATTTCCGCCGTAGCGCCACGTTGCCGGATCGACAGTCGGCGTGGAACCCCGCACACCCCAAAAACTCAATTTGGCGATTGGACTGGTCATCTCCGCCGGCGCTGCGACACGGTTCCCCCGTCTTGGATTGCTCGTTGCTCCTGGTTCCTTGCCATTTCTGATAGTGGCAGTCATGGCTAGGGGCGTCAACGAAATCGCAGGTGTCTGTTGTCATACTTCCCAATAACGAGAACTTCCCAGGGGCTGCACTTCCCCTGCGAAGCTCGTAGAATAAAGGGGATGCACGTCCACGAGGCGCACCACGAACATGAACATGGTCACGAGCACGGCCACGCTCATGGCCATGATCATGCCCATCCACCCATGCGACCATCCGTCCTGGCTTGGGCCATGGTGGCCACTCTTGGCCTGGTCGTCGCCGAAGTATTCGGCGGCATCCTGGGACATTCCGTCGCGTTGCTGAACGACGCCGTCCATAACCTTTCGGATGTTCCCGCGCTGGGAATATCGTGGTTGGCGATGCGGTGGGCGGAGCGCCCGGCCGATTCAGAAAGAACCTACGGCTATCACCGCGCCGGCACGCTTGCGGCGTTTACCAATGCAGTTTTCCTTGTCGTGCTTTCCTCGTGGCTAGGCTATGAAGCGATCCAACGCTTGCGTGCTCCGGTGGAGGTTGTCGAGAGCTGGATGATTTGGACCTCCATTGCCGCTCTTTTGGTCAACGGCGGCATTACGTTAGCGCTGGTTCGCGGTCACGCCGACCTGAATCTTCGCGCGATCCTGGTGCACAACTTTGGGGATGCCCTCTCTAACATTGCCATCATCGTTGGCGCGGTCATCATGGGCTACACCAACGCCCCTTGGATCGATCCTCTGTTGGGCCTCGCCATCGGCCTGCTCGTGTTGTACTCGTCCTTCGGGATCTTGCGCGAGTCCTCGCACATTCTTTTAGAAGGCCGACCACGTGAAGTCCGGATCGAGGAGGTCGCTCGCGCCATCCTGGCCTTGGAGCTAGTGCAGGAAGTCCACGATATGCACATCTGGTCGCTCGGCGGCGGCCACAATGCCATGAGCTGTCACGCGCGAATCCCAGACATGCATATGGACGAATGTGAAAAGATTCTTGCCGCCATTCAGAAGAAAGTGGCGCATGATTTCGGGATTGAGCACACCACGGTTCAACTGGAACGCGCGGGATTGCCCGCGGTTTCAGGCTATGTCATGCCGCAACCTCTGCGCAGAGGCTGACACAAGGCTGGCGCCAGTACGTTTTAAGAGAAACATTCAGGAAGGAAGACGAGGAGACAATCCGCGCTGTTCGTTGAATTGTTGCGTTGCCGCCAGGTCAAGGCTTGCCAGGGGCACGCTTCTCCGGAAACCGTCCTGGGTGACGTAGCGAAGATCCGTGCTATCGAAAGTGAACGCAACAGCAAAGAAAACCGTGCCGTCCCGCCGGACAAAAACATATTCGGAATCCGCCTCCATTGGTGCACTCGAATGCGCATGCGACCACAACGGCGCCGCCTCCGGACGCGCGGCCATGTCTTCCACCGGTTGCTCAACTTCCGCCCGCGTGCTTTCCGCTGCGGGTTCCGCTGTTGCTCCGTTGTCCAGGTAAACCGGGTACGGAATATAAATGCCGCCGCCTACAAAGGGCACAACGCCTCCACCAAAAAGGTTCGCGCCGGCATTGGGGTGAACCGCCACATAATGCGCGTAATCAAAACCCAGCCCAGGAACACCCAAGTCATCCTCGGCGATAGGCGCGCTGGTGAAGATGGTAGTGGACGGAACGGGTTGCGACTTCCCCGTCATCTTTGACGAGGCAGTTGGGCGCACTGCGCCACGAGGGGAAGGCGACAGAGCTCTATGGCCGCTGGCGACTGGATGCGAACCGGCACGGGTGCCTGCCACGCTCCCTGCAGGCGCCGCCGGAGCGCTTGCGACGGGATGTACTGCCATGGGAGGCATTGCCGGAGCTCCAGCGTGTTGGGCGTGTAACAGAACCGGTGTGAAGAAAAGAACTAGGACTAAGGGAAGTGATTGACGCATGGTCTGACCTTGAATTCCTGCTTGCTTACCCCTACACCATATTAGACGCATGCTTGATTTACAATGTTACCTGAGTTTATCGAGCCTGCCCCTGGCGGACCCTCTGCGCTTTCCCCCGCACTGGGGTTATGTTATAACCGGAAGGCCGTGAAGGATACCGGGAAGCAAGAATCAGCTCCGGCGGATGTGCGGGGCGAAGCGGTTGTGGCGTCCGCGAGTAAAGAAGCACTTGCGGCCAACGCAGCCGGAAATTCCTGGGAAGATGCCTCGCGGTTTTGCCCGATATGCTCGCAGCGGCTGGAATCGCGGCGTTGCAAGCTGGTTTGCAATGTTTGCGGTTATTATATGTCCTGCGCGGATTACTATTGATCGTAGCGCGGTCAGTCCGGAAAATGACCGCTTTGCGAAATATACCGAAGCAGATATGCTTTGCGGTTCCGGCCCGGGTTGCCGCCGGATCCGTTGATGGATGAGGAGGAAAGTAAAGTGGCCTTAAAGTTGACGACTCGCGAAGTGGACGGCGTAACAGTTGTGGCGTTGGATGGCCGGATCGTTCTAGGCGAAGAAAGTAGCGCCCTGCGCGAAAAGGTGAAATCGCTGGTAGCCGAGGGGAAAAAGAAGATCGTGCTGAACATGGACAATGTCACGTTCATTGACAGCGCCGGCCTTGGCACTCTCGTTGCCTCTCATCACAGCGCAAGAGGACAGGGGGCAACGCTTAAGCTCTGCCACCTGGGCGCCAAATTCACGGAAGTCCTGCAGATCACGAAGCTGATGACCATCTTCGATGTCTGCGGCACCGAAGCCGAAGCAGTTGCGAGCTTCTCGAAGTAAGCTCTCGGAAACTTCTCGGATTATTCGTATTCTCCAAAAGGACAGGTTCACCCCTGTCCTTTTTGTTTTCTAGTCCCCAACACGGTACATGGTGATCCCGCTCAACAGCTTTGGGTAGAAGTCCGTAGACTTCTGCGGCATCACTTCGCCGGAGGTCGCCACGCGCATCACCAAGTCCACATCCACGGTATTCAGCAGGAACACCAGTTGCGCCTCCCCGCGATCCACCGCGGCCAGCGCTGTCGCCGCTTCGCGCTCGTAGGTCAAATTGGCTTCCGCCGCCACGGCGTGCGCCGTGATCCCCAGCGCGGGCTCCAGAATTCCCTGATGGAGCAGAACAACGTCCAGTTGACGCTGGAGAAGCGAAGTTCCCGGCAAGAGTTGCGCAATATCCGCTTCCGGCCGGAGCGTCAGCACATAAAAAGCCCGGCTCGCTCCATCCGCCGCGGGGTAAACACCGATGGCGTGCTGCGCCCTCGCTGACGCCAGCCTCACCAGGAAATTCTGCTCCGCCTCAGGACGTTGCTCGTCCGTTGCAAATGGAAAAACCTCGGTGGCGAACCAGGGTTCAAGGAAGCGGCGCACTGCGCTCCAGGAAAATTCCCGCATCCGGGAAACTACACGGTGCGTTGGGAGGATCGTCAGTCCCTCGCTGTGCGTATTGACGAATGTCATCATCGAGAATTCGTACGGCGCATCAGGGATGGACTTTCCGGCGCGCGTCCGGGACTCATTCCGGAAGTTCAGCGAAGTTTCATAGCGGTGATGGCCATCGGCAATCACCAGTTTCTGCTCGGCCATCGCTTGCTGAATGGCCGCGATTTTCTGCGGCTCCACAATCAGCCACAAGCGGTGAATCACACCATATTCGTCGGCCATTTGCGTAACCGGCGATTGCCCTCTCTCCATCTCCTCCAGAATCGCATCCACTTTCCTCTGTGGATCCGCGTACAGCATGAACAGTTGCCCCGTGTGCGTGTGCGTGTGTCGCAGCAGTTCCAGCCGGTCCGCCTTCGGTCCTGAAAGCGTATGCTCGTGCCGGAAGATCACTCCGGCGGCATAGTCCTCCAGCTTCCCCGCCCCAATGAAGCCTCGCCGCGTCCGCCGCAGCGAACTGCCCGGCACGGTGTACTCCTGTGTGTACACATAAAATGCCGGGGCGTCATCCTGCACCACGGCTTTCTCGGCAATCCAATTCTTCAAGTTGACCGCCGCGCGCGTGTATACATTGTGTTCCGAGGTGTCGTCCTCGTACGTTCGCCCCTTTTCAATGCTGACCAGGTTGTGAGGGTCGGCTGCGTAGTACTTCTCCTGCATTGCGGGGGTGATTTTGTCGTAGGGCTGCGTCAGCACGCGATCATACGCGGCGACACCTGGATTGTAACGATACGCGCGAAACGGATAAACCGAAGCCATGGAAACTCCCGAGAAGTGTATTGCTGTGCGGTCAGCCTTTTAGTTTACTTGATAGGCGACCCTTTCTGAAAACGTCGTAACTGTTTTCATTACGAAAATGAGCCATTCTCCGATCAGATGAACTGTGAGTCACTGGCCGCAAAGACGATTTGTTTCCGTATTACAATAATCGTTCACCAATGAGCCAAACTTCCCCCGTGTTTCGCGCATTCCTCTTCGATCTGGACGGCACCCTGATTGATTCCAAGCTCGACCTGGTCACCTCCGTCAACGCCATGCTTCGCCAGCTTAGCCGCGAGGAACTACCCACTGAGTTAGTGGCAACCTTTATCGGCCACGGCGCGCTGCAACTGATCGCCAGCGCCCTCGGCCCCGACGCTACGGACGAGCAGCGCTGCACCGGCCTCTCACTTTTCATGTCCCATTATCAGCAGCACAAGCTTGATGCTACGCGCGCCTATCCTGGCGTCGCTGGAGCGCTCGATTCACTTTCGGGCTTCCCCATGTCGGTCCTGACCAACAAACCCGCCGCCATGAGTATCGAAATTCTGCAGGGACTCGGCCTCGCCACGCATTTCCGCTCGATCTACGGTGGAGACAGCTTCGAAAAAAAGAAACCTGATCCCGCAGGGGCACTCGCCACCCTTCAAGAGCTGGGCGTGCCTCCCGCGCAGGCCGCGATGATCGGTGATTCCGAGGTGGATGTGCAAACCGCGCGCAATGCCGGAATGTTCGCTGTGGCCGTAAACTATGGGTTCGGCGTTCATGACCGCGCCGCGCATCCCGCCGACCTATATGTCGATTCCCTGCGCGATCTCGTGTGCCTGACATCCCATCGTTCTTCCTGAATCACCGAGGGAATTATCCTCCACACGAGTCCTTGCATTCGCCCACGCGGTTTTGTCAGACTCACCGCGTGCTCATCGGACTCTTTCCCGAACTCGATGCTCCCGGCGGCATCCAGCGGGCCAGCCGCCACATGGCGTTCGTTCTTAGCGAATTTGCCGCCTCGCGGCAGATGGAATACCGCATGCTTAGCTTGAACGACACACAGGAACTCCACCGCATGCGCGTGGGCGATCGCGAATTTGTCTTCACGGGTGCCGCGCGCGGCAAAGCGCGTTTTGCAGCAAGCGCGTTGCGCGCGGTCAGGCGACACCCGAAGCTGGTGCTGGCGGCTCATGTGAATCTCGGGCCGATTGTGCGTGCCATGCGCGTGGTGGCGCCGCGCATGAAAAGCATCGTCTGTACTCACGGCATCGAAGTGTGGGAGCCGCTTTCTGGGCTGCGTCGTCGCGCCTTGCGCAATGCCTCTTTGGTGCTTGCTCCCAGTTGCGCCACTGCGGACTACGTGATCAACCTGCAAGGCGTCCGGCCAGAGCGAGTTCGCGTCCTGCCGTGGGGCCTCGATCCAGACTTTGACTCGAAAATCGCCGGTGAGCCTGCCGCCACTTTGCCGCCGGAGTTTCCTTCGGGGCGAGTTGTCCTGACCGTCGGCAGATGGCTCGCAACCGAGCGCTACAAGGGCATGGATACGCTCATGACCGCCCTGCCTCGTCTGCTGCTGCGGTGGCCGGAGTTGCATCTCGTGCTAATCGGCTCCGGCGATGACCTGCCCTGGCTTGAAGCCATTGCGCGCGAGAGTGGGGTCCAACGCCACGTTCATTTCCTCTCCGGCTTAACTTACGGTGAGCTCTCCGCCTGTTACGCGGCTTCCGAAATATTTGCCTTGCCCAGCCGCGGTGAGGGGTTCGGCTTCGTCTATCTGGAAGCGATGGCCCGTGGCAAACCGGTGATTGGCGGTGCACATGGTGGCGCACCCGAAGTAATCCAGGACGGCGTCACCGGTTACGTGGTGCAGCACGGCGATCCGGTGCAATTGGCCACCTCGATTGACACGCTGCTTTCTAATCCTGAACTCGCCCGGCAGATGGGCGCGCGCGGCCGCGAACGCGTCCAAAACGAATTCCGCTTTAACGTTTTCGCCAAAGCTTTCAAGAAGATTCTCCGCGAACTATGCGAATCCTGAATGTCACCCAGAGCTACGACCCATTCTTCGAGTTCGGCGGTCCGCCCGTAAAGGTCCGCGCGCTTTCCGAAGGCCTCGCTTCTCGCGGCCACGCAATCACGGTGCTCACGGCTGACTGGGGGCTGGACCGCCTCCTTCGGCAATTCCCGAACGCTCCACCCGCCGAAGAGAATCCATTCGGCCGCAAGCGCACGGCCGGTGGCGTCACCGCGATTTATCTGGCGAATTGGCTGCACTATCGAGCAACAAGCTGGAATCCGGGCCTGGCCAGTTTTTTGCGGGCGCGATTGCGGGATTTCGATGTCGCTCACATTTTTGGGCTTTACGATTTGCTAGGGCCGCGCGTTGCCGCTGCGTGTCGGGAGGCGAAGCTCCCTTATGTCGTCGAGCCCATCGGCATGTTCGTGCCGCTGGTACGAAGCCTCTGGCTGAAGCGCATGTACCACCGCGTCTACGGGCGCGAAATGCTCGCCGGAGCAAATGCGATCATTGTTACGGCCGAACAGGAACAATCCGAACTTATTGCCGGCGGAATCCCCAAAGAGAAGATTGTTCTGCGGCGCAATGGTGTGGATGGCCCTCCGGTCGTGCCAGAGCGCGGCCGCTTTCGCGAAGCTCTCGGCATTCCAGAGGAAGCGAAACTCCTGCTGTTCCTCGGACGTCTTTCGGAAAAGAAGAGCCCGCAACTCCTCCTGCAAGCATTCGCAAAGGTCGTCGCCTCCGAAACGCCAGGCCTACCTCCTGTGCATCTCGCCTTTGTTGGCCCGGATGAAGCCGGCATGCTCGGCAGATTGAAGAAGGGGGCGGGTTTTATCACTCCTGCAGGCCGCGTTCATTTCTCGCCACCGCTTGCCGACCTCGCAAAATGGCAAGCCTATCGCGACGCCGATATTTTTGTTCTACCTTCGCAGAATGAGAACTTCGGCAATACCGCCGCCGAGGCCGTCGCCTCAGGTACGCCTGTGATTGTTACCGATCGATGCGGCATCGCCCCTCTGCTCGACGGCATTGCCGGCCTGGTCGTGAAACATGACGAAAGTGCTCTGACGGCCGGCATTCGGGCACTCCTCCACGATCAAGCTCTTTACGTCAGGCTGCAGGCAGGTTGTGCCACCGCCGCCCGCGCCTTGAATTGGGCTCAGCCAATTGAACAAATGATCACTGTCTATGCTGCTCTTGCGAGACGCCCCAACTCGTAGGACAATTTCTCTCTTAGCCCGAGGGGACCTCTCGTGAACCGCCACCGAATCTTTCGCTCCAGCTGGTGGATCTGCAATTCGCTGCTTGCGGCAGCGATGGTTGCAACCGCCTGGACAGGTGTGTGGGAATATTCCGTTCGTCAATATTTGAAAGGGTTTTCCGACGCCATCATTCCGGAAGCCGCCACTCAGCAAGAGAAAGCTGAGGCTATCCTTGCCTGGATGCTGTATGGCCCGCCGCGTAATCAGGCAACCCCGGCAGTGCAGCTCTCGTTTCGCGATCCACAAGACACGCTCAATTACCGCCAACTTTTGGATGTGTGCGGAACAGCCACGAACGCGTTCCTGAATCTTACACGGAGCAGTGGCATCCTATCTCGCCGTGTGCTCCTGCTCACGCCTCAACGCACCGCCAAGCATGTGGTCGCTGAAGTCTACATCGATGGCCGCTGGGTTGTGGCGGACGCCACCTACCGGACTTTCTTAAAGGACGCTCAGGGCAATCTACTGACTATTCGAGATCTCCAGAACCCTGAGCTTTTCCGCCAGGCGACCAGTCTCATTCCCCTCTACGGAGTTGACTACACTTACGAACGCACCGCCCACGTACGTATCACGGCTTTACCATTCCATGGCTTGTATCTGCGCCAGATTCTCGACCGCGTTGTTCCGAGTTGGGACGAATCCGTGGATTGGAGCCTTTTGCTTGAGCGCCGCTCGTTCGCCTACCTGTTTTTCTCTGTCGACACCTTAATCTTTCTTCTGCTGCTCCGCTCGGTTCTTGCCTGGCTGGCCGATCATCGCCTGCGAGTGCCTCGTTTCCATCTGCGTGCCAACCTGACCCGCGCCACTGCGGCTTTTTTCACCAGTCCGGAGATAAAATAGCCGCGTGTGCGGAATCTGCGGTTTTGCTTACGCTTCCAACAGCAAAGAGGCTGAGTCTCGTGTGCGAAGCATGGCAGCGGCGATGCTCCATCGAGGCCCAGATGACGAGGGTTTTCTTGCCAATCATCCGCGAGCCCCCGGCCTCGCGCTCGGCATGCGCCGGCTCAGCATCATCGACCTCGCCGGCGGCCACCAGCCTCTGTGGAACGAATCCGCTAACATAGCCGTCGTTTATAACGGAGAGTTGTACAACTACCGTGAATTGCGCGAACGCCTGGTCCTGGCAGGTCATCGCTTCACGACGCAATCCGACACCGAAATTCTTGTTCACGGCTGGGAGGAATGGGGCGAAGATCTTCTCGGCGAACTACGCGGCATGTTTGCTTTTGCGCTTCTCGATCTGCGCAATCACTTCGCCACCGTGCCGGTCCTTTTTCTTGCTCGCGACCCCCTGGGCATTAAGCCGCTCTATTACACGCAGACTCCGGAAGGATTTGCTTTCGCTTCGGAATTGCGCGCCCTGCTCGCCTCTGGCACCCTGGCTCGCAAAATCTCCCCCGATGCCCTTACGTCTTATCTCCTTTTCGGAAGCGTCTCCGAACCTGTCACCCTGATTGAAAATGCTTTCTCGCTGCCGCCGGGACATCGACTGCTCCTTCATCTCCCTGACCGCCGCAAAGTGCCGCGGGCCCGGCCCTGGTGGGATCCAGTGCAGAGTTCCGCAGCGCGCGATCCCAAACGCCCTCGCGATTTCGGCTCTGCCGTTCCACGTTTGCGCGCACTTCTTGAGGATTCCATCCGCGGACACCTGCTTGCCGATGTTCCTGTAGGACTTTTCCTTTCCAGCGGACTGGACTCCAGCGCCATCGCCGCCGTCGCCGCGCGGCAACAGCCAGGAATTCGCAGCTTTACACTTGCTTTTCCCGATTCGAATTATGACGAGGGGCCGCTCGCCGGCGCGGTGGCCAGGCACACCGGCACGCAGCACACCGATGTGCCTTTGCAGGGTCGCGACATGCTCGTTCGCCTGGAGGAAGCGGTTGCAGCTCTCGATCAGCCCTCCATGGATGGCATCAACACTTATTTCGTATCCTGGGCGGCGCGCCAAGTCGGCTTGAAAGTGGCCCTCTCGGGTCTTGGTGGCGATGAACTTTTCGCCGGCTACCAGAGTTTTGCGGATACTCCCAGGTTGAAGCGTCTGGAGGCCGTCGCCCGATTTGTTCCAGGCGCCTTCCGCCGGATCAGTTCTCCACTTGTCAAGGCGTTGCTTGGGCACCGCGGCTCGGCCGACGCTGTTCGCAAGGCTACCGACGCGTGGCTCATGCCCGACGTGCTTCCTCATCCTTATTTTTTCGCACGGCTTCTGTTCCCGCCGTCCGAATTGCGCCGGCTCACCGAGCCGCGCTTTCGCAGCAGCACGGTTTCTGCCGATGGAGTCACCCTCGATCCCACATGGCTCGCCTGGCTCGAACGCGTCGCTGATCAGGCACATCTTCTTGAACCCATCGCCGGCATCTCCTGGCTCGAATTGCGCACCTACATGGCAAGCGTTCTACTCCACGATACTGATTCGGTCAGCATGGATCGCTCGCTGGAAGTGCGCGTGCCTTTGCTGGATACGTCGCTCGTCGAATTCATGTGCGCCCTGCCCGACAATGCGCGTGTACAACCCGGCCGCCACAAGGCCTTGCTCGTCGCCGCCGTTCAGGACCTTCTTCCACAAGAAATCCTGCAACAGAAAAAACGCACCTTCACTCTGCCGTGGGAAGAATGGCTACGTGGAGAGCTACGTCCGCGTATCCAAGCGAGTTTCGCGAGCTTGGCTCCAGCTCTCGCGCCTCATTTGCATCCAACGGGCATGAGCGCGGTGTGGGATAATTTTCTGCACGGTAAGACAACGTGGTCCCGCCCATGGTCGCTCTATGTGCTCAATGAATGGTGCCGGCGGCATCTGTCCTAGCCGGAGATTTCTGATTATTTTCGCTGCCTTGGGAAACACTGCGCCATTAACAAAGGTAAACTGATAGATCCGGTCATGAACATACTCGGAATCAATGCGTACCACGGCAATGCGTCAGCAGCCGTGGTTTGTGACGGCAAGCTTATCGCTGCGGTCGAGGAAGAACGCTTCAATCGCGTCAAATATGCGGCCGGATTCCCCGCGGCGGCGATTCGCTATTGCCTGAAGGAAGCGGGGCTCACCCTCGCTGATATTGACCACGTGGCTGTCCCGCGCAATCCGTTTGCGCGTTTTGCCACCAAGCTTTTCTATGCGCTGCGTATGCCTTCCTTTGCCCGCGAGCGCGTCAGGGTAATCTCTAAATTCACCGGTATTCCGGCGGCGCTTGCCTGGGCCTTTGACAGCGATCCGGCGAAGATTAAAGCCACTTTTCATCGTGTCGAGCACCATCAAGCCCACCTGGCCAGCACCTATTTCGTTTCTCCGTTTGAGCACGCCGCTCTGCTATCCGCCGACGGCCTGGGCGATTTTGCCAGTTCCATGTGGGGTACCGGCCGCGGCAATCGCATGCACATTGACGGGGCCATCGCTTTCCCACACTCGCTCGGCCTCTATTACAGTTCCGTCACGCAATATCTCGGGTTCTTGAAATTCGGCGACGAGTACAAAGTAATGGGTCTGGCCGCCTACGGCCAGCCGCAATATCTCGACGCTTTTCGCGACATCGTCCGCTTCAACGCCAGCGGTGGTGAATTCGGTTTTCGCCTCGGCCTTGACTATTTCACTCATCACAAAACCGGCCCGGAAATGTCCTGGGCGGACTCGGATAAGACGCCTGTTCTTGGCAAAATGTTCTCTGAAGCAATGCCGAAGAAACTTGGCGGTGCCGCTCGCCTTCCGGAAGAGCCACTCGAGCAGCGCCACCGTGATCTAGCCGCCTCACTGCAAGCGCGCCTCGAGGAAGTTTATCTGGGCATGCTGAGAAAACTGGCGGCGCAAACCGGCGCAAAAGCCGTGTGTCTTGCAGGCGGTGTAGCCTTCAATTGCGTGGCTAATGGAAAGATTTTCGACGCAACTCCCTTCGAGCAGGTCTATGTTCATCCCGCCGCTGGCGATGCGGGGCTCGCTGTCGGCGCCGCCTACTATGTTTGGCATCAACTGCTCGGCCAGCCTCGCTCCTTTGTCATGGACCATGCGTATTGGGGCCCTAGCTACACGCCGGCAGAAACCAGCGCCGCCATTCAGGCCAGTCCCGTCTCTCAGGGCGGCTACACCATAGAGGAGCTCCCGGAGCCGGAGTTGATGCGCCGAACCGCCGCCATCATCGCCGAAGGAAAAATCCTTGGATGGTATCAAGGACGCGCGGAATGGGGCCCTCGTGCGCTGGGTAACCGCAGCATTGTCGCCGATCCGCGGCGCCCGGAAATGAAGGAAATCCTAAATCAGAGGATCAAGCACCGCGAAATCTTTCGCCCCTTCGCGCCTTCCATCCTTGCGGAAAAAACCGGCGAGTGGTTCACCAGGTCCTACCCATCACCGTTCATGAACTTGGCCTATTCCGTGCACTCCGATAAGCGCGACAAAATTCCAGCGCCTACTCACGTAGATGGCACCGGACGACTTCAGACGGTCACCCGCGAGGCGAACCCCCGCTACCACGCCCTGATTTGCGAATTTGAACGCCAGACTGGCGTGCCCGTGGTCTTGAACACTTCGTTCAATGACAACGAACCCATCGTCTGCCGCCCCGAAGAAGCTTTGGATTGTTTTCTGCGCACACAGATGGATGCGCTTGTCCTCGGCGACGTCCTCATCACACGTCTGTGATTCCCCTCGCCCTTAACGGAGGGTCACGCCAAAGTTTTTCGTGAATTGCTTGGCAGGATGTTCGACGGCTGAAGTTCACTTCTGCGCTACAACTGGCCCTTCCACCTTCAACGTGATCTTTGGTCGATGCAGCAGTGTGTTATGCACGAGGCAGTGCTCTACTTCCTTTTCCACGCCTTTGCGATGTTCTTTCGTCAATTCCAACGGCGTATCCACTTCGATTACGAAGTTTGTCATCCGCGGCGCCGGATCCTTCACCTTTTCGCAGCTCACCCGGATTCGAGTGCCTTCGGTCGCCAATTTGTTCTTCCGCAGATATTGTGCCGCATAGTAACCAGCGCACGAGCCCAAGGATGCCAACAGCAATTCCGGCGGCGTCATGCCTTCATCAAACCCGCCGCTTTCCAGCGGCTGATCGCTGACGATCACGTGGCCACGTGTTTTGATCTCGAATTGCATCGAGCCCAGATGTTCCACGGTGATTTCCATTTTTCACTCCGTCCTGGAGCGAGCCCCGGTGTATAGGGGGCGTGTCGAAAGACGCGCTCGCCCAGGGACCCATCGTCGTACGTATAGCAGACCGCGTGGTGGCCGCCAAGTGCAGTTGAACGTCGACGATTGCAAAACCCGAAAAAAGCGAGTTCTCTATTCCTTACTTATGGTTCTTGCCCTTTTCATAGTTATCAAAGGCTTCGCGCAATCCGTCCAGCAGATGCCCGTTCTTCACCTTTGCGCCTTCCGTCTTGCGCAAGTCAGACCAAAGCGTTGCTCCCGTTTTCGGATCCAGCAGCGCCACGCGTGTGTGCCCTTTTGGCACCTCATCGTCTGCGAACGCGTTCAGCCCCGTAGGCCGCGGGTACTCTCCATCGGGAAGCGCCCGCACGTGCGTCCCAGTGCTCAGGGAAAGAACCAAATCGGCTTTCTCGCGGCTTTCCGCAATTTCAAAATGCCCCCATTTCGTGAGTTCCAAGACCAGTGTGTACTGCATCTCCGGGAATCCAGTGTCATTTACGAGAAAAACGGTGTGCGCGCTAGTTACGGCCTCCGGTAGAGCTGGCGGCTGACCCGTCACACGCAACGCCCAGGCGCACAAGAAAACCCCCAACAGAAGAATCACGTGTTTGGAGCGATCGTTCTCCTGCATTCTGCCCTCCCGTTATCGGCTAATCTTTGCCAGAACATTGGCGCCGCGAAGCATATTCCTCATACACACTCTCCCGCCAACCCGATTCTGGATGCTGACACGGTAGAGGTCCGGGGCGCCCCGCGGAACTGTCCCAAGGAACGGTAATGGTCCAACTGTTCCCTTTCTTGCAGAGCCCGGCGTCCCCTCTGCGCCTTCAACGTCCTCCCTTCTGCCTGTACAATCTTTACGTGCGCGTTCTGCTCTTGAACCTCTACTATCCGCCGGACACCTCGGCCACCGCAAAAATGGCGCAAACCGTTGTCCAGGCTCTCGCGGAAGAACACGATGTCACGGTTCTCTGCGGACGCCCTTCCTACGATCCGGCCGAACGCCGGCCCTGGCGCTTTTATCAGTCCGAGAACTCTGGTCATGTCCAAATCATTCGCGTCGGCTCCACGGACTATCCCCGCCTTCGAATGAAAAAACGCCTGCTCAACTATCTGAGCTACGTGTTTCTCGCTGTCCCTCGCGCCCTTTTTCTTCCGTGCGACGTTATTCTCGCGATGACCGATCCGCCTTTCGAAGGAATCGTTGGAGCGTTTATCGCCTTGCTCAAAGGCAAGCCCTACGTTTACAACATCCGGGACCTGTATCCCGACATGGCTTTGGGTGGCTCCCTCGTTTCCCCCGGCTTCCTTGCCCGGCTCTGGGAGAAGCTGCATCGCTGGTCACTGCGCCGCGCCACTCGCGTGCTCGTACTCGGCGACGACATGCGCCGCCGCATCATCTCTAAAGGGATTGACCCCGCACGCGTTGTCGTTGTTCGTGACGGAACGGATCTTCCACCTCAAGGCGTTCTACAATCCCTTGACCCTCAAGTCATCCAGTCCATTCGCGGCGATTCGCGCTTCGTTCTACTGCATGCCGGCAATCTTGGCTTCTATGGAGCTTGGGACACGCTGCTCACTGCCGCGCGGGAGCTTGCGCAAGACGGGATCTCCCTTGTTTTTGTGGGCGATGGGGCCGAGCGAGAGCGCCTGCAATCCGCTGCCGCCGGACTCTCCAATGTTCGCTTCCTTCCATTTTTCCCCAGCGGCAAAATTCCCTCTGTGCTTGCTGCCGCCGACGCTCACATCATCACTGTAAAGCGCGGCCTCGAGGGCGTGGTCGTCCCAAGCAAACTTTACGGTATTCTCGCCGCGG
>Ga0209517_10005951_pt1 | contig 15305 bp, 11 predicted proteins | sample PeaSoiMetSII2010_FD_187695 | JGI IMG/M metagenome (GOLD analysis project Ga0209517, IMG submission 187695) | Peat soil microbial communities from Weissenstadt, Germany - SII-2010 (SPAdes) (version 2) | ecosystem: Environmental > Terrestrial > Soil > Wetlands > Peat | place: Germany... | reverse complement strand
CCACACCTTTGCCGCGCGTGATGTAGCCGACAATGCTCTCTCCTCGAATGGGATTACAACATTGGGCGCGGTAGACCAGCATGTCGCCCTGCCCGCGAACGGTGATGGCGTTGTGATCGCCGAAGACGCGGCGCACGACGCTGGCAATGGCGCCCCGCTCCGAAGTCAGACCCTCGGACTCGATGTCGCCGGCAATGGAGTGCGTCGCCCCGGCGGGCAGCAAACGCGCCAGCACTTGTCGCGCGGAATACTTTCCGTAGCCGATGCCCGACATCAGGTCGTCGGCCTTGCCCAGGCCATAGCCGGAAGCAACTTTCAGCAGATCTTCGTCTTTAATTTCCTTCAGCGCGATGCGGTACTTGCGCGCCTCTTTCTCGATCAGCTTGCGGCCAATCTCAATCGCACGCTCGCGCTGGTGAACGTTGAGCCAGTGCTTGATCTTATTTCGCGAGCGCGAAGATTTAACCAGTCCTAGCCAGTCGCGGCTAGGCTTGTGGCCGGGCTGAGTAAGAATCTCGACGATGTCGCCAGAGTGCAGCTTGTGACGCAGCGGCACCATGCGCCCGTTGACCTTGGCGCCCACGCATGTGTGGCCAACCTCGGTGTGCACGCTGTAGGCGAAGTCGACCGGCGTGGCGTCGCGCGGCAGCACCACCACTTTGCCTTTGGGAGTGAAGGTGTAGACCTCTTCGGGATAGAGATCGACCTTCAGTGTAGAAAGGAATTCGTTGGGATCGCTGACGTCGCGCTGCCACTCGACCACCTGCCGCAGCCACGCCAAGCGCTGCTCATCCTGGGCCGAGACCGGGCCGTCTTTGTATTTCCAGTGCGCCGCAATTCCCTCTTCCGCCATCTTGTGCATCTCTTCGGTGCGGATCTGGATTTCAAACGGTGTGCCGTCTTCCGTGATCACCGAAGTGTGCAGCGACTGGTAAAAATTGGGCCGCGGCATGGCAATGAAATCCTTAATGCGCCCCGGCACCGGCCGCCACAGGTTGTGAATGATGCCCAGGACCGCATAGCAATCCTGCAGCGACCGGGTGATGACGCGCATGGCGCACAGGTCGTAAACCTGGTCGACCGAGATGCGCTGGCGCTGCAGCTTCTTGTGAATGCTGTAGAGGCGCTTGATGCGGCTTTCGACACGCGCCTGGATGCCCGCCTCCTTCAACTTGTCGGCAATGGTCTCCTGCATCTTGGCGATGAAGGCCTCGCCTTCCTTGCGACGGGCATTGACCGCTTTTTCCACTTGCTCGTAACCCAGAGGATCGAGAAAGCGGAAGCCCAGATCTTCCAACTCGCCGCGAATCTTGCCCATGCCCAGGCGGTGCGCGATGGGGGCATAGATCTCCAGCGTTTCCTCGGCGATTTTGCGCTGACGATCGGGCTGCAGGTGTTCGAGCGTGCGCATGTTGTGCAACCGGTCCGCCAGCTTAATGAGGATTACGCGGATGTCGTCGACCATGGCGAGCATCATCTTGCGCAGGTTCTCGGCTTGCTGCTCCTCGCGCGTCGCGAAATCAATTTTGCTGATCTTGGTGACGCCCTCGACGATGTGCGCGACCTGCTCGCCGAATTCCTTGCGGATGTCGACAATCGTGACCGAAGTGTCTTCGACAGAATCGTGCAGCAGCCCGGCGGCGACGGCGACCGGGTCCATCTTCATTTCAGCCAGCACGAGCGCGACTTCGAGCGGATGGACAAGATAAGGCTCGCCGGAAGCGCGAGTCTGGCCTTCATGATGTTTCAGCGAGTAATCGTAGGCCTTCTTGATGATGGTGAGATCGTCCTGCGGACGGTTCTCCTGCATCCTCTTCATCAAGTCGCGAAACTTGGTGAGCGTGAGGGCAGTGGTAGCGATCTGTTGGCGCAAGCTCGCCATGTACGATTATAGCCTGCAACGCCCGCGTGGAGCGGGCACTGCTGCCCGCTCCGTTTGCCAACGCCAGCAGAATCCGGGTGCCCCATGCCTGCCCTGAGCGAAGTCGAAGGGTCTCGCGTACTTTGCGAGACGTGGGGGATTCTGATGGCTGGATTTCCAGCATTTCACCAGTTTCGACGCATTCAAATCCGTCTATGGTTTGTTCGCGCGCTTCGCGACTGATACAGTTGCACCTGGTCAGCCTTGATTTCGCGAATCCTAATCAGCGGCGTTTCCGGGCCCATCGGGGCCGCGCTGCTTCCGTCCCTCAAAACCCGCGGATATGAGGTCACGCGCCTGGTGCGCGGAGGCACTGCAGGCCAAGACGAGATTCTCTGGGATCCTGCGAAGCCGATCGCGCCCAAGGCGGTGTCCGGCTTCGATGCCGTCATTCATCTCGCGGGCGAGAGCATTGTTGGGCGCTGGACCGCAGAGAAGAAAAGGAAGATTCGCGACAGCCGGGTCGTGGGCACCGGCAACCTGGCGCAAGCCCTCGTGCAGGCAAAAGAGAAGCCACAGGTATTCGTGTGCAGTTCGGCGATTGGGCTCTATGGCGACCGCGGCGACGAAGTGCTGAACGAGGGGAGCGCGCCGGGCGAAGGTTTTCTGCCGGAGGTTTGCCGCGAATGGGAAGCAGCCACGCAGCCGGCAGTGGATGCGGGCATTCGCACGGTCCAGTTGCGCACCGGCGTGGTGCTCAGCCCCGCCGGCGGCGCGCTCGGAAAGATGCTGACGCCGTTCAAGATGGGCGTGGGCGGCAAGATCGGAACCGGGCGGCAGTGGATGAGTTGGATCGATGTGCAGGATATGGTCGGCGCGATTCATCACATCCTGAAAAGCGATCTGCTGCAGGGCCCGGTGAACATGGTCGCGCCCAAGCCGGTGACGAATTCGGAGTTCACTCAAACGCTGGCCAGCGTGCTTTCCCGCCCTGCCATCTTTCCCGTGCCAGCCTTCGTGGTGAAGCTGGCCTTTGGCGAAATGGGGGAGACGGTCCTGCTGGGCAGCCAGCGCGTCGAACCGGCGCAACTGGTCGCTAGCGGATATCCCTTCCTCTTCAGTGATCTGCGCGCATCGCTGGAGGCTATGCTCAAAGGCTAGCCGTGGGTCACGCCGGCTTGTGACCCTGATCACTGACTCCTAGTCGCTTGGCCTGTCAGGCTGTAAGCAGGCTGGGAATGAAGATGAAATTCATCGCCGGGGTCGTGCTCGCCTCACTGGCTCTGGGGAGTGCGCCTGCATGGCCTGCATCTGCGCAGTCGCCCAGTCCCTCTATCGCGGAGAAACCGGCCCGGCAAAGTGCTTCCGCGCATGACCATTCCTGCTGTCCAGGCCTTCACTCGCGGTTTGTGCCCCCACTCTTCGTGATGCCCGCACCGGCCGCCATGCCCTGCGGCGAGCAGCATCCATGCTGTGGTCAACCAGCGCCCCAAAGTTCGCCTGCTCTGCCCGCGGCGAGCATAAACGTGCGGCCTGGTTCCGGCGGCGTGCCCGTCACGATCGCAGACCAACACCCCGACAGGCGAACCCGCACGGCTACCGAAGCTTCCAGCAGCAATGCGTTCCAGTCTTACTCCGTAAGAAGCACCGTCCTTCGCATCTGAGTCCTTCCTCGCGCGCCCCAGGCGCAATCCCTCGATGAGGCAGGCATCCACCTTGATTGGTTCGGCCTGCTTGGACCGGGCGTAAGCCCGCAATGCGAATTTCAGACAAAACTACGGAGACTTCATCATGAAATACAAAATGTTTGCCCTGATCCTGGCCCTCGCCGTCGCGACTTGGGCCCAAACCTCAACCCAAACCACTCCTGCCACGCCACAGCAGAGCACGGTGCCCGCGGATAAAGCAAAGTGCGCATGTTGTGACAAGATGGCCGCAGCCGACGCGAAAGATGCGCCCGCCTGCTGCGCCCATCACGACATGAAAGCCGCCGACGGCAAGGAAATGACGTGCTGTGCCGGCAAGGGCGTGAAGTCCAGCGGCAAAGATGCCATGGCCTGCATGAAGGGCAGCAAGGACAAGGCTGCCTCTTGCTGCAAAGATGGCTGCACCAAAGCTGGCTGCAGCAAAGACGGTTGCGGAAAAGACAAGACCGCTGCTGCCTGCTGCGCTGGGAAATGTGGCAAGGACGAAAAAAGCTGCTGCTCTAGCGCGAAGGTCGAGAAGACCGCAAAGAATTGCTGCGATGATGATCTCCGCAGCGAGAACGAAACGCCTCAAACCTTTGCCAGAGCCGGCAGATAGCCGACTCGCAAATCATTCCGGCCCCAGCCGCTTAGGCTGGAGCTTTTTCTGCCTTCGTAGCGCCCACGGCGCTACAGTCCGTCGCCTGGCCGAACCGGCAAGGCGCAAACCGCCCCCTCGGCGAAATTCTCCGCTTCAATTCCAAAGGCGTGATCGAACCGGGCGCGGTAGTTCTCCCACGCAATCGCAGAACTGAGTTCGACGAGTTCCGCTTCCGTGAATCTTTCGCGCAGGCGGGCAAACAAAGCATCCGGCACTTCCACCGGAGTCCGGGTCATCCCGTCGGCATACTCAAGAACCAGCCGCTCGAGTTCGGAGAAATTGAAATCGCTGCGGTAGTTATTCAGATTGGCGATTTGCCCGCTCGTGATGCCGCTCGCCCTGCCCACGGCAGAGCCGATATCGATTCAAAATGGGCAACCGACCAGAGTCGCCACGCGAAGCTCGGCGAGTCCCTTCAGCTTGTGATCGACCAGCTTGGATCCCATCTGCGATTGCTCCATCTGGCAATATCCCCACAAGATTTTGGGATGATGCGCAGTCACCTGGATGGGCATGATGATCTTGCCGAGCCTGCGCCGCGTCATGGAGTAGACAACGCCGACAAACAACCGGCGGATCAGGCCGCCCTGATTGCCGGGAGCGCCCGCAATACGCGCCATGGAAACCTCCTTCACGAATCCAATTCTTTTTCGGTGCTGGCCGCGGCATTCATTTCGTCTTGGAGTTTTTGCAGGAGCTGGGCACGTTGCTCGGTGGTCAACTCGCGCTGCAGTTCCTCCAGCGCGAGCGCCACGATGTGGTAATGGTGCGCCCCGGCGAACTTCGGATCGGCAGTGATGTTGAGCCAGAGCCGGTGCATGAGCTCAACATCCTGCGGGCGCATGCGGGGAGTGTGCGGGCCGAGGGCAAATTCGCGAATCGTGCCGTCGGGAGCGCACACCTCCAGAATCAGCCGCGGACGCGGTTCCGGCAGGCGTTCCCACGCGTCGCCGGTCAACTTGGCTTGCTCGTCGGCGGTGAGCTTGTTCGACAGGCCGCAGATCACTCGGCTGGAATCGAGCCGCTGCGCCGTCACCATGATGGCTTCGAACACATCGGTCGCGGGCACAACCAGCAGCGAAATGGGCTTGCCTTCTTTTTCGGCCACGGCCACGGCAGCGGTGAAAAGCTCCTGCTCGTAGTGGTCGAATACCTGGCTGGCTTCCAGCACCGTGTTGCCGCCGAAACTGTGCTCGCGATGATACAAGCGCGCGCTCATGACCACGACGTCCTGCTTGCCGGTGTGAGTGTGGCCGAGCACATGCCGCAAGTAGTACAAATTGCGCGGATCGCGCACCGCCACCAGAATGTTGCCCGCACGCACCCCCATGGCCCCGCTGCCCAGTTCCTGATTGCCATAGACGCGGAACTGGTCGAGTTGCTCGGGCTTGCCGTGGCGCTCTTTGGCAACGTGACGCTCCGAGAACGTGAAGATCGAGAAGAACACTCCACTAAAGATCAGGCCCGCGATGGTGGCTTCGTACTTCGTAAACAGATTAACGATCGCGGTAATGAACAGCACCGCGGTGATCAATGTCAGACCCAGCGGAATCTCAGTCTTCCCGATGTGCAGGTTGCCCGGCACTTTCCATTCCCGATTCCCCGGCTCGGTGAAGCGTAACACCAGCACGGCCACCGACTTCATGGTGAAGCTCCAGATCACGCCAAAGGCATAGAGCGCGGCCAGCACATACACGTTGCCGAGACTGAGAAAAACGGTCAGCAACTGCATGCAGACGATCAGGTTGATGATGCGGAAGCTGGTGCCATAGCGGTGATGCGGTTTCTGAAACCAGGCGGTCAACACTCCATCTTCGGCCACGCGGTTCAGCACGCCGTTCGCGCCCACGATGGAAGTGTTCTGCGCCCCTGCCAGAATCAGCACGCCCACCAGAACGACGAATCCGTGGAACAGCAGCTTCAGGCTGGTCGGCCCCACCAGATACACGGCAATGCCGCCGATGAGGTTAGCAAAGTAATTCGGGCGGACGTTGTCCGGAATAATCATGACCGCAAAGAACGAAACCAGCGACGTGAACAGCAGGCTGTAGATAAAAATCACCAGCCCGGTTTTCTCCAGATTCTTCAGCTTCGGGTGCTCGATTTCGCGGTTGACCTGGGCCAGAGTTTCCTCGCCGCTCATGGCCAGCACTGAATGCCCGAAACCGACGAACAGGATGATCCACGTAATATGGCCGAACCAGGTTCCGTTGAGCCAGCCCAGCGATTCTTTATTCAGCGGAACCACGCCCGGGTGCAGCGGGTTGGGCGGCAACGGCATCGCCACCGGAGACCGCAGAACCGTGATGGTGCACCAGACAATCAGAATCACCACCATCACCGTGGTGATGGCCATAATCTGCAGCGCCTTCTGACTCGATTCGTGGATGCCCTGCGTATTTTTCCACCAGAAGTAGCCGATGATGATGATCGCCAGCCCTGCCGCGAAGTGATCGTCGGAGAAATTCAGCGGACGGCCGGGTCGGAGGACCAATCCGATGTCTTTGATGAATCCTGCCAGGTATTGCCCGGCCGAAACCGCGCTGATGGGCCCGGTGAGGACGTAGTCAAACAGCAGCGCCGAGACCGAGAACTTGGCCAGCGTTCCGCCCATCGCCTCTTTGACCACGCGGTACACGCCGCCGCGCACGAACATGCTGCTGGATTCGATATACAGCGCCCGCACGGCATAGCTGAACAGCATGACCGCCAGAATGAACCAGGGAGCGCTCTTGCCGATAACTTTCTCGGCATCGCCGCCGGCGTAATAGGCGGAGGAGGCCAGGTCGGACAAAACAATCGCGGAGGCGCGCCAGAACGAGATGAAGGTCAGCATCACCGTGGTGGCGACGAAGACCTTTACTGCCGGTTTTGTACCTTCAGGCGCTGTAGCCATGCTTCGGATGGAGTGCGGAAACCGCAACGCAAGCTAAACCATTGAAGATAGCACAGGGGAAGCGAATGAGGAGGTCCGGCACGCAGCGTTTGGTAGTGGTGCCGTTTGGCACCAGTACCCGGCGTTTCCGCTAAGCGGGCAGCGTGGTGGTTGCCGCAGCGCACTTTTTCGGCGCGAGATAAGTATGCGTGATCCGGTCGTGCCAGCAGAGAGCATCCTCATCGAGGAAGACCCAGGCGTAGCCCATGCCCACGGAAAGGCCCGAGAGGCAGCCGGCCAGCGCGCGCCAGCGCCGCAAGGAGCGAGTGGTGGAAGTGCCGTCGAAGCGGGTCAGCTCGAGGCCCGCGACGCGCAATCCCGGAGTGCTGGCGGAGTAAACGATCAGCAGATACTGGTAGGCCGCCCAGAACAGGCAGGGGATTCCTGCTGCCAGCCCCAAAATCTGCGCCAGCGGGGGACGAACTGCGGCCACCTTCCAGAAAATGAAACCGAACAGCGCCGACGCCGCGGCGATGATCAATCCATCGACCAGGGCAGCCAGGAGGCGCAACCCGAACGGCGCACTCTGCAGAGGAATGTCGATGCCGGGCCGCCTTTCGGACTCCTCCCGCTCGGCTGCCTCGATGGTAATTCCGCCCAGCGCCGGAGCCGGCGGCGCAACCTCGGGGACCTCCAGGATTCGCGGGCGCTCGCTGACGGGCTCGGCCAGTTGATCGAGCGGAGGCGGAGGCGGTCCCCAGGCAAACCGCGGAAACTCGATAATCTTCGCCCCTCCCGAGTGGACGCTGGAATTTGCCGGGGAACTTCCGGAAGAATGTCCAGCGAGATTTCCGGAGGCCGGGCTCACAGGCGGCAGCGCGGCTTCTGCCGGGGGTGCAACCCCGGATTCAACGTCCGCCTCCAGAGTGGAGCAGGGCCCATGCCTCATTTCATCGAGCGCGAGGGCATGGTGCGAGACCGGCTCGAACCCCGGCACCGGCGCAGATCCGCCCGGCGTATTCGCCCGCGTCGACCACTCCGGCTCTTCAAACTGCAAGCGCAGCGACGGATAACGGGGCGGACGCACTTTACGGCGCGCCCGATAACGGCTGACCCGGGCGGAAAGCTCGTCCCGCCAGGCGGCATCCTGAACTTGAGTATGCTGGGCCTGAGCGTCCTGCACCGGAGCAACGGCGGCGACTGACGAATCAATTGCATTCGCTTCCAACGCGGCAACGACCGACGACGCACTCCCCGACTCCGCTTCACGATTCCACTGCGCCACGGCGGTGGGATGGGGATCCGACGGGCAGCGGCAAACTTCTCTACACAACGGACAATTCATGAAAGCCAGTCTTTCCAGATATACCGTCTAAGTAAAACCGCTCAGTAAACTGCCTGAACAACCCGCGAAGGAACTCGCGAAATCGTGCCAGTTTGCGTCCAACGTACAACCGGAAGGCAACCCAGGGGAATCCTAGCCCTTTTCGCCACTTTGCCGCGCGGCCAGCGCCGTGCTAAGTTCACGATGCCGCGACCAGAACTCAAAAAGGGCGGGCACGTCTGCGATGGACGATCTTCCGTTGCTTTTCTTCCGATGACTCTTCGCACTAGATTCCTTATCACGGCGCTGTTTCTTTGTCATCAGCTTCCCGGCTCTGCGCTAGTAACCAGCCAGTTGCTTTCCGGAGATTCCGGCCAATCTGGGGCTCCGTCCACAAATAAAATCACGCAAAAGGATCAGGCCCCTGCGCCAGCGGCAAGCACACTTTGTGCCAGCCAGGCCGCAACCCAGGACTCTGACTCGACCACGATCTGTGCCCTGCAGCAGGAAAAAACCGGCGATGTCTACCAACTGCACGGCGATGCCGAGATTCACTACCGCACCTACATCCTGCGGGCCGACGAGGTGACTTACAACTCCGACAGCGGCGAGGCGACGGCTTCCGGCCACGTGACGCTCGACGGCGGTCCCAACGACGAACACATTAAGGCCAGTCACGGCACTTACAATCTCACGGCCGAGACTGGGCGCTTCTTCGACGTTACGGCGACGACTGGATTAGGCGTTCGGGGCAACTTCGTGATGCTGACCTCGACCTCTCCGTTTGCTTTCACCGGCAAAATCGTCGACAAAACCAGCGCCGACCATTACGTCGTCTATGACGGCACCATCACCACCTGCGAGCTTCCCCATCCCAAGTGGCAGTTTCACGCACACAAAGTTGTCGTGGACGTGGGCGGCAATGCCCAGATTATTCACAGCACGTTCTGGCTGCATGGACTCCCGGTTCTCTATTTTCCTTACGCGACTCATCCCGTGGACCGGGAAGCCCGGGAAACTGGATTTCTGGTGCCTTCCGGTGGCCGCTCGTCTACCAACGGCAATGAGATCGGTGACGCCTTCTATTGGGTGATCAACCGCAGCATGGACGCAACCATTGGAGCGGAATATTTTTCCAAGCGGGGCTGGTCGCAACGCGGAGAACTTCGCGTGCGTCCCGGCGAAGCGTCCTACGTTGATTTGAGCTTCTTCGGAGTGATTGACCGCGGCATCAGCCAGGGCTCCGGCGTGCCTCCGCTCCGGGAGGGCGGACAAGAGGCCCGTCTTACCGCCGCAGACGACTTTTCCAGTTTCCGGGCGGTCTCCAATATCGACTACCTGAGTTCGTTTCTGTTCCGGCTGGCTTTCAACGAAGTTTTCACCCAGGCGGTGAACTCGGAAGTAAAGTCGCAGGCTTTTCTTTCGAAGTCAGAGAATGGCTACTCGTTCGGCGGCATGGTCGAACGCTACCAGAATTTCTTTCAAACCACGGTCAACGGCACGCTGTCGAGCCCGCCGGTTTTTGACGACGTCCAGATCTGGCACACGCCCAGCGGCGACGCCTCCAGTGTGGACCGGCCGCTCGGCCGCTCGCCATTTTTCTGGTCGTTCGATGCCTCCATCGCAGGGCTGCAACGCAGCGAACCCGGCTTTCACACCGGAGAACTGCTGGGACGCTTCGATTTCAACCCCGAAATTTCCCTGCCCTTGCAGTTCGGCGGCTGGATCCTGCGCCCCGCACTCACGTTGCATGAAACCTATTACACCGAGCGTTTTGTAAACGGACTCGCCGTCGACGATCCCACCAACCGCCAGGCCCTCGATGCCTCGGTGGAATTGCGCCCGCCGGCCCTGGAGAAGATCTTCGAGAAAGAATTTCTGGGACGCAAGTGGAAGCACGTGATCGAGCCGCGGGCCGTCTACCGGTACGTGACCGGGGTGAACGATTTCGCCAGTGTGCTCCACTTCGACGAGCGCGACATCCTGAGCAACACCCACGAAGTCGAATACGGATTCGTGACCCGTCTCTACGCGAAAGCGACCTCGGCGCAAACCGAGGAATGCGAGAAGCCCATGACCGGCCTGGCCGTCGGCGCGGCCGCTCCGGAGCAGATCGTCCCCTGGGGACGCCAGAACAACCTCGAGAACTTGCCGTGCCTCAAAGCGCCCCAGGTGCGGGAGATTGTCACCTGGGAGGTTGCGCAAAAGTATTTCCTCGATCCCAACTTCGGCGGAGCCCTCGCGACCGGACAGCGCAACGTGTTTACCACCACAGAAGACCTGACGGGCATCGCGTTCGCCACCCAGCCCCGGCATCTTTCACCCATCGTGTCGCGCCTGCGCGCTGCCACCAGCAGCAATACCGACACCGAGTGGGATCTCGATTACGATTTTCAGCTGGGCCGCATCAACGCCAGCACCCTGCTGGTCAACTACAATCTGGGACCTTTCACCGTGGGCGGTGGGGACGCGTTTCTGCAGATTCCGCAACCCGCCACCAACTCCATCACCGAAACCGAAGGAAAATGCAGTGCCGTCATCACCACGCAACCTACGTGCAAGTTTAACCAGTTCCGCGTGGCGCTGGGCTTTGGCGGGCTGACCCGCCGCGGATTCAGCGCCGCCAGCAGCGTCGGCTTCGATGCGGAAACTCGCCAATTGCAATTCGCCACCGCGCAAACCACCTACAACTGGGATTGCTGCGGCGTGACCCTGGAATACCGCCGCTATTCCATCGCGAATGTGCGCAATGAAAATTTGTTCCGCTTCACCTTCACCCTGGCCAACATCGGTTCGTTCGGAAATCTCCGTCGCCAGGAAAGGCTCTACTAGCGCCTGCACCTGAGCCCCCAGGCTGGTACCATAGTGGCCATGCAGTTCCCCGAAGCCGCCATCGGCGCCAAAGATTCTCAGCTGCAGGCGCATCTCCGCCAACTCGGCCGGGTGCTGGTCGCCTATTCGGGCGGGGTCGATTCCGCATATCTGGCATGGGCCGCTCACCGCGCTCTGGGCACGAACATGCTGGCGGTGATCGCCGACTCTCCCAGCCTGGCGCGGACGCACTTAAGCGATGCCATCGCCTTAGCCAACGAGCAGGGAATTCCTCTTGAAGTCATCTCCACGTCGGAACTCGACCGCCCGGAATATATCCGCAACGATGGGCAGCGTTGCTTTCAATGCAAGGACGAACTTTTTGCGGTCATGGAAAATCTCCGCGCCGCGCGCGATTTCAACGCCATTGCCTACGGAGTAAACCTGGACGATCAGGGTGACTTCCGTCCGGGCCAGCAAGCCGCCCGGCAGCATCACGTCGCCGCCCCGTTGTTGCAGGCAGGACTTACGAAACAGGAAATTCGCGAACTGGCTCGCCAGGCTGGCCTGCGCATCTGGGACAAACCGGCATCGGCGTGTCTCTCCTCGCGCATCGAATACGGCCGCCCGGTCACACGCGAGGCGCTCGAAGTGGTTGAGCGCGGAGAAGACGCAGTTCGCGCCCTCGGCTTCCGGCAGTTCCGGGTGCGCCACCACGGCGACATCGTCCGCATTGAGATCGCCCGCGAAGAACTGGAGCGCGCGCTCGATCCCGCGATGGCAGCCCAGTTCACGGCGATCTTCAAAGCGCTGGGATTCAAGTTCGTCACCCTCGACCTGGAAGGATTCCGCTCCGGGTCGATGAATTCGTTGCTGCCCGCCGAACAGCTCCGCCGCACCGGTTGAAGGCTAGCAGGCTACGGTTCGCAGGTTTTGGGTGGCGCAGCGCTTCCAGCGCTGCGATCAGGCTTTTCCTCTCAGCGGGGCGTCAGCCCCAGGAGCCCCTTTCGGGTCGCCCCTCAAACGCTGTGAGATAATCGAAAAGACGAAAAGTGATGCTGAGGCGGTTCCTGGTGACTTCAATTCGACGTTCGCTGCTCCTCCTGCTTCTGGTTTGTCTGGGTTGTGTGGCCCAGTCCGCGCCTCCTGACATGGCGCGCAAGATCGAGCGCCAAGTCCGCTCTTTCTACAACATTCCCGTTGACGTAAAAGTAACCGTTGGCGCAATCGTTCCCAGCACCGACTGGCCAAGCTATGACACCGTTTCTGTCAGCATCGATGGAGGCGACGGCAAACCGAAGAATTACGACTTCCTGTTGTCCAAGGACCGCGCCACCATGCTGCGCGTGACCAAGTTTGACCTGACCAAGGATCCGTTTGCCGAACTGATGCGCAAGATCGACGTCAGCGGCCGGCCTTCCCGCGGGGCCAAAACCGCCAAAGTTGTGCTGGTGAATTTCGACGACTTCGAGTGCCCGTTCTGCTCGCGCATGCACCAGACGCTGTTTCCCGAGATTCTCAAGGAATACGGAGACCGGGTTACGTTCATTTACAAAGACGACCCGCTGTCGGAGATTCATCCCTGGGCGATCCATGCCGCTGTTGACGCCAACTGTCTGGCGGCGCAAAGCGGCGATGCCTATTGGGACTTCGCCGACTACATTCACGCCAACAAGCAGGAGGTCGACACGGAACGCACCTCTGGCGCCCGCTTCGCGGCCATCGACAAAATGACGTTGCTGCAGGGACAGAAACACAGCCTCGACGTGGCCAAGCTGCAATCCTGCGTCAAAGATCAGAAAGAAGATGCCGTCAGGGCGTCCATGAAAGAAGCCGACGACCTTGGCATCAACGGAACGCCCGCTATCTTCATCAACGGCCAGAAGCTTGACGGCGCGGTTCCCATCAGCGAGGTGCGGGCCGTACTGGACGCGGCTCTGAAAGACGCCGGAGAGCCCGTGCCGCAGCACCTTCCATCGGCCCCGGCGCCAGCATCCAAGTGACTTGGTAATGTGCGTGAGCGACTGGCCGCTTCCGCGCGATCTCGATTTTTATTTGTCGCTGTGTGTGGAAACGGAGAACGTTCTTGAAAAAACATTTATCCTTTGCCCGGTTCGCCGCGGCGCTTTCGGCCGCCACTTTGCTCGCAGCCCTCGCCGGCTGTAATTCACAGACCGGCGGCGACGTGATGGCTACCGTGGACGGCCGGAAGATTCTCCGCACCGACGTTGACAAGTATTACGACAACCAGGTCGCTTCCGCCCAGCAGGCGCCCACCGGCGAGCAGGCCACCGCGCTTCGTCTGAACATTTTGCACCAAATGATTGAGGACGAGATCACTATGCGGCGCGCCGAAAAGCTTGGCCTGCTGGCGACTGACGAAGAAGTGGACCGCAAGTACAACGAACTCAAGTCTCCCTTCACCCAGGAAGAATTCGACAAGCGCCTGAAAGACAGCAAGCGGACGGTGGCCGACATCAAGCGCGATATCCGCCGCTCGATCACTCTCGACAAGGTCATGAACAAGGAAGTGTCGTCCAAGATCAACGTCACCGACCAGGATGTTACCGACTACTACAACGCGCACAAGGGCGAATTCAATTTGATCGAATCGCAGTACCACCTGGCCCTGATCACCGTGACTGCGGCTCCGAACCCACAAGTCCAGAACCAGAACGAGAAGGCACAGAACGAAGGCGACGCGCGGAAGAAGATCCAGATGATCGCCAACCGCCTGGACAGCGGAGACGACTTCGCGACGTTGGCAATGAAGTATTCTGAAAATCCGGAAACATCCGGGAATGGCGGGGATATTGGCACTTTCCCTGAGTCGGGTCTTAAAGGAATAAACGATCCAGCAACCCGCGAAGCCATTATCAAACTCAAGCCCGGCCAGTATAGTCCGATCATCAGCGTGATCGATCCCGCGTCGAAAAGGGCGATGGAATTTCGCATCGTGAAACTGGTATCGAAGGAACCCGCGGGCCAGCACGAACTGTCCGACCCACGAGTGCAGCAAGCCATCCGTTCGCAACTGCACGATCGCCGTGATCAACTGCTGAAAGCCGCTTATTACGAGGTCTTGCGCGATTCCGCGAAGGTCGAGAATTTCTACGCCAAGAAAGTTCTCGACAGCAACGGGATCGAAAAGTAGCGCCGTCCACTTCCTCAGAGGCGTCATCCCGAAACTCGGCGCTTCTGCCGGGTGAGGATCTCGCGTGGGAACTCCTGCGGAAGCATTTTCGGCCCGGGAGATCCTTCCCTCCGCCTGTAGAACGGCTCCGGTCAGGATGACACCCGAACGGAGTTACTCGGGCTGGCTTACTCGACGATCGCCAGCACATCGCCTGCGTTCACCGCCGCGCCTTCGCCGACCAGGATTTTCTGAATCGTACCCTTCTTCGGCGATTTGATTTCGTTCTGCATCTTCATCGCTTCGACCACCAGCACGCCCGCGCCTGCTTCGACCGCGTCGCCCGGCTGCACCAGCACGCGCACGATCTTGCCCGGCATGGGCGCGGTCAGTTTCCTGGGGCCGTGATCATCGACCGCGCGCACCCGCCCGCGCAACGACCGCGGATCGCGGACTTCCGCGGCAAACCGTGCGCTGCCCACCCAAAGATGCATCTCACCGGCCACGCGTTCGCACTTCACTTCGTAAGCCTGGTTGCCGATGCGCAGAGAGAGCACATCGGGCCGCGCCAGCACAGCGTCGACTTCGACTTCGCATCCATCGACCAGGCACGACCAGACGCCCTCCGCCCGATCGAGATCGAGCCGGTAGTGCTTGCCGTCGATGGTGATGTCGTAAGTCATCAGAGCCGACTGTCAGTCGTCAGGTGCCGGTTCCTATCTCACCGACTGCTTCGTGGAAGGGCACGGCTTCAGCCGTGCCATAACTTGCCAACGAAATTGTGGGCTTTAGCCACTGAGGCTCGCAGAATCCAGTGCGAACGTTGATGAAGCAGATAGTGCGGCTGCGCGTCAACGCGTCGCCTCCTTGTGCGCCGCGATCTTCCAGTTGGACGCGGCATTTGGCCGGCTATTCGCGGAGACGCTGGCCGCCGGACGCTCACCCGCTCCAGCGC
>Ga0209517_10005949_pt1 | contig 15307 bp, 12 predicted proteins | sample PeaSoiMetSII2010_FD_187695 | JGI IMG/M metagenome (GOLD analysis project Ga0209517, IMG submission 187695) | Peat soil microbial communities from Weissenstadt, Germany - SII-2010 (SPAdes) (version 2) | ecosystem: Environmental > Terrestrial > Soil > Wetlands > Peat | place: Germany... | reverse complement strand
GGACGGGGAAGGATTCGAACCTTCGTAGCCCGCAAGGAGCGGCAGATTTACAGTCTGCTGGTTTTAACCACTCACCCACCCGTCCCGAGAAAAATCCCCGGACGAAAAGTCAAGGTGTCCACAGTTCCAGCCCGCATCGTCATTGGAAGAGGCACAAGCGAATACACAAAACGGACTCGTGTCAAAAGACACCAGCCCGTCGAATTAGGGTTCAGGGATTCGCTTCGCCTCACTCCCTTGCTTAAATCTGGTGGAGCTGGCGGAGGGAATTGAACCCCCGACCCTCTGATTACAAATCAGATGCTCTACCAGCTGAGCTACGCCAGCGCTGCTCAAACCGTACAAGAATAGCAGATTGGGCACAGAAATTGCAAGGGGAGGGGAGGAATTGCAAGAGCACTTGGGCCTCCAGACCTGTGGAAAATCTACCACAGTTTGTGCTTCCGTCACTGACTGGTAAGGCTATTTATTTTCAATGCGTTACGCTCATACGAGTGGCCCACACCTCCTTGTCTATCCACAGTTGGTAAGGAGACCCCTCGCTGGATGATCGCCGGGGGAGCAAACTACTTGTTGCTTAGGGTGATTTGGATGCGAGAATGGCCACGATGTGTTGCTGAGCGATTGTTGGCCTAAGCGTACCATGCCCAAGCGCAGAATACTGTCTGGTTTGCTCGTGCTAGTTGCACTTTCCCTGGGGGCAACGCTCGCCTACTTGCATTACAAATCGAGTGATCCGCTGGCCATCCGGAACGAAATGCTCGCGCGCATGCCGACGAGTGCAAACGCGGTAGTGTTTCTGGACCTTGCAGCGCTGCGCTCTTCGCCCTTTCTTGCGCAGTTGTTTGCTTGGGCGCCGCGTCCGACACCGGACGAAGAATACGCGCAGTTTGTGCAAGGCACGGGATTTGACTATGAACGTGACCTGGATCGCGTCGCGCTAGCAGTCTCCAGAGCTTCCAATGGTTCCATCTTTCTTGTTATCGCGGACGGACATTTCGATCACAAGAAAATTGAAGCGTATGCGCGGCGCAACGGCAAATCCGAGGCAAGGAATGGGACCACGATATTCTCGATTGCAGCGAGCGGGACTTCACAATCGTTGTTCTTCACTTTCCTACGCGAGGATCGGATGGCGTGGACCAACGATCCCTCAGCGGCGGCGCTTTTCTGGCAACCCGATCCCTTTGCGGCGGAGTGGCAGGAGCGCTACGTGCGAGAAGCGGGCGCCCCGCTGTTTGCCGTGATCCGGCAGGACTCCGGGACGGCGTCCGTGCTGGCGCAGCAGACGCCGGGAGGATTCCGTTCGCCGCAACTCGCAGCGCTGCTGGCGCAACTGCAGTGGATTTCGATTGGAGCGAAGCCAGACGGCAATCTGCTGCGAGTAGTGGCCGAGGGCGAGTGTCAGTCTGAAGCTACAATGCGGCAGCTAAACGATATTCTGAGCGGGATACTCCTTCTGGCGCAGGCCGGGCTGAACGGGGGGGGCACGCGGAGTAAGTTGGAGCCGCAACTGCGCGAAGGGTATTTGGAATTGCTGCAATCGGCGGATGTGCAGAAAATAGATCGGGGATCGAGCAAATCCGTGCGCCTGGTGTTTGATGTGACGCCGAAATTATTGCAAGCAGCGAAAGCGGTGGGGTCGCTGGCGGGGACGGCGACGCCTGCGGGGCAAACTCCGAGCCATTAAACCAAAAGCCGATGCCGAGGAGGGGTGCAGCCTGCTGGAGCCCTCCAAATGCACAGCAACAGTCTGTTTAGCTGTGGGAGGCAGAGGAGAATTTGATACCCAGAAGCTCGATCGAGTGGAAGGATCAGTCGCCGGTGGCGGTGGATTTCATATAGTGCCGAGGATTGACGGGGGCGTTGTTCACGCGTACTTCGTAGTGGACATGGGGACCGGTAGCGCGGCCGCTGATTCCTGCATAGCCGATGACTTCACCGCGCCTGACGCGGGTTCCGGCGATGACAGCGAACGACGAGAGATGCGCATACCAAGTGGTGAGGCCAAAACCGTGGTCGACGATGACCACGCGGCCATAGCCGGAATGCTGTCCCGCGTCGACGACCATACCGTCAGCCGTGACGTGTACGGGAGCACCATAGTCTGCGCTGACGTCCACGCCTGTGTGGAACGCACCTTCACCCGAGAACGGGTCAAGGCGCTCGCCGAAGCCATCCGTGACGCGACCGAGGACGGGCCAAGTAGAAGGTGTGTAAGATGAGTCCGCGAATGCGCTGGCTGGCAGCAGGCGGAGGCCTTCAGCAGAGGCTGCGATGACCGCGGCGTTACGCTGGAGGAAGGAATACTGCTCGACAGAACGGTCAAAGGCGTCTTCGGGGGTAGCAGCAGAATCCATCTGATCGAACGCGGCAGGGTGATAGCGCATCACGCCATAGCTCATGGCGACTTCTGTGGCCAGGGATTGCAGGGAGTCGAGCCGCTGGTTGGTGTCCTTCACGGTCGTCTGCAAATCGCGGTACTGCTTTTTGAGGGTTTCCTGGTCGTGGCGAAGAGCGTTGTAATTCCCGACTTTCCAGAGCATGCGGCTGTAAGAACCAAGGGCAGCGGCGACAGTGATGCTACCAATGATGGCCAGAACCGCTAGACCGTGGAGTAGATAGGCGGGTACGATGAGCTTCCGGAGTTTTCCGGGCGTCGTGGCAATATAGAACGTATAGTTCTTCCCGCTAATCACTGAGCGGCCCCCTCAGGCCTTCTCACTTTCGATTGAAGTGCGGTTATTCATTCCCTGGATCCGCACCGTAGTTAGAATGTCGTGACCGGACTGAACCGTGAGCCTTGGTTCGCTATAGGTAAGATATTAGATTTTGTAGGTTGCCCGCGTCAACCCTGTACTTTTATTTTTTTGGGACAGTCGTTGGAAAACTGGCCACTGTCCCTAGGGCCAGTTTCCCATAATGGGCCTGGGCGGGAAAGCGCCGAAACATGGCGCGGGAATATTATTGCGAATCCACCACTCAAAACGATCTTGCCCCTCATCCCACTCTGACAAGCGGATTTCAGTACCATCGTTGCCCAGGAGAGTCGTCCGCTGACCACCCGACCAAGGATCGAGCGAACTCTCCTCCCACTTCTGAGTGACCGCGATAACGTCGGACCAAGAGATGCGTTTGCGGTGACGCAGAAAGCGGCGCTGTTCGACGCCCGCCTCATCAACGGCAACCACACCAGGGAAACAGGCGAGCCCGACAGCGCCCGCGGCGAGGAACACCCAGGGGAGGACCTCGCTCAAACATTGCGAGCCATTCCCGATAGCAATTTGGCTCAGGAAGAAGGCACTTCCTACGACGGAGACCCAAACAGACCCGCGGTAGTACCAGGAGGCACGAAAGACTTCCTGAGGGCCACGGGGGCGAGAGTAGATTCGGTAGAGAAACTCGCACGCGGCAAGATACAATCCGCCTCGGACGAGGAAATAAGGGTCCTGTAGGAACATCGGGGAGTCCACCAGTTACACTGAAGGTGAATGTAGCACTTACGAGAGCCAGGTCCAACAGCGATGAATGAAGAGCAGGTGCTAAAGCGAATTGCTTCTGGAGCAAAGGCAGCACGGCTATCGGCGGCTGGAGTTCACCTGGGGATCGGCGATGACGCAGCGCTGTTCGCGCCGCGCACGGGGCAAGAGACAATCCTAACGTGTGACTGGTCTTTGGAAGGCACGCATTTCCTTCGCGACAGGCATCCGGCGGACGCGGTGGGCTGGAAAAGCCTGGCCCGCGCCGTGAGTGACATTGCTGCGATGGGAGGTACCCCGCGCTGCTACCTATTGAGCCTGGCGCTGCCTGCATCCGATACGGGCCGGTGGCTGGGGGAATTCTTGGGTGGGTTGCGGCGCGCCTCCCGCGCTTTTCGCTGCGAACTGGCAGGTGGTGACACAACGCGACGCGACGATATCTTGATTAACATCATGGTGGCCGGAGAGATTGTGCCTGGGCAGGCATTGCGGCGCAAGGGTGCGCGGGCAGGAGACTTGATTTACGTCAGCGGAAAACTGGGCGAAGCAGATCGCGGCTGGGAGCATTTGCAGAAGATCCGCGGCAGGGTGAGAGCGAATGACTTGCTGTTGCGCAAGCATCTCTATCCGGAGCCGCGGCTGGCGCTGGGAAAGTGGCTTGTGAAGAACGGGCTGGCAACAGCGGCGATGGATTTATCGGACGGACTATCGATTGATCTGCTCCGGCTCTGCACAGCGAGCGGCGTGGGAGCGTTTGTGGACATCGCATCGCTGCCGATGCTACGGGATGTAGAGAAGGAAAAGGCGGTGAAGCTCGCGTTGCACGGCGGCGACGATTATGAACTGCTCTTTACGGTTGCGCCGCGAAATGCTCATCGCATTCCAAGTAAATTCCGGGGTTTGCGGCTCACACCAATCGGCAGGATCGTGCGCGGAAGAAAGATCGAAGCGCACGCAGAAAATGGCAGCGTGTACCGGCTGCGGCCGGGTGGTTGGGATCCCTTCCGCAGATAAACTCGGAAACTGAAGAAGGCGTCGAGGCGCATACACGCGAGAGCGCCGGGGGGGAAAGGTCAGCAGCCAAAGCTGGCAACTTATCAGGTAGCGCTTCGGATCGAGCAGCGCGCTATGGGTTGGGAGGAGAAGTTGTGGGTGAAGGAGTCCCCTCAGGCTTTTCCCTCGGCAAGCTGGGAGCTTCATCCTCAGGGGCTGTATCTGGCGTATCCACGTTGACGTGATGCTCGTTGGCCTGCTGCTCCAGCGTGACCACGTTCGCAAAATCCATGACCGGCATGCCCGCCATGCCGCGTTCTATAAATTCTATCCAGATCGGCAGTGCAGCTTGCGCGCCGGTTTCCCGTTTTCCCAATGAGATTTGCTTGTCGTCGAAGCCGACCCAGACGCCCGCGGTGATTTGCGGGGTGAAACCAATGAACCAGGCATCGGTGAAGTCCTGGGTGGTGCCGGTCTTGCCGCCGGCGGGGCGGCCGATATTTTTGGCCTTGATGGCGGTGCCGAATTGCACGACTTCCTCGAGCATAGCGGTCATGGTGCGCGCGACGTCCGGTGAGATGACGTCGTGGACTTCGGGATGGGCTTCCTCGAGCAGCGCACCATCGTAGCTGGTGACGCGGCGAATCATGTGGGGATCGATGCGGATGCCATCATTGGGAAAGACGGTGAAGGCGGAGACGTGCTCGATGAGCCGCATGTCCGCGGCGCCGAGTGCAAGCGGGAGATAGGGAGGGAGCGGGGTGGTGATGCCGAAGCGGCGGGTCATATCCACGACGGAATTGATGCCGATTTTTTCGGTGAGTTTAACGGCGGGTACGTTTCGCGAGCCGGCGAGGGCGCGGCGAAGCGTGATGGTGCCTTCATATTTTTCGTCGTAGTTGTGCGGAGAGTAGGGTTGGCCGCCACTGATAGTAGTGACAGGCGCATCCACGATGGTGTCAAAAGGCGAGGAACCCTTCTCGACGGCAGCGGAGTAGACGTAGACCTTGAAAGAGCTGCCAACCTGGCGGTAAGCCTGCGTGGCGCGATTGAATTTGGAATCTTCAAAACTGTAGCCGCCAACCATGGCTTTGAGTTCACCAGTGGGGTTATCAATGGCGATCATGGCGGCTTGCGGGGCAGGCTGCTGTTCGAGTTGTATGCGCGCGGTGGTTTCGCGCAATTCCTGAATGGAGACCTGGATGAGGTCGCCGACGGCGAGGATTTCATTGGGCTTTCTGCGGCCGGTCCAGACGATGTCCGAGGGAGACAACAGGGCACGGTAGGTGCCGATCTTGATGGTGGCGCTTTTGTCGTCTGCGGCGAGGACGAGGCCGGTGACGTAGCTTCCCTTTTCGATGGCGTGGCGCCAATCGTCGTCTTCGTAGGTGTCGAGCTTGCCTAAATTGTCTTTAAGAACGTTTGGAAGCTTGCCGCGCCAGCCGTGGCGGCGATCATAGGTGTGCAGACCATCGCGCACGGCTTGATTGGCGGCCTTCTGCATCTGAATGTTTAGGGTGGTGTAAACGCGAAGGCCGCGCTCATGCACGGCTTCGGTGCCATAGGTGGATTCCAGGTATTTGCGGATCTCTTCGAAGAAGTAGGGCGCGAGATCGTTGCGCGGATATTGTAGATGCAGGCCGAGGGGCGTTTTCTTTGTGGCTTCCTCTTCTGCCGCGGTAATCTTTCCCTCCTCGCGCATCTGGTGGAGGACGAGGTTGCGGCGAGCCAGGGCGCGCGCGGGGTCAACGAGCGGCGAATAGATTGGACCCCGAATCATACCCGCAAGGAGCGCGGCTTCCTGGAGCTTAAGATCGCTGACGGGCTTGCCGAAATAGAATTGCGAGGCGGCGGCAAAACCATAGTTGCCGTGAGCGAGATAGACCTGGTTCGCATACATGGTGAAGATTTGCGGTTTGGTGTAACGGCGTTCAATCTGCAGACCGAGGAGGATTTCCTGGGCTTTGCGGCGAAAGCTGCGATCACTGCGGTCGAGGAAGAGATTGCCGGCGAGCTGCATGGTGATAGTGCTGGCGCCTTCGGCCTTGCGGCGCTTGATGAGGTTGCGGTAAGCGGCGCCGGCGACACGGGGAAAATCGACGCCCCAGTGATCCTCGAAGTGCTGGTCCTCGATGGCGGTGACGGCGTTGTAGAGAACTTTGGGGATCTGCTCCCAGGTCATAAGGATGCGGCGCTGCAGCGCGAAGCTGCCGACGAGTTGACCATCGTCCGCGTAGATTTCCGTGACGACGTTGGGGCGATAGGTTTCCAGGGCGTGGATTTCAGGGAGGTCGCTTTCGTAAACGAATAGAAGGCCGGCGGCGGCACCGAGTGCGATGGCACAGAGCAAGAGGAAGGCGAGGGCAACGCGGTCAATGAGCTTCCAGCCGCGGAGGCGCAGGGTGATGGGAGGGAGACTCAGCATCGAAGGAAAATTCTAGCGCAGAAATTGCCCTGCCGAGGTAGAGGCAGATGAGAAGTTTCCACAGCGGGAATGAAGGGCGAAATCATTCGTGTTTGCCGGATGAAAATGACAGGGTTCGGCGCGCAAGAAATCCAGGAATCCCGACAGGCGGATTCGAACGCACACCGAAGAAATGAGCAGCAGAATCGTCGGCGTGTGCGAGACAAATGAGTTGTGGGGAGTTCTGAAACAGACATCTTGCCGAATTAGCAACAGGTGAAAAAGCCTTCATAGTCACCGCTCTTTGACTATCTTATTCTTGACTTGATTACTGGAACAGGCGCAGGAGTTCCCTACCATGGTTGTCATCCTATTCGTTGTCTCGTTTTTGTTGGCTTTGGGAGTGTCCTATGGAGTGTCGAAGCTCTCTAGGGATGCCGTGGAAGCAATTGCGAATCGCTTCCTGGCAAAAAACATCAGCGCGGGGGCAGCAAAATATCTACAGTTTGCGATCATATTGGTGGGGATATCGAACGGGACGCGAGTCCGGCTCCTCGAAGACTATATAAGCGCACCTGCCTATAATAAGCCGGAATTAGCCGCGCAATTGACCCCGGAACTGTGGGCCATCGCGATGTATCACACGATTGTGGATGCCCTTCTGGGAATTGCCTGGCTGCTGGCTGCCTTCGCACTTATTGCCATGTTCGTGGTCATAGCGATCCGCCGGTCGAATATGACTTGGCTGCTTGCCGGCCACGAAGAAGATCGCCCCACTGACGACGCACCTAGACCCTTGAAACCTACCCCCTGAGAGTATTCATCGCTGAGCGGAAAAGCCTCACCCCTGAAGGAGTGAGCTACGGATGAGCGGTGTGGTGCGGGGCTAGGTCTATGGCTTGGCTGGAGCAGACCAAGGATGGGGACGCCGGGCTTCCAAAAACGCAAAGACGGTCATGAGGAGGGCGAGGAGGAGCAGAGCGCCGTCACGGAGGACGGTCATACCATCAAGGGGTTCAGACTTGGCAAAACAGCCGCAATTAATGGGTAGACCCAAAGCATAGGCGCGAACCACGCTGGCGAAGAAACCGGCGATGATGAGCGTAACGACAGTGGCCCAGAGACGTAGCGGCCAACCGATCAAAAGGAGCAAGCCAAGGGCGATTTCAGCGAAAGGCAGCGTGTGCGCCACAAGGCGCGAGGCCTGGTGCGGCAGAATCTGGTAGGAGGCGACCTGCATTTCGAAGAACGTAAGCGCTACCCCCAACGGTGGGCGCGGGCTGCGGCCCATGGTGATCTTGGCGTAGCCGGCATAGATAAAAACTCCAGCGAGGACGAGGCGTCCCAGCCAGATGATGATGCGGCGGTAGTTGAAGGGGACGGATTGCATCATGATGAAGTTCCCAATTCCGGTTCGCAGTCTCCAGCAAAAAAATCAAAGCCGTAAAACAGGTGTCTTGCTACTTCTGGCCGATCAACTGGTTCAGGAAATCCTTCAACACGTCGTAGCTGACACTGCCTGCGTAAGGATATGTCTGTCCATTGGCGTGGAAAACTGATGTAGGAGTCTGCGTGACGGGAACCGCCAAGCCGAGCTGCCTGTCCTTTTCGATGAGGGGCTCAAAGGTCCTGGCGTCCACGAAGGCTTGCACTTTTCTCATTTCTGCGGGACTGAGGACGGCGGCAACAGTACCCTGTATATCGCCAGTCATTTCCCATTTTTCCTGATTCTGAAAAATAGCCTGCTCGACTTCGTCACCCTTGCCGATGTGTGCGGCGGCACGGGAGTAGCTGGCAGCCAGGCGGGAGTAGGCGTGCATGGGCAAGGGAAAGTCGCGATGGATGAGATAGACCTTGCCAGTGTTGACGTAGTTCTCCAGGACCTTTTGCGTGGTGGCGGTGTAAAGCTGTTTGCAGGCGGGGCACTGGTAATCGCTGAAGATTTCCATAACAACTGGGGCATTCTTGGAGCCAAAGGCCTTGGCAGGGTCGATGTCGTTGACGCCGGCTACAGAAATGGTGGTAAGGACTGGGGCAGGGTCGGCAGACTTAGCTTGCGACGAGGTCTTCGGTTTGGCCGCCGTATTCGTGGTTTGCGATTTCTGTGGGGGGAGAGCGGCAAGAAGCATACCGCTGAGCGCTGCGAATATCAGGACAGTGGCAAAGCCAAGCAGAAGCCGGCGGATCAAGGATTCCTCCAAATCGACAGCGAATGTTGAATTCATGGCCAGAGTATCACAGCTTTTGTCGGCGCTGGGTGACGGTGGAAGGCAGGATGGCGAAGCGGACATGAGGGTGAGATGCGGTGGAAAGAGGGAGGGGATGGAGGGGGAAGGCAACTTCCGGAAGTGAGTGGCAGCCAGGACAAGAGAAAGTGGGGTGAGTGAAGTCAATCCGCCAGATTCTTGAGCTGGAGGGGGCGCGAAACTCGACTGGAGCACCCCGTTGACGTCCATAACGCATTCAAACATATAGGCTTATATTTGATATCAAATAACTTGACAACGTTCCACTCAACTTGTATAGTGGGTTGGGTTTTGAGAGACAATGACCTCCTCCCTGAGCGGGAGAGCCCTGGCTCGGTTGATGGCTTTTGCCGGGAGGGGCAGACAAGCGAGAAAGAGCTCTTGGGGAAGGATTTAGAAGGAGAAACGAGGACATGAGCAAGATCATTGGAATTGACCTGGGAACGACGAACTCGGTGGTGGCCGTGATGCAGGGCGGCGAGCCGGTGGTGATCCCGAACCAGGAGGGGACGCGCACGACCCCTTCGGTGGTTGCAATCACGAAAGCCGGGGAGCGACTGGTGGGGCAAGTGGCCAAGCGCCAGGCGGTGACGAATCCCGAGAACACCGTGTATTCGATCAAGCGGTTCATGGGGCGGCGCTACGACGAAGTAAGCGAAGAGATGAAGCGCGTACCCTACAAGGTGGTAAAGGGCAACCACGATGACGCGCGCATCGAGGTGGCGGGGAAGGTGTACAGCCCGCCCGAGATCTCCGCGATGATCCTGACGAAACTGAAGAACGCCGCCGAAGATTTCCTGGGCGAGAAGGTGACGAAAGCAGTCATCACCGTGCCGGCGTATTTCAACGACGCACAACGGCAGGCCACGAAACAGGCCGGCGAAATCGCAGGCATGGAAGTGGTGCGCATTATTAACGAGCCGACGGCGGCGGCGCTGGCGTACGGACTGGAAAAGAAGAGCGACGAAACGATCGCGGTGTACGACCTGGGCGGCGGCACGTTTGACATTTCGGTGCTGGAGGTTGGCGCCGGCGTGGTGGAAGTGAAATCCACCAATGGCGACACGCACCTGGGCGGCGACGATGTGGATCAGAGAATCGTGGATTGGCTCATCGAAGAGTTCAAGAAAGAGCACGGGATCGATCTGGGCAAAGACCGTATGGCACTGCAGCGACTGAAGGAAGCGGCGGAGAAGGCGAAGATCGAGCTTTCGCAGATGATGGAGACGGAGCTCAATCTGCCGTTCATCACCGCGGGCGCAAGCGGGCCGATCCACATGCAGCAGAAACTGACGCGGACGCGGCTGGAAGAGTTGATGAAGGACCTGCTGGAACGCTCGATGCGGCCGGTGAAGCAGGCGCTGGAAGACGCAAAGATGTCGCCGCAAAACATCCAGGAAGTGGTGCTGGTGGGCGGTTCGACGCGTATTCCGAAGGTGCAATCGCTGGTGAGCACGTTTTTCGGCGGGAAAGAACTGCACAAGGGCGTGAACCCGGATGAAGTGGTGGCCGTGGGCGCGGCGATTCAGGGCGCAGTGCTGGCGGGGGAAGTGAAGGACATTCTCCTGCTGGACGTAACACCATTGTCGCTGGGCGTGGAGACGCTGGGCGGCGTGATGACCGTGCAAATTCAGCGCAACACCACGATACCGACGCGCAAGGTGGAGACGTATTCGACGGCTTCAGACAACCAGCCGGGCGTGGAGATCCACGTTCTGCAGGGCGAGCGCAAGTTCGCGAAGGACAACCGGTCGCTGGCAACGTTCAAATTGGACGGCATCCCACCGGCACCGCGCGGCATCCCGCAGATCGAAGTGACGTTTGACATTGACGCCAACGGCATCTTGAACGTGAGTGCGAAGGACAAAGCCACGAACAAGGAGCAGAAGATCACCATCACGGCTTCCACCGGATTGACAAAGGACGAAGCCGAGAAGATGCGCACGGAAGCGGAATCGCACGCCGAGGATGACCGTAAGCGCATGGAAGAGGTCGAGGCACGGAACCGGCTGGACGGGATTGTGTACCAGGCGGAAAAGACGATCCGCGAGAACCGCGACAAGTTGCCGGAAGGCGACGTGAAGCGCGCCGAAGAAGCGATGGAAGATGCGAAGAAAGCGATGAACGAAGGCGGCGTGGCACGGCTGCGCTCCGCGACAGAAAACGTAGAAAAGACGCTGCACAAGATGGCGGAGGAGCTGTACAAGAAGACGCAATCGGCGGGCGGCGCGGAACAAGCAGGCGCTGCAGGAGCCGGAGCGGGGCCTGGGTCCACAGGCGGCGGGAGCGCACCGGGCGGCAAGCCTGCTGACGTGATCGACGCAGAGTATGTGGACGTGGACGAGAATAAGAAGCCGAATTAAGAAGCGCCCAGTTATCGGCGACCCGCGATCAGCAACCAGATTGCGACGCGGGCTTCTGATAACGCTATCTGATTAGGTAGCAGAGCGTAAGCGGGGGGCCGGGCTGGCTGGGCCCTGCGCCCGGAAGCGAAGTGGGCCGGTCGAAGGACCGGCCCCTACATAAAGAGATTCATGCCGACTAGCGCAAAACAGGATTACTACGAACTGTTGGGAGTGCCGCGGAAAGCGACGGCGAAGGAGATTCGCACGGCGTTTCGCAAGTTGGCGCGGAAGTATCATCCGGATTTGAATCCCGGCGACAAGGCTTCGGAAGAGAAATTCAAGCAGTTGCAGGAAGCCTACGACGTGTTGTCAGACACGAAGAAGCGGGAGATGTACGACCAGTACGGCTTCTATAGCGACAATGCGCCCCCGGCAGGATATGGCGGAGGAACGGACTCCGGCGCAGGAAACGTGAATTTCGATTTTGGGGGATTCGATTTTGGCGGGCAGCAAGGGGGCGGCTCGAGCTTCCGGGATCTGTTTGGCCAGTTCTTTGGCGGGCGGCACGGCGCGGCGGCGATGGAGCCGGAAGAAGAGCCCGGCGGCGACCTGGAATACCAGATCGAGATTGATTTCTGGGATTCGGTGCGAGGCGCGGTGAAGAAACTGCAAATCACGCGGATGGATGCATGCGAGACGTGTCACGGGACAGGAGCGGTGGGCTCGCCGCAGACCTGCCCGACGTGCAACGGCAGCGGGTCCGTCCAGCAGACCGCGGGGAAGATGCGGTTCAACGTGCCTTGCAGCCGCTGCGGAGGCACAGGCAAGCTGCGGACGCCGTGCCGGACGTGCGGCGGCGAAGGGCGTGTGCGGCGAACGGAAACGATTGATGTGCGCATCCCGACAGGCGTGGCCAATGGCGGACGCGTGCGCGTGCCCGGAAAGGGCAATGCGGGCACGATGGGCGCGGCGGCGGGCAATTTGTACTTGCAGGTGGTGGTGAGGCCGCACGCGTATTTCGAACGGCGAGGGAACGATTTGTACACGAAGGTGCCGGTGACGGTGCCGGAAGCGTCGCTGGGGGGAAAGATCGAGGTGCCCACGATCGACGGGAGGTCGCTGGTGCGAATTCCTCCGGGCACGAACAGCGGAAGCACGCTGCGGCTGAAGGAAAAGGGCGTACCACACGGAAAAAGCGGGGCGCGTGGGGATCAGTACGTGGAGATCCAGGTGATTGTGCCGGAGCCGACCGATGAGCGGGTGCGACATTTGATGAAGGAGCTGGAAGAGATTGCGCCGGTGGATCCGCGGAAGGATTTGTTCGGAAAAGCGGGTGTCTGAGGAAGTTACGAGTAATAAGTTCTGAGTAAGGCGTCGGCGATTCGTGCTACTCAGTACGCAGAACTTAGAACTTAAGACTGAGCGGTTGTAACGGACATGCCAATCAAAGCCAAGAAACGCGCCAAGGCCGGGTACATGATCAGCGCGGTGGCCGAGCTATACAAGCTGCACCCGCAGACTTTGCGCTTGTATGAGCGAGTGGGCTTGCTGAAGCCGTCGAGATCACAGGGGAATACGCGGCTGTATACGGACTCCGATCTGGAGCGGCTGGACGTGATCTTGACGCTGGCGCGCGACATGGGAGTGAACCTGGCGGGAATCGAGATCATTTTGAATATGCGGGAAAAAATGATCGAGATGGAACGGCAGATGGGCGAGTTTGCGCATGTGGTACAGCAGGAGTTGTCGCGGATGGCGCGGACCGAAGAGAAGACGCCGAAGACGGCGATCGTGAAAGCGGTGCCGCGGGTGGGAAGATAGAGGAGTCGTAAGTTTTCAGTTATAATTTGTAAGTACTGCCCCGAGCTGATCGGGGCGTTTTTGTATTTGTGCACAGATTTCCGCAGGGGAGACCGATTGTGACGTGACGGACTGGGACGTATGATGGCGGTTGGCGATGGGGCGCCCGCTGGTTGCTGCGGTTGTGAAAGCGGATCGTCTGGGTGAGCGGTTGAGTCCGTAAAAGCGGGAGCAAGCTCCCGCACTCCAAAGGAAAACTATGGCTAGGGAAGATTGCCCGATTTGCCGGGGGACGGGATGGAAACTGGTGGCGCGGAAGGATGGCGCGCCCGGAAGCGTGGCGGTGGCGTGCAAGTGCGGGATGGAAGAGCGAGCAGGCTTGGTGATGGAGCGGGCGCGAATTCCGAAGCGATATGAGCACTGCGATTTCGAGAGTTACGCGACGGACCTGGCGGACGGGAAGACCTGGAGTTCGGAGCACGAGCAAGCGTTGAAACAGGCGAAGCTGCTGATGCAGGGATTCGTGAAGGAGTATCCGGCAGCGGAAAAGGGTCTGTTGCTGATGGGGCCATCGGGCACGGGAAAGACGCATCTGGCAGTGGCGGGATTGAAGGAACTGATCCGGCGGGGGCACGGCGGGTTATTTTGCGACTACCGGGAATTGCTGAAGGAGATTCAGGCGAGCTACAACCCGGCGAGCGAATCCACGGAGATGGGAGTGCTGGAGCCGGTGCGGACGGCGGAAATTCTGGTGCTGGACGATCTGGGAGCGAGCAAGCCTTCCGCGTGGGTGCTGGACATCATTGGATTGGTGTTGAACGCGCGCTACAACGAGCGCCGCATGACGATTCTGACGACGAACTACGTTGACGAGACAGCAAGCCCGGCAGAGGGCGCGCGGTTGCCGGGTGGGCAGCGCATGGTGGTGAAGGAGGACACGCTGGCGGACCGCATTGGTGCGCGAATGAGGTCGCGACTGTACGAGATGTGCCGCACGGTGACACTTAGTGCGCCAGATTTTCGCCGGGAGACGCGGCAGGCGGGGCGAGCAAGAGCGTAGGCTGGATCTATCGTGCTGGTGGCAGCCCCCCAAACGAATTGCCACTGATTGACAGGGGTTTAGGCGGCGGGTATCCTTGTAGGTAAGTGGGGTGCGGCGCACAACTATGTTCGCGGCATCCAAGTGAAAGCTAACGAGTTACTGCGAAGCAGCACAATATTCTGCACTGCCCCGCTGTAACCCTCCTTGCATCACCCCAGCAGGGATTCAGCAAGGATTGACTCGACAAAAACGAGGGATACAAATCCCGGAGGCGATTGATCATGTTTTCTGACCACGATAACCACGTATCTTCCGCAACAGGAACCGCAGCAACCCAGGCCAGCGAGAACACCGCACAAGAAGAACCGACGCCCAGGACCGAGACATCCGTGACAGAAGCGGCCGCGACGGAAACGCCTGCGACCGTGGAGCACGTGAAGGCCGACGAAGTCCACGAGACTGCGGAAGCACACGCGCAAGCCGCAGTCGTAGACGCCGAAGCAGCAGCGGCGGCCGAAGAAGCGGCCGGCGCGGAAGAGATGAGCAAGCTGATCGAGCAGTACAGCGAGCCACAGGAAGCCGCGGCGCAAAACGAAATTATTGAAGTGAAGGTGGTGGCGTACACGGAACAAGGCGTAGTGGTGAGTCTCGGTGGAAAAACCGAAGGCCTGGTTCCGGCGGCGGAGTTCACCGAGACAGAAATTCCCCGGCCCGAACCGAACGCGACGATTGAAGTGCAGCGCACGGGGGAGCACAGGGACGGGTTCGTCATTTTGACGTACCAGAAGGTCCTGCGCCGGCGGATGTGGGAAAAGATTGACGCGCAGTACAAGGCCAAGGAAACGATCACCGCAAAGGTAGTGGATCGCATCAAGGGCGGGTTGGTGGTGGATGTGGGCGGCGTGCGCGCCTTCCTGCCGGGTTCGCAGTATGACCTGCGGCCGACGGCGAACCTGGACGGCCTGATGGGGCAGGAAGTGCAGGTGCGCATCACGAAG
>Ga0209517_10005944_pt1 | contig 15312 bp, 12 predicted proteins | sample PeaSoiMetSII2010_FD_187695 | JGI IMG/M metagenome (GOLD analysis project Ga0209517, IMG submission 187695) | Peat soil microbial communities from Weissenstadt, Germany - SII-2010 (SPAdes) (version 2) | ecosystem: Environmental > Terrestrial > Soil > Wetlands > Peat | place: Germany... | reverse complement strand
GGGATGAGTCGGCGGGACTTGCGGCCGTTGCTGTGAGCTGTGGTGATGAAGCCACGTGGGATCGATCAGTTGTTCGGCGTCCACATCGGGTATGCGGGCGTCGATGTGCGATCCGACCCAGAGGGAGCGCCTGCCGTACTTGCGGTACATGCTCTCCAGCCAGGTTCGATCGGCCAACCCGAATTCGCTCTTCTCCTCGTGTGCGTGCGGTGATTCGGTGCTCGGAATCCGGATGGCGTTGACGGCCAGCCGAGGAGGCACATTGTCTGCCCGGTCGCGGGCGGCCTGGCGGATCAGGTCGACGAACTTGCCTTCCGCCCGGATCGGATTGCCGATGCACACCAGACGTTCATAGCCCAGCGAGTCGATCGCGTCGAAGACGAAATCCTCGACTCCCGAGGCTTCCTCGACCACAGTCAGGAGATGCTTGGCATGTTGCCCCGACGATCGCTCCACGCTCGTTGTACTGAACCCCAGGGCTTGCCAGCCGGGAGCGATCTCGATGACCGCCGGGCTGGCCTTGAGGCCGCTGGAAAGCTTGCCCCCGAACGGGATAACGGCCCCATCGAGGCACCGTCTGATCTCCTTGAAGGTCACGCTGCCGAGCACCATTTGCGACGGCCCCGTGATGATGCAGAGCGAGTCCGGCCTCGTGAGCAACCACCAGAGGATGATTCCCGCGATCCAGTAGTCTTTGCCGACCATGTTCCCGGAATACACGACCGTCGTCCGGTACTCGACGACCGATCGACACAGATCCATCTGCCGGGACCAGTAGGGAGGGCGGTTCAAGAACAGCTTATTGAACAGGTCCGGTTTGTCCTGGCAAATCTTCAGCAGGTTTGTCACATTCTCCATCTCTTTGCCATTGCTCATACCGTGCCCTCAAATGCTTGGCCAGGTCGACCAGGGTGACTTGCGGCTGCGCTTCACCTTTCCAGAGCTTGTAATGCTCGCCAAGCTTGACCAGGGCGGGCGCCTTGGGTTCCACCTCGATGTCCTGGGTTCCGTCCTTGTTGATTCGCAGTCGCTTGATGAGATGACCCAGGTCCAGTCGTTTGGCCAGCTTCAGGTCTACGTTGCAGCCGCCCTCGTCGTCGACGCGGATGAAATCCAGCAGGTCGGCGGACGCGACGTCTGCGACGCGGGCCAAGACCTCGTTGGCAGCCATGGCGGCCGTTGCCACGCCGGTATTGATGGCAGCCCGAACTTCACTTTTCTCTACCAGTCGCGGCCCAAGCTTTTCAGGCCATCGATACCCAGCTCGACGCGCGGCATCGCCCGCGGACTGCGACGATTCACCGAGGTAGAACTCAACGAACAATCTCTGCCGGTAGCTTAGCGGGCGCATGATGGGGTTCCTCGAAGTGTTGAACTGGTGGGAGGTTGGCTCAGTCTCTTGCGCTTGCTGCGCGGCTAAGCGGTCAACGTCGTCGGCTCAAACTCGGGCCTGACAGCCAGGAATCAGCCGCACGGTGAGGTCACCGCAATCGACCAGTCGCCGGATCACGAGGGGGGAGACGTCCAGACGCCGCGCGATCCCGGCCCGCGGAACCCACTGGCGAGCAGTCTGGAAAATCATGAACCCCGCAAGAGAATTGAACTGTCACCTACTTCTACAGCGCCAGATCGATCGCCGTCGAGAATGCAAACGATGCCGGGGAAGTCGCTTGTGAGCCCGGTTCCTGCCCACTCGGACGGCAAGTCAGGAGGTCCGATCCAGCGCTGTAGTACTACTCTTAGCATACGAGATTCTCTGCTGACTGATCATGGAAACGAAATTCTGCAGCCTCATCCCTTGCGTGGGCACGGAGAGCGGAAGGGGCCACCCACTTTCTCGCACCCAGGGAATCTCTTGGTCCTTCTCGCCCCACGCGTCCGAGCCCACGCGCCCGCCCGACCCACGCGCCCACGCGACCCTTGAAAAAAAAGTTCTTGACAGCGCAATCAAAAGCCAAATCCAGGGAGGCAGTAACGGCTGGCCCCCTTGGCGATCAACTCGTTGCGGGTATTCCGCGGGTGGCCACATAATGGTCTGGACCGGCCAGCGGAGTGAGCGTGTGCGTTCACTTTGCAGGGTTCCGGTATGGCCTCTGTCGTGGGTGGTGAGCTGATGCAATTCCCTCTGATCTCAGAGAAGGCCTCGAGATTCACCGAGAGCGTGATCCGGGGCATGTCAATCGAGGCGCTGAAGTACGACGCGGTCAACCTGGCGCAGGGGATGCCCGATTTCCCCGCTCCCCAGGTGCTGAAGGACGCCGCTTGTCGCGCGATCCAGGACGACGTGAACCAGTATGCGATCACCTGGGGAGCGCGAAACCTGAGGCAGGCCATCGCCGAGCACGCCGCCTGGCACCTGGGGCTCACGGTCAATCCGGAGACTGAGATCACGGTCACCTGCGGCAGTACCGAAGCGATGCTGGTGGTCCTGCTCTCGCTGGTCAACCCCGGCGATGAGGTGATCCTGTCGCAACCGTTTTACGAGAACTACTGGCCCGACTGCGTTCTGGCCGGCGCGAGCCCACGGTTCGTGCCGGTGCGGCCGCCGCACTGGAGATTCGACCCCGACGAGCTGGCCTCGGCGTTCAACGACCGGACCAAGGCGATCGTGCTGTGCAACCCCAACAACCCCACCGGCGCGGTCTTCACACGCGATGACCTGGAGGCGATCGCCGCGCTCTGCCGCAAATGGAATGTCATCGCCATCACCGACGAGATCTACGAGCACATCGTCTACGACGGCAGGCCCCACGCTTCCATCGCCGCTCTGGACGGGATGTACGAGCGGTCGGTCACAATCAGCGGGATGTCCAAGACCTACGCCGTGACCGGCTGGCGAATCGGCACGATCACCGCTGCTAATCCCCTGACGAGGACCTTTCGACAGATCCACGACTTCGTGTCGATCGGCGCGGCGGCGCCGCTTCAGGAGGCCGGTGCCGTGGCTTATCGCCTGCCCCGCGACTATTACGCCCGGCTTGCCGCCGAATACCAGGCCCGTCGGGATCGCCTGTGCCGGGTGCTCTGGGACGTCGGCTTCCAGTTCGATCCACCCGAGGGGGCCTACTACATCATGGCGGGCATTGACGCCTTCGGGGCCGACGACGATGTGGCGTTCGCCCGGCACCTGGTCCGGGACGTGGGCGTGGCCACGGTCCCCGGTTCCAGCTTCTTCCAGGACAAAGCCCTCGGACGACAGTACATCCGGTTCTGCTTTTGCAAGCGAAGCGAGACACTCGACGACGCCGCGGGGCGATTGCGAACACTCCGCGTCATTGTTTGAGGCCCCAAGATCGAGCACAGAGAAGCGTGGTCCAGGTCTGGCTTACATCGATCTGATGGCGCTGCGACTGCCTCTCTCAGGTCTCTTCCGAATACAGCCTTCCCCGCTCGTCGATGTGAGGGTAGGGCTCGAGGTGCACGAGGACATCACGGAGGTTCGCGAACCGATTGAGCAGCTCATCCTTGACAAGATGACTGATGCGATGGCCCTCATCGACGGTTTGATCAGCGCGGACCTGGATGTGGATATCGACGAGATATTCCAGGCCTGACTTGCGGACCCAGAGCTTGTCGATCCGCTTGACCCCCGGAACCGCGGCGGCCGCCCCGCGGATCTGGTCCACGAATGCGCCAGCGGCCTGGGCGTCCATCAGCTCCTGGGCGCTTGACCAGAGGAGCCTGGTCGCCGAGGTGACGATCACGGCCACGACGACCAGGGCGGCGATCTCATCGATCGCCAGGAACCGCGGTCCGCCCATTCGGACGAGCAAGAGCCCGGCCAGAACAGCCAGGGCGCTGAAGGCGTCGGCCCGGTGGTCCCAGGCGTTCGCAATGATCGCGCTTGACCCGGCGCGACGGCCCAGCCGGATCTTGTACTGGTAAAGCGCTTCCTTGATCACGACGTTGGACCCGGCAATGGCCAGGGTCCAGACGGGCGGAACCTCGTGCGCGTGCGGAGAGAATCCCTGGAGGGCGCCCCAGCCCACCAAGAGCGCCGAGACGATGACCAGGACCGCGACGTTGGAGCCGGCGATGGCCTCGGCCCGCGTGTGACCGTAGGGGTGCTCGGCATCGGCCGGCTTCTGGGCCACGCGAAACGCCAGCAGCACCGCGACCGAGGTGAAGACGTCTCCCAACGAGTTGACCGCGTCGGAGATCAGGGCGTACGACTGGCCCACCAGCCCGCCGGCCAGCTTGGCGCATCCCAGGAGCAGGTTGACCACCAGGCCCAGCCAGGTCGCTTGCACGGCCTCGTGATACAGGTGGTACTTCCTGGGCCGGTCGCGGGTCATGCGGCATTTTCCCCAGGAGTCGACCACCTATGGTCCCATCAAGCGAGCACGCCCGGGCCGCCACGAGTCGTCCCTGACCGATGCAAGGGAGCTCAGCGATTCAGCTCGTGATCCCCTTGGTCAGGTGCATGAAGGCGGTCTCGAGGTTGATTTCATCTTCCTTGAAGAGGGTCAGCTCGAAGCCCTGATTGATCAGCCGGCTCGCGAGGAAGCCGTACTCGTGGACGCCCTCGTTGAGCTTGACCACCAGGACCCCGTTCTTGTCCTGAACACTCTCGACCTCGGGCTGGTTCTCGAGAGCGTTGGCGGCGTCGGTCATCCGGTTCGAAACGGCGATGTTCAGGACGATGTCGCTGCGGACCTGCTTCATCACGTCGGTGACCGCGCCGTTGACCAGTAGCTGTCCTTGCTCGATGATCCCGATCTTGTTGCAGATGTCGGCCAGCTCGGGAAGGATGTGGCTGGAGACGAGGATGGTCTTGCCCATGGATCGCAACTCCTTGAGGAGGGCCCGCATCTCGATCCGGGCTCGGGGGTCGAGCCCGGAGGCGGGCTCGTCCAGGAGCAGCACCTGGGGATCGTGGAGCAACGTCCGCGCCAGGCCCAGCCGCTGGGTCATGCCGCGAGACAAGCTGGTGACCAGGGCATCGCGCTTGTAGGTGAGGTCAACCAGCTCGAGCACCTCCTCGCAGATCTTCCGCCGGGCGGGCCCCTTGATCCGGTACGCCGAGGCGAAGAACTCGAGATACTCGATCACCTTCATATCGTCATACACACCGAAGAAGTCCGGCATGTAGCCGATGACCCGGCGAATCTCCTTGGAGCCGGTGTAGATCGAGTAGCCGCAGACCGAGGCCTCTCCCCAGCTCGGGTTGAGCAGGGTGGCGAGGATCCGCATCGTCGTGGTCTTCCCCGCTCCATTGGGACCGATGAAACCGTAGACATCACCCTGCTCTATCTTCAAGTTAAGCCGGTTCAGGGCGTAGAGCTCGCCGTACATCTTGGTCAGGTCGTTGGTCTCGATCATCGCGGTGCGCCTTGGTGTCGATCGTGCTGGGAAAGGAAGTGGGGCCAGGGAGTGTTCTGCTCGTTACCGCTGTGCGGTCGAGCCGGCCGCCACGGACGTTGCCGGCGGTAGGCCGGCGGCTGCGAACCTGCCGTCTCCGTGGGATCGCTTGAGCGGGAGAATGATCCTGATCATGGTCGTCTGATCGATCCGGGGGGGGCTTGGCGGGTTCTCCAGGACCAGTTGCGCCCCCGGCCTCTTGATTTTGGCCACGAGCATCGGCCGGTCGAGGGCGAGCTGGGCTGTCAGATCCAGGTCGTGGAGGGCCACGTTGCTGAGCGATTGTTCGGACCCACGGGTCGATTCGCTGCCGTGGAACATGATCGCCAGCAGCAGGTCGGCCCGGCTGATCTTGCGATTTCGGTTCCACGGCTGGTCGGAGAGATACTCGGGGGCCCGGTCCCGCAGCAGCCCGGCGAGGTTGCGGTTGCCGGTGAGCTCCACCTTGACGGTCGCCTCGGGTGCAAGCGTACCCAGCGAGTAGACCTCCTTGCCAAAGGCGAGGAGGGCATCTTCCAGGGGGAAGCTCTGGCGGTTGGTAATCGTGCCGGCCAGGCGGTCGGTGCCGATGGGCCGAAGGTCGGCATCGACCAGCGGGGCTGCCGGTCCAGGCCCAAGCCAGCGGGCCGTGACGGCCTTCGTGCTCCAGATCGGCACGCGCACGTTCTCCAACCTTTCCAGCAAGCCGGTGGGCTCGTAGGTGTAGCCGCTGGCCACGAAGCTGAAGCGACGGTTGGCCCCTCCCATGGCACCAAACCGGGCCTCCGGCACGCTGAACCAGCTTGTCAAGAGCTCGGTGCCCGCCGGGGGCCGGACCGGCTCGCCCGATGGGCTGGGGCTGGCCAGCGGGGCAACATCATGATCCAGGTTCGGCGGCACGGGAACAAAACCAATGTTGTAGTCGCGGTTCTGCGGGCTGAACAGGCTCAGGAGCGTCCGACCACGCACCAGTCCCGCGACCTGATCGACGTCGATCACGTCCACCTTGTTGACCAGCAAGTCGTTCCCTTTGAGACGGTAAGCCGCGAAGTACGCCAGCAAGCTCACGGTCAGCACGATCGTCGGGAAGGTGATCCAGGTCAGCTCCATGCGCTTGAGCACCTTTTTGAGGAACAGATAGTCCCCCGGCCCGATCAGCAAAATGTACAGGAAGATGAAGAAGGCCACCCAGCCGAAGGGGATCAGCTTGACTCCGGGAAACTGTTCCAGACCGATCCGCAACTGGCTCGCGAGGTCAGAGACCCCCGACTGGTAGAACCGTCCCGGCACCCCGACGCGGGTTCCACTCCCCGCTTGCTCGGGGCGGTCGTGGCGCAGGTCCATGGCCCGCGCCCAGAAGAGGCCACGGTCGGTCCAGTCGCCGAAGATCTTCTGTTCGACTCCGACCCCGATCAAGGTGACCCGCCCGAACCCGTGCGGCCCGCGCACGATCAGGGGCAAGTTTCCCATGATGCTGAGAATCTTTCCCCCCCGCTCCTCGGCTGCCTCGAGCCTGGTCACCAGCACCGGCGGGGTGCCGGCCGGAGTGATCGGCTTGGTCGAACCGGCGAAGGTGTCGAGCGCCTCGAGCGAGGGAACCTGCTCCTGGCCGGCGGGCTGGGCCGGCAAGATCGGGCCAAGGACACTGTCGCGAACCGCTTGCCAGTTCGCCCCCACGGCCACAACAAGGTGCCCCCCATGCTTGACCCATTCCACCAGTGACTGTCCCCGCAGGCCGGCGAGTACCTCGAGCGAGGCGCGATCGTCCGTGTCAATCACGATGGCCTGGGCCGCGTCGAAGCCATACCACTGCCCCGGGATCTGGTCGCTCTCGGGATCCACGCGGGCCAGGACCACCTCGGATTCTCCCGGGCCAGTCTGTCCCTTGCCGCCGAGGGTGAAGCCCGGGAGGGTCGGCAGTTGATCGACTCCCAGGGGTTGACCCAGTGTCAAGATCAACATCTCGTCGGGCATGATCACTTCGGGAGGTGCCGGCATTGTCAGCGACTGGGGCGCTTCCAGCAGGCGACGACCCTGGCCGTCGAGCAGCCGGATCGTGAACACCGTGTCGCAGCCGCCGGGTCGAGCATACGCCGTCAATCGCGTGCTTTGCCCGGGTCCGAGCTCAACGCGCTGGCGATAAGACGTCGGTACGCCGTCGTCATCGGGCACGACCAGCTCCATGAAGCCCGAAAGCCGCTGGTCGCCCGCCTTGAGCTGAACGCGAACCGGAGTCCAGCAGCCAACCTTGTAAGCATTGCCCGCGCCCAAGCCGATCCGGACGTTCTGGATTTCGACGTGAGGCGGCGCCCCGAAAGCCTCTCGCCCCGTTCCCCCGAAGAGCGCCAGGCTGAGGACGCAAAGCCAGATGCCTGTGGCCCGGGAGCCGGGAAAGTGGGTCGGTCCGGAGATTCGACGTGGCGCCGTGAGGCCCGGAAAACGAGATGTCGTCAGCGGCAAAATCATGGTGGCCGATCTTGGTTCTCGAGCGAACGAAGCTACCCGATGGAAGCAAGTGACCTCGGTCGAAATCCGCAGCACATTGAGCAGCAGCGACGGGCCCCTGGCCCGGCTACGGTTTCTCGGCCGGGTCGCACACGCAAGGGACCTGGGAGCAGCCCGGGCAGCCTTGACCATACTTGCGGCGCACGGCCGCGTCGAGGTCGATCCCCCGGATGTTGGCCAGAGTGGCTAGCCAGGCCAGCACGTCCGCCATCTCCGCGGCCAGTTCTGCTTGATCGCCGGCCCGGACCGCCGTGGCGAGCTCTCCGAACTCCTCGGTCAGCCAGAGAAACGTGGCCGCGTCGCCGCGCGCCGCGTCCTTGGCACCGTACATTTGTAAAATCATCTGCTGAAGCGCGGAGAGAGTCAAACCGCTTCGGCCAGGGTCGCTCATGGAACTATCTTACAAACTCTGGCGCGGCGCGTGCGAGGGCATTTGGGAACGCCTCCCCGCCAGCGCCTTTCGCGCCTCGGAACGGTCACGAGCAAGCGACCGCTATTCAGTCGTCAGCACCGGGACTGGCGAAGACGGGAGTCGCCAGCGCTGTCTCGAAGCGTGGTATTCCCAGGGGGTTCGTTTCGTCGATCTCGGCGGCAGCGATCAGGCTGATCTCGGTCTCGAAGCGGAACGCCCGACGGCGATCGGCGCACTCGATCAGGAAGATGGTCGGTTGCCGCTTCTCGACGATCCGGTGGATCACGATGCCCTCGGCATACTGCCCGCTCACGGTCTTGAAGCGGACCAGGTCGCCCAGGGAAAACGGCCCTTTCATGGTTTCTCCCTCCTGGAGGAAATGGTCACGGCAATGCAACGTTCTCGGAGTCCTTCCGCTTAGAATGTTATCAGAGGCGCCGCTCCTGTCAGGCCCAATTTTGAAAAAAATTCCTCGAATTGTTTTTCGGAAACTCGCGGCACCCGGGATCGTGCCCAGGATGTCAGCTCACCGTGAAGGCGGATAGCTTGGCCAGAATGGTGTCGAGCACGGGCTTGAGCTGCTCGCTGACCTTGCGGTAAAACTCGCCCGCTGCCTCAGCCGCTGGCCGGGTGATCGATCTGCTTGCGCAGGGCCTTGGCCTCCGGGTGGTCCGGGTCGGTCTTGAGAATCTCGTCGAGCGTCGCCTTGGCGGCGTCGCGCTGGCCCAGGCCAAGCTGGGCTTTGGCGAGCTTGATTTTGAGGTCGTTGGGCCGCCTGGCCTTGAGCTCCAGGGCGGTCTTGTACTCTTCGACGGCCGGCGCGAACTTGCCGCGGGCGGATTGGGCATCGGCCAGAAGCACGTGGGCCGCGGGGTCGTAGACGTCGATGTGCAGGCACTCCTCGGCCCATTTCTCGGCTTCCCCGGTGTTGCCGCCGGCCAGGTTCCGCTCGGCGAGAGCCTTGCGGACCGAGATGTCGTCGGCGTCGTTGGCGGCGATCATCGCCAGGTCGCCCAGAAACTTCGCCGTGCTCTTTTGCCGCAGGTGGACCCGGGCCAGGCCGGCGATCCATTTCGTGTGATAGGGGTCATCCTTGCGCGCCAGCTCGTAAAGCTTTTCGGCCTCGTCAAGCTGTCCCGCCTTCATCTTCAGCTCGGCGAGGAGATCGACGACCCGTTCGTCGGGCCGCTTGGGGTCGAGGGCCGGCTCGAGCAAGGCCAGCGCGGCGTCATCGTCGCCGATGGTCGTGAGCAGCCGGGCCTTCACATAACTGGCCAGGGGATGGTGCGGCTTGAGTTCGAGCGCCTTGTCAGCCAGCGGCCGGGCTTCCTTGTAGTCGCGGCGGGCAAAGTGTTCGTAGGCCATCCGGGCGTTGAGGCCGGCATCCTCGGGATTCTCCTTGAGCTGCCGCTCGAGCTGCGAGAACTTGACGGGCTTCTCCTCGTTCACCCGCGTGCGGATGGTCTTGACCACCTCGTCGAGGTAGGCGAGATATGCCTTCTCGAAATCGGCCTTTTCCACCTGGAAGCATTCCTGGATGGCCCGGTCGGTCGTCAGCCCCCGGCGATAGGCCATGAGCATCTTGATGAGCGCGTCGCCGCCGAAACGCTTGAGCATGTATCGTGCATAAAGTTGCGCCTGGCAGTACGCCATCTGCCGGTCGTCCGGCTCATTGGGGCGAATGAAGCCAAGGTTGATCGTATCCAGGTTGAGCAGCTTGGATCGGGAGGGAACCCGCTCCAGCAGGATCTTGTTCCATTCCTGGGGGCGGGGGTAGCCCTCGCTCTCGACGGCCAGAGCCTCGGTGTACCAGTGGGGGATGTTGAATTCGGTCTGCTGCAAGGTGATGACGTGGACGAGCTCGTGCTTGAGCACGCGGGCCCAGTTGAACGCCTGGCGGGTGGAGCGCGGGCTGGCCAGCGCGACGACCTTGCCGGTGCAGGCACCCACGGTCGGAATGAAGGGCAGGCCGATCGTCCGGCCGCTGAACCACTGGTGGTTCTTCATGATCTCGATCCTGGTCTTGCCCGGAGGCGCGTAGCCGAACCGGCCGGTCAGCTCGCCGTAGACCGACTCCAGGTAACGCCCCATGTACTTGCCCAGCAAAGTATCCTGGGTCGGGTCGACCAGGACGCTGTAGTGCTGGGTCTCGACCGGGGTGTACGACGCCATGTGCTTGAGCACTTTCATCATGTTGTCGGCGCGGACGTTGAACGGGTCGGCGGCGAAGGCTTCGTCAAAGAGGCTGCGGGCCTCGGTCTCGCGGCCGATTTGCATGTAGAGCATGCCCAGGCCGATGGGAGCATCAGCGCGGGTGGGGTCGGCCTGGGCAGATTGCAGGAAGGCTCGTTCGGCGGCGAGGTACTTGCGGCGATCGGCCAGCCGTTCACCCACCGCGGCGTAGAAGGTGGCAGGCCGCGGACTGAGCGCGAGCGCCATGAGCTCGGCGGCCGCGGCTCCGGCCGGATCGACGAGCAGCCGGCACGAGGCGGCCAGCCGGGCCAGGGCGTCCTCGTCGCGTGGGTTCTCGGCCACGGCCTTCTCGGCCGCGTTCCTGGCATCGGTAAACCGCTCGTCGGAGATGTTCAGGTCGCACAGCAAGACCTGGGCCGGTCCGTAATGCGGGTTGACCGCCAGGGCGCGTTCGGCCTTGGACCGGCCCGCGGCCAGGCGGTAGCCCTGCAAGTCGGCCTGGCCCAGCGTGACCAGGATCTCCGCAGCCAGGGGATTGATCTGCTGTGCCCGGGCCAGCTCCTTGACGGCGGAACGCTCGTTGTAGCCGGCGAGGAAAAGCTTACCCTCGAGCCACGGTGCTTGCCAGCAATTCGGATCAGCGCGGAGGGCGGCCTCGTAAATCTCGTTGATCACGTCGTTGAGCGAGTCGCTCAGCTCTTCGCCCCGGGCCGTGGCGCGGTAGTACCGCTCGGCGGCCTGGCCGACGAGCAGCAGGTTCTGGGCGTTCCGTGCCAGATCGGGCGGCCGGGTATTGTAGTGGTCTACGAACCACTTGCAGCCTTTCACCGCGTCCTCGAGCTGCCCTCGCGACTCGAGCAAGCGGACAGCGATCCACCGTCCCAGCAGGTGGTCCGCGCTGGCGTCCAGGGTCTGCTTGACCGCGCTGTCGGCCGACTCCCAGTCTCCGCGGGTGAAGTGCAGCTCGGCCAGCCGGGCAGTGACGTCGGCATTCTTGGGTTGCCGGCCGGCAAGCGATTTCAGGACCTCGATCGCCTTGGCATACTCTCCCTGGCTAGCCTGGCATTCGGCCTTTCCCAGCGCCAGAGCAACATCGAGCTGCGGCGTCAGGCCGCCCTTTTGTTTTTTCGCTTCGCTCTCGGCCGCCAGATAAGCTTCCTCAGCCTCGGCATAGCGACCGTTCTGCAAGAGCCGCCGCGCCGCGTCCGGGCTCTTGGGGTCCACCGCTGCCTTCTCGGCCGGCCCCGCCGCCTGGGCCAGGAGTGCCAGAACCGCCATCGTGATCGTGTATGCCATCTCGGTTTCCTCCGGGGCCTTTTCTTTTCACGTTACCAAAGCTCGGCGCAGAATGGCACCTCTGCACGGGAAACGAGTGGGCGTGCCCTGTCAGTCCCGAGCGCTCTAGCGCGGTTTGCTCGCGCGTTGCATACAGCGATCAAGAAAGGCCGTGGCGATCCTACCTTCTCCCCGCGGGAGAAGGTGCCCCGCAGGGGCGGATGAGGGATGAGATGCTAGCCTTGGTCCGCAAATTCCCCTCATCCGGCCGTTCCGGCCCGACCCCGCAAGCGGGGTTCCCCCCGCTCCCCGCGGGAGAAGGAGAGGACGTCCCGCCGCGTCTGCAACTCAACGGTAAAACGCGCTACGGCGATCCCTGCCGCACCTCGCGAAGCAAGTATGTCGTCTTGGCCTGCGACTCGTAATACGTCCGCATGATCAGCTCGGACTGGATCCCCAGCAAGATGCTCATGCCCCCGGCGAGGAAGAACATCACGGTCAGTGAGGGCAGGGGGGTCTGGACGAACGTCTTTGGCTCCAGGTTGGGATCCCACCAGAGATGAGGCCAGGGAAAGATCCACTTGAAATAAAGCATCGCGAGGAAGCAAACAAACGCCATGGCAAACGACCAGATGCCGATCCTCCCGAAGAAGTGGATCGGCCGCTGAGCGTAGCGCTGCAGGAAGCGGATCAGGATCAGGTCGAGCACCACGTTGAACGTCCGCCCGAGCCCGTACTTGGTTTTGCCGGCGGTCCTGGGCCGGTGGTTCACAACCTGCTCGGTCACCCGCGCTCCTTGCCAGGCGGCAAAGATGGGAATGAAGCGGTGCATCTCGCCGTACAGCCGGACTCCGGATAAAACCCTGCGGCGATACGCCTTCAGAGTGCAGCCGAAGTCGTGGAGCGCGACTCCGGAGATCCGGGCCACCAGGCGGTTGGCGATCCGCGAGGGGATCTTGCGGCTGAGGAATGCGTCGTGGCGATTGCGCCGCCAGCCGGAGACGACATCAAAACCCTGGTCGAGGGTCTGGAGCAGCCGGGGGATGTCGGCGGGGTCGTTCTGGCGGTCGCCGTCGATCGGCACCAGGATCTCGCCCCGGGCCAGGTCCAGCGCGGCCGAAAGCGCGGCGGTCTGACCGCAGTTTCGCCAGAGGAAGACGGCCCGCACGTGCTCGGGATCGCGTGCCTGAATGCTCTCGAGCTGGGCCGCCGTCCCGTCGAGGGAACCGTCGTCGACAAAGATCAGCTCGTAACGCAGGAGAAGCGGGCCAAGCACGGCGTCGAGCTCGGCATGCAGCGGACCGACGTTCTCCACCTCGTTGTAAACCGGAATCAGCACCGAAAGATCCAGGCACGGCGGTAACTCGTCAGCCGGCGCGGGGCCCCCGGGGCGCGATCTCTTTTCCTCCCGGCGCGTGTCGACTGGAGTGGTCATGCCGCTCTTCTTCTCGATGCTCGCAAGATAACGCCGGATTATCCCTTGATGTACTGTAGCAGGTGGCGCCTGCCGATGATCAGTGAGTCGAGTCGCGACTCGATCGCGCCCTCGAATGCCCGGTCCTCGACCTCGATGGCCACGTGGCCGGAGTATCCCGCATCGCTGAGGGCCCCGAAGAAGGCTCCCCAGCGGACGTCGCCCAGGCCGGGGATCTTGGGAGTGTGCCAGAGCTTGGGATAGGACAAAACACCGTGCTCATCGAGCGCAGCGCGGTCGATCCGAGCATCCTTCGCGTGAACATGAAAGATCCGGTCCCGAAACTCGGCAAGCGGGGCCAGGTAATCCATCTGCTGCCAGATCAGGTGCGAGGGGTCGAAATTGAGCCCGAAATGGGGGCTGGGGAGGTCGTGGAACATCCGCCGCCAGATCGCCGGGGACGTGGCCAGGTTCTTGCCGCCGGGCCACTCGTCCTGCGAGAAGAGCATCGGGCAGTTCTCGATGCCGATCCGTACGGACTTACTCTCCGCGTGGGCGACCAGGGGCCGCCAGGTTTCCAGGAACCGCGGCCAGTTGGCGTCCACCGACAAGGACGGATTGCGACCAACGAACGAGTTCACCTGGCCCACGCCAAGGGCCGCGGCGGCGTCGATCACGCGATGCAGGTGGTTGACGGCGACCTCGGCCTCAGCCTTGTCGGCGGAGAGCGGGTTGGGATAGTAGCCCAGGCCGGAGATCGCGACCTGGTGAATGGCCAGCAGGTCCTGGATCTTTTCGATCGCGTCCAGGGACAGATGGGTCACGTCGATGTGCGTGACCCCGGCGTACCTCCGCTCTGCCTTCCCCGGTGGCCAGCACATCAGCTCGACGCTCGAGAACCCCGCCTTGTGGGCGAAGCTCAACACCTGCTCCAGGGTGTACTCCGGCACGATGGCCGATACGAATCCGAGTTTCATGGTCAAGTGCCCCACATGTAAGAGCCCGCTCCGGAATGAGCTAGAACCGCAGCGCACCGAATGCGACCCCCACCAGCAACCCCACCACGTGCGCGGCGTTCGCGATCGGCCCGAGCAGACCGGTCATGCAAAGCACCAACCAGAAGAGCATCGTGGTGATCGTGTTGGGATGCAAGATCATTCCTTGCTCCGGCTCGTATTGCCCCTTCATCCAGAGATAGCCGAAAAGGGCGTAACCCACACCCGACAAGCCGCCAAAAAGGTGAAATCTCCCGGGGTCTGCCTGCGCCGTGTAGAAGTGCTGGCCCAGGTTGGAAAGGACCGCCGCGACCAGCACGAGCACCGCCAGGCGAAACGTGCCCCGCCGGCTCTCGATCATCGTCCCTTCCACGGTCACTGCCCAGACGTTGAACAGAATGTGCATGATGCTGAAATGCAAGAAGATCGGCGTCACGAGCCTCCAGACCTCACCCGCCAGGATCGGGTCAAGGCCATTGTCGAGCCATCCACGCTCGGGATCGAGGTGCGCGGTGGTGAACATAAGCGAGCTCACTACAACGGGGCCTAAGGACGACTGTTGTAGAAGGAAAACAACTATCGAGACGATCACCAAGGCCATGGTGAGCGGCCGCCTTCGGAGTTGGAGCCCCGACCACAGATCGGTCACCTCGCGAAAGTTTTTGCGATACTCCTTCTCGAGTTTGGCCGCATTCCGGCGCACTTCCTCGGCCGTCCTGGCGCCCTCGCCGAACCGAGGGTCGTCGGGCTGGCGGACGTACGCCTCCAGCTCGGCCCGGGCCCGCGCGAGCTGGTCTTCATTGTAGATCCAGACAATCCAGCCGTCGGGCTGCTCGTCAAACCGAGCCTTCATTCCCAGCGCGAGAAGGTGATCGCCGAAGATCTGAGAATCGAGATTCCTGGGCAGCGTGCCGATCTGACGCAACGGTCGTTCCCCTGGCAGTTCAATAGCGTCCGCGAGGCACCCAGCCGGGATGGCCGGGCAGCGAGCACATCGGCTCGACGCAAGCTCGTCATCAAAAATAACACAAGATGCACTCCGGTACACCCATCCTCTGCCAGGGTCTTCCTCAACAAACTGGTCACATGCGACACCCAGGGCAGTACGTTTCTCCGACAGATGTCTGAAACCCGCGTGTCGCTTGGCCATCCTTGACCGGCCGTGTTAGGATGATTCC
>Ga0209517_10005940_pt1 | contig 15322 bp, 9 predicted proteins | sample PeaSoiMetSII2010_FD_187695 | JGI IMG/M metagenome (GOLD analysis project Ga0209517, IMG submission 187695) | Peat soil microbial communities from Weissenstadt, Germany - SII-2010 (SPAdes) (version 2) | ecosystem: Environmental > Terrestrial > Soil > Wetlands > Peat | place: Germany: Weissenstadt... | reverse complement strand
TCGCGGCAATGGCGTCCCAGTCGTACGGCGAGAGCGAGCGCAAATCGATGATTTCGGCGGAGACGCCTTCGCGCTCGAGTTGCGTGGCGGCGACTTCCGCGCGATGGACGACGGCGCCGTAGGTGACGATGCTGAGGTCTTTGCCTTCGCGCACGAGGCGCGCCTTGCCGAATGGAATCGTGTAATCCGAGCCAGGGTACGGCGAGCGATTGTAGGGCTGGCGATAGAGATGTTTGTGCTCGAGGAAAAGCACGGGATCGTCGCCGCGCAAGGCCGTGCGCAGCAGGCCGCAGAGATCGAGCGCCGTCGCAGGCATCACCACGCGCAGGCCCGGCAGATGCGTGAAGGCCACCTCGCCGGACTGGCTGTGATAGATCGCGCCGCCGGTGAGATAGCCGCCGATGGCGGCGCGAATCACGGCCGGGGCTTTGAAGTGTCCGGCGGAGCGCCACCGGAAAACGCACAGCTCGTCGCGAAACTGCATCATCGCCGGCCAGATGTAATCGAAAAATTGAATTTCAGCGACGGGCTTCAATCCGCGCAGCGCCATGCCCAGCGCGCGGCCGACGATATTGGCTTCGGCAAGCTGCGTATTGAAAACGCGTCCGGCGCCGTGGCGTTTCTGCAAGCCCGCGGTGGCTTTGAAGACGCCGCCCTTCCCTTTCACCTTGCCGATGTTCTCTTCCATTCCGCAATCGGCAACGTCTTCGCCAAACACGACGACGCGGTCGTCGCGCGACATCTCGTCCGCCAGCGTGGCCGAAACCATCTCCACCATGGTGACCGGCTTGCCCGCGAACTGCGGCTCCGTCGCGAAACGAGCGGAGGTCGGGTCCACGTCCGGCGAATACTGCGCGACGAGGATCGAATCCGGATGCGGCGGCGCGGCGGCGAGCGCGCGATCCGACGCAGCGCGCACTTCGCGGTCTATTTCGGCTTCAATCGCCTCGATTTCGTTCTCCACCGCGATGCCTTCGCGCACGAGGAACAGCCCGAATTTCGGAATCGGATCGCGGTGCGCTTCTTCTTCTCTTTCGTCGCCGGTCTTGTAGAGCTTGTCGTCGTCCGAGAGCGAATGCGAATACGGCCGCGTAACGTGCGCGTGCACCAACGCGGGCCCTTTGCGCTCGCGGCAATAGGCGGCGGCGCGGCACATCGCGTCGTAACTTTCGAGCGGTTCGGTGCCGTCGCACTCCTGCACGAGCAGGCCGGGGAAATTCTCGATGAGGCGGGAGATGCTTCCCCCGGCGGTTTGCTGCGCCACCGGCGCGGAGATGGCGTATTTATTGTCTTCGATGAGATAGAGAACGGGGAGCTTCTTCAAGCAAGCGGTGTTAAGCGATTCAAAGAATTCGCCTTCGCTGGTGCTGCCTTCACCGCCCGCCACCAAAACAACTTCGTCAGGTTGGTGGCGCACGTCTTCGCCGAGCGGCGCGTGGCGCGCGAGTTCGAGGGCGCGCGGATACCGCTCGTAGTAGAGCGACGCCTCCGCCATGCCGATCGCTTCAAGAAATTGCGTGCCCACGGCGGACGAGCGCGACACAATATTCAGCTTGTGATTGCCCCAGTGCGAAGGCATCTGGCGGCCACCCGAACTGGGATCTTCGTGCGCGCCGACGGCTTGCAGCAACATATCGTAAGGCGTGATGCCGAGCGCCAGGCACAACGCGCGATCGCGGTAATAGGGGAGGAACCAATCGTAGGCGGCGCGCAACGCCAGGCCGGCGGCGACGTTGACCGCTTCGTGGCCGGCGCCGCTGATCTGAAAGAAAATTCGATTCTGGCGCTTGAGCTGAATTTCGCGATCGTCCAGCCGCCGCGAAAGAACCATCAAGCGATAAATCCGGATTAAATCTTCGCGGCGGAGACCGCGGTAGCGGGTGGAATCAAATTGCGTGGAGCCAATGCGCGCCTGAACGGCCATGAACGGCGCACCTCGCGTGCGTGAACTGCGGTTCAACCGAAGCGCAGCACATTATAGCGAAACATGGCCGCGAGGCGAATGGTACGTTGCGAAACTCGCGTACGACTGGGCAAGTGGATATCGCGAGAGCTTCAGTGGCTAAAGCCCCCGCGCGCTTCAGCGTGAAATGTGGGAGCTAAAGCTCCCACCCCCTAGGGAGAACTGCGAAACGCATTTCCCTCGGGCCACACCTGATTTCTATGGTGCGCGGTTGCATGCTGGAGCGGGATGCCTGCCAGAACCGTTTCCGGCCCGGGCAGGTCCCGTGCGTGGGTGGATAAGATGCAAGAATTGGGAAAGCCGCGATTATTTTTGCGACTGCGGATCGAAGACGTCGCGGCTGGGCTCCGCCGTTGCGCCCGCGGACGTAATCCGCGCCTCGAACAATCCTTCCGTGGGAGATGCGGCCAGCAATTCCGCGCCCGCGCCGTACGGACGAACGATGGGGCTGGCGGCGCTCTCCGGCGGCTCCGCGAGACGCGTCCAGGTGCGGCCGACATCGTTCGACGCATACAATCCCGCCCGCGTTGAGACGACGACGGTATTGGCCGTGACGATCATGTCTTCGATCGAGAGTTCCGGTAGCGGCGATTGGCGCCAGGAGAGACCGTCATCGCGCGAAATGAAGAAGCCGCGATCGCCGGCGAGCAGAATCGCGTCGCCCGTGACGTCGAGATGCGCGCCCTGCCGCGCTTCGACCGGCAAAGCATGCTGCACCCAGGATTGGCCGCCGTCGCCGGAATATTCCAGCGTGTGCGCGGTGACGGCCCACACACTCGAACCTTGAACGAAGGCCGCACGAACCGCAACCACGCCCGGCGTCGAAAGTGGCGTGACTGTCCAGGTTTGGCCGGCGTCACGCGAAACATAGAGACCAGCCTCGGTTGCGGCGAACCATGCGCCGGCGGAGAAGACCACGTCGTTCACAACGGCCTGCAACGGAACAATCGAGCGAACCATTGTGGGCTTGGCGACCGGAGCCGTTTTCGGCTTCGGGGTGCTGGCTGAATTTGCGGTATGGGAAGTAGTCGTGCGCGTTGCGGCGGAGCGGTGAGCGGCCGGCGTTGCGGCAGGCTTCTCCACCACTTCATTTTCTGCAGCCCACGCGTTCCGGCTTTCGTCGTAGCGCAGCAAGCCTCCGGGAGCGGGCGCGGCGAGCCAGCCATTCGGCGACGCAAACACGCGGCGCGGCGGCCCGGACGTGAGGCCCGCCGAGAGCGGCTTCCAGGTGCGGCCGCCATCGCGAGTTTCGAGCACGGGTTCGATGGCATTGGTGAGGACAACGAGCGCGCGCTCGGGATGCTGCGGATCGGTGGCGAGATCGGCGATGCGGCGATGCGAGAAGCCGTCATTCGCGGCGCGATACGTTCCGCCGCCGTCTTCGCTGATTTCAATGCCGAGGCGTTCCGTGCCAAGAATTAAGCGCGACGAATTCACGGGGTCAATCACAATTGATAGAATGCTCCACGATTCGGGCGTGATCAGACGCCACTCCGCGCCGTCGTTCGTGGTCTTCCAGAGGCCGGTGGTTGTGGCGGCGTAGAGGGTCAGCGGATTGACGGGATCTTGGACGAGGTGCACAGTGCGGTGCGATGCTTTCGGGATGCCCGTGAACTTCAACCACGTAGTGCCGCCATTATGGCTCGAATAAATGCCCGAACAGGCGCTGGCAAAAATGTGCTGCGAATCGCGGGGATCGACGCTCAAACTCATCACGTCGGAATCGCCCGCCATACCCGTGTGAATCGGAGCCCAATTCCGGCCGCCGTCGGTGGTTTTCCAAGGCAGGTGAAACGTGCCGGCGTAAATCGTATCGGGATCGCGTGGATCGATCGCCAGCGAATCGAAATTGCGCAGATCATCGTGATGCTCGGGGGAGATGCGCTCCCAGGTGCGGCCGGCGTCGCGCGAACGAAAGACGCCGCTGATGGTGCCGGCGACAAGAATGTCCGGATTCGACGGCGCTTCGGCCAAGGCGCGCACATCTTCGCCGGCCAGACCGAGAATCTGCCACGTCGTGCCGCTATCGGAGCTGCGCCACACGCCGCCACCATCGGAATTCAGCGTCCAACTGCTGGCGTAGAGCGTCTTCGAGGAACGCGGATCAACCAGGATGGTCGTCACGACGTCGTCGTGGTGCGCACCGACGCGTCCTGCGAGCGACCAATGCCCGCCGCCATCCTGCGAACGGAATACGTGGCCGTCCTCGCTGCCGATGTAGAGCGACTGCGAGCCGCCCGGCGCCACGCCCAAGGATTCAACGTCACCACCTGGAGGCCCTACCGCCTTCCAATCCTGAGCTGCTGCCGGCAGAGAAGCCGCCGCGGCGAGCGCAAAAATAGCCAAAAACGAAAAAGACTTGCGCATTACGAATCCTCCCGAGCCGGCGAAACCCTAGGTTACGAGGTTAGCGGGAGCGCCCGGAAAGTGATGCTGTACGAACGAATAGTCGAGGGACAGGAATGGAACCTGTACAAAATGCCCGTTGGGAGAGGTAAACCGCGCACCAAGTGTGTACGATTTGCGCGGACTAGAACCACATCGGGAAAACCGCCGCTGCGGACTGGGAAACGGAACACATTGATAAGAGAGCAGTTAGGGAGAATTGCGTCAAGCGCTAGACTGGGCCACGATGTGCATTAGGTAAAGAAGGGAAAACACTGACAGGAGGCCGCCATGTTGTCGGCCATTCTTGAGGGACTGTCAATCTGGTTCGCGGTATCGGTCGCAGTGGGCTACGCCATCGGGACGCTGATCCGGTATGAGGAGCGCCTGAGGCTGGAGAGTCTGAGTCGCGCCCAAGCGGCACAGGCTTCGGCACCCAATACCGTGCTAGCTGCCTAGGGGGGCGCTTTCGCCGCGGACGTGCTTGCGGGCGTCGGTCAGCTCATCAAAGCGCTTCTTAATCGCATCGAACCCGGCGTCATTCTGCCGGATCACCTTTGGCTCAGCGTCCTTAAACGGGGCTTCGCTGGGGATGCGCTCCAGCCAGCGGGTATGCGAGAGCTTCTCGTGGTCGGAAAAATCCAAGCGCACTAGTAATTGAATTCTCTCCGCTTCTTCCCTCTCGGCCTTCTTTGACTTCTTGCCGTCTTTTTTCTCGCCTTTCGCTTCATTGTCCTCGGGCGGAGTGATGCGATCAAATTTCAAGAGCAGTTTGCGATCGAGCCGAAACGCCTGTCTCCAGCCTTCCAGCCGCTGCCGCGCCTGCTGCGCGAGTTCCTCGTTCGTGCCGAAATCAAAGAGCAAGTAGGAATGAGCCATGAGTCTGGTATAGCGGCCTGGGCGCGCCTCTGTCAAGACGAGGGGATGCCGGTGGACCTCACGAACTGCCATTCATCTGCCGGAGGTTGGTATCCGGAGAGGCGCGAATCAATTGTGCCGTAGACTATTCATATCGCAATGCGGCCATCGGATCGACTCCGGCGGCGCGGCGCGCAGGGATATAGCAGGCCAATACAGCTACAAGGGTGAAGACAGCAAAAACAACGATGAACGTGAGCGGATCGGCCGGACCAACTCCGAACAATAGACTTGCCATGACCCTGGTCACGCCAAGCGCTGCGGCCATGCCGATGCCGACTCCTGTCAGCGCCAACCTGGCACCACGCGTGAGGACCAAACCCAGTATGTCCGAGCGCTCCGCACCGAGCGCAATCCGCACTCCGATTTCGTGAGTTCTTCGCGACACGGAATACGAAATCACTCCGTAGAGCCCGACGGCGGCCAGAATCAGTCCGAGCACGCCGACCGATGTCACGAGCTTCACGAGGAGGCGGTTTTCGAAGAGTGCGTACTGCATGTTCTCGTCCATAGTAGTGGTCGCGAGCACGAGCGCATTGTGGTCAATGGAACGTAATTCTTGCCGGACACTGTTTACCATACTCCGAGGATCGACCTTCGTGCTCAGCAACAACAGAGCGTCACCGTCGGATTCCTGGAAGATCGGCAGGAACATATAGGGACGCTGCTCCTCGACAGCTTCGCTGTAATGGCCGTCCTGAGCGATTCCGACAACTTCAACATCCTTGCCTTGGGAGCCGCCCATGCGAAGGTGCTGGCCAATTGGATCCTGGCCGGGCCACAAGCGGCGGGCACAGTTCTCGTTGATGACAGCCACAGGCTTGCTCGTCTGGTCGTCCCGGCCGTCGATCGCTCGACCGCGGACTATGCGGGTACCAATTGTCGAGAAGTAACCCGGACTGACGACCGTGTAGCCAACGCGCATGCCGTCCTCGCCAGGGGAAGTTTGGAGGCCGGGAATCCACACGACTTTGCTGGCGCCACCGCCGCTCTCCCACATCGGGATGCGCCCCGCAAGAGCCACGGATTCCACGCCGGGAAGCGCCGGCAACCGTTCCAACACCTGGTGCAAGAACACTTGGTACCGGGCAGATGAGTCTCCGCTTGTGTCGAAGGTGACGATGAGCATCTTGCGAGTCTGGTCGAAGCCAAGATCCTGGCTACGCACCGCAATCAGCGTGCGAATCAGCAGACCAGAAGCGATCAGCAGCATCGAACTAACGGCAACCTCCGCGACTACGAGCACGTTTTTCAAACGGCCAGGCGATTTCCCACTCGCGACCACCTGGTCTCTCGTTGCGGCACCAATCGGGGTACGAATGCAGCTGAAGGCTGGGGCGAGACCCGCAATGAACACGGTCACCATCGAAATGACGGCTGCAAATGCGACAGTGGGAGTGTCCATGCGGAAATCAAACCCGAGGGGGAAGGGGCCCGGAGGCATGAGCGAAGGGAACACATGGATGATCCAGGTGGCGAACAGGTAGGCAAGAATTGCGGCCAGGCAGGCCAGCACCAGCGTCTCCGTGAGCAATTGCCGCACCAGCCGGAATCGACTGGCGCCTACTGCAATGCGCGTCGCGATCTCCTTGCGACGTGCTTCGCCTCGCGCCAGGAGCAGGTTGGTGACGTTCGCGCAAGCAATCAGTAACACCAGTCCCGTGACGCAGAACAGGAGCGCGACAACTGGGCTCACCTGCTCTCCTCTCTGCTCCCGGTCGAACTTAACTGTGATCTTGCGGTCAGAATCGGTCTTGGGGAACTGCTCACTGAGGCGCTGTTGGATGCCAGCTAACTCGACCTGGGCCTGAAGGGGGGACGCGCCGGGCTGGAGCTTGCCAAAGAGTTCAAATTCTCGAAAGTCACGCGCGGAATAGTATTTCCGTTCGTTACTGCTCATCGCGTACCAGGTCGGCAGCGGAACGTAAACATCCGGATTCAGCATGTGCTCGGTGCCGCGATAACTACGCGGAAGAATGCCGATTACCATGCACTCGAGTTGGTTGGCGATGACGGTCGTGCCGACGATCTGTGGATCGCGATTGAACTCGCGCTGCCAGAAGTCGTAGCTGAACACGATCAGGTGAGGAGCATCAGAGGCCTGGAACTCTCCTTCTCCGAATACACGCCCCAGGATGGGTTTGACACGGAGCACATCGAAGTAGTTGGGTGAGACGACGTTCGCAAGAAGGAGCCGGGCCTCTTCACCGCGTCTGAGGAGGACGGTGCGGCGGTCGGACGCCGCAATGCCGCTCAAGGAACGGTTGGCGGTTCGGAACGCCTCATATTCAGGCCAGGAGGAATCAGGGTCGGCATCGTACGCTCCGGAAACCTTCGTATTTGAGACGCGAACGATGCGGGCCGTGTCCTCAACAGCCAGTGGCCGCAGCGCGACAGCGTCGGCAATGCTGAACATGGCAATATTGGGACCGATGCCGAGCGCCAGCGTAAGGACGGCGATCAGCGTGAAGCCGGGGGACTTGTGCAGCATGCGCAGACCGAAGCGGACGTCCTGCAGGAGATCGTCGAGCCAAACGAGGATCCAGACCGCGCGCGTCTCCTCCTTCACCCGCGTGACGTTGCCGAACTTCCGCAGCGCTGCATAGCGCGCTTCCTGCGGCGGCATGCCGCGCTCGATATTGTCCTGCGTCTCTCTCTCGATGTGGTCGCGGATGTCCGCATCGAGCTCTTCGAGCATGCGTTTGCGGCGGCTCATGATTCGCCCTTCTGCTCCGCCGGCCGCAGAATCCGCGCGATCGCTCCCGCCAGCTTGTCCCACTTGCTGGTCTCGACCGTGAGTTGCCGCCGGCCCTTGGCCGTCAGCCGGTAGAACTTGGCCCTGCGATTATTTTCGGAGACCCCCTCTTCGACCGAAATCCATTGCCGCTTGATGAGCCGGTGCAGTGCCGGATACAGCGAGCCCTGCTCCACCTGCAACACACTGTCGGATGTGAATTCAATCGCTTTGGCGATGGCGTGGCCGTGCGCCGGCCCCATGAGCAATGTGCGCAGAATGAGCAAGTCCAGCGTGCCTTGCAGCAATTCAATCCGTTCGCGTTGTTCTTTAGTAGACATTCTAGGTGAGGATAACGAGCTTCCAGTAGAATGTCAAGGGGAGATAGTGCGCATTTGCTCAAGGTTTATGGCTTCTCATTCGGAGGCTCGGAAAATGGTTCGAAGCCCGCTGTTGCAACCATTGACGGAACTGCTGGACCAAAGTAGTCTAGGGTAGATTTGGATCCGGAGAAATGAAGCGCCCCATTGCCATCCTCGCGGTACTCGCTGCGATCGCCAGCGTTGCGCTGTCTGAATTCGGGGCGGCCCAACCCCAAGAAAATCTGGCTGCATGCTGCCAACAGAACGGCAAGCACATGTGCGCCGTGAGCACCCATGGGGCGGTTGCCAGGAACGCTTCCAAGGCCCCGCGACTCGCGGCCTTTTGTCCGCTTTGGGGTCAGACTCCGCGAATCGTGGCTACGCAAAGGCCAGTGCCGAACCTGAACCGGCCGGCAATTCTCTCCGCGTTGCAACGACAGGCGGAGGAACTCACAATCGCGCGTTGGGCTGCTCGTTCTGCGCCAATTCAAATCGTTTCGCTTCGCGGCCCTCCTTCACTTTCCTGATTCACGTCTAAGCCTGAATCACAGTTCAATTCAGTTCGATGGACTGTTTCCTGCGGACTCGATTCCGCTACACACCCCAGCATCGAAATCGTCTAAGGTCACGCACGGAAGGATCAGGCAAGAGAAAATTATGAGACTCATCACGAAATCTTCAAGGATCTCCCTGAGCGAGTCATTCCGAGGAGTCCGCCGAGGCGGGCTCGGAATGACATTCGGGGCGGTGTTTCGGCAGGTTGCGCGCGCAGGAAAACATCTCAGCATGATTGGCGCCGCGTTCGCCTTGCTTGTTCTCGGCGGATGTAACGGCGCGCCCAAGCATTACCAATTGGTGGGCACAGTGGTTTCGAAAAGCGTGGAGGACGGCCAACTCGTCGTGGATCACAAAGATATCCCCGGATTCATGATGGCGATGACCATGCCCTACACGTCGCACGATGCCGCGGGCCTGCAAGCCGTTCAGCCGGGGGACAAAATCACGGCGGATGTGGTGGTGGAATCGTCGAATCACTATTGGCTCGAACACATCGTCATCACGGATTCCAGCGGACGCGCCGCGGCGGCGGCGAATGAGCCGCACGAGCTGCAAGTGGGCGATCCCGTGCCCAGCGTTCCCTTCGTGAATCAGGACGGCAAATCGCTCGTCCTGACCGATTTCAAAGGCAAGGCCGTGCTGCTCACATTCATTTACACGCGCTGCCCGAATCCCGATTTTTGTCCGCGCATCAGCGGGCAGTTTGCGGCGGTGGAAAAAGAGCTGGCGAAGTCGCCGTCGGACTACGCGGGCACGCGTTTGCTGAGCGTCACACTCGATCCGACCTACGATACGCCGCCCGTGCTGCGCAAGTACGGCCTGGCGTATTTGAACAACAACGCGGCCGGTTTCGGCCACTGGGAATTCCTGGCGACCACGCCGGACGATTTGCAGCCTCTCGCGACGGAATTCGGATTGGAGTATTCCGTCGAAGACAATCAAATCGCGCACAGCATGAACACGATCTTGATCGGCGCCGACGGCAAAGTGGCGAAGCAGTGGCCCGGCAACGATTGGAAGACGGATGAAGTCGTGGCGGCGATGCGCCAAGCCAAAGTTTCGCGGTGAATCATCAAGGAGGAATCAAGAAGATGAATCGATATCGCAATCTCTTCGCGGCAGTGCTCGTAGTGATTATGGGACTGGCGGTAGCAAGGCTCTCGGCACAGGGAAGCAGCAACGACAGCGTGAAACACTACATGCTTACCGGCACAGTGCAATCGATCGACGTGAAGAATCACCAAGTTGTCGTGGACGGCGACGATGTACCCGGCTACATGGACGCCATGTCCATGCCCTACAGCGTGCCGGATGAGAAAGCGCTGAAGGCGCTGGCGGTGGGCGACAAAATTCGCGCCGACATCGTCGTGAAGGGCGATGACGCGCACCTGGAAAACATAAAGGTGACGGCGCATGCGAAGAACAAGTAGGCGGAACCTTCAGCGAAGTCTGCCACTCTGCGTGACTGTGGCGGCGATGTGGTTGGGCGGATGTTCACGATCCGGCCATCACGGCTCAGGGCAACCAACGGAGCAGCAGCTTCAAGGCAAGGAGATTTTCACTTCGAGTTGCGGGCCGTGCCACGAGACGAACGAGATCCCGCTGCCGACCAAGCCGCCGAAGCTCGACGGGCTTTTCCATAAGCCGACGCTGCCGAGCGGCGCGCCGGCCACCGACGATCAGGTGCGCAAGACGATCACGCAGGGCCGCGGCGTCATGCCGCCGTTCGGAGAGGCGCTCAAGAGCGAGGAGATTGACGCGGTCGTCGCGTACCTGCACACGCGATAAAGAAAGCCCCCAGGGCGTGCCGTGAGTGCGGCCGCAGCAAGGCCGGCGGCCCGGGAAAATCGATGACAAAGCGAACTTACTTCTTCGCGCTCCTGATACTTCTATGGGCCACGGTCGCGGGTTTGCGCGCCGAGATTTTCGGCACGGTGCGCGGGATCGTGCACGATCCGCAGCACCGGCCCATTCCCGACGCGAAAGTCGAATTGAAGTCCGCGACTTCGAGTTGGACACAAACCACGCAAACGAATCAGGACGGCGAATTCACGTTTAATCCCGTACCGCTTGGCGATTATGAAGTCACGGTCAGCAAGGCGGGATTTACGACGGCACAGCAAGACGTCTCTCTCGCCTCGGGCACTTCGCCGATCTTACATTTTCCCATGAGTCTTGCCGCCGTGGGCGCTTCGGCCACGGTCGTCGGCCAACCCGCGTCGTTGAGCGTGGACAACATGACTCCCATGAGCCTCGTCAATCGCACGGAGATCGAGCACACCCCCGGCGCGGACCAGACCAATAATCTCGCCATGATCACCGACTTCGTGCCCGCCGCCTACATGACGCACGACATGCTGCACATCCGTGGAGGACATCAGGTCACGTGGCTGGTGGATGGCGTGCCGATACCCAACGCCAACATTGCGAGCAGCCTCGGCCCGCAAATCAATCCCCGGGACATCGACGATCTGGAAACGCAGCGCGGCAGTTACGACGCCGAATACGGGGATCGCACGTACGGAATCTTCAATGTCGTGCCCAAGACCGGCTTCAGTGAGAATCAACAGGCGGAACTTGTGGCCACTGCCGGCAACTTCTTTCAGACCGACGACCAATTGAATTTCGGCAGCCACACCGATCGCTTCGCCTACTACGCCAGCGTGAATGGGAACCGCAGCGACCTTGGGCTTGAAACGCCGATCGGCCCCGATCTTCACGATGCCGACAACGGCGCGGGCGGCTTCGTCTCCTTCATCTACAACGCAACTCCCAAGGATCAATTCCGCCTCGTTTCGCAATTGCGCCGCGATTACTATCAAGTCCCCAACACGCAGGCGCAGCAAGCGGCCTGCACGAATGTGGAAATCGGGAATGACGATCTCTGTCTCGATCGCGACGGCGAAAGCGAACTCGACTCCTTCGTGAATTTCACCTGGGTCCGCACGTTTAATGCGAATACGGTGCTCACCGTTTCGCCCTTCTACCATCACAACTCTTCCGATTACGGCAGCTCGCCGAATGATTTCCCGAACGCGACCACCGACGACGCTTCCACGAATTACGCGGGCGGGCAAATCACCCTGAGCGCGATCGCCGCCAGAAACAATATCGAAGGCGGCGTGTATGCCTACGGGGAGCACGAAAATCAGCTCTTCGGCGTGATTTTCAACGACGAAAGCTTCAGCAATTTCTCCGAGCGGGACATCGCCTCGGGCGACGTGGACGCGGTCTTCGTGAACGACAAATTCAGCGCGACTTCCTGGCTGACTTTGATCGGGGGCCTCCGGCAAACGCATTTCGCCGGCGGCGTCACGGAAAATGCCACGAGTCCGCGAATCGGGGTCGTCTTGAAAGTGCCGAAATTGAATTGGGTGTTTCGCGCATTCTATGGCCATTACTATCAGGAACCGCCGCTGCTCTCGATTTCGGGTCCGCTCGTTACCTTCGCGACGAGCCAGGACCTCGGCTTCATTCCCCTGCGCGGCGAACGCGACGAAGAGCACCAGTTCGGCGTCACGATTCCCTTTCGCGGCTGGAATCTCGATGCCGATAATTTCCAGACGCGCGCGAAGAATTTCTTCGATCACAATAACGTCGGCAACTCAAACATTTTCATCCCCATCACCGTGGACGGCGCGCTCGTGCAGACCTGGGAACTCACGCTGCGTTCGCCGCGCCTCTGGAACCGCGGACAATTTCACCTCGCTTACTCCAATCAAATCGCGCAAGGCCGCGGTGCGATCACGGGCGGCCTCACCGATTTCTCGCCGCCCGGCGGGTACTTCCCGCTCGATCACGACCAGAGAAACACGCTCAATACCGGCTTCGAATTGAACTTGCCGTGGAGGGCCTACGCCTCGACGAATGTCTACTACGGCTCGGGATTTGTGGACGGGAACGCCAGCGATTCCACTGTGGTTCCCCCTCTGATCCTCTATCTGCCGCAACACACGACCTTTGACATCTCGCTCGGCAAGGATTTCGGAGAAAATCTAACAATCTCCGGGACGGTTCTGAACGTAGCCAATCGCCATCTGCTCATCGACAACAGCCTCACCTTCGGCGGCACGCACTACAACAACCCGCGCGAGATGTATCTTGAGGTCCGCTATCGCTTTCATTACAAGCACTGAGCGCGCCGCACCCGGGCAGGCGTCCGAAAACACCATCCAAAAACTTCTTGCGGCCCCGCACCCCGCATGATAGCGTGAGCGAATAAAAAGCGAACTACGCGGAGGCTCCTCAATGTCCGAATCCCTGGCGGTGCGCGCGGCGCGAAACAGCTCCCTCGCGCGCGTGGAAGAGATCGTGACCCGCCTCGCCGAGCGCGACCGCACCGGCGAAGTCCTCACTGCGGTGCGCCACATTCCCGCGCGCGCTGCGCAGTTCGCGCCGATGCCCGAATGGGTGCGCCCGGAATTGGCCGCGGCGTACGCGGCTAAGGGCGTCACGCAACTCTATACGCACCAAGCCGCCGCCGCCGAAGCTGTGCGGGCGGGTCGAAACGCCGTCGTCGTCACGCCCACCGCATCGGGAAAAACGATTTGCTACAACCTGCCCGTACTCAACGCGGTGCTCGAAAATCCGGACACACGCGCGCTCTATCTCTTCCCCACCAAAGCGCTGGCTCAGGATCAGCTCGCCGAATTGCAGGATCTCGCCGCGCACCTCAACGATGGCTTCGGCGTCTTCACTTACGACGGCGACACTCCCACCGACGCGCGCCGCGCCATTCGCGAACGCGGCCACATCGTTCTCAGCAATCCGGACATGCTGCACACCGGCATCTTGCCGCACCACACACGTTGGACGCGCCTCTTTGAGAATTTGCGCTACGTCGTGCTCGACGAGCTGCACACCTATCGCGGCGTCTTCGGCAGCCATCTCGCGAATGTGCTGCGGCGTTTGCGGCGAATTGCGGAATTTTACGGATCGCACATTCAGTTCGTTTGCTCGTCGGCGACGATTGCGAATCCGCGCGAACTCGCTGAACGACTGACCGCGGCTTCGTTCGAGGCCATAGAAGAAAATGGCGCGCCGTCCGCCGCGAAAACTTTCGTCTTCTACAATCCGCCGGTGGTGAATCGCAATCTCGGGATTCGCCGGAGTTACATCAACGAAACTTCGCGCGTGGCGCAGGAATTTCTGAAGCACGATCTGCAAACGATCGTTTTCGCGAATAGCCGGCTGCACACGGAAGTTCTGCTCACCTATCTACAGCAGGCGTTTCCCGCACCCATTGGACAGCCCCAACCGATTCGCGGCTATCGCGGCGGTTATCTTCCCGGCGAACGGCGGGAGATCGAACGCGGCTTGCGCGACGGCCGGATTCGCGGCGTCGTCTCCACCAACGCGCTCGAGCTCGGAATCGATATCGGCTCGCTCGATGCCGCCGTGATGGCGGGCTATCCCGGCACGATTGCCTCCACGTGGCAACGCTCGGGGCGCGCCGGCCGTCGCGCGGGCAGCTCCTGCGCCGTTCTGGTGGCGTCGTCCGCGCCGCTCGATCAATTCATCGTCAAGCATCCCGATTATTTTTTCGGACGCGCCCCCGAGCACGCTTACGTTCAGCCGGACAATCTCGAAATTCTCGTGAATCATCTGAAGTGCGCCGCATTCGAGTTGCCGCTCTCGCCGAAGGAGCGATTCGGCGGCGTGGATTTGCCCGCTCTATGCGAGCGCCTGGCGGAAGCCGGATATTTGCATCGCGCGGGCGAGCACTGGCATTGGACGCAGGAGGCTTATCCCGCGGACGCCGTCAGCCTGCGCGCCGTCACTTCGGACAATTTCGTGATCGTGGACATCACCGAGGAGCCGGAAGTGATCGGCGAAGTGGATTTCTCGAGCGCGCTCACCGCCGTGCATCCCAAGGCGATCTATTTGCACCAGGGACAGCAGTATCACGTCGAACGGCTGGATTTCGCGGAGCGCAAGGCCTACGTCAAGCGCGTGGACGTGGACTATTACACGGACGCGATTCGCTACACGCAGGTGCGCGTGCTCGAATCCACGCGCGAAGAAAGAATCGTGGACAACGCCACCGGGGCCGACCGTCAGGCCAGTCGGTCGCACGGCGACGTGCAAGTCCGCTCGCAGGTGATCGGCTTCAAGAAAATAAAATTCTTCACCAACGAAAATGTCGGCGCGGGCGATCTCCAATTGCCCGAAAACGAGATGCACACCACATCGTTCTGGCTCACGCTCGAACGCCCGCTCGTGGAATCGCTGCCCTTCTCCATCAGCGAGCGGCAGAGCGGGATGTTCGGCCTGCTCTACGCGCTGGAGTCGATTGCCACGCTGCTGTTGATGTGCGACGGGCGCGACCTCGGCACCGCCATCGGCGAGCGCCCGCCTTCACCCGGGCTCGATCTCCCCGCCGAAGAAGCCATCACTCTCGAA
>Ga0209517_10005938_pt1 | contig 15323 bp, 16 predicted proteins | sample PeaSoiMetSII2010_FD_187695 | JGI IMG/M metagenome (GOLD analysis project Ga0209517, IMG submission 187695) | Peat soil microbial communities from Weissenstadt, Germany - SII-2010 (SPAdes) (version 2) | ecosystem: Environmental > Terrestrial > Soil > Wetlands > Peat | place: Germany... | reverse complement strand
TCTCGCGCATTGCACACCCGCCCCGACGAAATACAAAAATGGATCGACCTGGGTTGGCTCAAGTCGCGCGCTCTCACCACTGCCGGAACGAAAGCTAGCATCATTCATGCCGATGATTTCTGCGAATTCGTCAAGGAGCATGGGCGTGCCGTCGCGAGCCGCCGGCTTACCTACGAGGCCCTTTGGTTCGTTCAGAACTACGTGTTTCCGCCAAGCCACGCAGAACTGCTGTCGGTGAGAGGAACATACAAAAGGCACGATGCAGGCGATGAGACAGACGCGAACACGGAGTCTCAATCGGCCTGCGGTTCCGAAGAAGACGGCGGGCAGGAAGGTTAGGGTTCGTGATGTCAGCAGCAAAGGAAATTTTGATCGTCGGGCACAGCAACGAGCATTCCCTGAACGCAAGCAAGGAAGCGGGGAGCAACGGGTCAGGAGACGCAAACGGCACGCGTGCCGCGGGCGCGGATAGCCCTCCAGCAGTGAGGCGACGTCTGCCGGACGAGCGCCACAGCTTGACCCATCACTTCTCTGTGGGCGGGCAGGAAGGCTACGTCACCGTTGGTTTATACGAGGATGGTCTGCCAGGCGAACTGTTCATCAGGATGGCCAAGGAAGGCTCGACGGTTTCCGGGCTCATGGATTCTTTCGCAACAGCAGTGTCCCTGGCGCTGCAGTATGGCGTCCCGTTGCAGGTTCTGTGCGACAAGTTCAACCACACGCGATTTGAGCCAAGCGGTTGGTCCGGCAATCCAAAGATTGGCTACGCCAAGTCACTTATGGACTATTTATTCCGCTGGCTCGAACTGCGCTTCCTGAAAGGTGAGCAGGGACTTCTGTTTGAATTGCCCAAGCCGGCCCAACCGCAGCGTGAGGTGACCAGCGTAGTCGAGGGCTTGGGGCAGGTCGTGGAGTTGGGAGACGCGCCTCCGTGCCAATTCTGCGGCTCACTGATGGTGAGGAACGGCTCCTGCTATCGGTGTATGACCTGTGGCAGCACGAGCGGTTGCTCATAAATTGACGAACTGGAGTACGACATGGCAAAGAGTGTGAACAAGGTGATCCTGGTGGGGAACGTTGGACAGGATCCTGAGGTCAAGTACACGGCCAGTGGGGTTCCTGTCGCCAAAGTCAGTCTCGCCACTAACGAAAGATTCAAAGACCGCAACGACGAATGGCAAGAGCGGACCGAGTGGCACAGCATCGTGGCCTGGCAGCGTTTGGCGGAGATCGTTGGGGAATACGTTGCCAAAGGCTCGAAACTCTACGTCGAGGGCAAGCTGCAGACATCGACTTGGGAAGACAAGCAGAGTGGGGAAAGGAAATACCGAACGGAGATCGTCGCCAAGGACATTGTTTTGCTAGGGCTGCGGGACAGCGGAGATGAAAGAACCCCTGAGAGGTCCGGCGGCGAAGCTAACGCGGCGCCGGCCTTTGCAGGAGTTGCAGATTCCGAGATTCCCTTCTGAAGTGGGGTGTCTCAGCGCACAGCCATTTATCCTCGCAGGGCGAGTAATCGCGACAGATCTTGAGCGAACCTCTGAATGGTGGATCCATCTTCGGCGCCGTGGTCCGGGTTAATTTCCGTCAGAGTCAATCCAGCAAACTTGGGGCTCTTAAGCAAAACCTCCAACAACTCCAGCGTATGGCTGATTGACAGCCCCTTGTTTTTCGAATAGTTCTCCGCCAGCGGCAGATCGTTAAAATCAATCACATCGACATCCAAGTGCACGAGAAGCCGCTCAAACTTCGTCGCCCATTTGGATAGGATCGTGTCTGCACACCTGACGGGGGACTGAGCGACATCGGCTAGATGCGACGTGGCGATCGCACGATCCCGGATGGCACCGCGCTCCCACTCTGTTGCGCTGTCTGGATCGAATCCAACGAGATGAACCTGCGCCGGGGAAATCAAAGGATAGCGCGGTCCACAGCGTGCCAGTTGGGGAATGGCCCCATTCAAGCCCAACATATGCGCCACTCCCATCCAGTCGAGCGCGCCATCTGCGGTGGACGCGGGAGTATTCATGTCAGCGTGCAGGTCCACATAGATCAGGCCCAGGCTCTCGCACTTCCTCAGATTCGCCGCTACCACCCCGAACTCGACAGTGCAATTTCCTCCGATCACAACGGGAACATGTCGTTGACTGACTGCTTCCGATAAATGAGCATCGGTCTCTTGGACGCAGGCAGTGACTGCCTCCCAGTGCTGCGCCAGCGGATTCTGTCTATCTGGATGCCAGCGCCGCACGGAAAGATCGCCGTAATCTACAACCGTGAGACCTTCCTTCCGAAGCATTTCCGGGAAGCCCTCGTCTCGGAAGGCTTGAGGCGCCTTCTCTTGTCCGGGGCTGTACGACCCGAGGCTGGTAGGAACTCCGACATAAGCGATTGTCCGGCCCATAGTGATCTCTCCACAGAATTCTCACGGCATAGCAACCATCATATGTGTTGTTACAGGTTACATAGAGTTCCTCACCGATCACCCACTTTGCTCAAGACGCCATTCGCTGCCAGAATCCCACCTTTATTGCCTTAGCCATTTCGTGCACGGTACTGCTAGTCTTCGCCAAATTTCCAAGAAGTCATAAGTTCTCATTTGTGGGAAGGCAACACGGTCCAGATTGCGGGATCCTCGGTCCCAAGCACCCACGAACAAAAGCCCTGCAAGTTGTGATCGCGGGCTAAATTCAGGCGCTCCTGGAATCCACGCTTGTCGGTGTAGAAAACCCACTCCCGAGTATCGTCCCGGTAGAAGTAGAACCAGGCGACGCGATCGACCGAGTCCCACTCGGGGTGCGGGTGATAGGCGGCCACATATTGGTCGACTTCCTGCTGCCCGATGTATTCGGCGGTCGGGTTCGGTTTCTCATCCTTGCCGGGGTCCCCGGCAAACCAGTGATATCCATAAACCGGAATGCCTAGCGACAGTTTTTCTTTGGGAACCAATTGCAGAGCGTATTCCAGCTGTTGCACCGTCCACGGATAACCCGCGACCGGGCCGGGTGCTGTCCATCGCGTGTTTTGATCGTAGGTCATCAAGCAAATCAGGTCGGCTGCCTGGGCCAGGGCCTTCAGATCATAGGCGCCGCGCCAGTTGGCATAGAGCCAGTGAGCGTAGCTGCTCTTCCCCGGAGCGCCGGGAGCGTTGGGCACGGTGGCGATGGTAAGTTGCAAGCCCTGCTTGTGGAGCGCGGCCGCGGTTTCCGAAACCAGGTCCGAGAGAAGATCGCGGTCGGTCCACTGCACATTCTCGAAATCGATTTGAAAGCCGCTGTATCCGTTTTTCTTGCACTCGCCGAGAATCGAGTCGACGAATGCCTTGCGCGCCGCCGGAGTCGTGAAAAGTTTGTGCAGTTCAGCTTGCACGGTGGTAGCAACGATGGGCATGACCGGCACATGGTGCTGCGCCGCTGTCTGCAGCACGTACGGATTCGGTCCGCCCCAAATGAGTCCGTCGCCGTCAACGCGATACCAGGCGGGCACGAGAATGTCGATTTTGTCCGCGTGCTCGATGAACGACTTCACGGAGTTAGGGCTGTCCGTCATGTAGAAGAGCGCCTTGGGCTGCGCTGCGGCCATGATCGCGCTCACGAAGAGAAAAAGAATGACGCGCTTCATCGGATAACTCCTGACAGTTGCATTTGAATCTTCAGGGCTTCGTGTACGAGGACGAGTGTGTCTGTATCGGGCTTCTCGATAGGCGTTCATGGCAACGCATGGCGTTGGGTGATTGACTTCAAGCACAAAAGCCTGCCGCATACTCGCAGCGGGCTCCGTTGGCTCTAAGCAGTCTTCTTCTTCTGCGCCTTTACCTTCGCCCACCTCGCACGCTGAGCGGCTGCGATTCTCTTTCTGCCTGCTGCTGATATTGTGCGCTTTGGTTTCACCGTCCCCGCATGGATATTGGCAGTTCTCTTTGCCCATCGCGCTTTCTGCGCGAGGCTTATCCGCTTACGAGCCGAGGCTGACATGGTGTGCCTCGGTTTCGTGTAGGAATTCCCGCCGTTCAACTTGCCCAGAACTGAAAGAGCCGCGTCAACATGTCTGAGCTGATCTACCAGATTCGTTCTCACTACCTTCAATTCCGATACAAAGGACGCCAGTCCCTTTAGATTTGCCATGAATTCCCCCTCAGCAAGGGATTCTAATTGATCGGCTGTTTCCTGAGCGACTGGTGTAACCGTCACATATTGCTGAGTGACAGGATTGGGCTGCTCGGAGGCTGGGCCACCCACCTGCGAAGTTTGGGCTGTGGGACGGCGTCTAAGGGCATACTCTAGCCGTCGCGGTTTAATGAAAGGGGTTCAAGGCAAGAAAGATCTGCCCAGCGGCCTGAATCCGCGCCCTTTCAAAACCGAGTCGCAGGTAGAGTTTTTCCGCAGTCTGCTAGGAGAAACGCGGTCAGCTAGAGATCCAGATCGGCAAAAGCAAAGTGATCGCGAACCACCGTCACTCCCACTGAAACCGACAGGGCAGCATTCAGCATGGGCCCTGCGTATACAAATGAGTGGAACTCCCCGCGTTCACCGCAGGGATCCGCTCCATCGGGTAGCGCCGAAAGAAACGTCTGATCGAACTCGTGGCCCACGAAGGCTTGCTCGAGTTTTCTTGTGTCGATACAAGTCAACTTCGCTCGGACTCCGGACGCGATCATCTCCTGTGCCAGATCCCGCGTCGGCAGCCCCCACACGGGGAATATCGGTTCTAGTCCCGTGCCTTTCATTTGCCTTTCCCGGTAGGCACGTACATCCTCGAGGAACAGATCGCCAAACGCGACCCCTTCGATTCCCTCGGAGACTGCCTTGGCACAGGTTTGCGCCATCAGCGATTCATACTGTTCATTGGAACATGGCCAAGGCAACGGAACAGCCCAGAGCGGAAGTCCGGCAGCCGCAGCTTGCTGCTCGACCAGTTCGCGTCTGACCGCATGCATGGCAACGCGGCCTGCGGCTTCGTTGAAAGTGGTCAGCAGTCCTGCGACTTCATACTCTGCGCGCTGGCGGAGAACATGAAGACTCCATGCACTGTCTTTGCCGCTGCTCCACGAGAGAAGAATGCGCTTCATGACCGTCTCTCCGTTTCTGGGGAAGCGGGGAAGGCGGGAATTGTACCGCCGGCGCGAAAAAGGGTGCAGGCCCAAGAGTTCGGGGACATGGGGGAAGGGCTTTACGTATCTATATCCCAGAGCCTTACTCCACGCGAGGAGGGCACCGCACCCGAAGCCATGGTATATGTCTCCCGCTCCACTGGGCGGGTAGCGAGATTATTGTTTACGAAAACCGAACGAACAAGAGGTGAGAAGAAAAATTCTGTGACGGATTTAAGCGGCAGAGGCCAGATAAGCTTCAACGCACTCCTCGCACTGTCTATATCCGCCCGTGCCGTTCCGCCGCTCACTCTGTGGTATATCGCGGGCTGCGCGACACTGATCATCGTCGTGATAAGTGCGCTTTTTGATCGGTTTCTTGGTCTCCTTAACGGAGTAGTACTCCGGCACTTTCGCCATTGGTCTGATCTCCTGCCCAATAGAACGAAAGTCGCGCCTGCTTTCATTCACTATTTTTTACAAGGGGGTTCCCTCGCGCTTCCTGCGAGCGGCCGAGCTGGCCAGACCATTGGCCTCAGTGTTGTACTCGCGACGAACATGGGAGATCGAGAAATCGAGCGACCGCGCCAGTTTTCGGCAGATCCAATTCAGGGAATAGAGCCGCGGACTGCGGCAGCTGTACTCGCCACTCATCTGCCGGACCACTACTTCGGAATCTGAAAACACGTGAAGTGTCTTGGCCTTAAGCCCCAGGGCACATTGTAGCGCCTCCAGCAGAGCAAGGTACTCGGCGACATTATTGTCCTGGTGTCCGATCCATTTGGCGATTCTGATTGTGCCGTCGGTGGGGCCGTCAATGACCACTCCAATGCCAGACGGGCCCGGATTCCCGAGAGAGCCGCCATCGATGTAAGCCACGAGACCTGACATTCGGTTGGTAAGCTGCTAACCACCATGCGTGAATAATTTTCCGGCGTCAAGATGCTTTAGTGGTTCTACTATTGGCTACCTGCAGTCGCCGCACCTTCGAGCACTTGTGGATGTTCCTGTGCAAAAGTGGAAAGAATTTAATCTCCCATTCATTAAGCGATAATGATTCAATGGGTTGCGTTTATGGATTTTGATCCGTCGCAGCAGGCAGATTGCACTGAAAACGGGCGTTGACAATCTTCGAGCAACTCTCTAAGGTTGCTCGCGTCGACGGCTGAAAGGGTTGGCTTAAATAAACCTTTGCCAGTCCGAAGTAGGCTGAGTGATCAGCTCGACGGGGCAACCCGAAGAGCAGCCAGACCTGAAAAAACCGACGGCTCTGCGAGGAGTAGTTGGGGTTTGGGACCGCGAAAGCGGTGATCGCATCAAGGGCTGTGACGGTGCATGTCTCCACGCTGTTAGCTTCCTCGCAGGAGCTGATGGCTAGAGCATAACCGATGTCACAGCCTTTACCTTTTCCCCCCAGCGTTCTTAGTGCCGCAAAGCTGGTCTCCCAGAAAAACATTCTTCCCCCCGTACGCCCTTTTCAGCAGCAATTGTGAAAGACCATTGCAAGAGGTGATCCGCCACGGGGGCGGCAATCGCCCGACTCGTTCATTGAGAGTCCTGAAACGCCTGACGTTGTCGTGCGATTGAGGGCCATCCCCACTGTCAAGCGGGGATTTGACACAGCTTGCCGTCCATGGGCCTTTAACCGGTTCTGCACGAGAAGTGGTTGCCTGGCCGCTTTGTACAATATAGGAGACATGGCGGTCAGGATCGAGATGCAGAATACGGGCGATCCCCGAGCTCGCGGGGAGATTGTAGTTGTCATTGAACACGTGCTGAGTGACCGGCCTGGGGAGTGGCGTGTGTCGATTGTTGGGTCCCGCGCAAATGAGGATTGGGAGATGAAGGTCGAGGGTCCCAACGGTTTTGAGCGCTCGTACACGTTGATGGGAAGTGCGGGAGAGCACGCGCCCGTGGCGATAGGGAAGTTGCTCGTTAAGCTGCTGCCGGCAAGCAGGTCATGATCTGCCGTGCCGGTTTGCATCCTCTCCAAACCGGTGCAGACATCAGGACCTATCAGGAATAAGCTAGGTTCATTTTCCGAGAGCTGGAACCGGAAATGCGGAAGATTCCGAATTCGAGGCGTCGTCTCGACGAGCACATTTTACGAGCGCTGAACAAGATCAGGAAACCGAGTACCGCGGAAGAAATCACCGAGTTGCTCAATCGTGACCTGGAGCCTGAAGACCGGCCCTTCCAGACAAAAGAAATCGCAGAGTGGTTGCGGAATGCCGGGGACACTGCGTTGACACTCTATTGGTCAAGAACTCGTCCCCGCAGGTAGCCCTTCGGGGGTGTCACGGGCCTGATAGTCGAAGTTGCCGCCGCCCTGGTTGCCATCGTAAGCGGCGGCCGAGGCACCTGCCCAACCCTTGCGAGGGATCGGCACGCGAAGAGCCGAGAAGCACAGGGTCTCCCCGGACGTTGTTCTGTTTCATTTGTTCCGCCTGGCCGCCTTCCATCTTGCCCAACGTGCATGCCGAGCTGCGGCGCTTCGCTTGCGCGCCTAAAATATTTTTCTCGCCGATTCGTCTACTACTGTAGAGGGACGAGGCGCCGAGCAAACAATAGACGACGCAACAGGACCAGCACATCTCCGAGGCGATTGAGCGGGGGAAGCCCCGGGCCTCGCAACTTCATGCGTAGGAACCATCAGATTTCACAGACCGGAGAACGTAGAGATGAGAATGACTTCAATTGAGAAGCATTTCGTCAATAGTCCGGAGCATACACTCGAAGTCGCACATCACGCTCAACAACTGCTGGACCGGATCGATATCAAGCCTTCGTGGCGGTATCTGGATGTCGGCTGCGGCGTTGGCGCGGCGGCATCGGAAATTGCCAAAAGATCCGGCTTGGACGTAACCGGAATCGATGTCGATCCTGGACAAATTGAGGCAGCTCGAGCCGGCTCGGCGCACCCGCACCTCCACTTCATGGTGATGGACGCGACAAAATTGCAGTTTCATGATGCTGAATTCGACATTGTGGCGACCAGCATGGTCACTCATCACATGCCGCGTTGGGAACCAGCTTTCTCCGAAATGATTCGCGTGTTGCGCCCCGGAGGATATTTGCTCTATACCGACTTCATGTTCCCGTCTTGGTTGGCGCCCGTTGGTCGTCGCCTCATCCCTTTTGTCGGGATTCCTTCGCGGAAGCGGGCCGAGTCTCTCGCCTCGAATGCAGGCTTGACCAAAGTCCATCAGTCGCGCGCGGGTTTGCGATTCGCCTTCGTCTGGCTGAAGAATAACGTGGAAAGCTCTTCCTCCTCGTATTGATGTTCGCTTTATATTCGCCTATAATAGAACGACTTCGGGCGGCGCCGGGCGCGAGCGAATGCAGGGAGACATGAAATCATGCTGACCGTAACTGTTCAAGACTTGAGCGAAGTGGTGATCCTGCGATGTCTGGGTAGAATTGTGCGCGGCGATGAGACCGCCATTTTGTGCCCGGCTATGCAGCAGGAGGGGCGGAATATCGTTCTTGACCTGGCCCAGGTTGATGCAATCGACGATGCGGGAATCGGAGCTTTAGTTTCGCTACAAGCGGCTGGTGTTTATCTCAAACTAGTGAACCCCACCCGGCAAGTACGAGAAATGTTGAAGGTCACCAAACTGGACTCCATCTTCGAGATCTGCGAATCTCAATCGCCTGCCGAGACAACCGAATCAACGCGGGCAGGAATACCGGACTTCACGTACCTTTAGTGCTCTCGGCTTTCAGCGACCAAGCCACCCGCTCCGCCACAAAGGCGGCGAACCGCCCAATGTCCATGTCGATGCTCGCACGATCCAGCGCGCTTAGATAGGCATTGCGGTCCTCAACTCGGATGACCGTCCACGGATAACCGCCCGAGGCCAGCATCACGTTCATCAGAAAGCGGGCCATGCGCCCGTTGCCGTCCGGATACGGATGGATATAGCCAAACAGCCAGTGTCCGAGCACAGCACGCACGCTTGGCTCCGTCTCTTTTTCAAGCAGATCGAACAGCGCCGGCATGGCGTCCCGCACTGCCTCCCATCGCGGCGGCACATAGCGCGAGGTGCGCAGATACACTGCTTCATTCCTGTAGCCGGCCAGTGCCCCAGCCGGAATCAGACCCGCCGCAACACAAGGCTGGAACAGCTCGCGGTACCAGTCCTTGTGTGCCGTGCGGACCAGCGTACCGGGATTGGCCCCACCGAGCACGTCTGCGACCGTCCCTTTCACGAGTTGGAACGCCTGCCAGTAGCCGCGTGCGGCCAGCGCATCGCGGTTCTTGCGATCGTCATCGTGATGATCAGGATCCCAGTCTCCCTGCCGCACCCGCTCAATCAAAGCCGGAGTGACAGAGTAGCCTTCAATCGACAGAGAATGATAGGCGTCGTGCTGGTAGATTTCGTCGACGAAGCGCAGATATGCATCTTTGTTCTGTGGCAGGCCCGGCGCTTTCGGAAACGCATCGATAACGCTTTGGCGCATCGATTCCCACATGGCTTGCAGGCGCCCGACAATGGGCGCCGTCGTGGGGCGCAACTCGCCGAACTTCTGCTGGGGCGCAAAGGGATCGCTTTCTCGCACGTCGTAGCCAGCCCCCTTCATTGTCTTGAGGATCTCGTCAGCAATTTCAGGGCGGCCGATGCGGCGAAACGCCGCCGCAAGTTGACCGGCTTTCTTGGAGTGGCCGCCGTTCAGAAGGAGGCGGAGCACATCTGATGAATCAGCTATGCTGGCCAGCACAACCTGCGTCTCAACCGGATTGCGGAGGAAGAAAGCTTCCGGGACCCTGACCAGCGCGGCTGCGGGAGAGAAAAGACGCAGCCCGTCCCTTACAGCCAAGTCTGCCGCAAGCGGCATCTGTGCCTGCTTCAGGTCATAAAGGGACGTGCCAAAGAGCAGGTTCATCGTGTGGTTGGTGCCCCTGGGACTGTAGACCACCACCTGGGTCGGAATGACCGTGTTCTCCGCATGCAGAAAAAGAGACTGCTCAGGAGAGAGGTGCCACTCATCGTCAAAGCGGTCGATCGAGTAGCGCGCGCAGAATTCCCAGAACGAGGCATACCACGGTGTGCTGTCCCCCGCACGGGCACTGGGGCTGGAGGAGATTACCCAACCCTTCATCACTTCCTGTAAGAACCCATTCTGCAGCAACCGCTCCCGATGGATTCGGCTCAGCTCCTTTGACTGGAAGACTCGCCGTCCCCTCTTTTGGAGTTCTTGAAGCGCGGCGAGCGATTCCGCCAGTTTCTCATTCGGATTAGGCATGTGACACCTGGATGCCCCCTTCGGGTGATTACAAGCTGATTGTGTCGTCCAAATACAAGCATATCATGTTGTCCAGATACAAGCCAGTAGTGTCGTTAATTTACAAGCCTATTGTGTTGTACAAGTGCAAGCCTATTGCGAATAACTATTACTATGTCTTTTATAAACAATGTCTTGAACGGAATACGTTCGGCGGGACCGATTCCCAAGAACCATGCGAATTCTAGCGCATTCTTGCAACCCATTATTGAGGGCGGTTGTGTTAAAAGAACACTGCCTCAATTGCCGCCACCTCCGCAGTCGTTGCCGTCGTCGCCATCACCGTCATCGCTGCCGCCCGTGGCCGTCCACCTGGCGCGCCTCCTCTTCCTGACGCGGCCAACAACAATCGTCCCAAAGCACAGGCACCGAGACGACGATCACGACGACCGACATCTTTGCTCAAAACATTCGCCGCTCACCGGCTGCTGCTATCGCTTCGAGCGGTCGTCCGACTCACCCACAAAAGATTGAACAAAAGATCTTGCTGGAGATATCCCATGAGACTCCGTCGCAATGAATACTGCCCCATCCACAGATCGCTCCGCTGTTGCGGTCGGGAACCAACGCATTATGCGCGCAGATTACAGCCTGGTGTTCGACGCATCGATGATCCGCACCATCCGAGGGGATATCGGGAACTCCGGTCCCCCGCTGAAATGCGAAAGCTGCTGAACCGCAAGATTGTCGAGCAGGACAGGAAATGCGCCATCTGCCACGAAGAGTTCACGGATTACAACGACGTCGTACCAGACCACAGGAATCCCAAAGGGATGGGAGGAGCGTGGAGGGATGATCACCCAGATAACATCCAAGCAACGCATTTCTGGTGCAATGGAGAGAAAGGTTCGAGCAGAGTGGAGGATTGAGCCTTGCACCTGCGCACTATCTTTGGCAAGCTCAGTTTGGAATCGACCAGGTCACTGATCAATTGTTGCGCCGCGGAATGAGCTGAGAGCTTCTCGCCGGGCGCTGAAGGCACCAGCTTCGATCCAGTCCACTACCCCACCGCGGATTAAAGTCGCTGCGATGTCGCCGACCGCTAGACTCGTGGTCATTCCGAAACCACCGAGACCCGAAACGTGGAACAGGCCGTCGATGTCTGGATCCCATCCGATCACGGGTAGCCGGTCCGGCGCAAAGGTACGAAGGCACGCCCAGCTGCGACGTAGGGTAATGTTTGCCAGTCCGGGAGCGTGCTTCAAAAGCTTATCCACAAGAAGATCCTCGGCATCGGGATCAACCTCAGGTATTTCGGGCGGACGCTCGGTCTCATCGCAGGGACAAAGAAGCAGGCCTGCTCCTTCCGGCCTCACGTAGTATCCGACGTCGAGATCCCACACGAGCGGAGCGTCATGAGGAAGTAGTCCCGTGTCGCCCGAGACAAACAGGTGTCGACGAAGGCGTTTCAGCGGGAGTGGAGCGGACAGGCGGCCAAGATACCCGGCCCAAGCGCCTGCGGCATCGACGACGATGCGAGCATCAACTTCGCCACGCGGCGTCCGGACCCCGCGCACGACCGATCCGTCGAGGATCAAGGATTCACAGGGGCAGTCGGTGATGACCTCAAGGCCGGCGTTCCTAGCCTCCGCTAGCAAATCACTCAGCAGGGCGTGGATATCAACGATTCCGTCGGTGGGGCAGAAGAGCGTGTGGTCAAACTCAAACCTGCTCAGAAACGGGAAGCGTTGCCGGGCCTTGGCAGCCGGCAGTAGTTCGGAGGGCACGCAGTGTTCGCGCAGTTGCGTAAGCCATCCGGCGGCTCGGTCTGGCTCTCCGTGAATCAGGTACAGGCCTCCGGTCTGGCGCAGAACCGGACATCCAGCAACGGTCGTTGCGCGGAGCCGCCGAACGCCTTCAATGGCTAGCTTCAGAAGGACGGGATCCGCCTCGAGTTGGCGCGCCATGGCCGCGTTGCGCCCGGAGGCGTGGCTTCCGGGCAGGAGTTCCCGTTCGAGAACCAAACCGCTCGTCACCCCGGTTCGTGTCAGAGCCGCGGCAACTGAGGCACCCGCGAAGCCGGCGCCGACGACGACCACGTCGACTTCAGATGGAAGACGGCCGGGGAGTGCCATAGCATCAGTATATTCGGAGGGCGCACCGCCAACCCCGGAAGGCGTGGCCGTGGCGCGACAGAGCACGCCTTCGGGAATCATGACATGCAAGTAGTCTGTTGGTGGCGCAACGGAAAAAGGGTTGGCGCCAAGGGGGCGACTGACGGCCGATTAGGCATGAAATAAGAACTTACGACTGCAATCTCTCCCACTGCAGTACCTGTTCACGGAGCGTATTCGAACTGTTCGTCATACGATCCGTTTCCTCGTTCACCAGCGCATAGCGAATCATCTCGGAGTTCGCCGAACGTACCAGGCGATGATGATCCTCGCGAAGATCGGGCAGGTCCCGGACAAACACCTTTTCTCCTCGCAGCGCCGCCGCCAGCAGCTCGAGAGTCCTTTCCACGTCGCGCGCGAAGTCTAGAAACTCCTCGCGCACTGGCTCGGCTCCAACTGGCACCGCTTCCAATGCCATGATGGCGCGCACAAAACGATACGAGTTCGCGAGCATTGCCGTCAGCAGATCGATCTGCTCCGGGCGGGTACCTGGCTCCGCCCGCAGTCGGTCCGCGGAGGCCTCCATGTTCGATCGCGCCAGCCGCGCCGCCAGACGCACGCGATTCAACTCGGCCTCATTCCGCGAATCGCCTTGCAGGTGTGCTTCCGCCACAGCATGAAAGTACGCTCGATAGGCCTCCAGCATCTGCGCCAGCACCTGCCCAACCCGGGTCCGTTCCCACGTGGGCCACACCAGATACGCGGCCAGCGCAATGAGGCCGCCGAGGCATGTCATTTCTCCGCGTGCCAGGATGACTGCCTTGGGGGACACTCCGGTGAACGCAACCATCACCACAATGAGGGCGCTGACCGCGATCGTGAACACGCCATAATTTGCCGCTCCCGCCCATCGCAGCAGAAACACGAATATGCCGACCAGAACCACTTTCAGACCAATGCCCGGCGGAAAAAAGTGAAAGAGCCCAGTCGCCAACAGCAAGCCCAGGATCGTGCCGCCAATCCGCAGCAGACCGCGGCTGAAAGTCGCGGCGAACTCCTGCTTCAGCACCAGCACGATCGTCATCGCCAGCCAATAGGACCGACCGTTGTGGAGCTGATGAGCCACCACTTCTCCGATGGCCAGGCACAACGCCATGCGAATCGCATGGCGAAACGCCGACGACTGCAGTGTGAGATTCGCCCGCAATGTCGCCAGCTTCCCGGTAATTCTGCGCGGCCACGGCTGCAGCGCATCGCGGCTTGCCAACGCCTCAAATCCGGCAGGTGTGGTTTCGCTTACGCTACGAACGGCACTGCGGAGTTGACCGAGGAGTGCGTCCATCTGGTAACGGGCATCCCTGGTCATCGCCGAAAGAAAAGCTGAAGCTGGCTTCGTTTCCTCGTCGCGCAAACTCTCTGCCAACGTCTCCAGCTCCCGCAGCTTCTCCCGAACTCTGTCCGTCGCCTCGCCCATCGACAACGACTGTCCGATCTTCGCCAGCACCTCGGCCGAGACATCCAGAAATTGTTGCACCACGTCCACTCTGGCCGACACCCCGGCGTCGCGCTCCATTCTCCTGCGCAATCGGCGCAAGGTTAAAAGGCTCAGCCGAATGCGTTCCGCCTGATTCAAGAGTGACCAATAGCGCCCTGCTTCCAGGCTGTTATCGTTCCCAAGCCCGGCCAGTGTTTCTCTCGCCGCGGTGCTTTGTTCACTTGCCGGCGGACCGCCTTCCGGGCCCGTCGGGACGATTGCCGCACGTGAAAGCTGGCTATACAAGTCAGCCAGGGCACGCCGTTCCGGCTGGTAACGGCGTACCGGCCAAAGCATCAGGGCCAATACCGTTTGCAACAAACCTCCGCCGAGAGCAAGCAGACCGGATAGAAGTGCTCTTTCCGGCGTCAGCGGCTGCGCGGCGTAAATGATCAGCGTCACCAGACTGATAACGCCCAAACTCTCTGCCGTCAGGCCAAGGCACACCCCGAGTCCCGCGGCAAAAGCCCACAAGCTTGGCACGATCACCGCCAGGACGAGGCTTTGTCCCGCCAGGCCGCCTGCAACCACCGCGAGCGCGCACAGTAATGTTGCGGTAAGCATCCGTTTGGCGCGCTGTGCATAAGGGCCGTGCCCGTCCGAGTATGAAACTTGCAGCGCTCCCGCGCTCACCGCAAGTCCGCCGAGCGGCATCCCCAGGGCGACACCAATGGCCAGCGGAAGCGTCACTCCAATCGCATTTCTAAGCGCAACCCATGGCTGCATTCGTCCATGGTCAAAATGAATGACCTTACGCCAGTACTGCCGCCACGCATTCCGGTGCGCCTCGTCCGCGTACCGGATCACCGTGGACTCCAACTCGCTCAATTGTTACTCCCTCTCTCCAGGCGCCAGAATATGAAGAAATCAGTTTATCAACCGCGGAAACTTCGCCTCACCAAGTTCTCGCACTGCTCACAATGACAAGATCAGAAACGATTTGGTCAGTGCAGGATTGTGGGAGTGGGGGTCTTCCTTAATCCGTTTCGACTTGAATACTTGAACTCGTTTGGCGTACCCCAACTTCAACTCTGGTTCGAACGGAGGGTATTGTGCTGGGAGCTCGACTGCCACTTTTTCTCCTCCTCGGACTTCTCATCAGCAGAGGCGTAGTGTTGCAATCCATGGAAAGGTAGGAAATCTTCTGGTTCCAGAGCGGCGGGCAGCGTCTCTTCCTGCTTTCTTTTCGTGTCTTGGGCTACAAGCCGCTTCAAATCCAGCAAATAATCCCGCCAGATCGATCAAGCTGGCAGGCACTTTACAATGTTTCAATCCACGCCCGCGCGCGGCGGGCGACGGCATGGGATGCCTTTGCCGCCGAATTCGCGAAGTTTCAATGCCCGCGCGCGGCGGGCGACGA
>Ga0209517_10005937_pt1 | contig 15323 bp, 11 predicted proteins | sample PeaSoiMetSII2010_FD_187695 | JGI IMG/M metagenome (GOLD analysis project Ga0209517, IMG submission 187695) | Peat soil microbial communities from Weissenstadt, Germany - SII-2010 (SPAdes) (version 2) | ecosystem: Environmental > Terrestrial > Soil > Wetlands > Peat | place: Germany... | reverse complement strand
ATTCCCAGCAGCACCCACATCGGCATCGGCAGGAAGAAGAAGAGAATCTCACGACGGGGATAGAAGAGCGTGTAGAGAGTCACCACGGCCATCACGGCCCCGGAGGCGCCGAGCATGTGGCGATCCATGCCGCCGGGTCCGGAGAGCGCCGCGATCACGGCCCATCCCAGGGTGCTGACTCCTCCCGCCAGGAGATAGAACGCCAGGAAGTCGCGGCTCCCATACAGTGATTCCATCTCGCGGCCCACGAGCCAGAGGAACCACATGTTTCCCAGGATGTGGAGGATGCCGGAGTGCAGAAACGTTGCCGTCCAGAGCTGCCAGATCCGGCCGTGCTGAAAGATCGCCTCGGGCGAGGCCGCGAGCCAGTCCTCGAACCAAGGAGAATCGCCGCGAAATGCGTTCTGGAGCAAGAACACTGCGCAGTTGATGACGATCAGAGTCTTGCACCAGGGCGCCACCCCGCTAAACCAGCTCGGACCACCCGTTTCACCACGATAATATTCGCGGTCATAGATTCCCATGGCGGCTCCGCTCCGGGGGGGGAACACCCAACTGGCCCGTGCATTCCCGATTCGCGAGATCCCAGATGACAGCTTGTGACCGATCAAGACTTAGTGTTGAGTCCCGAATGACAGATGCGCCATGACCGATGGCCCAATCCGGCATCCGCACTATCTTTCCATCGGGTAAAATCCCTCTGCCATACCGTTTTCCGTGAGCGATCGGGAGTCCCACGATCAGCAATCGATGCTCCGCTGTGACCTGGTAGCAAACCCCACCGTTCCTTGGTACCCCACTTCATCATGGGACCGGCCTTCCAACCTGTCAACGGGTCGCGCAACGTCGTCGGACCTTCCGCCCAGCCTCGCCCTGGAAACCCGCTCCCGGGGCGCGAACCGGCCGGGCGGTTGTGGCTTCGGTCACCGCGAACGACCGGGCCATTTCGCCTTGTGGTGTCGACACGATCAATCGAGCTCGAAGGCTTCCATCGCCTCTGGCTTCGAGTCGTAAATCGGCCAGACGATGTCCAGCGAAGTGACGCGAAGCAGCTCGCGCGTCCGCAGTGAGACACCCGAGAGAGCCATCGATCCGCCTTGCGAGAGTGCCAGCTTCCAGCAGCGGATCAAGAGTGCCATAAACATCGAGCCGAAGTAATCGACCTGGCTCAGATCAAAGAGAATCAAGGGATTCTCCTGGCGCTGCAATGGCTTCAAGATCAACTCGGCCGCCTGCTCCTCGAGTCCGAATGCCAGCCGTTCCAAGGCTGGCGTCGCCGTGATGACCGTGATGTCGCCATGGCGTTCGATGGTGAACGCATCCTCGGAATTCGATTTCCTGGTGATCATCGTGAGTGCTCGGAAGTCAGTGCCGGACGGATCATCGGATGGAGCGAGGCAGGTCTAGCATGTCTCATTCTAGGTTAGGAAGCCAGAGTTGTACGGGCAAGGTTGTTGCCCGGATTGATGATGCCGGGCCAGCGGTGGCAACTCTGGCTCTCTACCAACCTGTCAGACTACACCCCATGCGACGCGGCAACGCCGGATCGATCGCCAGGCTCAGGCCGAGGGACGACAGTTCGAAAACGCGCGGATCACCTCGTACAGATCGTTGCTGACCATCAGGCGGTCGTTTTCGAAGTCGTGCAGCCAGACATAGTTATCGCGATAGGCCTGGGCGAGCAGAGGATATAGATCAGAGAGTTGAATCGGGACGGAGGGGGCACTTGCGTCTTCCTGTTCGTCTTCGGGGTATGGGAATAGGCGCAATCGTGCGGTTGCCATTTCGGTCCTCCTCCGTGCGGTTCTGAGCGGGTCCAAGTTCGGAACGCAGTTGCAAGCAAGGCTGCGGTCCGCCCGGGCCGGCGCAAGAGCATGGTGGCACAACCGCGAGGAGCACTGTCCTTCGAGCCCATGACTCTCGTCCAGCCAACCTCTTCCATCGGCCGGCCATCGACACGATCATCAGCCATTCCGCCGATCCCGCGATATTGCCACTGCTTGCATGCGAGTGGCATTGTTCCAATGCCGCTTCTCGCATGCGTTGCGAAGCAAAACAGGGGCGACAAGTTCGCCGGAATCTGCTAGAGTCCCGCTCGCCGCCGGCACAGGAAGGCCGGTCAAATCGCGATCGTCGCCCGGCGGCAGCGATCCTTCGGGCCGGGTCCTGGCGGATCTGGGAAATTGGGTCGAGAGCCAATCGGTGCTCAGGGAGGAGCGTGGCGCATGGAAGCACACCGCGATCAGTTGGCGCGGGGGCTCGGCGGGATCGCGACCATGGTTCTGGGATGCGTTCCGCTGCTCTGCGGGGCCTCGTTTCGCACGGGCAATTTCGTCGTCGAGGCACCCACTCAGAGCATCGCCAGAGCCGTTGCCGAACATGCCGAGACGGAGCGGGTCAACATCGCCAGGGCCTGGCTGGGCCGCGAGCTGCCGGCCTGGACCACTCCGTGTCCGATCCGGGTGAAGGTGACATCGGGAGAGGCCGGCGGCTTGACCTCGTTCGGCTTCAACAACGGCCGCGTGACCGACCAGAGCATGGTGGTCGAGGGCCGGCTCGACAGGATTCTTGCCTCTGCTCTGCCGCATGAGATCACCCACACGGTCTTCGCCGCGTACTTCGGCGGCCCGATGCCGCGGTGGGCCGACGAGGGGGCGTCGCTGCTGAGCGAGGACGAGCGCGAGCGCAGGCGGCATGACCAGATCGCCGTCGATCTGCTGGCCCGGCACGGCGAGGTGTCGCTGGTTCGCCTGTTCCGAATCGAGGAATATCCCAAGGACCTGATGTCGTTCTACGGCCAGGGTTATTCGATCTCGCGGTTCCTGATCGAGATTGGCGGCAGGCCCAGGTTCCTGCACTTTGTCCGCGACGGCCTCAAGTCGGGATGGGACAGTGCGACGTTGAACCACTACGGCCTGGCCGATGTTCGCGAGCTCGACCGCGCCTGGCGATCCTGGCATCGCGTCACTCTGACGGCCAGCGTCCCGGACCGTGATGAGGGAGACCTCGTCTACCGTGATCAATCCGGCGGCACCGAGGAGCAGCCTCCAGGCCGTTGACGCTCGTGCGGAAAGGTCCGGAGTGCATCACGCAACCGGGCCCGGCCCTCCGTCGGCTTGCCCTCAAACGCGAATGGGAGACCTACGGTCGAGAACTCGGCGGGGTCAGGAGACCCTCGCCGAACAACCAAGAACGGCGGGGTGAGAGATCTTGTTGTGGTAAGGTCTCCGGACCTTGCCACCCGAGCGGACCGGAGGACTTGATCCGCAATGGTCTGGCTATGGGCTAATACTTCCGCAGGGCACGTCGCGAAAACCGGAAACCGGCCGGACCCCGCAAAGCAGCCCGATAGGTGGAGACCGGGCGAATCAGGGAAATCGAATCAAAGGATGAGTTTTCCAGAAGCCTGAGCCGCTCCGATGGCTGTTTGGTTGGCCGTGTAGACTACGATACCTTCAAAGGTGATCAGGTCGGCATCGTCGGATAGAATGTTGGCTATCCCCGCGCCCTTAGCGGTGGCCACGAGGTGAGCGTCTCCGAAATCTGCTGTCGATTCAACCCACACTTGGATGGCCCGGTTCAGGGCTGCCTCGTCCTGACCGACCCGTGGAAGAATGTTGACGCTCTTTCGAGTGGAGGCGAGGGTCGTTTCCACGCCTTCCCGGATCGGCTTAATTTGGCCATGATAGTGGTTGCGGACGGTCTTCGTGTACTTGGGTGAGAAATCCTGACCGGGCCGATTCGGGTCCAATTCTGGCCGATTCGGGTCCGTGCGCCAGATGTTTTCCAACTCTGTCCGCTCCACGATGTGAGCAAACTCAGCCAGGCAGGAGGCTACAGTGCAAAGTTCGACTCCTCCTCGAGCGGCAAGTTTCCACCAGGCTGGGTAGTGCCTGGTCTGGTAGGAAGGAGGAACCCGACCTCCGGCGGCTGCCAAACCGGTGACGTCGTAGTTGATCACGTAGAGGACGTTCGCGTCTGCAACGACCCTCCTCGGAAGGTTCGATTTTCTATTCCGGATGTCCACGACCTCAGCCTTGACGAGGAGTGTGGGGATCATCCGTTAGCTCAGTACTCAAATGCCCGGGAGGTGGCGGCCGCCATGGCCTGTTGCTGTTCAGGAGTGGCTGCATAAAACCGTATGGCATTGGTGACGACGAGTCTCACGAGCTTTTCATCAGTCGGGTCCAACCCGATGTATTTCAGCTTCTGAGTTAGCGTATCAACCGAGAAGCTCGCGAAAAGGCATCCAAGGGCGGCGTTCAGGAAGGAGCTGGTTAGGGTCTTGACGCCGCTAAAGTCGAGAAGCACATCTAGCCCCTGGGACAGTGCGGTGCAAGATTGCTGGCACAGAAGACTTCCATCTTCGGGGTCGACACAGACAGGACCGATCTCGTCGATGATTCTGATTGTTTGCATGGTTTAGCTAGCCCCTCCTCGGCTCCTAATCGTATAGACCTCGCCAGAGCGTATCAAGAGCCCTAGTTGGATCAAGGTCCCGGGAAAAGAAACATCGAGAGACTCTGCTATAGTATGCGCTTCTTTTTGGTGATAGTGCCCGGTAATTGTCCAATCGCCAGCCCCCCGCAAGAGGAACTGGCATGCTCCAAGATGTTAACGAGCAACTCACAAAGCGCTTTATTAATCTCCCTTTGCAGATCTGGCGTCATTGCAGGCATGTTTTCACCCGCCCGGATTACTGTACTAATGTGCTCTATGGCGGACGGCCCGTCAAGCCCTTCCTGGTGAAGCAAGGGGATAGCATTATCCGTCCAGGGGAAGTTCTCTCGCCCGAATAGTTCGGCCCTTTGGCTTCTCTTACTCCGCCGCTTCGGACGTCTCGGTGGCGGCGTGTGGCGGCTCCGCCACTTGGCAGCCGGTAATACAGCAGCGGCCGGGCTGACGGGCGCGCGGCCGGGCGACATCGCCCGCCACGCCCCGCTCGAGAAGGCCCTCGACGAGAGCCACCTTGTCCTCCAACGGGTACTGCCGCCAGATCTCGCGCTTCATCGCCTCGGGCGAGCCGCCGCCGTGCAGGCTGATGATCGAATACCAGCCGGCCGAGTAGGACGCGGTGAGATCCTCGATGAGACGCGCCACCTCAAGCCGGCGCCGCGCCGGGATGTCCTGGCGGCCGGCGAGGACGGCCGACAGGCGTGCTTGGGTTGCCGGGTTGTGGTCCTCCTCGGGGCCGGGCAACGCCACAATCAGACCGCCCGAGACGTAGTGGGCGAGGCGTTGCATGTCGTAGATCTGAGTCGCGAGCAGGAGTTTCCCGACGTTGCTGAAGATACTGTCCGGCTGGATGTTCCCGGACCCGTCCTTCAGGCCGTAGACCGAAGCCGCCACACCACAGGCGAAGAAGCCCTCGACGATCTTGATGAGCTCGACCATGGCGTCGCGCACGTGCCCGTGGATCGAGGCATTGAGGCCGTTCGCCTCGTACATGAGCACCCCGGCCCCGATCAGCAGGTCGCCGAAACCGGCGCGCGCGCCGATGCAGCTATGCCGGTGATGCGTCGCGTAGGTCGTGGTGAGGAAACCCGAATGCTCCCACTCGCCTGCGAGAAAAACTCGTTCGTGCGGCACGAAGACGTTGTCGAAGAGCACCACGCCCGTCGACTGCCCGTACTTGCCCGTGAACACGGCGCCGTTCTCGCCCGGCCGGCCCGCCGGGCGCGCCACGATCGTCACGCCCGGGGCGTCCAGAGGGACCGCGCAGCAGACTGCGAAGTCGGCGTCCTCGCGCTCCATGTTCCGGCACGGCATGACCAGGAAGCCGTGGACGTAGGGCGCCCCGGTCACGATCGCCTTAGTGCCCAAGATGACGATCCCGTCCGGTCGGCGCTCGACGATGCGCACGTAAGTCTCGGGCACTTGCTGCTCGTGCGGGCGCTTGGAGCGGTCGCCCTTGGCGTCGGTCATCGCGACGCCGAGCGTCAGGTCCTCATCCTGGATCTGATGCAGGTAGGTGACGAAACGCTGGTGATAGTCGGTGCCCTTGTCGGCATCGATGCGGTGCGTCGCCTGCCAAATCGCATTGAGCGCATCGTGCGTGAGATAGCGTTGCGCGCAACCGCAGTGTTTGCACAGGAGCCGGACCGCCTCGAGCTTGGAGAGGAGGTCGACGCTCGTCTCATTGATATGCAGCATGCGATTGACCTCGCGCCCGCTCGAGGCCTGCGTCGCGAGCATCAGGGGCCTGTACTCTGGCTCGAAGGCGAAGTCATAGGTGGTGCCGACGGCGTTGATGCCGGGAGCGAGGACCGGGTCATCGGCCACGCTTTCGATGCGGCGTCCGTTCACGAACACGACCGGGTTGAACCGGCGGAGAGACTCTCGGTAATCGGCGGCTGACATCAGCATCGGTGTTTCCTCCTCGATGGGAGAGGGAAAAAGAGAGGGGAAAAGGGACATCACTGAATAGCGATTCCTTAGCCCCTAATACTACTTCGTTGAGTAATCCGGAAGTTTTGCATGCAAGGATGTCTGTTGTTCAGGAAAGCCCTTGTTTTCCAGGGTTTCCGTGGGACATCATGGATGAAAGCGCGAACAATTGGCGTTTCGGGTGATACCACAAGTCCTTATTCCAGAGAGTCTTCGAAACTTAACGGAGTAGTACTAAGCCGCTTGCATCAAGCGCTTACGAGCGTGCCCCCGAGGCTCGCTGCCCTCACAAGCGGTCAATATCAGTGATGTCCCGTTTTTCCCTCTTTTGCCTGCAAGACTAGCCGTTGAGCACCGAATAGTTTAGCCATCGCCCGAACTTCCCCGCCCGATAATCAAGCCGATTGCTTCGTTTGGTCACGAATAATGCATCAGCACGACTCGCCCCGTCATCTGCCCGAACATCATGGGCTGCTGACGGTCGCTGCCCATCTGCCTAGCAATGTAATCGAAGAGCGAGTTGATCGTCACCTCGCCCTTGTTGGCCGCCTCGCCCTTGAGCCCCCTGAGCAGTGCGTCGGTGAACAGCCCGTGCCCCACGGCGGGGGATTCCCATGCCGACTGGGACGGGGTACAGGCGGCGATGATCAGTTTGTCCTGGCCCTGAGCCACCTCTAGGGTCCGGCTGATGACCTCTCGGTCGTCCGGTCCAGCTTCGAGATCACGGGGAATGATGCCCCCGCTGTGGCAGAAATCGAGCCACAGGAAAGCCCTCTGGCTCGGCGAGGAATCGAACGCCGCCTTGAGCCTCTTGAGGGGGACGCCGTTGATGGCGATGCCCTGGGCGGTGGTGTCGTGGGCGATGAAGTAGTACTCGCCCGCTACGACCTCACCGTGCCCGGCCATGTAGGCGAAGACGGCATCGTCCGCCTCGACGTTCGAGAAAGTCGAGTCGATCGCCTCCAGGACGACTTTCTGGGTTGCCTGAGTGAGCTTCGAGTCTTCGATGTAAGTGGATGTCTCGCTCTGAGCGTTCAGGATCGCCTGCAAGACCATCTTCTGAGCGCCGTACAGCTTGGCCATGATCTCGCCTCACTTGTCCACAACTCCTGGAAGATGACCAAGGCCGAATCGGTTCGGGCTTCCCACCGCCGCATCTCCATGGCATCCATGGTGTTGAACCGGTAAGTTAAAAGCAAGATCCGGGGAAAATAAGCCAAGTATCCGCCGTTGAGATGGGGACTCCCGGTTCCCGCAAGTCATTATCGTTTTGGGGATAGCGATGAAGCTCGATGGTCGAGAGTTGTTGGTTCTGCAAGCGTGCCGGGATCTGCCCAAGGACCAGTACGAAAACGTGCATGACGACGAGATCGCTCGGGAAACCCGGCTTCCCCTGCCGGATGTGAAGGCCGTCCTGGAGAGCCTGGATGGGAGAGAACTCGTCTCGAAGGTTCGATTGTCCGACGACCACTATGCCGCTCAGATCACGTCCAGCGGCATCCTTGAGTTGAGCCAGCGTAGTCCACTCCCGGATGGCTCAAAGAAGGACCGAATAGAAGCAATCCCCATCAAGATCGTGCCGAAGGGCCTTCGGTCATTCGATGCCGAGGACAAAGACTTCTTCCTCGAATTGCTTCCCGGTCCTCGCCGTGGCGACGGGCTCCCCGAATCCGTCCACTTCTGGAAGGTTCGGATCGAAGAGATGGACCCGGACAAGACCTTCCGGGTGGGCTACATCTTCGGCCCGAGCGGCTGCGGCAAGTCGTCCCTGGTCAAAGCCGGTTTGCTCCCTCGTCTTTCCAAGCCCATCATCTCCATCTACATCGAGGCGACAGGCGAGGAGACTGAAGCCCGACTGCTCAGAGGATTGAGGAAGCAGTACCCCGACCTGCCCGCCGACCTCGATCTCCGCACCGCTCTGGTGGCTGCGAGGGAGAAAATCCGGGTGGGACCAAACAAGATCCTGCTCGTGATCGACCAGTTCGAGCAGTGGTATCAAGCGAAAGGAGCCGAACCGGGGACGGAACTCGCCAAGGCTTTATCTGAGTGCGACGGGGGAAGAGTCCAGGCGATCATCCTGGTACGGGATGATTATTCGATGGCCTTGTACCGCTTCATGGCGGTCATCGGGGTCAGACAGAATCAAGATCAGAACTTCGCTGTCGTCGATCTCTTCGATCTCCAGCACGCCCGCAAGGTGCTGATTGCGTTCGGACGTGGCTACGGGAAGTTGCCGGACGATCCCAAGGAGATGACCGACGCACAGAACGAATTTCTGGATCGAACGATCAAGGGGCTGTCCCAGGAAGGCAGGGTGATCTCGGTGCGACTGGCATTGTTCGCCGAGATGCTCAAGGGGAAGCCTTGGACTCCCGAGACCTTGAAGCAGGTCGGCGGGGCGGAAGGGGTCGGGGTCACGTTCCTGGAGGAGACCTTCAGCGCCCAGACGGCCCCGCCGTGGTATCGCATCCACCAGAAGGCCGCTCAAGCCGTCTTGAGGGCACTGCTGCCCGAGACCGGGTCCAACATCAAAGGGAACATGCGGTCGTACGACGAACTGCTGGTGATCTCCGGCTACGGCTCCCGCCCGAACGAGTTTGACGAACTGATTCGCATCCTCAACAGCGAATTGAGGTTGATCAGCCCGACTGAGCCGGAGGGATCGGAGAGCGAGGGTCAGACCAAGACGCTAGTGGGCGAGAAGTTCTTTCTACTCACCCACGACTACCTCGTGCCTTCTATCGAGGAATGGCTCACCCGCAAACAAAGGGAAACCCGCCGTGGGCGTGCGGAACTGCGGCTGGAGGAACATGCGTCGCTGTGGCAAACCAAGCCCAAGATCAGCTATCTGCCCTCGCTCCTCGAATGGGCGAACATCCGCCTCCTGACGAGGAAGAAGGACTGGAATGAGTCGCAACGTCGGATGATGAAACGGGCCGGGCGGCTGCTTGGGCTGCGGACGCTGGGCGTGGTTGCAGGTCTGGTTACCCTCGTACTGCTCGGGCTCGACATCCACCGTCGGGTAGTAGTCGAGGCCAACCGAGAAACGTTCGCCAGAGGGCTTGTGGAACAAGTCGTCAGGGCGAACATCGCCCAGGTGCCGAAAATCGTGGGGTCGATGGGGGAATACCGCCGTTGGGTCGATCCCGCACTACGTCAAGTGATCGAGCGATCTTCAGAACGCAGTTCAGAGAGGCTCCACGCCGGTCTCGCCCTGCTGCCGGTGGATGACAGACAGGTTGAGTATCTCTTCCAGCGTCTCCAGGACGCCAGCGCCGACGAAGTACGGGTCTTACGTGACGCCCTGGAGCCGTACCAGACCGGCCTGACGCCAAAGCTCTGGTCCGTCCTCGACGCCGCCAAGCCGGGCGACCCAAGCCTTCTCCCGGCGGCGAGCAGCCTGGCCCTCTACAATCCCCAAAACCCTCGCTGGAACGAGGTCGGTGCCAAGGTGGCTCAAGGACTGGTCACCACCGATCGGGTCTCTCTGAGGACATGGCTCGATGCCCTGCGACCCGTGCAGAACAGTCTGACGAATCCGCTCGCCACCGTCTTCCGGGACAAGAGCCGCTCCGAGTGGCAACATGACCGGGCGACCAGCATCCTGGCCGACTACGCCAGCGACGACCCGAACCTGGTCGCCAACCTCCTGATGGACGCTCAGCCCAAAGCTTATGCGTCCTTATTCCCCATCGCTCAGCGGCTGGAGACAAAGACGCTGCCGTTGTTCCAGGATGAGATCGCCAGGACGCTGGCACCGACCTGGAGCGATCCGCCCCTCGATCTCTCCTGGACCAAGCCGGACGCCATTCTCACCGCTAAGATCGAATCGGCTCAGGGGATGTTCACCGAGCGCTTCGCCTTCTGCCAGACTATGCCCCTGGAGGAGTTCCTCAAGGTGGTTGAGCAGTTGCGCCCCTCGGGCTATCGTCCCACCCGGTTCCGCCCCTACGCCGAGGGCAAAACTCTCCGGGTTGCGGCGGTCTGGACCCGTGACGGGCGTTCTTGGCGAATGGCTCACGATCAGTCCACCGACGAGATCCGCCAGACCGACGAGCGGAACCGCAAGGAGGGATATCTTTCGGTCGATGTCGCCGGATACCTGGCTGCGGGTGGGGAAGAGTCCAAGCCCACCTCCCGCTTCGCCGCCCTGTGGGCGCTGAGAACCGGACCGGACGACGACGCTCGCATGGTCGTGGCGTCATCGGTCGCCGAACTCACGAAGGTCCAGGGACAACTGAAGGACGCCGGGCTTGTCCCCCTGACATTGCATGCCTGGCGGCAAGCGGATGACAAATTGAGCTACTCCGGCGTCTGGCACAAGACTGCGACGGGAACCTCCGACACGGCTTCGTTACAGAACGGTCTGTCGGAAGCGAACCTCCCCGGCGTCGTCGCTCGGCAGGCTGGCTCCCTGATCGACCTTGATCTCGCTGCGGCACCTCCGCCGCCCAGCACCAAGGATCGTGCCACTTCGGCTCTGCAAGTGGCGGAAGCCGCCCTCAAGGCGAAGCCGGATGATCTCAACGCTCGGTTCGGTCGGGCGACCGCTCACTTCCAGCTTGGCGAGAGCCAGAAAGCGATCGACGACCTCAATGCCGTGGTCGAGAAGGCACCGCAGCCTATCGTCGCCTATAAGTACCGTGCCGTCGCCCACGCCCGGCTGGGTCACAAGCAGCAGGCAAAAGCGGATCTGGAGCAATTCCAGAAGGGCAAGTCCACAGAGAGCACCAGGCTCTACCTGGCGGTCGTCGTGGCAGCGGAACTGGGCGAGGGAACCGATCAGGCGTTCGAGAAGCTGGACGCCGCACTCCTGAAACAGCCGCAGGACGCTCGATTGCACTACGATGCAGCCTGTGCCTACGCCCTGGCCTCGCAGCCGCTCGCCAAGAAAGACCCGGCAAAAGGTCGTGACCGTGCGGAGCGAGCCATCCACCTGCTCCAGACGGCGATCCAGAATGGCTACTCCGACTACAACCACATGCAGAAGGACGTCGACCTCGATCCTCTTCGGCAACTCCTGGCGTTTGCCGACATCATGAACGCAGGGCACCTGGACCGCTGCTACGCCGCCGTCTGGGCGGGCGATTTCCGGTTCGAGGCGAGTCCCCTCTTTGGTCTCGATACCGCTGCTCAGCTCCAGCAGTGCCGGGAACTTGTGGCAAAGGGCTATCGCATGGTCGCCCTCTCGGTCGCCCGGACTTCCCCAGGTGGACTCCCGATCACAGCCTCGGTCTGGCACCGCCCGGTGATCACGGAAGAGACCAAGGACCAACTGGCGCAACGGCAAGCTCGGGCGGGGGTCGCACTGGTTCGCATGGGCAAAGCTGAGGAAGTCTGGCCCCTCCTGCGGCACAGTGCCGACCCCCGTCTGCGGAGCTTCATCGTCAACTGGCTCAGCCCTCTTGGAGCCGACCCCAGGACCATTGTCGCCGAACTGGAACGTCTCCCTGCGACCGCCCAGCCGACCCCCGCCGAGGGAAAGCAACTCATGGATGCCATCCTCTTCCACCCCGAGACTTCGATGCGGCGGGCGCTGATCCTGGCGCTGGGGAAATACGAGAGGGAGGGCCTGTCTTCCGGTGAGCGGGAGCCACTGATCGGCAAACTGCTCGATCTCTACCGCAACGATCCCGATGCAGGCATTCACGGGGCAGTGGGATGGACCCTTCGGCAATGGAAGCAGGATGAAAAACTCAGGAACCTCGATGCCGAGTTGAGCAAGCTCAAGGACCGAGACAACCGCCGCTGGTATGTGAACAGCCAGGGGCAGACGTTTGCCGTGATCGAGGGGCCGGTCGAGTTCCGCATGGGCTCGCCACCGACCGAGCCGGAGCGATTCTCCGGCGAGATTCTGCACCGCCGGATCATCCCCCGCCGGTTCGCCATCGCTACCCAGGAGGTGACGGTCGAGCAGTACCAGGAGTTTGTGAAAGAGAACCCGGTGGACGATCATGCCAATAATGACAGGTACAGTCCCGACCCCAAAGGCCCGATGAATGGGGTGAGTTGGTATCATGCCGCCGCCTATTGCAACTGGCTGAGCCGGAAGGAGAACCTGCCGGAATGTTACGAGCCGAACGAGCGGGGCCAGCATGCCGAGGGGATGAAGATCCGTGCCGATGCCCTGCAACGGACAGGCTACCGGCTGCCAACCGAGGCGGAATGGGAGTATGGGTGCCGGGCAGGGGCGGGGACCAGCCGATATTACGGGTCGAATGTGGACCTGCTGGAGCGCTATGCATGGTACCTTGCGACGTCGCTGGATCAGGCTCGGGCGTGCGGCAGCCTGTTGCCCAACGACCTGGGGTTGTTCGACATGCTGGGGAACGTCTATGAATGGTGCCAGGACTGGTCTTTGCCATACAGGCCGGGCGGAACTGCTGTGATAAATGATACTATCAATAAAATAGCATATGTAAATGAAAGGAACCCTCGTCTCCTTCGGGGCGGGGCGTTCAACAATCGACCGGCGTTCGTCCGCTCGGCGTACCGTAACTGGAGCGCCCCGTCGACCCGTGGCAATAACTTCGGTTTCCGCCCCTCCAGGACTTACCACTGATTCACTTTACTTCTTTACCACTTCCGCCTTGTGATTATTAGATGAACATGCGACAATTCGCTTGCGTTTCCGAAAACTGCTACCCGGCGCAGCCGGGTCGGAACCGAAAAAGCGGATGCTACTGCCAATTTGGCAGCCGCTCATGCGTTGAATCACTGATGGAAACTGGGTTTCGGGCATGGTGAATCGGGCCGCCGAGGACTGCGAGGGAAACCAACCTATTCGTTAAATTATATCCTCGAACCTGCAAAAGTCAATGAAAAAGATCAGGAATTGATCGTGATCACCAAGACTTACGACCTGATCCTCTGGTCGTGCAACCACACCAGCCGCTTCCCCCGTAATCATCGGTTCGTGCACGGCGAGCGGATCGAACGCAATCTCTACGACCTGCTGGAAACCCTGATCCGGGCGAAGTACACCAAGCAGGCGCCGCGAATGGGACATTCCTAATTGCTCTGGTAAATTGCATGATCCAGGCAAACGGGCTTTCCGCAGACTAGGCATCTTGCCACAACAATTAAGAACGTCCCCTTAGTTCGCTTCGCGAACCGCCCTGGCGCGGAAGTTCATGGGGAGAAATGGCGAAATTGTCGAATATTCTGGTAATTACAAAGAATAGGAAATCAGAGATATCCTTTACAATGCACGCGTTAGGGTTATAATATAGCCAGTTCTTGTCGGAGAGACCATCTGCGATCGGGGAGGTCCGGGCCGTAGGCTTATGCAGCACTATTTTGTCAGATAAGTGAGGGCTACCATGTTTCAGGCTTAATCGGGGAAAACGAGGTCTGAAACGGGGTGCGTTGGCACCAAAATGGGCTATATTAGGCAGCACTGGACCGATCAGGCAAAGGAGTGATAGGTGCGTTTTTTTTCGTTTTGCTGTCGAGAGCCAGGTCTACGGGCCTGCTCTCAACTCGGGAGGGGGTGGGATCGGACATGGCCCCAGGCCGTCACTGAATTTCGGGTAAGCGATGCGTTCGACCATTTTGCCAGTGGCGTGGTGGCCATCGCACGGGGGAGTTTTTAACCCGACCTTGTGCACCCGCTCGCGTGGGGCGCGGGCGGACGCCGGGCCAAACGGAGAGAAGGTTTGGCATGGATATCTTTGATTCGAACATCAACCTGTTCAGCATCCTCTTCAAGGCACGGAACCAAGCGATCGACTCCGTGTTTTACGACGTCAGTTCGCTGACCCTCGAGGAGTGGCTCTCGTTGACCCCGTGGGTCGACAAAAAAGGAAAGATCATCGTCGTCTCCCCGAGTGGCTCACCGAAGAAGACGATCCGGCACTACGAGAGCTCTTTCGAATTCCTCCAGAGCAATGATTGGAAAAGCGTCCTCGCGGTCGCGGTCGCGGGGGTGGGCAGCTCGGTTATTGGCACGGCCGCCCTGGCCCGCAATGTGGCGAACTCCTGTCACGGCGACGTTGCCGGGATCGTCTCCGGCTACGGCGTCTCCGATGTCATGCAGGAGGGCCTTGGTGGCTGGTTCTTCTACGGCAAGCTCGACCAGTTCCGGTATGAAATGGAGAATGCCGTCGATGACCTGAGCGCCATTCTTTCGACGACCTTCGCCAAAGGGACCGATGTCAAGAAGTACCTCAGGAAGTACTTCGACTCGCCGCTGGACGCCTACGTCCCGTCGAGCCCGGACGTGGGCGCCCTCCACGACATCCTGCTCGAACGTTACCAGCACGAAAACACAAACCTCCGACTGCTCGTGGGCCACAGCAAGGGGAACTTGCTGATCAGCTCCGTCCTGAATCACATGAGCTACTCGCTGAGGGACGTAGATAAGGGCCAGGATAAGGCCTTCCAAAACCTGGCCGTTGTCACGCTCGGCGCAGTCGTGGACATCCCCAAGGACATGATCTTGGAGAAGAATCAGTACCAGTTCCTCGGAACTCTCGACGCCCTCGGGCGCATGAACTCCCGCTCCATCGGAGGAGATATTGCTCGAAAGACGCCGGTCCCTGGGGTGTGGCACACCCTCAACTCGAGACTCCCCGGCCACATGGATGTCTCGGATCTCCTCGAGAATAAAGTGACGCTTCCGCCGCCTATCGAATCGCCGGATACCCAAAGGAGCCTCATGGAGGAGGACCCCGTGGCCGTGAAGCGGCGCAACCGAGTGGCGGCTGCATTGACAGCGCAGGCGAACGGCAACGCACTCGCTACGCAGCGATAGGTCAGTCGAACGAGTGCCCATTGGAATCCTCCGGCTAGAGCCGTCCCGGAACTGTCCGTTTCGGGACGGCCTAACTGTTCTCAAGCCTCTTCATTTCCGCCGCTCCAACCGGCTCGCCATAGTTGCATGAGGAGTCATCATGCCGTTGGTCCTCATCAAGTGTCCGGAAACCGGGATGGCC